>Ga0310121_10000865_pt1 | contig 32161 bp, 30 predicted proteins | sample CB27_Tmax_986_MG_FD_203504 | JGI IMG/M metagenome (GOLD analysis project Ga0310121, IMG submission 203504) | Marine microbial communities from Western Arctic Ocean, Canada - CB27_Tmax_986 | ecosystem: Environmental > Aquatic > Marine > Oceanic | place: Canada: Western Arctic Ocean | collected... | reverse complement strand
CGGGATGCCGTTGGACACGAGGGGTGTCTTCTATGATGGGACTCCGATCGAGAGTGCGTCCGACTTGGGAACGGTGCTCCTGAAGCGGCCGATCCCCCTCCTCAGGAACTTCACCACCAACCTGATGTCGTACGCGGTGGGCCGGCGTCTCGAGTACTTCGACATGCCCCGCGTGAGGCAGATCACACGTGCTGCGGAAGAGAATGATCACAGAATGTCCTCCTATGTTATGGGAGTGATCATGAGTGATGCCTTTCAAATGCAGCAGGTGCCCAACGAGGACTCCGAGGATATAGGAATGAGAAACTGAAGAAGGAGCAAAGGACGATGACTTTTCTGACCGGTAGGCACCTCGAACGCCGCACCTTCCTCAAGGGGTTGGGGGCAACCGTCGCGCTTCCGTTCCTCGACGCCATGATGCCTGCGGGACGAAGGTACGTTGGGGCGGACCTGGACAAGACGCGACTCATCGCGATGGAGATGTCCCATGGGGCGGCGGGCTGCAACGTCTGGGGCGCGACCCAGAATCTCTGGTCTCCAGTTGAGGTCGGGAGTCACTTCGATTTGACGCCGACGTCCCTGAGTCCCCTAGAGCCGTATCGTGATACGCTTACCATCGTGAGCAACACGGATGTCCGAATGGCCGAGGCTTTTCTGGCGCCGGAAGTGGGCGGTGACCATTTCCGGTCGACGGCGACATTCCTGACACAGGCTCACCCCTTTCAGACGGAAGGATCCGACGTTTACGTCGGAACCTCGTTGGATCAGCTCTTCGCTCAACGGTTTGGGCAGGATACCCCGATCCCTTCGATGCAATTGTGCGTCGAGAACATCAATCAGTCGGGCGGCTGTGCGTACGGGTACACGTGCGTCTATACGGATTCGTTGAGTTGGGCGTCACCGACGGAGCCTCTACCCCTGATCCGCGATCCACGGGTCGCGTTCGAACTGTTGTTCGGAGCCGGTGCTACGGGGGAAGAGCGTCGTGAGCGGCGCCTGGCGAGGCGAAGTGTCTTGGATGCCATAATCGACCGGGTTGCTGAGCTCGAGGGGCGTCTCGGACCCGTCGACAGCCGCCGCCTCGATCAGTACATGACGAACGTCCGGGAAATCGAGCGCCGCATCGGAATGGTGGAGGCGCGCAATTCGAGCGGAGAGGCTAGGGAACTGCCGGAGGCGCCGGCGGGCGTGCCGGACTCGTTCCGGGAGCATATGGAGCTGATGTTCGATCTACAGGCTCTCGCGTTCGAATCCGACATGACAAGGGTCTTCAGCTTCAAGCTTTCCCGTGACTCCTCTGGCCGCGTGTTCCCGGAAAGCGGCTCGGATAAGGGCTTCCATCCGGCGTCACATCACGGCGCTCTGGAGGAGGAGGTCCTGGAGTTCGCGAAGATCAACACATATCACGTGAGCATGCTACCCTACCTGCTCGAAAGGCTGAAGGGTGTCCAGGAAGGGGATAGCACGCTGCTCGAGAAGACGATGATCATTTACGGCTCGCCAATGGGTGATCCGAACGTGCACAATCACCGGCGTGTTCCATTCCTGCTTTTGGGAGGAGCAAACGGCAAGCTAAAGGGCAACATGCATTTGGAGGCGCCGGATGGAACTCCACTTGCCAATGTGATGCTCGACATGATGCACAAGCTGGGGTTGGAAGACATGGAGAGCTTCGGCGATAGCACTGGAATTTACTCCCTGACCGTCTAACGGGGCATCCAAAGAGAGAGGGCGAGCCCATGCGGCAACAAAAGGACGGACTTGGCAGAGGGTGGGGAGCAATGGGGACGCTGATGGTCGGCCTACTGCTTACCGGTGCGATCCTCCCGGAGTCACCAGTTGCGGACGCCGCCATGAATGGTAACCTCGAAGCGGTTCGGGAGCTGCTCAAGGAAGGGGCGGATGTCAATCTGGCCCAGGGGGACGGGATGACCGGCCTGCATTGGGCGGCGGAGGCGGGTGATCTAGAGATGGTGGGGATGTTGCTTGAGGCTGGGGCCAACGTGAAGGGAGTGACGAGAATAGGCGATTACACTTCGCTCCATATCGCGAGTGAGGCAGGGCACGGCGAGGTTGTTCGGGCGTTACTGGAGGCCGGAGCTGACGTGGAAGCGAGAAGGGCATTTGCTGGAACCACTCCCCTCCATCTCGCGGCCGCTTCGGGCAGCGTCTCTTCGATCGACGCGCTCGTGGGCTTCGGAGCGGATATCAATGCTCAAGAATGGGAATGGGAACAGACCCCACTCATCTTTGCGGCCTCTCTGGGCCGCGCCGAAGCGGTCAAGATGCTGCTGGCAAAGGGAGCCGACCCATCGCTTACGACAAGGGTGCTCCAGCTCAGCCGACGCGCGGAGCAGGACCTGCTCGCGCGTGAAGCTCGCCAGGCCATGATGGACACCTTGCGCGAAGCTTCCTCGGATCCCACCACGTGGGTTCCCCGACCCGCAGAAGTACGGGCGGCAGTGGCCGCTTCTAATAGGTTCGACGTGCTCGAGGTCAACGAGGTGGCCCATGTCGATTGGAATGCGGTCCAGCTGGACGGTAAGAGTCTTAGGTTTCCCGACCTCGTCGGGTATCAGGGGGGACTGACTGCCCTTCTCCATGCTATCCGTGAGGGGAATGAGGAGTCCGTGATGGCGCTACTCGAAGGCGGCGCAGACATAGATCAGCCGAGTGCCGGGGACCTCACAACGCCCCTCTTGATGGCTATGATCAATGGCTATTTCGACCTAGGGATGGATCTTCTCCAGATAGGTGCGAACCCTGCGCTCGCGAGCGATGCTGGAACCACACCGCTCTACGCGGTGCTCAACACGCATTGGGCTCCGAAAGCACGCTACGCCCAACAGCAGGCATATCTGCAACAAGAGGTGGGCTATCTGGAGGTGATGGAGACCCTTCTGGAGGCCGGGGTGGATCCGAATGTCCGTTTAGCCAAACACCTCTGGTACATGGAGTACACGTTCAGCCGCCTCGGCCTGGACACGTGGGGCGCCACACCGTTCTTTCGGGCGGCTCATGCCCTCGACACAGAGGCGATGGAGCTTCTCGTTCGCTATGGCGCTGACTCCGCGATCCCCACGAGTCGCCCCGCGGGTAATATGCAGTACTTCATTGACATGCCGGCTCCCGAAGTCGATAACCTTCCCGATCACTCCGGTTTGCCCCCGATTCAGCCGGGCGGCCCGGGCGTCTATCCGATTCATGCAGCAACTGGGTTCGGTGGCACTGGGGTTGCTCGAGCGGGCAACTCCCAGCGCCATGTCCCCGACGGATGGCTGCCCGCGGTGAGATATCTCGTTGAAGAGCACGGGGCGGACGTCAACGCGGCGGACTACCTTGGCTACACGCCTTTGCACCATGCGGCCGGCCGCGGAAACAACGAGCTCATTCTCTACCTGGTGGGGATGGGTGCTGATCCGCTTGCGGTATCGCGTTCGGGCCAGAGCACGGTGGATATGGCGAACGGACCCGTATCTCTGGGAGCGGCCCCGTTTCCAGAAACGATCGCCCTTCTGGAGAGCCTGGGTGCAAAGAGGAATTACGAATGCGTCTATTGCTGAAGTTCATAGATAGCTGGATCAGCTAGCGGGCCCTTGGGGCTTACCTAGGCGTTTCAATTCCCTGAGGAGCTCTACGTCCCCGTTTTGTGATACTAGAGATCAAAAGCGGATGGATTCCAAGCAGCCGAAGGACGCCGCTGCGGTGAAGGTGATCCCGCCCCTAGTCCCGCTGGGTGCGATACTGATCGGAGTCCTGTTGAATTCGCTCTGGCGGATTGACCTGGAACTTGAAGTCTCATCAGCGGCCCGATACTGGGTGGGTGGGCTGATCATTTTTGTCCCGCTCTTTGGCCTAAGCCTGTGGGCTGTAGTCCTCTTCCGTAGAACGGACCAAAGTGCGAAACCGTGGGAGCCAACGTCGCAAATCGTCGATAGTGGGCCGTTTCGTCTGACTCGTAACCCAATGTACGTGCAGATGATTCTGATCTGCATAGGGTTCGCGGTCATTTTCATGAATGTGTGGATTCTACTCCTGACACCCCTCTGTGCATGGATCCTTCAGAGATTTGTCGTCGTGCCGGAGGAGGAGTATCTCGAGGGGAAGTTCGGGGAAGTCTACTTGGCCTGTAAGAGTCGGGTTCGTCGTTGGCTCTGAAGTAGTTACTTCTCCGTGCCTGGGTCTCCAGTTTCAACCCGGAGACGCAGTGTGTGAAAGTTTTTATGCCGCCCGTCGAAGATGGCCACTAGTCCTCCCCAGTACCCCACTCCACCGGGGCGAGATGAGGAGATGTTGCATCCGGTAGCCGTCCTCTTCACTTTTGGGGGGAAACCGCTGGTGGGAATATGGCTCGGGACCTGGGACCCATTGGTCACGTCGCCGGGCACCAACTCCCCACACATGGGGCACACTCAAGGAGACCGGACATGACAAAACGAGAATCGGACACGTCTCTCCCGGATCAGGGGGCAAGTCGGCGTAAATTCTTCAAGTTTCTGGCCGCCAGTCCGCTGGCTGCCCTGGCCTACACAGCGTGGCCGTCGAGGTTGTTGGAATCTGTCGAGGTCGACGTGCCGCCACCCACCAGGCCGGTACTGTTGCCGTGCGTCAACTGTGGCGCCCCGGTGCTCCCGCCCGGCCTCGATCCGACTCGTGTAGTCCCGGCGATCCGTCCCCAGGACCTCCCTCAGGACCTCCCTCCCCAGGAAGCTCAGGAAGAACAGTTGATGGGGAGCCTCATTACGTCACCCGGAGATGCGACCAACGTCTGGGACTTTGAGCGCGTGACCCATGACAACAACCTGGCCCAGCACTGGGACTACCTGCATATGGGCGTCGACGACTACGAGACGCGCGTGGCGAACAGGGAGGGCTTCCAGCGTCTGATGCTCCGTCCTCGCCGGCTCGCCTCGGAGCCCGCGAGTGGATTCGACACCGCGGTAGAGATTCTCGGGCAAAGGTTCTCTTCACCCTTGTTTCTCTGCCCGGTAGCGGCCCTCAAGGCGTACCACACGGAGGGGGAGGCCGGCGCCGGGCGGGCGGCTCGACGCACGAACCTCCTGCAGATCCAATCGAACGCATCCTCGCAGTCGTACGAAGAGATTGCCGAGGCGCGGGGCCAGCCACACTGGTTCCAGATTTACACGAGTCCCGACATGAACGTGAATCAGCGGCGGATCGACCGCGTGGCCGCTGCTGGCTGCCCCACCCTCGTGTGGACGATTGACCTCCTCGGAGGAAGCAACCGGGAGCTGTCGAGGCGATCCCTCGTTGGCGAGGGCAGGGAGTCACAGCTCTGCACGCAGTGCCACGAACACGAAGAAGGCTACCAGCGTCCAATGAGCCGCGATCCAGGCGGGCCAGCCGGTGAGCGTCCTCCTTACACCTGGGACTGGGTCAATCGTCTCAAGGACGCCAGCGATATGAACCTCGTCGTGAAGGGCATCGTCACAGCGGAAGAGGCGGAGCTGGCGATCGAGCACGGGGCAGACGGAATCTACGTTTCGAACCACGGTGGACGGGCGGTGAACAGCCTCTGGTCAACGATCGATGCGTTGCCGGAAGTAGTAGCGGCAGTGAGAGGACGGGTCCCCGTGATGATCGACAGTGGGGTCCGTCGGGGCAGCGACGTCTTCAAGGCCCTCGCGCTCGGTGCCGACGCGGTCGGCATCGGTCGCCCCTACGTTTGGGGTCTCGGTGCATTCGGCGAGGACGGGGTTGACAGCGTGATCCAAGTGATCATGGACGAGTTCCGTATGGTCATGCGGCAGACGAGGACCAACTCGATCGATCAAATCACTTCGCGCTTCGTGATGGAAGCGAAGAATCCCATCATGACACGGCGCAACGAGTTCGGGTTCGGGCTGTGAGAACGGCGAAAATAGCGGTCGCGCACTTGGCTTCTCGAGCTGGGCTTGGGAGGATTATGACAGCCGGTATCGTCGGCCTAGCACTGTTGCAAGCGGAGCCGGCGGCCGCGCAGGGATCCTCCGTCAATTTCACGGTGTCAGGTACTTCGACGGTGCGGGGATGGACGTGTTCGGTGACTGGCTCCGCCCGGGTCACAGCAGGTTCGTCCACCCCGGTGCCTGGGCTGGGCGATGGTGTCGAGGCGGCTACGCTAACCGTGCTCGTCGCAGAGTTCGGCTGTCCCGAGGATGAGATGACGGAACATCTGCTTGAGGCTCTAAGGGCGGATGAGTTCTCCGAGATCACCTTCCGGCTCGAGGGCTACGAGGCGAGTGGTCAGGGCACCATCACTACTGGTACGCTCACCATCCTCGATACCACGGAAGAGGTGAGCTTTCCGCTCTCGCTGACGCCGTCCGGATCGGGTGTCCAGATTGAAGGTGAGGTTTCCTTGGACATGACCGCCTACGGAGTGGAGCCACCCGTGGTCATGCTCGGCCTGATGCGGGTCAGGCCAGAAATTCGGATCCAGTTTTCGGGCATCATCAACCCCTAGATCGGATAGAGGTGGATCCCACCGGAGACAACTAGCATTCCCAGCATCCCCGCTCCCCCTTCTTCTTTCACCGCTGAACCCATAAACAGTGTTTCATTCGTCGGATCAGGCCATTACGTTGGGAAAGCACTTCTAGTGAAGGATTGTGTGATGAAGAAAACCCTTCTTCTTGCCCTTGCTCTGTTACTGGTCAGGTCAGTCGGTATAGACGCTCAACAGGCGACAGATCTGAGTGAGCTGGCTATAGAGGGAATGTCTCCGGGTGAGACCGGTCTGTACCTCGACCGTACCACTTTTGAGCCATATACGGGCCTGGTAGTGGAACTTCATGAGGACGGGGAGGCTGTTAAGACACGGGGCAACCTAAAGGACGGTAAGTGGGATGGCGTTCTAATGACCTACCATGAGAGTGGTCAAATATTGCAGACCTCGAGCTTTATGGACGGTCTGCGACACGGCCCCTATCGGACGTTGTTTTGGTTCGGCAATGTCGTGGGGTACGGCAGGCCAAGTCAGGGAGTACGTGGTGGCACGTACAACATGGGTGAGATGTGCGGCGAGTGGACGATCGGTAGCGCCTTCGCTGGCGAGGCCAAGACGTATGACCCCTGTCCCCCCGGCCTCGAAGACATAAACTAGCCTTCCCGCCCCTTCTCCTTTACCGAGGGGCACTCCCAGATGATCTGCCAACAGTGTTTTGCTCGTCCGATGCCCCCCGTTTGAGTAGTAGGTCTGAGCGCGGCAGGGGGCATGGAACGGGTTATTCAGAGGTAATGCTTGTTAACTAAGGGAGGGCCAAATGAAGAAGCAACTGTTGTCAGCGCTTTTCGTGCTGTCGCTTGCGCTACCTGGAGAAATGACAGCGCAGGTGGATCTCTCGCGCGCGACGTATATCGGTGTCGAGCAATGGCGCGACACGGTGAATGCGCTTCCGGGTGTCGACCGGCAGCTCGTCAGCCAGGACATCGGAAAACTCAATCTCTCAGTCGGTATCATCCACCGCGGCCCAACTGCCCCGGGCGGCGGGCGTGGGGGCGGAGCAGTTCCCCCATCGGACTGCGGCGTTACCTCTGGTGTGGAAACCGGCGCCGGGGGAATCCAACACCTTCATCAGACCGAGACGTACATCATCGTCTCTGGTGCGGGAACGCTTATCACAGGTGGATCGATCTTGAACGGCCGCATGTCCGGACCTGAGAGCAACGTGACCACAACCCTGAACGGGCCGTCGTGCATCGGGAACATCGTGGGTGACGTACAGAGGCGTGACGTGGTCGTTGGCGACATCGTTATCATTCCCGCTGGCGTACCTCACGGCTGGGCGAACATTCCGCGCCACGTGGACTATCTCAGCGTGCGTCCCGATCCCGACCGAGTGCTTCCCTCAGATTATGTACACCCGTCGATCAGCGTCTACAGGTAGGAACCAGCAGCTAGATGCGATACTTCTTTGACGAGGGCGTCGCGTAGCTGATGACTTTGGTGTCGCGTAAGAACCGAGTGAGGAGATTGCTATGAGTACGACTAAAGATTCACGTAATTCACGCGTATGGGGTCGCCGTATCGTCCTCCTCGCCGGAGTCCTGGTACTAGTGTCTTCTACTGCCTTCGTATCATGGTCCCTGACTTGCCCATGTGAAAGGTCACCTGGGGGGTATCTGTTCGGTGGCGCTCCCGACGGTCCAGTCACCGACTGGTCGTTTGCTAACGACCCGCCACTGTGTCAGATCCAGGTGAGCACCGGTATACTACCGTACTCCATCAACCTTAACTGCATGTCCACGCCAGAAGGCGGTTTATACTTGAGCTGTGGCTTCTGCGACGCCAAGCGTTGGAGCGGCCTAGTGGTCGATGAGGGAGACATCCGTATTCGGTTAGATGAGATTGTGTATCCCGTAACTGCTACCCGGGTGATGGACCCCGTGGAACTCGATCGCGCTTGGGATGCGAGAGTTATGAAGCTCCAAGTACATAGCAGTGATGTAAATCCTGCGGTGCCGGTGGGTACGGCTAGACCCGATCGTTGGTGGTCGTTTCGGCTTGAATCTCGATGAGGTGTGAGGCATGCGATACCCTCGAAGGGCAACTACCTGTATGCGGGGTGAGCGTTCGCTTGATTGAAGCAGGGTGACACCAACCTTAGTATCCTGCCGCCCCTTCTCTACCGGGGTGGCACTCCTAGCACCAACAACAGTATTTCACTCGTCCGATCAGCCTAGTACGTTGCGAGAGCACTTGGCTAAAAAGGGGGGGCCGCGGCCGGGCACAGCCGGTCTTCGTGATCAATCCATGGTCCCGGAGTCGTGGCCCTCGAGTTGCATGGCCTGCCCATCCCTGATCTCTTTGCCGACGTAATTGCGTAGAATACTCAGTGTCAGGACGAACTCGCATCCTGACGCTACATGTGATGCTGAGACAGGAGACATATGGTGACTAGTAAGAAGAAGATCGCAGGGATTGCTACGGGAGCGATACTCCTGATCAGCTATGTGTTCACGGCCCCCTACCCCGGTAACACTGGGCTTCAGCGAACGCCGGGTGTGAGGATTGGTGGCACACTTGCTCCGGCTCCAGGCGACTTTGCCCCCCTCAATGACCTGAGGGGACCTCTAAAAATGAAGCAGGTCGGCTTTCCCCCGTTCGTGATTTATCTCTCCTACGTGGGGACTCCAGAGGGTGTAATTACGGCGACTCGCCCCGATGGGGGATACTGGGCTCAGCGTGTGAGAGATGGTACCACTGACGGGTTGCTACGCATTGGGGACGCCACCTATGAGATGAGTGCCACCGAGGTGCTTGGTGATGCGCGGAGGCCCATGCTTGAGCGTTATTCTGCCAGAACCGGTATGCCCATGAACAGGGCGGTGGGCGGGCCTGATCCTCTCCGTGACTGGGAGGTCTTCTTCTGGACGCCTCGATAGATTTCACGGCATGAAAATCGCAGTGACAGGAGCCAACAGTAGTGTTGGTAAGAATCTGTTGGCTCACGTCGTAGACAGGGGTGATCTCCAGGTCATCGCAGGAGTACGGTCGGAACGAGTTGCAGTGTCCCTCCCGTCCGCCCCCCAAATCACTACTCGTGTTATCTCCTACGAAGATGTCAGTGATCTGGCCGTGACCCTGGAAGGAGTATCATGTCTGGTTCACCTTGCGGGCATTCTGATCGAAAGTAGGACGTCTACCTATGCGAGTGCGAATGTCGCCACGACGGCAGCGGTTGTTGAAGCGTGCCGAAAGGCGGGTGTGAAACACATCGTGTTGGTCAGCGTTATCGGTGCTGGAGCGAATTCGCCCAACAGGTACCTCAGGTCCAAGGGAGAGGCGGAGAGAGCGGTCGCGGAGTCGGGAGTATCCTCTACCACCATTCGTACCCCGATACTACTTGGACCTGGTACGGCAGGAGCAGCCTCAATCGTTCGGACGGCGGGGCAGGAAAAAGCACGACTTTTGGGGGGCGGCCGCTACTGCGTGCGCCCTCTCGATTTGGATGACTTGAGCCGGGCTATACTGGAGATCTGCAACGCTCGGCCCGAGGGTGTCCAGATCCATGAACTAGTCGGTCCGGAATCGATCTCCTATCGGGAACTGGTCGGACGAGTGGCCGGCATGATGGGCGTGGAAATATCGATCGGTGTAATGCCAGTGTGGATTGCCAAATTGGGGGCGGCTATCACAAGCCGGATGAACGGAGGCGGAGTCTCGCCGACGGTCATCGACGTCATTACGGCAGACGAGGTGGTCGAGAGGAATGCGGACACGGACCTGGGTATCAGCCTCACACCTTTGACCACTACCCTGCAGCGTATTCTATCCGACAAGAAGCGAGAGACATGACGGAAGCAGCAGACAACGGAGCACTAGCCCCTCGCAAACCGAGCGCTTTGCGGCGGATCGTCTTGATGGGGATCACCGTGCTCTGTTTCGTCTATCTCTACAACAGCGTGAATGGCGCTGCAGTCCGTGAGGGGATCTCACTCGTGGACTATATGTCTCAGGTCTTCGCGGACGTTCCTTGGATCCGCTGGCTCCTGCTGATGATTGCGTATTCCTTCGTGTACTTGTCGATCGACACACTAGTGGTGACGCGCATACTCAACTGGTTCGTCCAGCAAATCAGGTACCGGGATATCCTGCCTATCCGCGCCAGCACCTACATCATCTCCATCGTAAACGAGCAGATCGGTAAGGGCGCGATGGCCTACTATCTAAATCGTCGAGATCAGGTGCCTGGATGGGAAGTCGGCTCGGTGATGTTGTTCATCATGTTCTGCGAGATGTTCTATCTGTTGACCTGGGCCACTATCGGATTCTTCATGAGTCGTGAGTCGCTCCCTGAGGGCTTCGGCCTCATTCCGATCATCGCTGCGGGGGCCGCAGTGTTTCTGTTACTGTGGATGCTCTACTTCGGTGGTAAGATCCTCCCCGACAACCAACTGCGCGATAAGCGCATTCTGCACGTGTTCAAGTTGGCCAAGCCCAGGCACTATGGGGCGTTCTTTCTGATGCGCTCACCGGCGCTGCTCTCGGCCGTCTTCGTGTATACCGTTGCGTTGCGAATGTTCGGTGTCGACGCCTCCTTCATCTCTTTGCTGGGTTATCTGCCAGTGATCTTTTTTGCGGCAGCGGTACCCACACCCATGCGCGCCGCGGCGATCACTTCCTGGGTGATCCTGTTTCCTGAGAACGAGGGACAGATGGCCGCCTTCGGATTGGTCCAGCACAACTTTTTCATTCTTTTCAACGGGGTGATCGGTCTCCTGTTCTGGAGACGCGCCCAGCGCGAACTACTTAGTCCGTGATTGCGAACCTGCTGACTGCTGTACGGCTCTTGTTAGCCCTGCCGGCGGCAATGGCTTTCGCGCGACCGGAGTTCATCTCGCCACTTCTGCTCCTTGGGCTGCTACTGGTCGCCATCGTGACGGACTACTTCGACGGCATCGTGGCGAGGCGAGCACATGCTGCGTCACCTCGAGGGCAACTGTACGACCATGCCACAGACTTCGTATTTGTCACGGCCGGACTGGGTGGTGCTGCTGTAGCTGGCGAGGTGTCTGTAGCGCTGCCCATCCTTATAGCCGTTGCGTTTTCGCAGTATGTGATAGATTCCTATTGGTTCTATCGTGAGAAGCAGTTACGCATGAGTTCGCTTGGGCGCTTAAACGGCATTATGTACTTCGTGCCACTGGTGCTCATTTCTCTATCGCGTGTTGAGGTCATGCCGGGGCACCGCGAGGTATGGACAGTGTTGATCATGTCACTTGGCTATGTCCTCTTATTCTCTACAGTGGTGTCAATCATAGATCGAGCTGTCGCTCCCCGCAGGTCTGGAGCGACCGAATCGGAACGTTGGGGAACTCGACTACGCCAGTCGTAAAATTGCAGACCGATCACCCCCCCCCCCCCCGAATGTGTCCAGTCCTCGGCAGTAACGGTCTCGATCCTGTTGACCATAAGCGTAAGGTGTGGCCCCCCTTTCCGCTGTCACCGCCGCTGGACCTATAGGCAGTGTCCCGCATGTCCTGAGTTGCGGCTCTGAGTGGGGCGGGGCAGAATGGGGTTGGAACAAGGAACGCCATTTGTGAGGAGGTAGAGATGTTACCAATCCGCTCATTGATCCCAACCATGAGCATCGTGCTCGGCCTCTGGGCCACGCCCTCGGCCTGGGCTCAGGCACCGGTCTACCAATCCGAGAGTGGACCCTACCGCGTCGTGACCGTCGTGGATGGTCTGCAGGACCCCTGGTCTATCGCTTTTCTACCCGGGGGCGAGATGCTGGTCACGGAGAAGCCTGGGCGGCTGCGGATCGTACGCAACGGGGTTCTACAGCCAGAGCCCATCGAGGGGACGCCAGAGGTCCGGTACCTAGGACAGGGCGGCCTCCTGGACGTGGTGCTCCACCCGGACTACGAGTCCAACCGGCTCATCTACCTCAGCTTCTCCAAACCGAACGAAGATGGAAGCCAGGGTACGACCGCCGTAGTTCGAGGTAGGCTTGAGGGCAACCGCCTGAATGATGTAGAGGAGATCTTCGAGGCGAAGGCGTGGAGCATCACCGGAGGTCATTACGGATCCCGGCTGGCCTTCGACGCCCAGGGCTACCTATTCATAACGGTTGGCGACCGGCAGGCGTCTCCGGCAATGGAAACGGCGTATCTGCACGCTGCCCAGGATCGCACCAACCATCAGGGGACGGTCATTCGCCTCCATGATGACGGAGGCGTCCCTGCGGACAATCCGTTCATCGGCCAAGCCGACGTACTGCCCGAGATCTGGAGCTACGGCCACCGGAGCCCGCAGGGCCTAGCTATCCATCCCGAGACGGGTGACATCTTCCAGAGCGAGCACGGGCCCCAGGGCGGAGACGAGCTGAACCTCATCTTGCGGGGGAGGAACTATGGCTGGCCCGTCATCGGCTACGGCTCGAACTATGGGGGGACCCCTCTCTTCTCAACGAGAGAGGTCGAAGGGATGGAACAGCCGCTCCAGCACTTCACTCCCTCCATAGCCCCCTCCGGGTTGATGATCTATACCGGCGACCGCTTCCCGGAGTGGAAGAATAGCATCTTCATGGGAGGGATGGCCGACCCACAGGTCGCCCGGCTGCCTTTAGTGAGCGATGGTGAGGGCGTGTATGTCGGAAGGATGGAGCGTCCTCCATTGATGATTGGCTTCGGACGGATCCGAGCCATCACTCAAGGTCCGGACGGCTTGATCTATATCGCGATCGACGACCGCCGGGGCGGTGGCCTCACGCCGATCGTTCGCCTCGAGCCCGGCGATGTGACCCAGGCTTCTGGATGTTGACCGGTCCAGCCGGTGGGATGTATAGAGGTCAAGGACAGGGTTGCTGCAGTAACAGATCTCCTTTGTGGCGGATGAGAGGAAATGGCTATATCCGCTGGTGATTCTTGAATTATTTGAAGGGCAACTGATATGTCACGACTGATATGGACCCTTCCGGCTCTCGCAGCCATCACACTCGTGGCAACGTCGGGCCTCGAAGCGCAGAACGATGAGGAGCGAGCGGTGATCGCGGCGGCCGAGGATGTATTCGACGCCATGGAAGACCTTGATGATGAAGCCTTCCGGAACTCAATGGTTCCGGAAGGCTTCCTCCTGTCTGTCGGCCTCGGGACCACACGGCGGACAACCCGAGATCAGTTCGCTTCCAACCTCGCGCGCCAGACGAGGCCCATGATCGAGCGGATGTGGGATCCGGAGGTCCGCATCGACGGGCCAGTCGCGACGCTCTGGACAGCCTACGACTTCTACAGGGGCGCGGAGTTCAGCCACTGCGGAACCGACGCCTTCCAGTTGGTCGAGACAGCGGAGGGATGGAAGGTGGTCGTGCTCAGCTACACGTCACAAACGCCGCCGAGTTGTAGCCGCCACCCGGAGGGTCCCCCGAGTAGGCCGGGCCCTCCCGGCTCCCAATAAACACGGTTTTGCGCGTTGGATCAGGCGAGTATGTTGCGAGAGTACTTCTATTGGCTCGTTACCGATTCTGTTGAAAGGCTGGAAAGCGGTAACTGGCTGATTTCGCCCATTTGTCTGGGAGTTCTCATGAAGGTCCGGGTTCGCGTTTCCTTACGACCTGTTGCCCTAGTGTCGTTGGCCGTGCTGGTCGCCGCCTGCGGTGGTGATTCGTCATCTGAGATCTCGTTCGACTCCCCTGGAGTCGTGACTGCGCTCGCGTCGATTGAAGCAGCGAACGTTGATGAACATATCCGTGTTCTCGCCGACGACAGCCTGCGGGGCCGCCGACCCGGCACGGCTGGATATGAGGGTGCGATGCGTTATGTGGAGACGACTCTCGCCTCGCTAGGCTTGGAGCCTGCCGGCATCGACGGGACGTTCACGCAGCCCGTACCCCTTCGTCATAGCATCGTCCAAACGGATGCGAGCAGTTTCTCACTTACCTCTACCGGGAGAGTGACTGAGCTGAGCTACGGGGATGATTTCTACCTGAGTCCCGATCACATGCGCACCGAATCGGAGGTCAGCGCCCCGGTAGCGTTCGTCGGCTTCGGTGTGAGCGCCCCGGCGTTCGGCTACGACGACTATGCCGGCATCGACGTGGAAGGGAAGATCGTGGCGTACATTAGCGGTGCCCCATCCTCTCTGCCGAGTAACGAGCGTGCATATTACTCGTCGGGGACGACCAAGAGTGATGAGGCGATCGCGAGGGGGGCCGTGGGAACCGTGAGTTTCAATTCCCCTGACGACCCCCGATTCCGCTGGGAAAATAGCGTAAACCGCTCTTCGGCCGGATCGTACGTTTGGGTGGATCCAGCCGGTAACCCGAGGGGTGGCGGCTCACTAATCCGCGGTGCCGCCAGCCTGAACCATTCCGCGGTTCGGGCGCTATTCACGGACTCTCCGACCCCGCTCGATGAAGTCTTTGCAGCTGCTGCGGCCAACTCGCCCCAGAGCTTCGATCTTCCGATAGAACTTAGTATGCGGATCGCAACCACCCATAGGTCGGTCGATAGCCACAACGTCATCGCGAAGTTGTACGGGAGTGATCCCCAATTGCGGGATGAGCACCTCGTATATGTAGCCCATGTGGACCACTTCGGGGTGGGCGTAGCTGTGGACGGGGACGACATATACAACGGTGCACACGACAACGCTTCAGGCACCTCTATCGTGTTGGAGATCGCGAAGGCCTTCTCGAGCCTGCCCGAGGCGCCCAGGCGTTCGGTTCTCTTCCTGTTCGTGACGGCGGAGGAGTGGGGACTCTTGGGATCGGACTATTTTGCGGCGCACCCGACCGTTCCGGCCCAGAGCTTGGTGGCGAACCTCTCTCTGGATATGCCGTTTTTGTTCCATCCGCTACTCGACATTGTCCCGTATGGGGCCGAGCACTCGACGCTATCCCGTTCCCTCGGGGCGGCTGCGGAGCATCTCGGCATGGCGATCGGCCCCGATCCGATTCCGGAGCAGGTGCTCTTCATCAGGAGCGACCACTTCAGCTTTGTTCGGCGGGGCATTCCCGCGCTTTTCATCAAAAGCGGCTTCGAGACCGGCGATCCTTACTTGGATGGGTCGGCGATCAACGCTAACTGGCGTGTGGATTTCTACCACACGCCCCGGGACGAGGCTGACCAGGGGTTCGACTTCGAGGCGGGGGCCTCACATGCCAAGTTGAACTTCCTCACGGGTTACGACATTGCGATGCGAACGGAACGGCCGGAGTGGAACCCGGATGACTTCTTCGGTGCGGTCTTCGGCGGACAGCGCTGACCAGGCAGAGCGACAAGTCACTGCACCGTGCGGGCACATATGCCTTCCACTTGGAGTTCTACATTCAGGATGCGCTTCTGTCGCACCAGTTCCTTATCCAGTACGCCTCACGGACACTGGATTTTGACAACATGACCTACATCTTCGAGAATTCCGCTCTGAGACCGTAGCTTTAACCCTCTCCCCCGGCCCCCCCGCTGTGACTGACAGCACCGCACTACTACTGGGCTGTACGCTATTCGGTTAGCAGCCCTCAACGGGAGATTTTACCTTCAGTGAGCGTATCAAAGTCATTTCTTGATGAGCAGATGGATGCTCTCTTGCGCGCCATCTTGATCCACATGTCGGTCGTCGTACTCACGGTGCTTTGGGTTCAGCCGGCCTCTGCGTTACAGGAGAGCCGGCAGCTATATAAGGTTGCAGCAGTTCGGGTGGACGAGGCGCCGGTGCTCGACGGCGTGCTGGATGATGCAGTCTGGCAACGTGCCTCTGTGATCGATCAGTTCGTACAGCAGGAGCCCGAAGAAGGAGCGCCTGCCACCGAGCGAACCGAGGTCTTGATTCTGTACGACGCCGAGAATCTATACGTGGGTGTACGTGCCTACGACTCCGCTCCGGATGGCATTGTTTCTACCGAAATGCGCCGCGACTCGAACCGGATCCTGGAAGAGGACAGCTTTCAGATCATTCTGGATACGTTCAACGACTCTAGGTCCGGATACATGTTCGTCATGAGCCCACTCGGTTCCAAGTTGGAGCAGCAGATCTCAAACGAGGGCGGTGACAGCGGGCGCGGGCGCGGACGCAACAACATCAACCGTGATTGGGACGGCGTTTGGCATGTATCGGCGGGGCGAATGGAAGAGGGATGGACGGCCGAGATCGCAATCCCGATGATAACGATGCGCTTCCCGTCGGGGGAGCGTCAGGAGTGGGGCATCAATTTCATGCGTAACATTCGGCGTAAGAACGAACAGGTTTTCTGGGCGCCGATTCCGAGGGCGTACGACCTTGCCCGCGTCAGCTTGGCCGGAAGCCTTACCGGGCTGCAGTCGTTAGACCGAGGGCTCGACCTTCGGCTCAAACCGTTCGTAGCCGGGGGGGGACAGCGCACTCTTGCTGAAGGGACGTCCAGGGAAGGGGACATTGGGCTGGACGTGAAGTACGGAGTGACGGCAGGGTTGAACCTTGATTTAACCATAAATACCGATTTTGCGCAGGCTGAGGTGGACGACGAGCAGGTGAATTTGACGCGATTTCCACTTTTCTTTCCGGAAAAGAGGGACTTCTTCCTGGAAAACGCCGGACAGTTCATCGTGGGGGCGACCGCGAGTAATAGTCAGTTGGCGGATCTGTTCTTCTCACGCCGTATCGGATTGTCAGACTCAGGGGACCATATACCGATTCTCGGTGGAGCTCGGCTGACGGGAAAGGTCGGCCAAAACAACATTTCAATGATGGACGTGCAGACGGACGATGCGTTCGGCGAGTCGGGGGTGAACTACTATGTCGCGCGTTACTCTCGGGACGTGCTGGCCCGGTCCCGGATCGGAGGCATCTTCATCAACAAAGCCGCAACCCGTGGCGGCCACTTCAACCGGACCTACGCGGCGGACATGTTGTACGCACCCCACCCCGCGATGACCGTGAGCGGTTTCTTGGCGCAGACGGAGAGTCCGGGCGTTTCAGGCGACGAATGGGGGGGATTTCTGAATGCGACCTGGAGAGACGACCGCTGGAGGGTGTATGGGGAGATTTCTGATTTCCAGGAAAACTTCAATCCTGAAGTGGGATTTATACCGAGACCGGGCGTTCAGAGGCAAAAGTTTCACTTCGAGCGGAACCCCCGCCCCGGACGATTCGGAATTCGGCTGTTGGAGCCCCAGGTCAACTTCAGCTTTATCGAGGATCAGACCGGCCGCCTCCTGACGCGACAGAATCATAACTTTCTCGGGGTGCATTTCGACAGCGGTGCCCGCCTGACCTTCTGGTTAAATAGATGGTTCGAGAGGCTCGATGAACCGGACAAGCTGGGGAATGGCCGAGCAATTCCGGCTGGCGAGTACAGGTTCAACGATTTTCGGGCCTCGTACAGCAGCAACCCGGCCCGCCGCGTTTATGGCGGTTTCTCGTATGGGCCACAGGGATTTTTCGGGGGAACGCGGACAGACGTCAGGTTTACGCTAGGTACCCGCCTGACCGACCAGTTTTCGGCCGAGGGACAGTATTCACGCAACGATATCGACCTTCCCATTCCTGACGGAGCGTTCGTCACGTCCGTAGCTCGCTTCCGCATCGACTATGCGATCTCACCCTCGATGTCACTGCGAACCCTGACCCAGTACAACTCTTGGATGGAACAGTGGAGCACGGCGGCACGATTCCGGTACACATATATGCCCGGAAGCGACCTCTACATCGTGTATGACGATGTGCGTCGGGATTCGAGAGCCAGAGGGTTTTCCGAGATCCAAGATCGCCAACTGATCGTGAAGGTGACCTATCTGCTCTCCCGATAAGTGGCGAGTTTCAGCGGGCGTAGTCGGAGATTGAGAAATCAGGGATGTTGTGACTTCAAATTGCCTTCGGATTCCTTAGCGGCACTAAACAGCGTTCTGCCCGTCCGATGCCTCCATCTGAGTTGTGGGTTTGAGTGGGACAGGACAGAATCAGGGAGGGGACTTCCGGGCACATTTTGGGACTAATGACAGAGGCATTGAGGAGATTGTATGACACGCTATCGCCCCCACGCTGTTCTAATACTACTACTGCTAACCCAGACCGCCTGTACGTCTTGGGAACCCGTAACTACTCCGATCCCATCGCAGTTCGTCGCGGAGGAAGTAGCCACCATGATGGAGGTGGAACGACCTGACCGCGTCCGCGTAACCGAACGGGACGGGACCGAGTTGTTTTTAGAATATCCCTGGGTGCAGGCCGATGAACTCGTGGAAACCGTCGAAGGAATATCGGCAGGAGTGCCGTTGGAAGACATTTTCAGGTTAGAGGTCCGGAGGTTCAGCGTGAAACGAACCCTCGTAGCGGTAGCAATTACTTCTGTCGCGGCATTTTTAGCGGCTTTTTTTACTAGCTAGCCCCCCGGCCTTCGATACGGCAACTAGGCCGACCAGTACCCCTTCGTAGGAGAGCAGTATTCCTGGCACCAATAGCAACAACAGATGTCTGCACGGGCCGAGTTTAGGATGTGATCGGGAATTCCCCCTATTTCACCGGCAGCCCTAGAGGATCTGTAGGCAGTGTTTCACTAGTCCGATCCAGCTAGTACTTTGCGAGAGCACTTCTATGGAAGATCGTCCGATGAGCCGGAGGACATACATGTCAAAGGGAGTGAGTACGGTAGTTGCGTTCATGGGGGCCTTAGCCTTGAGTGCGAGTCCGACCTCGGCTGAGACCCAGAACATTTCGACTGTCGCCGTAGAGCAACGGTCCTCCATCCTGGCCCGAAACGCTAAACAGTTGTGCTCAGTGATCTTCGTTGTGGGCCGTACCCCCGAAGAAGCGATGGCTATCGGCGATGTCGTGCGCTGGGAGCGCTTGTTGAGTTGGTGGGATTGGAGCGAGATCGATATCCGTGTGGATATGGAAGGAAAGCGGGTCACCCTGGGGAGTTACCCGGCACCGCCTAGAACGGCGGTCTTCCATGGGGGCCAGGGATGCAGCATGCTTCCGGTCGGAGAGGATAAGGTCTTCTTCAAACCTGTGGAAGTTCGTCCCAACCTAACCCCTGCTGACCAGACGCAATGGCCGATGGGAGATCTGACCGACTATGGTCAAGTACGGGGGATCGACAAGACCGCCGTAAGCGCTGTCCTGGACGCAGCCTTTACGGACAATGATCCGGAGCGGGGAGAGCGAGGATGGGTTGTTTTACATGATGGTATTATCGCTGGTGAGCGATACCCTCCGGGCTATGATAGGAATACGCGCAATCTCAGCTTCTCGGAGGGTAAAAGCCTCGAGGCCACTCTCGTCGGCATCCTCGTTGGCGACGGACACCTCCGCGTGGACGATCCGGCTCCGATCAAACAGTGGAAGGCACCTGATGCACGTAGTCAGATCACGATCAGAAACCTGATGAACATGGCAAGCGGTCTAGACTGCAACAACTTTCCCTTGACCCACCCACTGCATTTCACTCCGGAGAACCACCACTCCATCGGCTACAACGATGGGGTCAACTCCTTCCAGGCGTCGGTGGCGCCTCATCTGCGGTTCGTGCCTGGCAGTGTGAACCGCTATCGAAACTGTGACCTCCTGGCCATAGGCAAGATCATCCGAGAGACAGTTGAGCGTGAATACGATGTGGAGTACCTGGCGTTCCCACAACGATATCTATTGGACCGGATCGGGGTCCGAAGCGCTGTTCTTGAGCCCGATCCATACGGTAATTTATTGCTGAACGGACACGACTATTTGACCACCCGGGATTGGGCAAGGTTTGGCCTGCTCTACCTGCAGGATGGCGTCTTCAACGGTGAACGCATCCTTCCCACGGGGTGGGTCGATTTCGTATCGACGCCATCCGCAGCGAATCCGGGTTATGGTGCGTTTTTCTGGCTTGCCACCCAGGAACACAATCTTCCACAAGACGCGTATTGGGCGAGCGGTGCAGAAGGAAACCAGACCATGATCATACCCTCTTATGGTCTCGTGGTAGCGAAGAACGCGTGGAGTCCGACCAAAGACGCTCACAACCTGGTTGCCAAAATCGTGGACGCGGTCGTGAAAACGCAGAGCGATTGCAAGAACTCGGGCTGGCGTAGGTACGGCTTCGACAGTGAGATCCTGTGTGAAACCTACGTTGCACAACGTGGCGAACTGAAGTAGCAACGAAACCTACATGACGGGCACTGTCCGCCCCGATCCCTCTTTGGGAGAGGGGGCAAGATGGTGGCTTTAACCAACCCTTTTAAGGGAGTTCATAATTTCCCTGGATTGGACGATTGGACTAGCCCCCCAAAATCCCTCCCCCCCGCTATGGGGGACAGAACCGCCTTACCTATAAACAGTGTTTTGCTCAGAGGATCTTGTGATTTCAAATTGCAGCGGGACTCCTATGCCCAGAAAACTTTCCTGCAAAAACTTTCAGCTCATCACAGGAGGGAAAAACGATGAGTGGTATCGGCCGTGAAATAGCAGACTGGATCAGAGAGCCCGAGTGGATAAACATCTTTCCCTGGCGGGCACCCGCAAATTGACGGGGTTGAACCTGTTTCTCACGTTGTCGCGACCTGCCAAAGGGCTTTTGGTTTAACTGTTCTTGGCGTATACTTTCGACCGACGGAAAGGGATTTTCGGGTAACCTCATTTGTGCGGGAGAAACCCATGGCTAATCGAAGGGATTTCCTGAAGCGCGGGGTCGCTGTAGCTGGTGGGTGGACCTTGGGAGCGGTAGGAACTGCGACCGGTCAGACACCAGCATCTCAAGATGTGGTCAAGACCCCTGAGGAACTGCTCGCCTATGGCGAGCGCTCCCGCTTCGTGACCTCGATACGGGTACCGCATGGCGGTCGGCCGTCACCCGATCGCTGGGGGCTCCTCTTTCATACGGCGACTCCGCTTCAGGATTCGGTAGGAGTGATCACGCCATCCTCGCTCCACTTCTCAAACACCACGCGTGGTGCCTTCATTCCGGACATCGACCCCCGAGAGCATCGTCTCATGATCCACGGGATGGTGGACCGTCCGCTGATCTTTACCATAGAGGATTTGAAGCGTCTCCCTTCCGTGACGCGCCTTCATTTCATCGAGTGCGCGGGGAACCGTTCTAGGAGTTCGCAGACGACAGTGCAAGAAACGCACGGGGCGACTAGTTGCGCCGAATGGACCGGAGTGCTCCTGTCTACGCTGCTCAAGGAGGCAGGCGTGAAAGACGGGGGGACCTGGGTAGTGGCGGAAGGGGTCGAGGAAGTGAAAGGCGCGTCCAGTATTCCGATGGCAAAGGCGATGGACGACTGTGTGGTGTGCTACGGTATGAATGGCGAGGCGGTACGTCCCCACCAAGGCTTCCCGCTACGGCTGCTGACTCCTGGATTTGAAGGAATCTTTAACGTGAAGTGGCTGAGGCGAATCAAGGTGGTAGACCGCTACTACATGACCTACAACGACTACGGACATCTTCGTCAGGACCCTGACGACGCTGCTCTGGGTTATCAGATCGGACCGAAATCAGTCATCACGTTTCCATCTGGAGGACAACAGCTGCCCGGTCGCGGATACTATGAGCTCAGTGGTTTAGCCTGGTCAGGTGGTGGGGCCGTTCGCAGGGTGGAAGTATCCACCGACGGTGGCCGGCAATGGATAGACGCCGAGATTCGTGGGATGGCTCATCGCATGGCGCATACTCGATTCAGCCTCCAATGGAATTGGGACGGAACAGAGACGGAAATCCTGTCGCGCACTACGGATGAAATAGGCCAGGTTCAACCGACGCGAGCTCAGGTCGCGGAGTTCTGGAGGCCCGGAGCAGTTTACCCCGGGGAACCGGATCAGCCATTCAGTGTGACAGGCCAGGACAATTCTATTCAGCCGTGGAGGATTGGGAGCGATGGGAGCGTTCATAATGCGATTTCTTAGACTTCTCCCGTTTCTGATGTTCTTGGGGGGATCTGTACAAGCGCAGTCGCTCACCTACGGTGTGGGAAGGACCCCGAGCGCAGAAGAAATCCGTGCCTGGGATATCTCCATCAGTCCTACCGGAGAGGAACTCCCGCCGGGGAGCGGAACGGCTGAGGAAGGGGGACTGATCTATCAGCGCAAGTGCGCCTTCTGCCATGGGGCAACAGGGATAGAGGGCGGCGCCCCCAGGTTGGTAAAAAACGACGCGGGACCAAATGCCGACCCCTGGGCATTAGGGAGAATACTTCCAATTCGCTCCCCGTACGCGACGACGGTATGGGATTATATCAATCGCGGCATGCCTCTCAATCAAGAAGGAACCCTCACTGCGGATGAGGTCTACGCGCTGACGGCCTATCTGCTCTACTTGAACGATCTCGTGGCTGAGGACGAGGTGCTTGACTCCCAGAGTCTGCCGAAGGTGGAGATGCCAAATCGTACAAATCCGATGGCAGATGGCTGGGTCCCCTTGCCCGATTGGAAGCCCGGGATGCCAAGGCTTCAAGGTTACCCCTACTGACGTACGCGTCGTAACGCTTTCTGCGGGCCGAACTGCAACAAGCCTAGCGTGCTGCCCCGCCAGGCTCGGTGAGGGTGGGTAGACGTGGTCGGCACGTCATAGAGTTCTGCTTCAAGTTCTTCACGACTCCTAGTGCACCTACCAACAGTGTTTTGCCCGTCCTGAGGTGCAGTCTTGAGGAAGAACCCAGAAGCTACGCAAGCCAATGGCTGAGTTGAATCCACATTATTTCACTCTAGAGTATGGCATTCGGGCCTGGCAGCTGTGGAGCTAAGCCTATTATTACCCTAATGAGCTGCTGTTGGAGCCTGCATGGCCTCGGGGAGCCCGAACGCCGCGAGGCCGTCCTGAAGTTGCACGATGATGTACTGGTGCCCGTTGTGCACCCAGCTGGACATACCGTAGCGGGTGAGCCCTGGAAGCAAAATCTCGCCGACCCGTTGCCCCGTCTGCTTGTCGATACCGAACAGCTTCGGTAGATCGTCAGCCGTCTGCCCGGAGACAAACAGAAGGTTGGGCGATGCGAACATCGCTGCGTGCCCGCCCCGCCCGCGGTTGTACATGACGTTTGACACCCCCTGGAGTAGCGGATGATTGCGAATGAAGTCCTGCTCCTCCTGCGGCGCGTCTCCGTTGGGTATCACCCACCTGATGTCGCCTGTATTCAGGTCGTACGCGACGATACGACCAACCGGACCCTCCCAGATATCGAGCCCGTCGAGCGTCACGCCACCGCCCTCGCTAACTCCTTCCGCGCTGGACCACTCAGAGTTCGTCACGCCGGTCTGCTCGGGGGTGTCCAATATCGACTCACGAGCGGGCAGCACGGTGTGTCTGGCACATCGGCTATGTGAAGTCACGAACATGATGCCAGCCAGCGGATCGGCAGCCTGGTTGCCCGTGATGTTCGTCCCGCCACCGTCACCCGGGCAGAGCCAGGCAGGTCCCGCCGGATCGTCAATCGTGTTCGGAGGGTTAAACATCGGGACGAAAAGATTGTTGTCCCGAGCAATTCGGAGTGCCCTTTGGTGGATCTCGGGTGTGTAGTCGATGAGGTGCTCCTCGGTTCGGCCTAGGAGGTCGAACGGAGGTGGCCTCGTCGGGAACGGCTGCGTCTGTGACAGCTGCTCACCCGGTACGTTCGACGCTGGTACGGGCCGCTCCTCGATCGGCCAGATAGGCTCGCCGGTTTCCCGGTTCAGCGCATACAGGAACGCCTGCTTGGTGGCCTGGAAGAGTCCCTTGACCTCGCGGCCGTCGACTGTCACGTCCATGAGGATCGGGGGGGCAGGCGTGTCGTAGTTCCAGATATCGTGGTGTACCATCTGGTAGTGCCACCGGCGCTCGCCAGTGTCAGCGTCGAGCGCGATGATGCTCGTGCTGAAGAGGTTGTCGCCCGGATGGTGACCACCGTAGAAATCAACCGTCACGCCGTTCGTCACTATGTAAACTAGGCCGAGCTCGGGATCGGCCGACATTGGTGCCCACGATGACACGTCACCCGTCCACTCCCACGCATCATTCTCCCATGTCTCGTGGCCGACCTCACCTGGCCGCGGGATCACGTGAAATTTCCACTTAAACGCGCCTGTCCGTGCGTCGTAGCCCAAGATATCGCCCGGCACCATCTCAAGGCGGGTCTGGAGGTAGCCCTGCTCAGCGGAGTTTCCAACCACGACCGTTCCATTGACCACGATCGGTGGTGACGAGCTCGTGATATAGCCAAGGTCCTTCGGGATTCCCATGTACGAATCGTACGGTTCGTCCCAGTTCTCCCACGGTCCCCAGCCCTCGATTAGGTCCGCCACTAGGTCAACGGTACCCGATTCTGGAAAGCCTTCGATCGGAACCGCCTCGCCCCAGTTCTCGAGCGGGCGGCCCGTTTCAGCATCGAGAGCGTGCAGAAAGAAGGCTGGCGTCGTTATGAAGACCACGCCGCGGTCGTCGATCTCCGCATATGCCACACCCTTCCCGTACCCCTTACGCATCGAGTACTCATGACGATAGGTGTTAGGCTCCGTGAAAGCCCACAAGAGTTCGCCTGTCGAAGGCTCCAGGGCGATCACGTGACGACGTTCGCCGGTTACCGTGATGAGCTTGTTTCCCACATACGAAGGCGTCGCCCGTGGCGTACTCGGTCCGAAGCTCGCCGCATCGAACTGCCAGAGCAGCGTCATCTCCTCGAAGTTGTCCGCAGTGATCTCATCCGCTGGCGTGTAGCGCGTGTGCCCTGCGTCACCGCCGAGGTACGTCCAGAGACCGTTTTCGGTCCCCGGACCCTGCGCCCACGCTGTCAGTGGAGCGAAGGCTAGCGCGCCGAGCGTAAGAGTGAGGCAGGGCAACAGTCGCTGGTGGCGCCATCCCGCGTGGCTCATCATGAGTCGGTCCTCGCTTCCAGGTTGCACATACCCACTCGGGGCTATCACCTCTATAAGGATTGGGTATGCTACCGGTCGCTGGCGTTGGCGACAAGAGCATGGCCCAGCTCAACCCTTCCTTGTCAGGCTCATGCCAACTCGACGCATTGCCGGGTCAGACCTTTGGCTTTTGTACGGCTTCGCCGAGTGCTTCAGAGCGTACGGTTATCCCAGCTGAGTTGCAAATTCGAGCGGGGCAGGGGGGGCTTGAAAAAACCAGGATGCGGAGATGTAGCCTATGGTTGGGACGAAGCTATACTCAGGTCCCAATCCCATAAATTGGGGTTATGCTAGTTCAGTCCCCAGCCCTCTGAAGGCGGCTGCGGTCACAGTTAAAGACCTGCTTGTGGACCAAGTGAGCCCCGGGGAGGCAAGCCACACTCCCGTCGCGTACATTGATGAGCGCGAGTCCGTTCAAGCCCACCAGTGGAAGGATGTGTTCAATAGATAGGTTGCTACAGCCCGAACTGTCTGATATCGACTCATACAGTGCATGGGGTGATCCACGGTTCTTAGGTGTGCATGAATGGAGTAACATGAAGTCCAGGGAGGATTCTGGCTTCAGGGTTACCTAGAGCCGAAAGTGCCGAAGACACGTCTCTGTAAACTCATGACGGCTTCCCTGATTACGGTCTCAGTTGTGCCACTCAAGTCTATAATGCCGCTGTCCCGGCTTTCCGCAGTGACAATTGTGCTTTGTCCAGATGCTGTGTCGATGAAGTCAACAGCGATCTGAAGCTCGATGAGCGTGTCAAACCCGCCCTTTACCACTGTTGCCTGGAGTCTTGGTATGGCGAGGTAGGCCACAGAAAGGTCGTCAATGTTAGCGATAGCCAACATTTGAGCCGCCTGACCCACGTTCCGCCTCACTTCTACCTCTGCGTAGACTGAGCCGAACATCGTTTCTAGAGCATCCGTCACAGAGTGACCCATGGCAAAGTAGTATCTGGCCCCCCCATCCGCGTGCACGATCTCATAATTTTCGAGTTCCTCTGAGAGGAGCACTAGAGCAGATTGCTCAAGCGGCTGACGCCCTAAAGGAGGCAATGTCACAACCGGGGTAATGTAGGATGTGCAAGCATTTACAAGCATGAGGGCCATGATAGTTGCTAAGGACCTAGGTTGTACCAGATTCTGACATGATCTTCTCATCTGGAACGTCCTCGGCTCAGTTTCGGTCATGTGGGGCGTGGCGAACACTACTGTGTTGTCCTTTATAGGTTGAGTGATCTTATATCACTATCCGGAGTCTTATTCTTGGTTGTCGCCTTGGCTCTTGTGTCGACTGATGGTTAATCTGACCCAGAAAACTGGCACAGCATTGTACGCGGTTGAGCGAGAGACCGGTATGATGAGGCGATGCTTCTACAATTTCCTTGGAACTGTCTACACTGCTACAGTGGCTTTTGCCGGCCTGTTCCCGCTCAGAAATGAGGTGGTGATTCGATAGGCTTGTCAGGAAGGGACAATCGGAGAGCCGGATCTCGAGGATCAGAACTAGCCCTCCAGTATTCCGGACCCCCCTTCTTCCGAGGTGATAACATCCCAAGAAGCCCAAGTACAGCAAAGGCGGGAAGCGAGACTCCGCTTTTTAGTGTATGACCCGGAGGAGAGCGGAGTGGCCTCTCATGTCGTCTGATGCGGAAGGATCCCCGCCTGAGTTGCAGGTTTGTAGTGGGGGGCAGGGGGGGGTGTTGAAACCAACCGTTCCTACCTATCTCCCCTACATCATCCGGCTAACCAGCTTGCTGCCCTGTTCGCTGCTGAGTCCGAGAGGGCGGCGTGCGAGGGGAATCCCGTCAGCGAGAACTGGCTCGAGCGAGTCAATGGAGGGCCGGTCATTCTCGTGGAATAGCCCGATGTAGATTTCGTCTCCCCAAGCCATCGCCTTCTCGCAGCCCGCTTTCCAGTCGCTGGGGTCATGCCCCTCGTCTTCTAACTTCCTTATCCGAGGCTTGAAGAACACGAAGTCTTGGTCATGGTTAAAGGTGACACAAGGGCTGAAGATGTCGATAAGAGAAAAGCCCTTGTGCTCGATCCCATTCTTGATGAGCTCCGTGAGGTGTTTGACGTCGGCGCTGTAACCTCTAGCGACGTACGTCGCACCGTTCATGATCGCGGACGTAAGGGGATTAATGGGAAGCTCGAGGTTTCCAAAGGGCGTGCTCTTTGTCTTCATGTCGGTGCGACTGGTGGGAGAGACCTGGCCCGTGGTCAGGCCATAGATCTGATTATTCATCACCAGGTAGGTAAGGTCGATGTTGCGACGAGCCGTGTGCATCAGGTGGTTCCCGCCGATGCCGTAGCCGTCACCATCACCGCCGGTAACGATGACGTTGAGCTGATGATTTCCTAGTTTGGCTCCCGTCGCCACTGGGAGAGAGCGCCCGTGCAGGGTGTGCATCCCGTAAGCGTTGAAGAAGCCTGGCAGGTTGGAAGAGCAGCCGATGCCGCTCACGGCCAGGATCTCATGCGGCTTGATACCGAGCTGAAATACCGCACGCTGGAGCGCGTTCAACACTCCGAAGTCTCCGCATCCCTTACACCAGTCAGGCGTGACTTTACCCTTGAAATCTCTTGGCGAAGTCGGCGAGCGGACAAGTTCGAGGCCGATCATCTCGGTGGTGCTCTGGGCGGTACTCATACAATAATCTCCTGATCCGGCACGTAGATGGCTGCCCTGCTCTGCAGTAGGTCGAGGACCCCTTCAACGATGTGGTGTGGCATGAACGGCTCTCCGTCGTACTTCCGGATGTGTCCGTTCGCGGAAAACCCGGTCTCGCTGCGCAGGTACCGAGCGAACTGACCTGAGTAGTTGTTCTCCACGATGAGGACCCGCTTTGCACTGGACAAGATCTCATCCACGGCCTCACCGTGGAATGGGACAATCCATTTGATGGCCAAGTGATTGGCGACCACTCCCTGCTCGGAGAGCATCTCTATGGCCTCTCGGATCACACCGTAGGTAGACCCCCAGCCGACCAGTGTCACTTGGGCGTCCTGGGGACCCTCTAGGGTCGGCGGTAACACGTCGGCCGAAACACCCTCAAGCTTCCGTGCGCGCTTCTCTACACTCGTACGCCGCTTGTGTGGATGCGTGAACTCGTCACTGATGATTACTCCGTCCTCATCGTGCTCGTCCGTTGCCACCACATGGACGAATCCCTCATATCCCGGCGGAACTCGGGGGGAGATTCCACTCTCCGTATTGGCGTAGCGGAGGTAGTTTCCGTCGGGCGAGGGATCGACGAGAAGGGCGCCACGATCAATCGCGGGGTGGAGGTCGATGAGGTCAGGGTCCACGCTGAACGTCCCTTCCGAGATGAGGAGATCGGAGATGATAATTCCGGGGCATTGAGCGCGGTCCACAAGGTTGAAGAGCTCTGCTACAGTGTTGTACGCGTCGAGGGAGTTTTTGGGTGCCACGATGAAACGCTCGAAGTCGCCTTGGCTGGCGCCGAGCGCTTGCCAGAGGTCGCCCTGCTCCGTCTTGGTCGGAACACCCGTTGAGGGTCCAGCACGCATCACATTGATGAAGACCGCGGGGATCTCCATCATCGCCGCCGCTCCAACTGCTTCTGTCATCAGCGCAAAGCCGCCACCGGACGTAGCACACATGGCACGACAGCCCACGTGGGCTGCGCCGATCACCATATTGGCAACGCCAATCTCGTCCTCGACCTGACGCACCATGATGCCGAGGTCACGCGCATTCTGTGCCATCCAGTGGAGGACCCCGGTCGACGGACTCATAGGATACGCTGCGTAGAACTTGACTCCGGCAGCCGCCCCGCCCATAGCCAGAGCAGAATTGCCGGTCCACATCGCGAGGGGTTTATCCCCCTCCGGTAACGGCACAGGGAAGGACTCGAAGCTGGCGTCTCCGTAGTCATAGCCAGCCCGGGCCATAGCCACGTTCTCTTCGACTACGGCGGATCCCTTCCGTCCGAAGAGGAGCTCCAGAGCCTCCTGCAGAACCGAAAAGTCGACGCTCATCAGGGACATCATGACGCCGAGTGAGATCGTGTTCTGAATGAGCTTGTTTTTGCTGTCTCCCATCAGCTCGCTGACGGGCATCGGGCAGAGAAGGACGCCGTCGGGTACTTCGGCGGGCTGGATGGTGTCGCTGTTATAGACCACCCGAGATCCGGGCCCGAGAATCTCTAGGTGCCGATCCATCGTGTCCTGGTTGAGACAAAGCAGTAGGTCTATCCCGTCACCGTGACTGTGCACCTCTTCGTCACGAATGCGCACCGTTAACAGGATGTGTCCTCCGCGGATGATCGACTGATAGGCATTGTACGCGTAGAGGTGCAGACCACGCCGACCGAACAGGCGAGCGAGGATATTGCCCGGTGTTGCGATGCCTTGGCCGGCAGCTCCTCCGATGGCAATGGTTAAGTCGAGACCACTCGCACTCATGTATTTCTCCTTGAATGATTCGTTTACCACTGTCCTCGACAACACTGGCCCAAAAGACGAATCTCGGGTCCGAGGAGGAGAGGTCCGCCCATGGAAGACGTTAACTTCCATCACAGGGACCATGGACAAAGACAAGCTCGTAAGCTACTTGAGATTCCCGATTACCGCCAACCCTCACTAAGCCTCGGGAGCACTCGTTGCCGCGCGAGTGCGGTCAGCACCTTCCGGAGATCGGGTCCGCTTCGCGTCCCACAGAGTGTGAGCCAAACTGGGTGAAAGAGGCTCGGCCCATTCACTTCAAGCTCTTGCCAGCCTCTCTCACAGCCCTCACCGCGTCCTCGGCGGTTAAGGGGCGGCCAGTGTGCCTCGAGACGATTCCGTGTATAAAGTTGCTGTAGCAGGAGTCGATACGCCCGTCCGGTTGTCCGATTTCCTCTTCGGCTACCGGTCTTTCCCTTATCGGTTCAGTGCGGTCAGAATCTCCTCTGTCGAGGTGAATTTAACTCGCGGCCTCCCCTGCGGTTCTCCCCGGGCCATCTCCAATTCATTGATCCGCTGCCAGTCGGCGTACGTCACCACCTCGGGCTGCCTCTGCCTGAGGAACGACTCTACGGTCTCGGGCTGCGGATGAGGAGGTGACAGTAACAGTCCAAGTGCCAGATCTTCCAGCATCGCCTCCACCGTATCCGCCGCGTCTTTCTTATTGGTGCCGATCACGCCGGTGGGGCCGCGCTTGATCCACCCGCTGACGTAAACCCCCAGCAATGGCGCATCGCTGGAGGAAGTGAGCACGCGCCCGTGCTCATTCGGTACTACGCCACGCTTCTGGTCGAACGGCAATCCTGCCAGTGGGACGCCGTGATACCCGACCGACCGGAAGACCAGGCCCACGGGGAGTAGCTCCGATTGATCCGTGGCTTCAGCTCGGAGCCATCCTGTCCCGTCCGCGACGAGCCGGTTGCGTACGATCCGGACACCCACCACCTGTCCGGACTGATCGCCAAGAAGTTCCACTGGAGATACCAGAAAACGAATCCCAAGCGTCCGCGGTTTTCCGGTTGGGGAGCGAGCTGCGAACTCTCGCAGGATCTCCAGTTTGCGCTGTAATTTGCGGTCATCGCTCTGCTCCACTTCCGCGTGGGTTAGTGGATCCAGCGCGATTTCATCTTCCCGCACCTGTACATCGGCCCCGTCGAGTTCCCCCAGTTCCTTGACTTCAGGATTGGTGAAGGCGGCTTGCGCAGGTCCTCGCCGGCCCAGCATGTACACTTCCTTAATACGACTTCGCTGGAGGGCTTTCAGAGCATGATCCGCGATGTCGGTGGTGGAAAGCTCCTCCACCGTCCGGCTGAGGATGCGGGCTACGTCCACCGCCACATTTCCCACTCCCACCACGGCGACCCGTTCGACCGAGAGATCAAAGTCATGGTTCCGATATTCCGGATGCCCGTTGAACCATGCGACGAACTCGGTCGCGGTGTGACTGCGAGCCAGGTCTTCACCGGGGATACCCATCCGCCGATCGGTTTGGGCGCCGGTGGTGAAGCAGATCATGTGATAGTAGCGGCTGAGCTCGTCCAAGGTCACGTGTGAGCCCACGTCCACGTTTCCGAAGAACCGGAAAGCTGGATTAGCCGCCACCTTATCGAACTGGCGCGACACCCGCTTGATCTCCTCGTGGTCCGGCGCGACTCCGAAGCGGACTAGGCCGAAGGGCGTGAGTAGACGCTCGTAAAGATCCACGGTGACCACGAGGTCCGACTTGGCCATTAGACGCTGAGCCACAAAGAACCCCGCGGGTCCGGAACCCACAACGGCCACGCGCAGCGGCTGGTCGGCAGTACCTGGAGTTGACATGCGTATCCGTTAGTTCTGGTGCTTACCCGAGGGATTTGTGATGATTTAGTTGAGTCGTCGCACGAGCGCAGTATGGTGGCGTTCGATCAGGAGGAGGGAGTGACCGATGTGATCCTCCCTTAATCTCAATCCACTGTCAAGCTGGTCTTCACTGTAGAGGGACAGATGTCTAAAGCCCCCTCCGGACGCTCAGGAAGGTAGAACGCGGGGTGCTGGGGGTCTAGTGAAGCCTCAGCGGATCCATGCGCTTCCCCAACGAGGTCTCGATCGTTCCTTCTATGATGGCGGTTGATTGAGGAGGAGCGATCCCTCAGAAACTCTGAGGACGAGATAGTGGGATTCTACCATTCCCATCCAGCCAGCGATCCTATACCCTCTATCGTTAGATCGAACATATATGGCTCTGTGGCCGGACGCGATTTGGGTGATTGTGGGAGTGGAGGTGGAGATGGTGGGGAGAGCCATCGGAGCGTGGAGCCTTGATCTCGCCGATGGCAAGTCAGCCAGGGAGGTTCAGGTCGTCTAGAGGAGCGGTCAAATTGGGGCAGGTAAAGCCGAGAGGAAAAAAAGGAAACAATGACCTATATAATCGCT
>Ga0310121_10000864_pt1 | contig 32188 bp, 37 predicted proteins | sample CB27_Tmax_986_MG_FD_203504 | JGI IMG/M metagenome (GOLD analysis project Ga0310121, IMG submission 203504) | Marine microbial communities from Western Arctic Ocean, Canada - CB27_Tmax_986 | ecosystem: Environmental > Aquatic > Marine > Oceanic | place: Canada: Western Arctic Ocean | collected... | reverse complement strand
TAATTTCAGTTGACATACTATAACATTCCTAACTCAAGTTTAGCTTCCTCACTTATTAGATCTTTACTCCATGGTGGATCAAAAGTTATTTCCACTTGAGCATCCTTAATTTCATCTATTGACTTAACTTTCTCTTCTACTTCAACTGGAAGAGTCTCTGCTACAGGACAGTTAGGGCTAGTTAAAGTCATTAATATTTTTACATCGTTATCCTCATTTACAAATACATCGTAAATTAACCCTAATTCATATATGTCTACAGGTATTTCAGGATCAAAAATAGTTTTTAAAACCCCTATTACTTTTTCACCTAATTTATTTGTGTCATTTTTATTATTGTCCATTATTAATTTATTTGAATATTAAATACCAACGCATACATTTTTATCTGTTTTACCATAGAAACTAAACCATTAGCTCTAGTAGGAGATAAGTGTTCTTTTAAGCCTATTTGATCAATAAATTTTGTATCTGATTCTAAAATTTTTTTTGGTTCTTGATTTGAAAACACTCTAATAAGAATAGCTATTATACCTTTCGTAATAATTGCATCACTGTCTGCAGAAAAAAAAACTTTTTTCTCTTTTAATTCAGCATGAAGCCAAACTTTACTTTGACAACCTTTAATTATATTTTCATCAACTTTAAATTTTAGTTCTATAATAGGAATTGATTTACCTAATTCAATTATATGCTCATATTTTTGCATCCAATCTTCAAATAATGAAAATTCAGAAATTATATCATCTTTAATAGACTCAATATTATTCATTACTAAAAATAAAAATTATTGTAACATCATTTTAGCTTTTTTTAAACCTTTAATTAATAAATCAATCTCTTCCATGGTATTATAAAAAGAAAAAGACGCTCTTACTGTTCCAGGTATTTTATAAAAATCCATTATTGGTTGAGCGCAATGATGTCCTGTTCTTACAGCAATGCCCATTTTATCTAGAATACTTCCTATATCATAAGGATGAATTCCATTTATATTAAATGATATAACTGGTGTCTTATTAGATGACTCTCCATAAATTTGAATTCCATCAATCTTTTTTATAGCTTGTTCACCATAATAGAGCAATTCATTCTCATATTTTGAGATATTATCAAAACCTATAGAGTTAAGATAATCTATAGCTGCTCCAAAAGCAATAACTCCAGAAATATTAGGAGTGCCAGCCTCAAATTTATGAGGTAAATCTGCATAAGTTGTCTTATCAAAAGTCACTTCTGAAATCATTTCTCCACCGCCTTGGAATGGAGGAAGATTATTCAAAAGATCCTTTTTACCATAAAGCATACCTACTCCAGTAGGACCACACATTTTATGGGCTGAGGTTACATAATAATCCACATCCAAAAACTGCAAATCAGTCTTTATATGAGGCGATGCCTGAGCTCCATCAATTAAGACCTTTGCTCCAACAGAATGAGCTCTTTTAATTATTTCTTCAATTGGATTAATAGTTCCTAATACATTAGAAACATGATTTAAAAAAACTAATTTGGTTTTTGAAGATAATAGCTCATCAAATTTATCCATTATTAATTCCCCATTACTAGACATTGGTATAACTCTTAATTTAGCACCTGAAGATTCACAAAGCATTTGCCAAGGAACAATATTTGAATGATGTTCCATATTAGAAACCAAAAGTTCATCATTTTTATTTAAAAACTTTGAATAACCAGAGGAAACAATGTTAATGCCATGAGTGGCTCCAGATGTAAATATTACTTCATTAGTTCCCTTAGAATTAAAATGATTTTTAATTATTCTTCTAGAATTTTCATATGCTTCTGTTGCTTCCTGACTCAAAAAATGAACTCCTCTATGAATATTAGCGTTGTATTTTAAATAATAATTCGAAATAACATCAATTACCTTTGTAGGTGTTTGAGAAGTAGCAGCATTGTCAAAATAAACTATAGGCTTTCCATTGACTTTTCGAGATAAAATCGGAAAGTCTTCACGAACTTTTTTAACATTAAAATAATTATAATTCAAAACCTAAACTAACTCCTAATTTATTAGCAATCTGATTATTAATTCTCTTTTTTAATGAAGGTAATTTCACACTTTCTAAAACATTATTTGCAAAAGCATAAGTCAATAGTCCCTTTGCCTCTTTTATTGGTATGCCACGTGAGCGTAAATAAAATAAAGCTTTATTATCTAGCTGTCCAACAGTACAACCATGAGAACATTTTACATCATCTGCGAAAATTTCTAACTGAGGCTTTGTATTCACAGTTGATTTATCATCCAAAAGAATATTATTATTTTGTTGAAAAGCATTCGTTTTTTGAGCATTTTTATCTACTAGAATTTTTCCATTAAAAACACCTATAGACTTCTCAGAAAAAACACCTTTGTAATCTTGATGACTTTCGCAATAAGGTTGTTCATGATGAACTAAAGTAGAGTGATCTACATGTTCTTTCCCTCTCAAAATTGTTACTCCCTTTAAAATTGAACATACATTCTCTCCTTTCTGAAAATAATTCAAATTATTACGAACCAACTTTCCTCCAAGTGAAAAAGTATGTAGACTTACCTCACTATTTTTTTGTTGAACAATGTATGTATTATCAATAAGTGACGCCGAAACAAGATCATTCTGTAACTTATACCAATCTACTTTTGAATTTTCATGAGAATATACCTCAGTTACAGAATTCGTGACTACAGGATGTTCTTTAAGACTTTGATGACGTTCTATTATTTGAACTTGAGCCCCTTTATCAACAACTATTAAATTTCTTGGTTGTAACCATAATGATTTTTCATTTCCTGAAGCAAAATGAATTATTTCTATTGGTTTTTCAGCTATAATATTCTTTGGTATATATATAAATACACCTTCTAAAGCATATGACGTATTGAGAGCTGACAAGCTATCTTCTTTAGGTATACTTTTATTAAAATAACTTTTAATTAAACTTCTAAACTTAGGCTTAGTTAATGCAGAAGACATTAGACATACATCTAAGCCATTATGAGTTGTGTCTGATAAAAAAGGACTATAAACTCCATCAATAAAAATTACCTTATAAGTATCTGTATCATACAAAAAATATTTTTTAACCTGTCTTAATTCAATTGTAGTTTCTGAATTTGGGAACAAAGCATAATCTTCTTGAAGAATTGAAGATAGAGAAGTATACTTCCAAGATTCATCTTTTCTTGAAGGAAATCCATTCTTTTCAAAAATCTTTAAAGCATCTGTTCTTGTCTTATGAATAGAGTCTGATAAATCAATTCTTTCTTCAAAAGCTATATAAGATGATAATAATTTTTCTTTTAACTCCATACCTAAATTAAATCTTTAACCCAATCATATCCTTTATCTTCAAGATCATGAGCTAATTCTTTTGTTCCTGATTTCACAATTATACCTTCAAATAATACGTGAACAAAATCTGGAACAATATAATCTAATAGTCTCTGATAATGCGTTATTAATACAACTGCATTTTTTTTAGTTCTAAATTTATTAACGCCATTTGCTACAATTTTTAAAGCATCTATATCTAACCCCGAATCCGTTTCGTCTAATATTGCCAATTTAGGCTCCAACATAAGCATTTGAAAAATTTCATTTCGTTTCTTTTCTCCTCCAGAAAATCCTTCATTTAAAGATCTTGAAAGAAATTTTGACTCAATATTTAAAAGTTTTGATTTTTCTCTAATTTTCTTCAATAATTCACTCGAAGAAGTATCTTCTAAACCTTTAGCTTTTCTCGTTGCGTTTATCGCAGTTTTTATAAAATTTGTTACTGTAACTCCAGGTATTTCAACAGGATATTGAAAAGATAAAAAAACCCCTAAATGAGCTCTACTTTCAGCATCTAATTCTGAAAGATCAATTCCATCAAATAACATAGTTCCTTTAGTAATTAAATAATCTTCATTCCCTCCTATAACTGAAGAAAGAGTACTTTTTCCAGAACCATTGGGTCCCATTATAGCATGGACCTCACCAGCTTTAACATCAAGATCAATTCCATTTAATATGTGTTTTCCATCAACCTTAGCGTGAAGATTTTCAATTGTTAGCATATTTTTATTTTTTATCCAACGGAGCCTTCAAGAGAAATTTCTAATAATTTCTGAGCCTCAATAGCAAACTCCATTGGTAATTTATTTAATACTTCTTTACTAAAACCATTTACAATAAGAGCTATTGCTTTTTCAGTATCAATTCCTCTTTGATTACAATAGAAAATTTGATCCTCACCAATTTTACTGGTTGTGGCTTCATGTTCTATTTGTGCAGAATTATTTTTTACCTCTATATATGGAAAAGTATGAGATCCACAATTATTTCCCATCAAAAGAGAATCACATTGAGAAAAATTTCGAGCGTTTTTCGCTCGTGGAGATACTCGAACTAGCCCCCTATAGCTATTATTTGATTTCCCAGCACAAATTCCTTTAGATATGATTGTACTTTTTGTGTTATTCCCTAAATGAATCATCTTTGTTCCAGTATCAGCTTGTTGATAATTATTTGTTACAGCAATTGAATAAAATTCCCCTATAGAATGATCTCCTTTCAATATACAAGAAGGATATTTCCATGTTATTGCTGATCCAGTTTCAACCTGAGTCCATGATATTTTAGCTCTGGTATGGCAAATTCCTCTTTTTGTAACAAAATTATATACACCTCCTTTTCCTTTTTTATCACCAGGGTACCAATTTTGAACTGTAGAATATTTAATTTCAGCATCATCTAATGCAATCAACTCTACTACGGCAGCATGCAACTGATTTTCATCTCTTGATGGAGCTGTACAGCCCTCTAAGTAACTTACATAACTATCTTTATCAGCAATTACTAAAGTTCTTTCAAATTGACCAGTTCCAGGTTCATTAATTCTAAAGTATGTAGATAATTCCATAGGACACTTAACTCCTTTTGGTATATAACAAAAGGATCCATCTGTGAAAACAGCACTATTCAATGCGGCATAATAGTTGTCTTTAGGAGGAACCACTGTTCCAATATATTTTTTAACCAGTTTCGAGTGTTTTTTAATTGCTTCTGATATTGGACAAAAAATTATTCCTTTTTTAGCTAAAGTATCTTTAAAAGTGGTTGCAACAGAAACAGAATCAACAACTATATCTAATGCAACACCAGATAATTTTTTTTGTTCATCAATAGAAATTCCAAGTTTATCAAAAGTTTTTAATAATTCAGGATCAATCTCATCTAAACTTTTATATTTATCTCTTTTTTTAGGTGCTGAATAATATGAAATTGATTGAAGGTCAGGCTTTTTATAATTAATATTTGCCCATTCAGGTTCAACCATTTCCTTCCAAGACTTTAATGATTTCAATCTCCATTCAGTCATCCATTTTGGTTCCCCCTTTTTTTTTGAAATTTTTTTTACTATTTCTGAACTTAAACCTTTAGGGAAAGTATCGGATTCAATCTTAGTATGGAAACCATATTCATACTCTTTGGTTTCCAATTCTTTTTTTAACTCTTCTTCAGTATAACCCATTTTTATAAATTTTATAAAGAGAAACTTTCACCACAACCACATGTTCTCTGAGCATTTGGATTATTAAAAACAAATCCTTTACCATTTAACCCGCCAAAATATTCTAAAGTTGTTCCAATAAGATATAGTAGACTTTTTTTATCAACGAGAATTTTAATATTATTGTCTTCATAAACCTTATCCTCACTGTTAATTCTTTTATCAAATTTAAGGTCATATGATAATCCAGAACATCCACCACTTTTAACTCCAACTCTAACATAATCTTTGATTGGATCATATCCTTCATCTTGCATTAATAAAGAAACCTTGTCTTTAGCAGAATTCGCAACTTTTATCATCATTATAAATTATATGCAAATATAGTTCATTTCTATAAATTTTATTTAACAATCTATTCGTTTAAGCTATTAACTTATAAATCTTTCTAGTTCCATTTAGCTATAAATACATCTTCTTTACCATTACTTTTTGAAAAAAACCCATCTTTACTATCACTAGATCCAACAATAATTATTGATCCATCTAACAATTGAGTAAAATCATAACCAATATCTGTTCCTGTTCCACCAATGATCTGTTTTTCTATAAACATTCCACTAGGAAGAGTTTTAATAAATAAAATATCACTCCCTATATTTTCATCTAAAGATAAATTATCGGTTGTATGTCCTAGCAAAAAAACACTTCCATCAATAAGCTCTAAAATAGATTTCCCAGAATCAAAATTAGAAGTTCCTAAATTTTCAACGTTAAGAATTTCCCCTTCTCTGGTCATATTTACCAATAAAAAATCAGAAGAACCCAATGGGTCACTAACATCTCCATCAAAACTCAGGCTTTGCCCCAGAATCATGATATTACCATAAGAATTCTCAATAATAGCACGCCCTCCATCATATCCTTTCCCTCCAAATGATCTCTCCCAAATAAGATCACCTTTTTTATCTATTTTAATTACCCACATATCATAACTTCCTTTAGAATTAGATATTTGAAAATCATTACTTTCAGATGTACCTATAACTATGAAGTTTCCATCTGAAGTTTGAATCGCATCATAGGATCTATCATTGTTTGTTCCTCCGAAAAAATTTCTCCATTGTAAATTTCCATTTTTATCTATTTTGTGACACCAAAATTCCCCGACTCCATGTTTCTTTGAATTTTCAATTTTTTTCCCATCCATTCCTAACCCATTAGAAGCTGTTACATCCAAAAATCCATTAAAAAAAAATCCTCCATCCAAAGTCGGAATTATATTGTAGGCATGGTCATGACCAGCAAAACCAAAGCTCTTTTCCCAAATTATTTCTCCCTTTCTATCAATTCTAATCACCCAATTATCATGTTGTCCTTTATTCAAAGATGCATCTCCATCAGAACTTTTACTATAGCCTAAAAGAATAAAACCTTGATCTATTAATTGAACTAAATCATAACCTCTATCATCACCACTTCCTCCATAAGTTTTTATAAATTCTAATTCTAAATTAGATTTAAATTTTAAAAATAAAATATCACTGTCATCAGAACTCTTAAAATCTAAATCTTGATCTTGGCTTTTTGTATTACCAATTACAGCAAAACCTCCATCATACGTTTTAACTATTGCATGAGCAATATCTTCGTTTGAACCTCCATAAATATCAATAGATCTAAAATCAGCATTAAAAGAATATGAATCTGGAAAATTCGTTTCAAAATTTTTTGAACAATTGATTGAAACAAGACAAAAAAAGAATATCATAAAATATTTCATAATCCATCGGAGGATTTAACTAAAAAAAGACCTAAATTAATATCACTTATTACTATTATTCCACTAGAAAAAAAAGGATAAACATTCCATACTCCATAATAATTAGTTGAATTGTCTAAAACATAAGTATCAAAAAATCCAATTTCATCCATTACTTTTTCTTCAATATTTTCAATATCAACAACTCTCATGCCTGCAGTATAATTTGCCATATAAAATGTCGATCCCTTTATATATATATTATGATCAATTGCAGATGTTGGTCCGTAATAATTATGATAAATATTTGGGTTTTCAAGATCCATAACATCAAAAACTCTTGTTCTAGTTCTATGTCCTATAATTATTTCGTCTAACTCATCACCTAAAAAAAAATATTTATGATCTTCGCTCAACCACCCTTGGTGAGTATAACCAGAATTAGAATATTCAATTGAAGACAGCAATTCTGGATTTTTTTTATTAGTTACGTCTAATATTATTATTTGATTATTTTCTCCTCCCAAACTATTACTCCCAAATAAAATTTCTTTTCCTTTAAATCTTTCATCTGGACCATTATATTTTACAACTTGTGCATCATGTGTATAAGATGAAAGGGAATAACCTCCAACTATAGAAGGGTTTTTTGGAGAATTTATATCAATAAAAACTGGTCCACCATCAAACAATTCTGACCCAACAACAAATGCAAAACCAGATTCTTCATTAATGACAATATTGTGAGCGTTTCCAAAATCCTTGAGATGAAAATCAATTTCAAAAATTTGATCTGTCAACCCATTTCTTAATTTATTTAAATCAAAAACTTGCAAACCATGTCCAAGAGCCTCACTAACAATGTATGCATAATCATTATATACTTTAATATCTCTCCATGAACTATTAACAGTTGCAGTAGGTAATTTTCCTAGATATACAGGATTTTCTGGATTAGTTATATCAACAAAAGCTGTCCCATCGTCTAATCCCATTAACACATATTCCTTTCCATCTAATGAGTCTGTCCAACCCCAACTATCATTTCCTTCCTTACTTTTAAAATACTCTAAAGGTATCCTAGATAATAAATCATAACCCTTGCAAGGATAAATTCCTGCAAAACCATTTTCACAAATACTTTTTCCTTCAATTAAAATTCCTTCACCTTCAATTAAATCTGGAACTATAGATTTATCATCAGAGTTAGAAATAATTTCATCAGTATCCTTTTTTATACATTGATAAAATATTAACACAAAACCCAATAAAATAATTAAATGTTTCATAAAAATATTAAATGGATAAATAAAACTTAAAGAATTAAATCTCTTAATTTTACATAATGTTTGAAAACAAAGATACACCCAAAACTCCATTATCCGATTTTGGTGAATTCGCTTTAATCGACCATCTAACTAAATCTTTTCAACTTCAGAATCCTAGTAGCATTATAGGAATTGGAGATGATTCAGCTGTAATAAATCATAATTCTGAACTATCATTGATAACTTCAGATATTCTTATCGAAGGGGTTCATTTTGATTTAAGTTATATGCCATTAAAACATCTTGGTTATAAGGCAGTTGTAGTTAATCTATCTGATATTTATGCAATGAATGGAAAAGCAAGACAAATTACAATTTCAATTGGAGCATCTAATAGGTTCACAGTTGAAGCCTTAGATGAATTATATGCTGGAATTCAACTAGCTTGCAAAAATTATAAAATTGATCTAATCGGTGGAGATACAACATCCAGCTCAAAAGGTCTAATAATATCTATAACTGCGATTGGAGAATCAATCAAAGATAAAATTGTTACTAGATCTGGAGCTAAATCAAATAATTTATTGGTTGTTAGTGGAGATCTAGGTGGAGCCTTTATGGGATTACAAGTCTTGGAAAGAGAGAAATCCGTTTTCAAAGTTAATCCTAAATCTCAACCTGATTTAAGTGAATATTCTTACAGTATTGGTCGTCAACTAAAGCCAGAGGCAAGAAAAGATATAATTAAACTATTAGATGAAATTAATGTTACTCCAACCTCGATGATTGATATAAGTGATGGTCTTTCCTCCGAGATACTACATTTGGCAAAAGCTTCAAAAAAAGGGTTTCAAATTTTTGAAGAGAAATTACCAATTGATTCTGAAGTAATTAAAATATCTGATGAATTCAAAATAAATTTTATAACCGCAGCTTTAAATGGTGGTGAGGATTATGAACTTTTATTTACGATTTCCCAAAAAGACTACGATAAAATTAAAGAAAATAAACTTTTAACTATAATAGGTCATGTAACTGAAAAAAAGATGGGTTGTAATTTAATAAATAGTAAAGGTGAACAAATTGAGCTCGGTGCACAAGGTTGGAAAAATTTTTCTAAATAACATTACCCTAAGGCAACATCTAAAATCATCATAACAACAAAGCCAAAAACAAATCCGAGTGTTGCAATATCTGTATTATTCTCTAATTGAGTTTCAGGAATTACTTCTTCTACTACAACAAAGATCATTGCCCCAGCAGCAAAAGCCAATGCATAAGGAAGAATTGGTGTAAAAAATGTAACTGCTACTGCACCTATAACTGCTGCTATAGGCTCAACTATGGCCGACATTTGTCCATACCAAAAACTCTTAAATCTCGAAGCACCTTGTCTTCTCATTGGCATCGATACTGCTATTCCCTCCGGAAAATTTTGAATCCCAATCCCTATAGCTAAAGCAACTGCTCCAGTTATAGATGCTTCAGGTATACCTGCCGCTACTCCACCAAACAAAACCCCTATTGCTAATCCCTCAGGAATATTATGTAAAGTTATGGCTAAAACCAAAAGAGTAGTTCTATGCCATGGTGTTTTTATACCTTCACTTTCCTTAAAATTAATATGCAAATGAGGTAAGATTTTATCTAGACTAAAAATAAAAATTGCCCCTAAAGTAAACCCAACCGCTGATGGAATTACTTTTATAAAACCTTCTCCTTTACTCATTTCTATTCCAGGAGCCAATAAACTCCAAAAACTTGCAGCAACCATTACACCGCCAGTAAAGCCAAGTAATCCATCTAATACTGTTCTATTCATGTTTTTTACAAAAAAGACAAGAGATGCTCCAAGAGCTGTAAGTCCCCAAGTGAATAAAGTTGCTAAAAAAGCACCTAAAATTGGATCAATAGACTCAAAATATAATAAAACCTCATCCATTTAATTTCTGGAATAATTCATGGCAAAAATAGTGATTTAATTAAGTGAAGAATCAAAAGATTAATTTAATTACTTTTTGACTCTTCTTATGCTTAAAAAGCATTATGATTATATAATTTGTAGAGGTGGAGCTTCAGGCTTAATTCTTACAAATTCAATCGTTGATGATAACTATTTCTTAAATAAGAAAATTTATTCAAATTTTAAAAAAAAATATAATTATTTACAAAATCTTTTAATATTTCTTTCTTTTCCTTGTCTATTGAAATCATCTCCAATTTTTCCATAGCTTCATTTAAATATTTGCCAATTAAAAGTTTTGTAGAAGATTTTGCTCCTGAATTTGCATAAATTTTTCTCACTTCATTAATCTTTTGATCTTTCGTGCCAGTATATGAATCGGAAAAAAATTCCATTAATCTAACTCTATTTTCATTGGAAAGATTAGAATAAGCTTGATGAAATAAGATAGTTTTTTTATTCTCTATTATATCTCCACCCAGTTGTTTCCCAAAAGATTTCAAACCCCCAAATACATCTAAGAAATCATCTTTTATTTGAAATGCAAGTCCTATTTTAATTCCAAAATCATAAATTAATTTTAAGTCTTCTTTTGTTGCACCTGCAGTAATTGCTCCCATCTTTAAAGAACAAGCTATTAAAACTGCCGTTTTTAATTTTATCATTTTAATATAATCCTCTAAAATTACATTTTCATTAGTTTGAAAATTAATATCTAACTGTTGACCCTCGCATACCTCAAGAGCAGTTTTATTTAATAATTGAAAAAGTAATAAGTGTAATTTTATATCATAAAGCTGAAGAGATTCATATGACTTAATCAACATTGCGTCACCTGATAAAATAGCTGCATTTATATCCCATTTTTCATGAACTGTCTTTTTTCCTCGTCTTAATGGTGCAGAATCCATTATATCATCATGCATTAATGTGAAATTATGAAAAAGCTCTACAGAAAGTGCTGCTGGTAATGAGTCTTTAATTTTACCTCCAAAACAATCTGCTGAAATCAATGTTAAAATTGGTCTAAATCTTTTACCTTCAAGATTTAATAAATAATTTATTGGTTCATATAGATTAAATTTAGATTTAGTTAGAGTTTGTGATTCTAGATATTCAAGAAAAGATTTTCTATAGATATCAACCATAAAAATTTTTTATAAAAATAGCCAATTTGAATTTATAAATACCCTTGTGAAAACTTTAGAAACTCTATTGATTTATAAAGTTTATTTATAAAGACCAATTTAAGAAGCTTTTATAATAAAATAAATTACCTATAGATTATCTAAGTTTTATATTTTTGTCTTAACTATGTATAGAACTCATACCTGTGGTCAGCTTTCATTAAAACAAAAAGGGGAGAAAGTACTTCTATCTGGTTGGGCACAAAAAATAAGAAATAAAGGATTCATAATTTGGATTGATCTAAGAGATCGCTATGGTATTACTCAACTAGTTTTTGATAACGAAAGAACTTCCAAAGAAGTTTATGAAAAAGCAAAACAAATTAATAGAGAATATGTTATTCAAGTTGAAGGAACTGTTTTAGAACGTAAATCAAAAAATAATGATATTCAAACTGGATCTATAGAAATTTTAGTTGAAAAATTGATCATTTTAAATGAATCAAAAACACCCCCTTTTACTATTGAAGAAAATACAGATGGAGGTGAAGAACTAAGAATGAAATATAGGTACCTTGATCTAAGAAGAAATTCAATCAAAAATAATTTAATTTTTAGACACCTAGTAACAATTAAAGTTAGGAACTTTCTCTCAAATGCAGGGTTTATTGATATAGAAACCCCTTATCTAATTAAATCAACTCCTGAAGGAGCCAGGGATTTCGTTGTTCCATCTAGGATGAACCCTAAAGAATTTTATGCTCTTCCTCAATCCCCTCAAACATTTAAACAACTTTTAATGATAGGAGGTTTAGACAAATACTTTCAAATAGTAAAATGCTTTAGAGATGAAGATCTTAGAGCTGATAGACAACCCGAATTTACCCAAATTGACTGTGAAATGTCCTATGTAACCCAAGAAGATGTATTAAATCAATTCGAATCTCTAATTATTCACCTAATTAAAGAACTTAAAAATAAAACCGTTGATTTCTTTCCTAGAATAAAATATGAAGACGCTATCTTAAATTATGGAACAGATAAACCTGACATAAGATTTGATATGAAAATACATGACTTAAATTCTTTAGCAAAAAATAAAGGTTTTAATGTATTTGATAAAGAAGAACTAATTGTTGCAATTTCAGTTCCAGATTCTGCTACTTATTCTAGAAAACAAATTGACAAATTAACTGATTGGGTAAAAAGGCCTCAAATTGGAGCAAATGGATTAATTTGGGTTAAATATGAATCCGATAATAATTTAAAATCCTCAGTTGATAAGTTTTTTGATTCAAATGAACTAAAAAAATGGATCAAAAAATGTAATTCTAAACCTGGAGATTTAATTTTGATTATCTCAGGTAAAGAAAAGGATGCTAGAATTCAAATTGGAAACTTAAGGTTAAAGATGGGAGATGAGCTAGGATTAAGGAATTCTGAAGAATTTGCTCCTTTATGGATAACTGATTTTCCTCTTCTTTATTGGGACAATGAATTAAAAAAATATAATGCTATGCATCATCCATTTACATCTCCAAAAAATGATCAAATCAAAATTTTAGATACTAAACCAGAAAAAGTTAAAGCCAATGCATACGATTTAGTTATAAACGGGAATGAAATAGGTGGAGGTTCAATAAGAATTCATGACAAAAAACTTCAACAAAAAATATTTAAAATTTTAGGTTTTTCTAAAGAACAAGCAGAAAAACAATTTGGGTTTTTAATGGGATCTTTTCAATATGGTGCACCTCCACATGGAGGTATAGCTTTTGGTCTAGATCGTTTAGTTGCTATTTTAAAAGGAGATGAAACCATTAGAAATTTTATTGCATTTCCTAAAAATAACAAAGGAAGAGATATAATGATTGATGCACCATCAATAATTAAATCCAAACAACTAAATGAACTCTCATTATCATTAAAATCAAAAAAAGAAAATTGACAAATTTTTTAAAAATATTTTTTATTGCTGAAATATTATCAATAGTCTTTGGATTTTATTATAAAGCAAATTTCCAATCTAAGCTTGGAGATAAAATTATTGGATTCTCGGTTTTAATTGCAGTTTTTATTTTTATGCCTCTATTTTTATATAATAAATGGAATGGAAAAAAATTAAAAGATTATACTTTAACTAGAGAAAATATCAAAAAAATTAAAAAAAATAAGAAATAAAAAAAATAAAAGAAAAATTAAAAAAAAGTGTTTTAAATTAAAACATATAGATAACTTTGATCACTAAATTAAATACAATTATTAAACATGACTGGTACTGTTAAATTTTTTAATGAAGCCAAAGGTTACGGTTTCATTACTAACGATGAGTCTGGAGAAGACGTATTCGTTCACGTTTCATCCCTTAATGATATAAAAATTAAAGAGGGAGATAAAGTAGATTATGTAGAAGAAGAAGGAGATAAAGGGAAGCAAGCTTCTCAAGTCTCCCTATTATAAAATATACATTTTCTTAGTTTTAGCAATCATAAATCGCTTTATGATTGCTATTTTATTTGCGTCTTTTTTTAAAAAATTCATTTAGTAATTTTTGAGAGTCATCAGCTAAAATTCCATTTGAAACTATAGTCCTATGATAAAGTTTAATACCTAAACTTGAATATCCTCTGTTAAAATCCATTGCTCCTATTACAACCCTAGCAATTCTAGTCCAATAGAGTGCCCCACCACACATTGAACATGGTTCTAATGTTACATATAATGTACAATCTTCTAAAAACTTTCCATTTAAAAAATTTGAAGCTGAAGTTATAGCTTGCATTTCTGCATGAGCAGTTACATCATTTAAATTTTCAATTAAATTGTGTCCTCTCGCAATTATTCTTTGATTTACTACTATAACAGCTCCAACAGGAACCTCATCCTTGTCTAAAGCTTTTTCAGCCTCTAATAAGGCTTGCTTCATAAAAAATAAATCATCAAACTCCATAAAATAAAATTACATAAACTATATTCATCTTTACATATTGTGAATTAACAATTACCTTCACAAGTAATTTGATTAGATTCCAAATAAAATTTTAAAACTATTACTAATTAATTGAAATAAATTAATGGATAACGCAAAAACTCTTTATTTAATCGATGCATATGCATTAATTTTTAGAGGTTACTATGCTTTTATAAAAAACCCAAGAATTAATTCTAAGGGTATGGACACCTCAGCTATTATGGGTTTTACAAATTCCCTTTTTGATGTTATAAAAAGAGAAAATCCAGATAACCTAGCAGTTTGTTTCGACAAGGGTGGCTCAAAATCAAGAAGGGAACTTTATAAAGAATATAAAGCTAATCGACTTGAAACACCTGAAGCAATAAAAATAGCTGTCCCATACATTCAAAACATCCTAAAATCAATGAATATTCCAGTTATTGAAAAAGAAGGTTATGAAGCTGATGATATTATTGGAACTCTTGCAAAAAAAGCTGAAAAAGAAGGTTATAAAATATTTATGGTTACACCTGATAAAGATTTTGCTCAATTAGTGTCTGAAAATATATTTATTTATCGTCCAGCAAGATTAGGAAATGAGATTGAAATATGGGGAATTCCTGAAGTTAAAGAAAAATTTGAAATTGAAAATCCTAATCAAGTTATTGACTATTTAGGAATGATGGGAGACTCAGTGGACAATATTCCTGGTTTACCAGGCGTAGGTGATAAAACTGCCAAAAAATTTATAAAAGAATTTGGTTCTTTGGAAGAGCTTTTATCTAATACCAGTAATTTAAAAGGAAAATTAAAAGAAAAAATAGAAACAAATAAAGAGCTAGGTTTAATTTCTAAGAAATTAGCAAAAATTATTCTTAATGTACCAATTGAGTTTGATACTAATGAATTCAAAATGGTAAACCCTAACATAGAAGAAGTAGAAAAAATTTTTAAAGAGTTAGAATTCAAAAGACTTTTAGAAAGCTTAAAAAAAATGTTTCCGTCTCATACTATCACTGAATCAGAAGATAAATTTTCAAAATCAGACTACAAAATTATTGGACAACAGTTTGATCTATTTGAACAGCATGGATTAGAAATAAATTCAAATCAAAAAAAAAATGAAATCCCAAATAATAATCATTTTTATCAATACATAAACACACCTCTAGGATACAAACTATTAATAAATGAATTACTAAAACAAAAAACTGTTAGTTTTGATACTGAAACTACTTCAATAAAGGCTCTTGAAGCAAAATTAATTGGAATAGCTTTTTCATGGTCAAAAAATAAAGGATATTATTTAATTATTCCCGAAAATGAATTAGAAGCAAAAAAAGTAATAAAATATTTTATTCCTTTTTTTGAAAGTCATGAAATCGAAAAAGTTGGACATAATTTAAAATACAATTTTAAAGTTTTAAACAACTATAATATAAATATAAAAGAACCTTTTTTTGATACAATGATTGCTCATTATATCATAAATCCTGATATGAGACACAATTTGAATATATTATCAGAAACGTATTTAAACTACTATCCTAAACCGATTGAAGACTTAATTGGTCCTAAAGGAAAAAATCAAAAAACTATGAAAGATGTTGAAATTCTTGATCAAACAGAATATTCTCTCGAAGATGCTAACATAACACTACAATTAAAAGTTCCTTTTGAAAATGAACTTAAAAAACAGAAGTCAATTGATTTATTTAAAAATTTAGAATTACCATTATTAAATGTTTTAACTAAAATGGAAATCCAAGGAATAAACATTGATGTTAATTGTTTAAAGGCTTTATCAGGTAAAATAAAAAAAGATAAAAAAAAATTAGAAAAAATAATTTTTAAAAAAGCAGATGAAGAATTTAATATTTCATCTCCCAAGCAACTGGGAATTATTCTGTTTGAAAAATTCAAATTAACAGATAAACCAAAAAAAACTAAAACAGGTCAATATTCTACATCTGAAGAAACGTTAACAGCCTTATCTAAAAACAACCCCTTAGTTTCAGATATTTTAGATTGGAGATCTCTTGAAAAACTAGAAAACACTTACATTAAAGCATTACCAGAAGAAATAAATCCTTTAACAAAAAGAGTTCATACAGTATATAATCAAGCAGTAGCGGCAACGGGGAGACTAAGCAGTAATAAGCCTAATCTTCAAAATATACCAATTAGAACAGACAGAGGTAAAAAAATAAGAGAAGCTTTTGTGTCAAAAAATAATAATTTTTATTTAATGGCTGCAGATTATTCACAAATTGAACTAAGAATCATTGCAGCTTTGAGTCATGATCAAGGGATGATTAACGCTTTTAAAAATAATGAAGATATTCATAAATCTACAGCATCTAAAGTATTTGATGTTGACATAAATAGCGTAACCAGAGAACAAAGAAATAATGCAAAAACTGTAAACTTTGGAATTATATATGGAATATCTGCTTTTGGTTTAAGTCAGCAAACAAATCTTAATAGAACAGAAGCTAAAAAATTAATAGAAACATACTATTCTACCTATCCTAAATTAAATGATTTTATAAATAATCAGATAAACTTTGCAAGAGATAATGGTTTTGTAGAAACTATTTTAGGAAGAAGAAGATATCTTAAAAACATAAATTCTCAAAATGCAATAGTTAGGAGTGCTGCAGAGAGAAATGCTGTAAATGCTCCAATCCAAGGAAGTGCAGCTGACATAATTAAATTGGCAATGATTAATATTCACAATATTATTGAACAAAAAAAATTAAAATCTAAAATGTTACTTCAAGTTCATGATGAACTAGTTTTTGATGTCCATAAAAATGAAGTGGAATTATTAAAATCTATAGTAAAAAAAGAAATGGAAAACGCATATAAATTAAAGGTCGCTTTAATAGTTGATATAGGTATCGGAAAGAATTGGTTAGAGGCTCATTAAAAAGAATAATGAATCTAAATATGAACAATAGAGATTTTTTTTTATAAGATATAATTGTACATTTGCAGCCCATAATTAGGCTTTTAAAATTTAAAATTTGAGTACATTAAGTTACAAGACTGTATCAGCAAACGCGAAAACAGTAAATAAAGAATGGATAATTGTTGATGTCAAATCACTTCGTTTGGGAAGAGTGTCAAGTATAATAGCAAGTCTTCTAAGGGGAAAATATAAAACTAATTTTACACCTCATGTTGATTGCGGTGATAACGTTATTGTCATTAATGCAAGTGAAATAGTTCTTACTGGTAAAAAATGGGCTCAAAAACAATATATAAGATATACAGGGTACCCTGGTGGTCAAAGAATTCAAAATCCAGCTCAAATTCATGAAAAGAATAAGACTAAGTTAGTTGAAAACTCTATTAAAGGGATGCTTCCAAAAAATAAACTCGGGGCTTCATTATTCAGAAATTTAAAAATTTATGAAGGAGATCAGCACAAACATGAAGCCCAAAATCCAAAAGCAATTAATATAAAAGATCTTTTATAATGGATACGGTTCATACAATAGGTAGAAGAAAAACATCCGTTGCTCGGATATATTTAAATAAAGGAAAAGGGGCAATATTAGTAAATAAGAAAAATTTTAAAGATTATTTTTCTACGCCATCACTACAATATAAAATTTCTCAACCTTTTGTTTTAACTAATACCGAAGAGGAATACGATTTAAAAATAACTGTTAAAGGAGGTGGATCAAATGGTCAAGCCGAAGCTGTAAGATTAGCAATTTCAAGAGCTTTATGTAAAATTAACGAAGAACATAGATTAATTTTAAAGCCTGAAGGTTTACTTACTAGAGATCCAAGAATGGTAGAAAGAAAAAAATTCGGTCAAAAGAAAGCAAGAAAAAAATTTCAATTTTCAAAAAGATAATAAAATGGTTTTCTTTTTTAAAACAAGTTCATTAATATATCAAATAAACAATTGGTCAAACTGCTAAAGCGGAGATTAGTTTAGCATCTAAACGTATTTATAAAAGAATATGTTGCTAATAAAAATAAGAACGTAAACTAAAAAAATGGCACAAACAGAAGTAAACGAACTACTAAAAGCAGGAGTTCACTTTGGACACCTAACAAGAAAATGGAATCCCAACATGGCACCATACATTTATATGGAGCGAAACGGAATTCATATTATCAATTTATACAAAACAGCTGCAAAAATTGATGAAGCTAAATCCGCATTAAGAAAACTTGCGTCTTCTGGAAGAAAAATACTTTTTGTAGCAACAAAAAAACAAGCTAAAGATATAGTTGCGGCAAAAGCAACATCAGTTAATATGCCTTACATCACAGAAAGATGGCCGGGCGGTATGTTAACAAATTTTATTACCATTAGAAAAACTGTCAAAAAAATGGGATCAATTGATCGAATGAAAAAAGATGGCACATTTGAAACTTTATCCAAAAAAGAAAAACTTCAAATTAATAGAGTAAGAAATAAATTAGAAAAAAACTTAGGGTCAATATCTGAAATGAATAGACTTCCAGCAGCAGTTTTTATTGTCGATACTACCCGGGAAAATATTGCTGTAAAAGAAGCTAAAAAACTCAAAATACCAATATTTGCAATGGTTGACACCAATTCTAACCCAAAAGAAGTTAATTTTGTTATTCCATCAAATGATGATGCTTCTAAATCAATTGAAAAGATTTTAGAAATTCTAACATCTTCAATTTTAGAAGGTCTAAACGACCGTAAAAAAGAAAAAGAAGAAATAACTGAGTCTGATTTAAAGAAAATGGAATCCGAATCTAAAAAAGATGAGCCTACAAAAGAAGAAGGTGAAAACAAAGAAGAAAATAAACCAGAAAGTTTAACAAAAATTTCAAAATAAAAGGTCAAAAAAAAAGTTGACAACAATAAATAAATTAGGCTAATTATGACTATTAAGATTACTGCATCTGAAGTTAATAAACTAAGACAAACTACTAGAGCTGGTATGATGGATTGTAAAAATGCCCTTGTAGAGTCCAAGGGAGATTTTGATAAAGCTTTAGATTTTTTAAGAAAAAATGGTCAAAAAGTTGCAGCAAATAGAGCTGATAGAGAATCTAGGGAAGGAGTTGTCCTTGCTAAAGTAAATAATGAAAAAACATCTGGAATAATAATTTCTCTAAATTGTGAGACTGACTTCGTTGCTAATAATCAAGATTATGTAAAATTAGCTAATGATATTGCTGATATAGCTTTAAATCATGAAACTCTAGATTCTCTTTTATCTGCCGACTTTGATGGAATGAGTATAAACGAGAAATTAAATGAACAAACTGGTGTAATTGGAGAAAAAATTGAATTAAAAGAATTTAAAAGAGTTCGTGACAAATATGTTGGATCTTATATTCATGCTGGTAATAAAATTGCAACTTTAATCGGATTATCTCTAAAATTTGAAAACGCAAATGAACTATCAAAAAATATTGCTATGCAAGTAGCTGCTATGAATCCAATTGCTCTTAATGAAAATAGTTTAGCCCCAGAGACTATTGAAAAAGAGATTGAAATTGCTAAAGAACAATTACGCCGAGAAGGAAAGCCAGAATCTATGCTCGATAACATAGCAAAAGGAAAATTGAAAAAATTTTTTAAAGACAATACTTTATTAAATCAAGACTATATAAAAGAAAATAAAATTTCTGTAAACTCATATATCAAAAGTGTATCTGCAAATGTAGAGGTAAATTCATTTGCTAGAGTTTCATTAATTTAAATACAATTTTACTTTTTTAATTTTTTTAACATTAATATGACTATTAAACGTTGTCCCTGGTGTATATGTGATAAAGAAAGTGAAAATTATCATGCTAATGAGTGGGCATTCCTAATTTCGATCAAAATAAATTATTCGAATTTTTAATCTTAAAAACTTTTCAAACAGGATTGAGCTGGAAAATAATTTTAAACAAAAGAAAAAAAATTCAAAAATCTTTTTCAAAATTTAATATTCAAAAAATAACCAAATATGATTTATAAAAAAATAATCTCTTAACTAATAAGGATATAATTAGAAATAAATTAAAAATTGATTCAGCAATTTCAAATGCTAAAGCTTTTATTAAAATTCAAAAAAAAAAGCTTTTCTAATTATATATGGAATTTTGTTGACGGTAAACCCATACAAAACCAATATAACAATCAATTAGAAATACCTCAGTACACAAATTTATCTTCAATTATCTCAAAAGATTTAAAAGAAAGAGGATTCAAATTTACTGGTCCAACAGCAATTTATTCTTTCATGCAAGCTACTGGTCTAGTAAATGACCACTTAACTTCATGCTTTAGGTATAACGAGATAAAAAATCTTTTAAAAAGGTAAATCATCTTCACCATCACTTTCATCATTCTCATCATTCTGATCTGCAATCTCAAAAGGTTTTTGCAATGGAATTGATTCTTCATTAGAAATTTCTTGATCTAATTGATCAATTCTCCAACCTTGAATAGAATTAAAATATCTTGTTTCACCCTCAGGATTCAACCACTCTCTTCCCCTCAAATTAATTCCAATTCTAACATTTTGACCTACTTGATATGACTCCAAAAGTTCACATTTATCTTGAACAAACTCAACTAAAATTTGCTGAGGATATTGTTCTTGAGTTGTAATAACAATTTCACGTTTTCTAAATCCATTAGACCCATAGGTTTTTATATTATCAATCCATTTTATTTTTCCTGTTATTTCCATTTTCTTAATTTAAATTCATCTATAAAAGTAACAAAAGTAAACGGCATAAGATCTTATCAAAAAACATATTTTAAATTACATTATCTTAGTTAAGTAGATAATATTAATACAATTTGATTTCTAAAATAAAAAATTATTTAAATAACAGTTGGTTATTAATTTCATTCTCTATAGTCGCATTAATCCTATGGAATACAAATATTTTATTTAAAACTCTTAGCCAAGAGGAGAGGACAAAAATGGAACTTTGGGCAATGGCACAACTAGAATATATTGAAAATCAAAACCTGAGTAACTTAACTTTTGAAGTTTTACAAAAATCAGGAACAAATCCTATTATTCAAGTTGATGAAAATGAAAAAATCATAGAAATTAGAAATATTGAGTGGAATAATAATTTAAATGATTCTATATACCTCTATAATAAGCTAAAACAAATCAAAAAAGAAAATGATCCAATTCTTATTCAATATAAAAATTCTGAAGGTACTTTAATTGTAAATCAAAAACTATATTATGGAAACTCCTTAATATTAAAAAAATTACAATATTATCCTCTTGCATTATTACTTATAATACTTCTATTTATTGCTGTTCTATATTTTGTGTTTAAAACTTCAAAAATTTCAGAACAAAATCGTCTCTGGGTTGGAATGGCAAAAGAAACTGCCCATCAAATAGGAACTCCATTAACTTCTATGATGGGATGGATAACTTTATTAAAAGAAAAAAAATCGGAGTCAATTATTGAAATTGAAAAAGATGTTGAAAGACTAAAAATAATTAGTGAACGATTTTCTAAAATTGGCTCAAAACCAGAACTTAAAATTCAAAGTATAAATAATTGCTTAAATAAAACTATTTTATACTTAAAAAAAAGAAGTTCAGAACACATTAATTTTAAAATCAAATTTCCTTCAAAAAATATAATTATACCGTTTAATTACCAACTTATAAGCTGGACTATCGAGAATATTATAAAAAATGGTATAGATGCTATAAAGGGTAAGGGATTTATTTCAATTGAACTTCTAGAAAATAATAAAAATATAGAAATTAATATTAAAGATAATGGTGTTGGAATAAAAAAAGAAAATATTAATAAGGTTTTCAATCCTGGTTTTACCAGTAAAAAAAGAGGATGGGGATTAGGCTTATCTTTAGCAAAAAGAATAATAGTTGACTTTCACAAAGGAAAAATTTTCATTAAAAATACAAAAATTGGAAAGGGAGCTTTATTTCAAATTTTATTAAACAAGTAAAAGTTATTATTTAAAATTTCTTTTTATTTCTATGGCTAATTTTTCAAACTGATCATTTGTATATCTTGCTTTCCTATTAAATTTAGTATCAGACATATCATTTAAAGGAATTAAATGTACATGTACATGAGGAATCTCAAGTCCTATTACACTTAAACCTATTCTCTTACAAGGGACAACTTTTTTAATTGCCAAAGCTACTCGTCTTGAAAATTTCATTAATTCTATATAATCATTCTCTGATAAATCAAAAATTTTATCTACTTCTTTTTTTAAAACACAAAGAGTATGCCCTTCTGTATTAGGCTTAATATCAAGAAATGCGAAACAACTTTTATTTTCTGCTACCTTGTAACAGGATATTTCACCATTAATAATTTTAGAAAAAATCGAAGACAAACTAATCTCTTGTTATTTTACAAATTTCCAATTCAATAATTCCCTTTGGAACTACAATTTCTACAATATCACCAACCCTTTTCCCCAAAAGACCTTTACCAATAGGTGATTCAACAGAAATTTTACCTGTTTTCAAATCAGTTTCAGTTTCTGCGACCAATTTATAATTCATAACTGATCCATTTGATTTATTTTTTACTTCAACTGAAGAATGAACTAAAACTTTTGAATTATCAAGCTCTGATGCATCAATTACTCGAGCATTTGCTAATATATTCTCTAACTTGGAAATTTGAAGTTCAAGCATTCCTTGCGCTTCTTTAGCTGCGTCGTATTCAGCATTTTCACTTAAATCACCTTTATCTCTTGCATCAGCTATAGCATTAGACGCTTTTGGACGTTCTACATCCTTAAGATAATTCAAATCCTTACGTAATTTTTTTAATCCCTCTTCTGTATAATAAGATACTTTACTCATTTTTTTACGTTTTTCTTATAAAAAGAAAAAATCCTCCTTAATTTAAAGGTGGATTTAACAAAGATAACTAATTGACTACATTTTTTAAAATATCACTATTCAAAAGAAAAATAGCCTTTTTCTTAATTATAATTTTCCTTAGTTGTAAAAAAAATGAAATTCAGAAAAATCCATATCTTAATGACATTAAAATTGATTATGAAATTAACTTGAATTTGCCTGAATACAACGCATTAAAATATGTTGGTGGTAGTAAAAAAATTTTAAATATCGGATTAAATGGTGTTATAGTTTTTAATCTAAATAACAGTACTTATTTATCTTGGGAAGCCTCTTGTTCTAATCATATCTTAAAAGAATGTTCAGAACTAGAAATAGAAGGTGTTATAACTAAATGTAATTGTGAGAATTATCAATACAGTCTAGCCACAGGTCAACTTCTCAATCCTAGTAAAAACTTAAATAAACCATTTGGATTATTATATTATCAAACTAATTTATATAATAATATTTTGAGAATTAGTAATTAAATATTTAATCATATGGAAATATTTAAAAACAAAATTTTTTTTATTTTATTAATTAATCAATTTACTTTTTCTCAACAATTAGACTTTGATTTTTATTCTGGCAAAAAAAAAGAGAATATAAACTTTTCTGTTAAATTTATTCAACAAGGAATCATAAATGTTAACTCTTACGCTAATATTTCAGGAACTATTGAAGCTTTAAAACTAAGCTATAAATCAAATAAAAACTTTAATTCTTACTTAACTTTTTTTTCCACACGCACTTTTTTATCAGCCAATAAAGATGATAAATTAAACACATTGTCCCATGTTTTAAACCCTATTGGTGGAACTCTTAACATAAATCTTTTAAATTTATTTCCTCTAAAAGTTAAAGAAGATTATAATTCAAATTTGGCGATTAAAATTGGAAAAAAACTCATAGAGGCTGAGGCTATTTACCTCCCTTTAAATAATAAAGCTTTTTTTGAAAATTATTTTAATATTGGATCATTAATTCAAAAAAAAATAATTGATGATCCTCTAAATAATACCAGCCTTTATTTTTGGAGTTATACAAACTTGTTTCTTTCGAATTCTTTAAAAAAAAATAGAGAATTGTTTTTTGATAATGATCTAAAACCTTTATCTAATGGTTATGGTTTTGAAATAGGTCTTCAATATAATCGATCAATAAAAATACTTTTAATTGGAAATCAAATTCTTAACGCTAATAAAAAATCAAAATTGAATAAAATGATATTTCAACTTTCAATTTCATATAGGTTTTTAAAATAAAATTTTAACTCCTATTAAAAAATTTCTTTTAGCTTGAGGATAAAATCCAACTCCTTCAATAGTTTTAATAAAATTAGGATCTGACCATGAATCATCATAAGTATAAAAATATCCATTTGAAACATACTCTTTATTTAGAAAATTATTTATCAAAAGAGAAAAACTAATTTTTTTTACAGTTTTTAAAGGTTCAATCACATGAGAAACATTTAGATCTGATATTAAATATGATGGAAGTAATGAAAGTTTTGAGTCAATATTTCCCATATATTGATTTGACACATACTTGGATAATAAACTAAAATTTAAGTTTTTTAAAATTTTATAATTTATCTGACTCGATGAAATTAAATTAGGGGAAAAAGATAAATTAGTTTTACCTAAACTTTCTAATATTCCGTCTCTTTCAAAAAAATAATCGAGATTTTTATTAGAACTGATTGATAAATTAAAAATCCAAGACAAACTATTATTAAATTTAATTGATGAGTCTATTTCTAATCCAATTCTTCTTGAATTTCCAACATTTTGTCTTATAGGTAGCCCTACATCATCAATAGCTCCAGTGAGCACTAGTTGATTAAAATATTCCATCCAATAAAAATTAGATTTTATATTAATTCTATTATTTATATACCTCCATCCAAACTCAAAATCATATAATGTTTCAGGAACAGGATTGCCATTTTTATAATCAGATCTATTTGGTTCCCTTTTTGCTTTTCCATAAGAAAAATATAAATTATTTAAATCATTTATATTATGTGTAATACCAACCTTGGGGTTAAGAAAAACAAAAGAATCATTTACTTTGAATAACTCTGGTCCTTTAATAGTTCCATCTATTGAATAATTTAAAGTCCTAATTTGAGCATCTAAATATATTGAAGTTTTAGAACTAATAGTCTGATTTAGTTTAATAAAAAAACTTAATTCTTTTTTAATACCTTTATTTTCATAGAATTTATTATTTATTAAATCATACGGAATATTTTGCCCCCAAATTAGACTTCCATAATGATCTCCATCATATATTGAATACATTCCTCCAAAATTTAAATTAGTAGTCTTATTTAAATAATTTAACCTAAATGTTAAAACATGAAAATAATTATCTAGCCATTTTTGAGTAATATTTTCAGTATTCGAAATAATCGTATTTCCAACTTCAAATGGTTTTAAATTTAAATACTTAAAATTAGTTTCATTTCCAAACGAAATGTTTTCAACATACCATTTATCATTATATTCTTCATAAAAACCATAACCATGAGTAAAATTATATCCAAATGAAAGATTAGTTAAAGAATTTATTTCTTGATCCCACAAAATTTGAATATGATTTTGTTTATAATTATCAACCTGATTGTCATAATATCCAGTTTTATTCCCAGTATTATCATAAATTTCACCAGCTGGGTTATAAACTCTATTATTTTTTAATTGTAATGAATTTATACCATACCAGGACTGATAAGTAATTTCATGACCTCCAAAACCAAGAATTCTAAATAATGTGTTTTTACCATTAAAAGCAAACTGAAAAAAATATGACTCTAAATCAGATTTTGCTCTTTCGATATATCCATCAGAATCTATCTGAGATAATCTCCCTGAAAACTCAATTTTTTCATTTATTAGTCCTGTAGAAAATCTAAAAGTTTTTTTTAAAGTATTAAAGCTTCCAAAACTAGAAGACAATTCAGATAGAGGGATTTTAGAAATAAAATCAGATCTTAAGTTAATACTCCCTCCAAATGCGCCAGAACCATTTGTAGAAGTACCAAGACCTCTTTGTAATTGAAAACTTTCAACATTTGATGCAAAATCAGGTAAATCTACCCAATAGACTGAATGAGATTCTGAATCATTATATGGTATACCATTAATTGTAACATTAATCCTTGTAGCATCTATTCCACGAACTCTTAAATTTGTATAGCCTATACCATTTCCAGCATCACTAGTTGTTACCACTGATGGTAAAAATTTTAATAAAACAGGGATATCCTGACCAAGATTTCTAGTCTTTAAATCATTCTTAGATATATTACTATAAGTAACAGGAGAGTTCTTGTTTACTCTTATACCTTCAACATTAACTTCATTAAGAGAAATAACAGATATGGAATCTTTTCTCTCAATCTTTTGTGCGGTTACTAAAAAAGGAAATAAAATAAAAATAAGCTCAAATTTTAAAATTTTCATTTAATTCAATTTTAAAATAAAAGGAGTAATTATTCTTTGGTTATCATTAAATTTCCCTTAACAGCATTACCTGTTCAGGTTCTATGGGTGTAATCTCAGCTCTATAAAGCACCCCTTTGAGACAATACGAAATTAATAAATAATTATTATAAATCATTTAAAATTTGAACAGCATTAAATAATCTCTCTTTATAAGATCCTTTTATGATTGAATATGGGGTTTTTTCCCTGTCTAAAGTTTCTTGAAAATAATTAAACATATTTTTTCTGTGATTTGGTCGATCCCTCAAATCATCCTTTTTCCATGGAACATCAATTGAAGTTAATAAGTAATAATCATATTTCAAATCTTTACTAAGTTTTAAAATTTCTGGATCACAATATCCATCAAAATAAGTTTCTGACCAGATTCTCGTAACTAAAATATTTGTATCACAAAAAAGATATTTTTTTGCCTGAGAAATTTTCTGATCTTCTAATCTTAACTGACCTGAAACAATAGTTGGCAAATCCTCTCTTTGACATACTTTTCGATATTTTTCCCACTTATTTTGAAGATATTCTCTAGCAAATTCTGGAACCCATTCAGTATTATAATAAGCTGCCAGTGATTTTGCTAAAGTAGTTTTTCCACTAGATTCTGGTCCAAACAAGACAATTTTTAAACAATCGTTTTTTCTTTGTAAGTCTTTTTCCATGATATATATCCCATAATAGCTATAATTGTAAAAACAAAATATTGTACTGTTGTTATGGCAAGTCCCTTATAAAAATATAGAGGAATAGAAATTATATCTCCAACAATCCAAAAAATCCAATTTTCTATTTTTCTTCTAGCCATCAACCACATACCAACAGCAAAAACACCTGTTGTCAATGTATCTATATATGCAGTCCAAGAAGTCCATAAATTAAAAAATTTATAAATGATTACAACACAAATCAAAGTCATTAAAAAAATCAATAAACTAATAAAATAATCTTTGGTTGATACAAAAGAAATCTTATTAACAAAAATCCCCTCCTTTTTATAACTCCAGTAATACCATCCATATATACTCATAAAAAAGAAATATAAATTAATTATCATATCACCTAAAAGATCAAACTTAAATAGTAAATAAACAAAAATTCCTGTCGATATCATTCCAGCAGGATACACGGCAATTTTATTCATTTTTGCAAATAAAACACTCAATACTCCAAGAAAGACAGCAATGAATTCAAGAATAATATCAACAAAAAGATAATTCCGATAAGGTTTAAAAAAATAATCAAAAATCTGGAGTATAATTACTTCTGTCAACATTAAATAACTTTAATTGTATTATAACATGGTCCTTATCACAAAAAATATTTTTTATTTCTTTATTTAAAAATTTCATTAAAGAATCATAATCTCCGTAAATATGTGTGCTTAATGAATTTTCAATTACCTTGAACTCTGAATTTCGAAGTATTTTAATAAATTTCTTAACTAGAGAAACATAATCTTTTTTGATAGGAATTAATGTTATTTCAACTGATATTTTCATTTATATAAAGATACTGCTACAGTAGCAGAATAATTATTTATTTTGTAAAAAAATAAAAGAAATTTAAAGATTTCATTATTATAAAAAATATTAGCAATTCCCTCTAATGAATTTTCAGAGAAAGGTTCAACCTTAATTTGTTCGGAAAAGTTAATTCCTTTAATTTTAAAAGCTTTGTAAACTGCTTCTTTTGCAGTCCAAATTTGAGTAATTTGGGAGATGCTATTTTTCGATAAAAATAATTTTTCTGAATCATTAAGAAATTTTGATGAAATGTTCAAAATTTTATACTGATTTTTTTCAATATCAATTCCAATTTTTTTGTCAGAAATTACAACACAAGCAAAACTTTTTGAATGTGAAAATGAAATAAATCTCCCATCATTCAAATAAGGTCTACCAAAATCATCGTATCCTTGATTTTGATCTGAGACATTCATTTTTTTTAACAACTGTCTTATAGCTAGTATAGATTTTCTATGATTTAAAGATTTTTTATTATCAAGTTTTTCTTTTAAAAAAGAACTAATTTTCAAACCTGATCTCAATTCTTCTTCACTTTCAAAAATTTTCCAAATACTCAACTCGTAATCAAGACTTCTACTAAAGCTATTAAGTATTGGCATTTGATGTTTTATAGAAAGGTCGTACTTTTGAACTAATATATATAATTATATGGAATTGTCTAATAAAACCAAACATCACCCTTATAAAGTAAAAGATCTTAAATTAGCTGAATGGGGTAGAAAAGAAATCAAATTGGCAGAAAAAGAAATGCCTGGTCTTATAGCTCTTAGAAAAGAATATAAAACAAAAAAACCTCTTAAAGGAGCAAGAATTGCAGGGTGTCTTCACATGACTATTCAAACTGCTGTTCTTATAGAAACACTTATTGATTTAGGAGCAGATATTACATGGAGTTCATGTAACATTTTTTCAACTCAAGACCATGCCGCTGCCGCTATTGCAAAAGCTGGAATTCCTGTTTATGCTTGGAAAGGAATGAATGATGAAGAATTTAATTGGTGTATAGAACAAACACTTTTTTTTGGTAAGGATCGTAAACCTTTGAATATGATTCTTGATGATGGAGGAGACTTAACAAATATGGTTTTAGATAAATTTCCTGAACTTATTCCAGGTATAAAAGGTTTGTCTGAAGAAACAACTACTGGAGTTCATCGTCTTTACGAAAGAATGAAAAAAAATAATTTACCTATTCCTGCAATCAATGTTAATGATTCTGTAACAAAATCTAAATTTGACAATAAATATGGATGTAAAGAAAGTGCCGTTGATGCAATAAGGCGTTCTACAGACGTTATGCTAGCTGGTAAAAGAATTGTAGTATGTGGTTATGGAGACGTAGGGAAAGGTACTGCTGCATCCTTTCGCGGAACTGGTGCAATTGTTACTATAACTGAAATTGACCCTATATGTGCCTTACAAGCCGCTATGGATGGTTTTGAAGTTAAAAAACTTAATAATGTAATCGATTCAGCTGATTTAGTAATAACAGCTACTGGAAACAAAGATGTAGTTGGAAAAGAATCTTTTCTCGCCCTAAAAGATAAAGTAATAGTCTGCAACATAGGGCATTTTGACAATGAAATTGATATGGCATGGTTAAATAGCAACTATGGTCATACAAAAACCGAAATTAAACCTCAAGTTGATTTGTATACATTAGAGGATAATAAACAAATAATTGTCTTAGCTGAGGGTAGATTAGTTAATTTAGGATGTGCAACAGGACACCCTAGTTTTGTAATGAGTAATTCTTTTACAAATCAAGTTTTAGCTCAAATCGAATTATGGAATCATAATGACAAATACCAAAATAAAGTCTACATGCTTCCTAAACATCTTGATGAAAAAGTAGCTTCACTTCACCTTAAGCACTTAGGTGTTGAACTTGAACCTTTATCTAAAGAACAGGCCAATTACATTGGTGTAAACCAAAAAGGACCATATAAACCAGAATATTACAGATATTAATTATCCCTTATTAGGAATAATAGAAACATAGGACTTATTATTACGTTTTTTAGTAAACTTAACAAATCCATCAACTTTTGCATGAAGGGTATGGTCTTTTCCTAGATATACATTTTCTCCAGGATAATGAGCAGTTCCTCTTTGACGAATAATTATATTGCCAGCTTTAGCAACTTGATCTCCAAATATTTTAACTCCAAGTCTCTTAGAATGAGACTCTCTACCATTTTTTGAACTACCAGCTCCTTTTTTATGTGCCATTAAATAAAATATTTATTTATTTTTCGTCGATTTTTTATTAGGATTCCCCTTCGAAGAAACTACTTTTTTTGTGATTATCTTCTTTTGTAACTTAACTTCTTTAGACGATGGTTTTTTAGTCATAGATTTTTTGTCAATAGAAGTTTCTTTTTTTGGAACCACTTTTTCCAAAACATTTTCAATTAATACCTCTGTAAAAAACTGACGATGACCATTTTTAACCCTATAACCCTTTCGTCGTTTCTTCTTAAAAATTATTATTTTATCTCCCTTAAAATGACTTATAACTTTTGCGTTAACGCAGGCTCCATAAATTTTTGGCTCACCAACAACAACTTTTTTTCCATTATCAATAAGAAGAACATTGTCAAAAGAAACCTTTGACCCCTCTTTTTCTGGAAGACGATGTACAAATAGCTTGTCATCTTTCGAAGCTTTAAATTGCTGTCCTGCTATTTCTACAATTGCGTACATTTATATAAATTTAGGAGGGCAAATATACTGATTTTTAACTATCCAATAAATAATAATTTTAAAGTTCAATCCATTTGGGATTTTTTAAAGACCATTCTACAACTCGGTTAATTCTATCTTTAATTTTTATTCTTGGAATCCAGCCTAATTTTTTCATTTTTTCACCAGATAAGGCATACCTTAAATCATGACCTGGTCTAGATGAATGAAAATCAACTAATTTATATTTCAAATTTTTATTTTGAGAATCTGCAATAGCCTTTGCTAATTCTAAATTATTAAATTCCTCTGAACCAACTATATTAAATTTTGGACATTTAGCTCCTCCCCAGTCAATATCATTTTTAATCTTTGTTTTTAAAAGAAATAATATTGCTTCAGCAACGTCTATTGCATGTATATAATGTCTTGATCCCGGAATTGTTTTTGTCTTATCACTATGAATCGTTACATTCTCTCCATCTCTAATTTTTTTTATACACATTGGAATAAATTTCTCTGGATGTTGTCTTTCTCCAAAGACATTCATTGTATGTGTAATATAAATTGGCAATGAATATGTGTTTTCAAAAGCGACAGCAAGTTCCTCTCCTCCAGCTTTAGTTGCGCTATATGGATTTGTAGAATTATATCTATCATTTTCTTTATAATTTATCTGATTTGGGGCTGGTCCAAATACCTCATCCGTACTAAAATAAATTAATCTCTCAATTGGTTTTATATCATTTATAGTTTTTGCAAAATTTAAAATATTACAAGTAGCAACAACATTATCCAAAACAAACTCCAAAGGATACTTTATACTTCTATCAACATGAGATCCAGCAGCTAGGTGAAGTATATAATCAACATTGCCAATATCACTAACAATCCAAGGATTTAAATCAGCTTTTAAATCATGATAAACAATTTTAACTCTTCCTTTTTCTTTATCAGAAAATTGTTTCATAATATCATCTAATCGATTAAGATTACCACTATAGTCTAATCTATCAA
>Ga0310121_10000863_pt1 | contig 32194 bp, 21 predicted proteins | sample CB27_Tmax_986_MG_FD_203504 | JGI IMG/M metagenome (GOLD analysis project Ga0310121, IMG submission 203504) | Marine microbial communities from Western Arctic Ocean, Canada - CB27_Tmax_986 | ecosystem: Environmental > Aquatic > Marine > Oceanic | place: Canada: Western Arctic Ocean | collected... | reverse complement strand
ACGGGCCCGCCGCGGCCGTTGCGGAGGGCGTGGAAGGCTCGGCGCATCGCGTCCACGATCTGGGTGGGCGTGTCGATCGATTCGACCGACTTCACGACGCCGCGGAAGTTCTCGACGGCCGAGAAGGTCGGGCGGACCTGGCGCTCGGTGAGCGAAAAGCCGCCCGGCAGGACGAGGATCGGGATGTTGTCCGCGAAGGCCTGGGCGAGGCCGCCCAGTGAGTTCTCCGCGCCCGCCGCGTTCTGCGTCGCGACGACGCCGAAGCGCCTGCCGTCGCTCATCCGGCTGTAGCCGTCGGCCGCCATGATCGCGCCCCGCTCGTGGCGGAACATCACCGGACGAATCCCGACCTTCGCCACCTCCTCGATGATCGGGTTGTTGAGGAAGCAGGTCATCTCGACCACGCCCTCGTGCTTGAGGATCTGGGCGATGAGCTCGTTACCGTTCATTGTCGTTCTCCGGGCGCTCGGGATCCGCCTCCGGGGCGGCGTGAGCGGCTCGCGGATCTCAGCGCACCGCGCGGCGAGTGGCAAGGCCGCGGCCCGGCGGGAGTAGTGCTTGGCGGCTGCCCGACGACTCGGGAGCCAACCAGCTGGGCGTCAAGCGCCAATTGCCGCTATCACGAGCGCTCCTGCGCCAGAACCGCGACCTGCTCCCTTGCGGCCTCAAGCGTCACGCCGAGCCCTTTGAGCGTGCTCGCGGCGAGGCTCTCGCCTTCGGCGATGAGTCCCAGGAGCAAATGGTCGCTGCCGGTCTGGGAGTCGCCCGCGCGGGCAGCCTCCTCCGCGGCGAGCTCGGCGGCCCGCTTCGCGCGCGGCGTCAGCCCGATCGCGCCGGGAACGGGCGCGGTGCGAGCGGGAATGAGGCCGTCGATTTCGGCGACGAGCTGACTTCTGTCGACGCTGAGCCGGTCGAGCACGGCGCCAGCGCCGTTGCCTGAATCGGTCGCAAGGGCCCAGAGGATGTGTTCGGTACCGATGTAGTCGTACTTTCGCCGCAGGGCCTCGTCCCGGGCTGCCTCAATCACTCGCCTGGTTCCGTCCGCCCAGGAGGCGAACCCCTCCGCCGCGAGCCTCCGCTCCTGCGTCTGCCGGCGTTGCTCAGCCTTCAGGAACTCGGCCAGGCTTGACTCGGAGATCAACCACTTCCGCCCCAGTTGCATCCCTGGGAGCAGTCCATCGTTGAGATAGCGGTAGACCGCGTTCTTGTCGAGGTCGAGCTTCTCCGCGACCCACTCGGGATCGCGGAAGTCGACAGTTTCCGGAGCGCTAGTCATCCGTTCGCCTCTTATAATCTGGGATATCCCAGTCCACCATTGTTTGACCTGTTCTGGAACTGCCGTGACTCGAAGGGCCCGCTGACGCGGCCCGCGGTGGGGTAGTGCGGTCTGGTACGCTCAGGGCAGCCCTCGCAGGACTCGGGAGGACCGTTCCGTGCTTACCCTCATCTCGCCCGCCAAGGCCCTCGACTTCTCGCGAGACACGAACGGGCTCGTCGCGACGGAACCGCGCTTCGTCAAGGACAGCGCGGTCCTCCTGAAGCGCTGCAAGCAGCTCAGCACGCGTTCGTTGCGCAAGCTCATGGATCTGAGCGAGCCGCTGGCGCAGCTCAACCGCGATCGCTTCCAGGAGATGAGCCTGCCATCGACCCCCGAGAACGCGAAGCCGTGCGTCATGGCCTTCGACGGTGATGTCTACCACGGTCTCGATGCCCCGAGCCTCTCAGACGGCGACCTGTCCTGGGCACAGGAACGGCTACGGATCCTCTCCGGCCTCTACGGGCTCCTCCGCCCCTTCGACCTGATCCAGCCCTACCGGCTGGAGATGGGGACCAGGCTTTCGAACACGCGTGGAAAGAACCTCTACGATTTCTGGGGCAAGCGTCTCGCGGTGTCGCTCAATGCCGAGAGCGAAGCGCTTCCCGGGACTCCGGTCCTCAACCTCGCCTCGAACGAGTACGCGAAGGCGGTACCGATGAAGCACCTGGCGCCGCCGATGGTCACGGCCGTGTTCCAGGAGGAGCGCGACGGCCATGCGCAAACGATCGGTTTCGTCGCCAAGCGCGCGCGAGGCCTCATGGCCCGCTTCGTCATCGAGAACCGCATCGATGAGCCGGAGGCGCTCAAGGAGTTCGCTGAAGAGGACTACGGATACCGTCCGGACCTCTCGGAGGACGACCGGCTGGTCTTCACGCGGCCCCGCCCTTAGCCCCGGCTCAGAGCCGCTCACGCAGGCGCTGAATACGGACGAAAGACTCCGTGATCCGCTCCTCCGGGATCGCGCCCGATGCGACCCGCCTTTCGACGAGATCGACCACGGTCCCGGCGAGATTCGTCCCGTCCGGGCGAACCTCGCTGGTGAACAGCAGGATGTCGACTCCAGCGTCGATTGCGAGCTCAACGGCCGCCTCGAAGCCGTAGTTCTGGGAGATGGCTGCCATCTCCATCGCGTCGGACATCACCACCCCGTCGTAGCCCAGATGATCACGGAGGAGCCCGCTGACGATCGCGCGCGAAAGGGTGGCGGGGTAGGTGGCATCGAGGTTGGCGTTGAAAACGTGCGCCGTCATCACCACGTCCACGAGATCTTCGGCTATCAGCGCGGCGTACGGTTCGAGTTCAGTCTCGGTCCAGGTGTCCGTCACGTCGACAAAGCCCACGTGGGAATCCTTCGTCGAGCTGCCGTGCCCCGGGAAGTGCTTGAGCACGCAGAGGACGCCGCGATCATGGTGCGCCTGGATGAACGCCCGTGCGTGCCGGATCACGACCTGGGGGTCGGCGGAGAAGCTGCGACCGAACGCACCGATCACCGGGTTTCCGGGGTTCACGTTGAGGTCGACGACCGGCGCCAGGTTGAGGTTCACGCCGGCGCTCCGAAGCGTTTCTGCGAGTTCTGCGGCGGCGGCGTAGGTGATCGCGGGATCGTCGATCAGTCCGAGTTGTGCGGCTGAGGTAGTCGCGGGGAAACCGCGACCAGGACCGAGCCGCGCGACCGCGCCCCCCTCCTGGTCGGTGGCGATGATCAGGGCGTGGGGCGCAAGGCCCTGAAGCTCCGACGTGAGCGTGGCGAGTGCGCTGGGTGAGGCGATGTTCCGGGCGCCCGGCCGGTCGAAGAGGATCACGCCGCTGAGGTGACCCGCGCCGAGCTGGCCGCCGACGGCGCTCCCGGGCTCAATCGACTGCCCGCGGAACCCGGTGACCACCATCGCGCCGATCTTCTCGCGCAGGGTCGGGACTGGTCCCTCGCCATCCGAGGCGATCGCCGGCACGACGAACCTCACGCTCGGTGGGTCTTCGTGGATCGCCGCTGCCGCGCCAGACTCCTGGGCCGCCGCTGGGGCGGCCGCCCGCGGCCAGCGCCCCCGCGCGACCATGACCGTCGCCCCCGCGGCGGCGCCGGCGAGCGTCTGCGTGATGAAGCGTCGACGGGTGACTCTGCGGCGTCGCTGCAACGTGGCTCGAAGCTCCTCCGGCTGGGTGACGAAGGCGGCCAACGATACGCGCCCGCGCTTGTTTTGAGGCTCGCTGCGCGCGGGCGCTCGACTGCTCCCACTGCGCGGCCTGGCGGCCGCTCCGTTCCCGCGCTCGCTTGAGGCTCGCTGCGCTCAGGCGCTCGACTGCTCCCACTGCGCGGCTTCGCGGCCGCTCCGTTCCCGCGCTCGCTGGAGGCTCGCTGCGCTCGGGCGCTCAACTGCTGCCACTGCGCGGCTTCGCGGCCGCTCCGTTCCCGCGTGTCGCTTGAGGCTCGCTGCGCTCGGGCGCTCGGGCGCTCGACTGCTCCGACTGCGCGGCCTCGCGGCCGCTCCGTTCCCGCGCTCGGGGCGCTCGACTGCTGCCAGTGCGCGGCCTCGCGGCCGCTCCGTTCCCGCGCTCGCTCGAGGCTCGCGGCGCGCGGGCGCTCGACAGCTGCCACTGCGCGGCCTGGCGGCCGCTCCGTTCCCGCGCTCGCTCGAGGCTCGCTGCGGTCGAGGCGCTCGACAGCTGCCACTGCGCGGCCTCGCGGCCGCTCCGTTCCCGCGCTCGCTGGAGGCTCGCTGCGCTCGGGGCGCTCGACAGCTCGCACTGCGCGGCCTCGCGGCCGCTCCGTTCCCGCGTGTTGCTTGAGGCTTCGAGCGTGACGGTGCCCGCGGCGCCGGCGCCACCGCGCATCGCCCGGCGGCGAAGCGGGTGGTTGCGCCGCGAATGCCGGCGATCGGTGGGGATGCCGTACTCGCGGGCAACCGCCGCGGCGTGGCTGAGGATCCCTCCACGACGACGCCAGCGGCGGCGATGAACAAGGGTGTCCCGGGAGCGTCCGTGAAGGGCGCGACGAGGATCTCCCCGCGGCCGAAGCGTCGCTTCGGTCGCGGCTTCGGCACTCCTGATCACCCGCGCCTGGCCCCGGGGCAGGCCGGGGCTCACGCCCGCGGTTCCGAAAGAGGTCTTGCCGGAAGGGGCCTGCGTCTCTCGACGCGCCGCTTCAATAGGGCGGGTGGAGTGGCCGTCGGGGCCGCGTCGTTGCAGCCTTCGAGCGCTGGGAGGTGGGGCCCGAGCGAAGCGAGCCTGAAACACGAGCGAGTGCGCAGGCGGAGGGGCCGGACAGGGCCGCGCAGACGAAGTAGTCGAGCGCGGGGGCGGGAGGGAGGCGGGGCCCGAGCGAAGCGAGCCTAATAGCCCAAGAAGCCGCCCTCCGCCAGGGCTCTGCTACGATCCCGGCGTTCCCCGCCGAGGTGCAAGTGGCCGTATCCGGTTCGTCCGAGCCCGTCCTGGGCGCGCTGCTGAGCGAGCGTCAGAAGATGCTCCTGCTGCTCTCGCTCTCGATCTGCATGTTCATGAGCTCGCTCGATGGCTCGATCGTTGCCACGGCGTTGCCGCAGATCCTTTCGGACCTCGGCGGCTTCCGTCTACTCTCCTGGGTCTTCACGATCTATCTGCTCACCTCGACCGTGGCGGTGCCGGTCGTGGGCAAGCTCTCGGATATGTTCGGCCGCCGGCCGTTCGTGATCGCGGGTGTGGTCATTTTCCTTATCGGTTCGCTGGCCTCCGGCCTGGCGCCGTCGATGGCCGCGCTGATCGTCGCCCGCGGTGTCCAGGGGATCGGCGGCGGGATCATCCTCGCCTGCGTCCTCGTGGTGATGGCGGATATGTACACGCCGATCGAGCGGGCGAAGTACGTCGGCTACATCATCGCGATCATCACCGCGGGGACGTTTATCGGGCCCACCTTGGGCGGGTTCCTCACCGACGGGCCCGGCTGGCGCTGGTGCTTCTACATCAACCTTCCCGTGGGCGCCGTGGCCCTGGCCTTCATTTGGGCGACCTTGCCCAACTCGAAGCGGGGCGGGTCGATCGGCGATATCGATTTCGCAGGCGCGGCCCTGCTCACCTTGGCGACGATCGCGCTCCTGCTGGCAAGCGCCTGGTCCTACGAAGAATACGGCTGGAACTCGGCGGTGACCCTGGGCCTCCTGGGTGCGGGGGTGGTATTCGGTGTCCTTTTCGTCTTCCAGGAGCGGCGCCACCCGCACGCCATCATCCCGATGTTCCTTTTTCGCAACCGCATGTACGTACTGACGGGGCTGATCGTGCTGCTCTCGAGCGCGCTCCTGTTCGCTGCCGTGCAGTACCTGCCGACGTTCATCCAGACGTCGCTGGGTGCCTCTGCGACGGCTTCGGGACTGATCGCCACGCCGCAGGCGCTCGGCATGCTGGCGATGAGCGTCGTTGGCGGGCAGGTGATCGCACGGACGGGCCGGTTCAAGTACCAGATCATCCTTGGCTCGGTGCTCTCCGTGCTTGCCGCGTTCCTCCTCCAGACCATGGACGTCGGCGAGGCGAAATGGCACATCGCCCTCTACATGGTCGTCTTCGGCCTCGGCTCGGGGCTGGTAACGCCGGTGATGAACGTGATCGTGCAGGCGGCCGTAACGCAGGACCTCACGGGCGTGGCCACGAGCAGTCAGATGTTCTTCCGGCAGATCGCGCAGGTGCTCGGAGTGGCACTCTTCGGCGTGCTCTTCACGACGTCCTACAGCAACGGCTTCACGGACAACCTTGACGCAGAAACGCGCGCGGCCCTCCCCCTGGCCGTCTACGAAGCCTTCGAGGGTGACGCCACGCTCAGCGTCGATCCGGAGCGGTTGGGCGACGCCCGCACGGAGTTCTTGGCGAGTGGCGGCACCGCCGTGCTCTTCGAACGTGCGATCAGCACGCAACGCGAGGCGGTCGCGAGCGCGACTCAGCTCCTGTTCTTCGTCTCCGCGCTTGGCGGCCTGATCGTGGTGGCCCTCTCCTTCGCGCTCAAGGAGATTCCCTTGCGCGGCAAGGCGCCCCCGCCGCCGCCCGAGGACGAAGCCGTTCTCGCTTCCGCAGGGCGCTAACCGCCTGAGCAAGGTCGTCCGTGAGCAAGGTCTCTGGTTGGTCGGTCAAGTTCCCGCCCGCAGCGCCTCGACGGGCTCCATGCGCGCCGCCCGCAGGGACGGATAGGCGCCTGAGACTAGACCCGTCACCGCCCCGACGAGGGGCGTGGCGAACGGCACCAGCGGATCGAGCACCGGCGTCCAGCCCTGGTAGGCGGCGACACCGACCACGACGAGGGTGCCCGTGCTCGCTCCGAGAATGCCCCCAACGAGCCCGAGGGTGCCGCTCTCGAGCAGGAACTGCGAGGCGATGTGGAGACGCGTCGCGCCGAGGGCGCGGCGCAGCCCGATTTCACCCGTCCGTTCGATAACGGAGACGAGCGTGACGTTGGCAATGCCGATCGCCCCGACCAGGAGCGAGACGCCTCCGAGGATGAGGAAGAGCACATTGAGGTCGCTTTGGACGGCGTCGCGCACGCGCTGCGGTTCCGGTGGCGACTCCACCCGCAGCGTGCGCGGGTTGTCCGGACGTAACGCGAGTGGGATCTGCCGCGAGATCAGCGCGTTCGCGCCGATCTGCGTCTCTACGATCACGAACTCGGGGCTGGTCAGGCGGTACTCGCGACGGGCCGTGCCTTCAGGGATGATCACGGCGCCGCGGAGTTCGGGCTGGCGGGCGAGATCCGCGAGGATGCCGATGACGAGGTAGATGTCGTCGCCGATGCGAATCGCGGGGAGCTGCTCGACGCCCGTGATCCCGAGGCGGAGGGCCGCGGACGGCCCGAGGACCGCAACCCGTTCCGCCCGTTGCGAGTGGCCTTCGTCCGGCAGCCGGCCTGACTGCAGCTCCGCCCGGACCGCGACGAACAGGCCTGGTGACGCCGCGTGTACCGCCAGCCGGAAGTCCGTCTGCCGGCTCGGGTCGCTGACCGGGGAGGTGCTTACCAGCGCCTCCCCGACGTTGATCGTGCTCACGTTCCCGGCGGCGACGACGCCATCCAGTCGCTCGATTCGCGCGGGCGCGTCCCAGGGCAGCGCGTCAGGCCTGCCGCTGGTGGCCGAGGGGCGCGCGCTGACGATGATCTCTGTGGCCGCGAGCTCGTCGAAGCGCCCGACGATGCGGTTTCCCGCGGTGCGCGAAAGCCCGAGCGTCGCCACGAGCGCAGCCAGGCCGATGACGGTGCCGAGGATTGTCAGGAAGGTGCGGCCGGGGCGCGTGAAAAGGCCCGCGATGGACTCGTTGCCGAGATCGTAAAGCGACATCGCGGACGGCTGAACGCGCGGCCCTGGGCCCCGGCGTCCGCCTCCCTCGATGCGATGAAAACCGGGCACCCGGAGCCGCCGCAGTCCCGCCCAGCGGCGGTTCATGCGACCTCCGAGAGGCGTTCGTCGACCATCCGCACGCGTCGCTGCGCGCGCGCCGCGACATCTGCTTCGTGCGTAATCATCACGATGGTGAGCCCGCGCGCGTTGAGCCCGTCGAAGAGTGCGAGGATGGCCTCAGTCGTGCCCGAATCGAGGTTGCCCGTGGGCTCGTCGCAGAGGAGGAGCCGGGGCGAGCCCATGAGCGCCCGCGCGATCGCGACACGCTGGCGCTCGCCGCCGGAGAGCCGGGTCGGCAGGAAGCCGGCCCGGTGGCCGAGCGAGACCTCGGCCAGCGCACCCTCGGCCCGCTCGCGGCGCCCGCTCTGGGGCCCCCTCTGATAGACCTCCGAGAGCATGACGTTCTCCAAGACGGTGCGGTGCGCGAGCAGGTGGAACGCCTGGAAGATGAAGCCGATCCGGCGGCCGCGCAGCCCCGCGCGGCCGCCGTCGTCGAGGTGCGCGACGTCGATGCCGTCGAGCAAGTAGGTGCCGGAGGTCTGCACGTCCAAGCACCCGAGGATGTTGAGGAGGCTCGACTTCCCCGATCCGGAAGGGCCGCTGATGGCGAGCCACTCGCCCTCGTGAACGGAGAGGTCGACCCCACTGACTGCGTTGACCGGGGCGTCGCTCCCGAACGTGCGATCCACTCCCTGCAGCTCGATGACGGGGACCGCGCTAACCCCGGGGGCCGGCGACTGCGCCTGCGGACGAACACCGGTCTTGCGACCCTGGCTCACGAGCCCGCGCCCCTTTGGTCGAAACCGATGACGACCAGATCGCCCGCCTCGAGCACCCCCTCGACGGGCGTGACCTCGACGAAGCCCTCTGCGGAGAGGCCGGGCTCGACGGTGACGAATTCAAGAACGCCGTTCGCGTCCCGCTGGATGCGGGAGGAACCGTCGGCCGCGAGTGAAAGGGCGCTGATCGGGACGACGAGGACGCTCCCAGTGGTGGACTCGATCGGGACTGTGAGCCGTACGGATGCGCCCACGATCCCCGGCGGCGATCCGTCCACGAGCACCTCGAAGTAGATGTGGAAGCCATCGACACCGTTCGTCCCGGGCCCTTCCGCGACGCGGGTGACGAGGCCCGTGGCCGAGATCCCGAGGTCGGGCTCGTCGATGATCACGGTCATTCCGGCTTCGACGAGGTTGGCGACGCTCAGGGCCAAGGAGCCGTCGATCGCGACGACCGAGTCGGTCACGCTCATCACCGCGCCGGCGGCTTCGTCGCCGCGGGCCACCGCCACCGAGGAGACGCGCACGGGCACGCTCGGGACGAACACGATCTCGTCGGCGGGCACCTGGACCCCCGCGCGACGCTGCACCAGACCGAGGGTGCCGGCGGTCAGGCCGGCGAGCTCCTGGCGGGCGCGGAGGGCCTCGTTTGCGCCTTCGAGCGTGGTTTCCGCGGCATCGAGGGCGGCTTCGGTGGTACGTAGCGCGGCGTCTGTCGCAGCCGCCGCGACCGTCGCCTCGGCGACGGCCTTGAGGCCACCGAGGCGGGTCGCTTCGGCCGCGGCTGTCGCTGCTGCGAGTTCGGCCTCAGCCGCCGCGAGCTCGGAGGCGGTGGGGACGCTCCCAGCGCGAAGCGCATCGAGAGCGATGCGTTTCACTGAGGTGTCTGCCGCCGATACCTGGTTCGCGAGATCGGCTTCGGCCTGGGCGGACGCGAGCGCGGGCCCCGCCCCCTCGCGGATGGCTTTCGCATCCGCCACTGAGGCCTGTCCTGCGAGGCCGGTGGCGGCGGCGCTCGCGATCGCGGCCGTCACATCCTGCTCGGCGACGGCGATGTCTGCGGGCTTGGCATCGGGGTCGCTGAGGAGAGCCGTAAGGGCGACTTGCTTGCTCGTGACCTCGGCGCCGGCGGCGAAGTCGTTGGCGCTCGCTTCTGCGCGGGCTGCGGCGACCGCGGCGGGCGCCCCATCGGCTACCCGTTGCGCTTCCGCGACCGTATTCGCCCCGGAGAGCCGGGTCAGCTCTTCGTTCGCGATCGCCGAATCGAGTTCTGCCGCGGCGCCCGCGATCTCCGCTCTGGTGGCGGCGCTCGTCCCGGCCCGCATGCCGTCGAGCGTTGCCTGTTTCCCTCCCACATCAGCCGTGGCGGCTTGGTTATCTGCAGCGGCTTGGGCCTGAGCGGTGGCGATCTGGCCCGGGCCGGTCTCGGCTTCCGTCCAGGCGGTCACGCGGGCGCCCTGGGCCGCGGCGAGCTCCACCTCGGCTGCGGCGACGGCGTCCTGCGCCCCGAGAAAATCCAGTCGCGCGGAGGTGGGCTCCAGCTCGAGCGCCGCGATTGCCGAGAGCTGCTCCTCCGTCGCCTCGATCGCGGTGTAACCAGCACTTTGGTACCAGGCAACGACTGCCGCCTCGGTGAGCGCGTCGTAGACGCCATCGACCGGTCCCGGCTCGAAGCCCAAGCGGACGAGCGCTGCTTCGAGTTGGAGGACATCCTCGCCCTCGAGGCCGGGGCCGAGGTCACGGAAGGTCAGTTGCGCCCCCTCGAGCAGGAAAACGGGCCGGCCGGAGGCGATCAGTGCAACATCGCCCTCACCGAGCTGGGTCCCGGGGATGGGGATACCCGCCACCCGGCCCGCCTGCGGCTTCAGGGCACTGGGGGCGAGCGTGATCTGTTGGGGCGAGCCGAAGCGGGCGGTGCCTCGGGTGACGACGGTCGTCGAAAGCACGCGTTCTTCCGCGGGCACGAGAATTGGCGAGGCGAGTGGTGCGGCGGTGTCGGCCGCGATTTGGGCGGGGGAGCGGACGCGAGAGGCAGCGCCGTAGCCGGCGGCGGCGGCGATCACAACCACCCCGATGAGGATCGCAATGAGCTTGCGGCGGCTCACCGGCGCAATGCCCGGCAGAGGGGCTGGGGCCCGGGGCTCGTCATCGGCATCGAAGTGCTCCGGCGCTGAGGTCGACCCATCGTTGCAACGCAAACCTGACTAGTAGCTGAACGTTCGCCGGTCCCCGCCCGAGCAGGGATCGGTACGCGCACGGGGCAGCCCAAGAGCAGGTTTCGGCGGCAGCCGCCGTTCAGCACCGGTTCAGCCTGATTCAGGGGCCGTTCAGGGTCGCGGTGTCTTCATGGTCCCCGATAGACGCAGATCACCAGGAGAAACGGCCAATGCTCAGCTCGGTAATTCCTACGCCACGTTCTCTGAACGCTCGCTTCGTCGCGCTTCTTGCGATGGCGCTGGGGGCACTCATGCTCGTCGTTGCCTGCGGCGGCTCCAGCTCATCCAGCGACTCCGGCGGCGGCGGGAACGGTAACGGGAACGGCGACGGTGGTTCCGATCCCGGCGCCGACTTCAGCGGCCGCACAGAAGAGTTCGCCATGACCGAAGACGAACTCGTCGCGAAGATCGAGGCCGTCGAAGAGCGCATCGGCGCGTGCATGCAGGAGGCCGGCTTCGAGTACGTGCCCCTCGACGCCACGACCGTCCGCGATGCGATGGACTCACTCGGCACCGTCGTCGGTGTGCCTGAGGATGACTTCGTCGCGCAGTTCGGTTACGGCATCTCGACGGTGTTCGACGAACCCGGCGAGATGATTATTTTCGGCGATCAGAACATCCGCATTCTCGAGAGCCTGAGCGAGAGCGATCAGGTGGCGTACCTGCGAACGTTGCTCGGCGAGGACACCGCAGCGACGTTTGTGCTCACGCTCGACGATGAGGACTTCGAGCCGATCGGTGGCTGCACCCGCACCGCGGTCGAAGCAGAGTTCAGCACGGACGTTGTCAGCGGCCGTTTCGGGAACCCGTATGACGTCGCTGTTGATAACGACCCACGCATGATCGCTGCGCGTGACGATTGGGCTCGCTGCATGCGCGAGGAAGGCTACGACTACGACCGGCAGGAGGATGCCGAGGACGAGATCGCCGAGCGCTTCGAGGAGATCGTAGGCGACGAAGATCCCGAATCGCTTACCGGACCGGCGCTGGCCGAGCTCACAGAGCTGCAAGGCGAAGAGCGCGCGGTCGCCGGGCGCGACGAGGAGTGCGCGATCGAGTTCCTTGACGATGTCGAAGACGAGGTCGAGGAGGAGCTCTCCGGCGTCGCCTAACCGGCTCGGCGTGACCGGCGATCGCCCTCGTAGGGGCAGCGAACAGGGTTCGCTGCCCCTGCTGCGTTGCCGGCTTCTCAGGAGCAAGGGGCTTCCGGTTCGCTCCTCTACGTCCTCGACCTCGAGCAGCCGTCGTGACAGCGGTCACTGAGGACTACTCGTCGCTCCCCGAGACTCCGGCCGGAGGTCACGACCGAGACGGATGATCGATCAGTTTGCGTCCGGTAGGCCCAGCGACGAGCCGAGGGTCGCACTGCTCCCCGGCGGCCGTCGTGGGTGTCCCCCTCTCCGGACGCTCGCCGTGAGCCTCGCAGCTGCCGGCCTCGTCTCGTTCTTGATCGCTTGCGGCGGCGGTGACGGTCTGCCGCCAGGGACGTCGACCGTTACCGCCACCTCGGAGCCGGAAGTCTCCAGATCCCGCATGCCGACGGCGCCCGCCACCCGAAGCGAGCCTCCGACAGACGTCGTGACCCCGAGGTTCTTCGTGAACGGGTGGGCGGTGGGGACGGTTCGCCTTGCGAGACCGGGACCGGGACGGTCCCGCGCGAGGATGTCGTTCACGACATCCCACCCGGTCACCCCACGAATCCCCAGACGCTGATCACCTTCTACGAAATGCGCGAGATCCCGCGGGGTGGATGGCAGATGAGGCTCTACCACGATGGCACCCTCCTGCAGAGCTTCGACAGCGAGAACTTCAGGGGCGCTCGCGGTTTCTCCAAGTGCTGGGAGGCGAGCATCGTTCCCGGGGGGCGGGGCACGGACTGGCCGGACGGCCTCTATTGGGTCGAGTTCTGGATCTGGACCTTACTCGCCGGGGTGGGGCAAATGACCCTGCCGGCTGATTGAGGGTCGCGGGTCAGCTCAGCCGAGCGCGCCACCGGCGACGAGCGCGGCACCCCCTCGTCGCCCCCTCCCAGGTTGCGGGATGTACTTCCGGAGGTCCTCGGCCGCGGCGATCGGCTCCTCGTGAGCGAGTCCGCGAAGGGGCGCCGCGCAAACGGCCACTGAGAACGAGCTCGGAGCGCTACAGCTGGAAGAACGCCGCCGCGATGCCGATGAGGACGATCAGTGCGGCGATGCCCAGCGCTAAGACGCCGCAGCCGAGGGCGATCGCCTCCAGCGCACCGCGTGAGGGCGGCGGCTCCTGCTCGGATTCGCCCAGGAGTGCCTGTGCGAGGTTCCGCACAGGGAACGAATGGCGGTCGATAGACGCGATCAGGGGCGACCTGGCGAGGACTTCTTCGGCCGCTGACTCGTCCCTCGTGGTATCGAACGAGAGCTCGAACATTCGCATGAGCCCCGGCGAGAGGCTGTCGACCTCCCAGGCGGAGAGGGCGTCGGCGGGAATGCACCGGCTGATGCGGGCGCGGCCGAAGAGCTCGCTCAGCGGGCTCGTGGCAGGCAGCTCCCCGCGATGCAGGGCCGCGACGTCGTCCTGCTCGACAAGCTCGCTGAGTTGCGCGTGAATCATGCGGTGCCCGCGTGCCTGCGGCGCCCGGCATCGGCCATCATCTGGGGCTGTCGCTGCCGCATCACGCGCCTACCGCCTGCTCCGCGGCGAAGGCGAAAGCCAGCGCGACGATCACGACAGCGGCCGCGCCGCCACTAAGAAGAACTGCGTGCGGGACCCGGATCGGTTCCCAGTCCCCGGGACTGGCCGGCGTCTCCAGCCACCAGCGACCGGCCGAGCGTCGAAGCGCGTCCCAGCGCTCGCGTTGGGAGAGGAGCAGCAGCCCGCCACCGAGCAGGACCATCCCGACCGCTCCGAGAACGAGCCAGTAGGGAATGTCGACGTAGCCCCCGGTGGCCCAACGCAGGGCCACTCCGCTGAGGGTGAGGACGCCCGAGGGGATCAGCCAGCGGGCGTGCAGGATCAGGCCCAACGTCAGGAACACCAGCCCGGCGGCGATCGTCTCGAAACCGTAAACACCGGCCTCGCTCTCGATGCTCTGAGCGGCGGCCGGCAGCACCAGCACCAAGACCCCGGCGACAAGGAGGGCCTCGTGGAGGCCCATATGGACCCGCACCAGCGGTGGAGAGGTGCGGTAGCTCAGGCCTAGGAAGAGGAGGTACAGGGCGATCGGGACGGTGTAGGCCTGGGGATTCTCGTATTCGCGGGAGGCGATCGCGAACAGCAGTCCGAGCACGAGCACGAGCGTTCCCGGGAGCCAGACCCGCTCGCGGCGCACCCAGATACCCTCGATCGCGACAGCGGCACCGGCGGCCGTCAGCACCAGTGCGAGCGTCGCAAACTCCGCGAGCGTCCGCTGCGAGTCGTCCCCGATCAGTTCGTCGGCTGCCTGGGCCTGAAAAGCGAGTGCCGTGAGACCGGCGAGGGCCCAGGGCCCCCAGGAAAGCCAGAAGATCGAAAAGCCCCGTTCGCCCGCCGGTGGATAGCGCCGCGCCGCCATCAGCACCGCCCAGGCGAGGGCGGCTTCGCCCGCATAGGCCAGCGGGAGCGAGGCGACGTCGATCGCCCGCCAATCCCAGAGCGCTGCTGTCGCAGCGGCGGCGAAAAGTGCGGTCAGGCCCAAGACCGGCCAGCGCCCGCTCGCGATCGCAGCGAACGCACTCAGCAACGCGGACGTTGCGAGAATCAGGAGAAGCGCCCCCGGGTCCCCGAAGGCGACGCCGGCCGCGACCACCGAGGCGGCGGTGGCGATCGGCACGAGCACCGTTTCGATTCGCTTTCCCCGCCCGCCCGCCAGCACCGCGCTCAGCCAAACCACCGCGGCGAAGGCGAAGTAGGCCCAAGCTCCTTCCGCCCCTTGGAGATCAAGCGCAAGGTTGAGGAAGGCGATCGCGGAGAGCGCGAGCGCGGCAGCGAGGTAGAAGAGCGCATGGCGCTCAACCGCCCGCGCCCGCGCCCCCGCCCGGGCGACGAACGCCTCGCCGATGCTGCTCCCGTTCCGCAACCCCACCCAGAGAACGGTCAGCGCGGCCAGGAGCGCGGTGGCGGTTCCGTGCCACGGCGTCGCCTCGTAGGCGACGGCGAGCAGCGCCACCGGGGTCACCACCAAAACCAGGGCGTAGGCAGGTGCGAAACGATGGAAGGGACGTAGCTCCCGCGCCACCAAGGGGCTGGCCCCAAGGACAGCCCCTTGGACCAGCGCGGAATACCCCCACCAATGCGCGCCCACGCCCGTGGCCCACAGGCTCGCGGGCACGGACATGGCCAGCAGCGCAGGCACCGCGAGCGCCGAACCATCGCGCCGCCGAACCGCGTCCCAGGTCACGCCCACGAGCAGGACCGCGTAGGTCAGCGGGAGCTGCGCGTCGGGTGTCCCCCCGATCGGCGCGACCGCGTGGGCAGCGACGATCGCGGCCAAGCCGAACGTGGCGGCTATCGACCGCCAGAGCCTGCGCGCCCCAGCATCGAACTCGGCTAGAACCAGGTAGCCAGCGCCAGCCGCCGCGGCTACCGGCGTGAACCACGCGAGATTCGGCTCGAGCGTCGCCCAGACCGTCGTGCTGAAAGCGAGCGCGATGAGCGAGGGCAGCGCCCCCGCGACCTCCCGGGAAACCAGGCCCCAGCGAATGAACGCGATCGCCGTTCCCGCCGTGACGACGGCATAGACCGTCGGGAGCACACCGACATCGGCCTCCTCGAAGAACCCCATGGCGACGTGGGCGAAGGCGATCGCCCCGATCGCCAAGAGCGCGGCGGCGGCTCCCCAAAGGCGCGCGAGCCGCGGGGCATCGAGGTGCGCAGTGAGGAGGTAGCCGAGGCTGCCGACCGCGGCGAAGGCGGCGTACCACTCCCAGTGCCCGCCGGCCGCCCACCAGGTGCTGCTCGCCGTCAGCGTTGCCAGCGGCGGCAACGCGGCGATCGCTTCCCGCCAGCGCCAACGGACGAAGGCGCCGGCGGTCGCAGCGAGAACGATGGTGTAGGCGAGGGGCAGCGCCGCGCCCTCGGCATCGCCGTTGAGCGCCGCGATATGGGCCAGTGCGAGCGCCAGGATCGCGGATGCGCCCGCCGCGGCCCCCCAGATCCGTGGTGAGCGTTCGCGGTCGAGTTGGGCGATCACCAGATAGCCCGCGGCACCGACGGCGGCGATGCTCGGGTACCACTCCCAAGCGGTGCCGCCCGCGGCCCAGACCGCAGCGATGATGGTGAGCGTTGCCACCGGTGGCAACGCTGCAGGCGCGATTGGCCACGCGAGGCGCCAGCGCACCAAGGCCCCGGCGACCCCGACGAGAGCCGTCCCGTAAGCCGCCGGGAGGCCCCAGTGCGAGGCCCCGTCGAGCGTGACGCCGAGATGGCTCAAGCCGATGCCGATGGGAAAGGTTGCCGCTGCCAGCGAGGCCCAGCGGTAGCCCCGCCCCTGATCGAGGAATGCCGTTGTGAGATAGCCCAGCGAACCCGCCGCTGCCAGCACGCCCCACCACTCCCAGCGCTCGCCGGCTGCGGCCCACCAAGCGGTGATCGCCGTAAGCGCGAGAAGGGGCGGCAGCGCGAGCGGCCCTTCGTACCAGCGACTTCGCCAGCGCACGACGGCAACCGCGACTCCCGCACTCGCGAATCCGTAAGCCACCGGCAAGGCCGCGGCCGTGCTCCCGGCGTCTGTGACCCCGAGGTGGGCCGCGGCCAGGCCGAGCGCCCCGGCGATCGCCGCCACCAGCGCCCAACGGCGCGCGCGGGCGGGCTCGTCAGCGAGCGCGAGGACGAGGTAGCCGAGTCCAGCGACGACCGTGAGGCTCCCCTGCCACCACCAGCCGATGTCGAACGCGGCCCAGAGAGTCGTCGCCGCCGCGAGCGCGAAGAGCGCGGGCAAGGAGGCGAGGGCTGGCACCGTTGGCCGCAGTCGCACGGTCGCGGCGGCGGCGCCCAAGAGCAGTGCGTAGGCAGCCGGGAGCTGGCCCGCATCGCCGAAGCCACTTCCGGCGCGCACGTGCGCGTACACGATCGCGCAAGCCGCGGTCGTGAGCGTGAGCCGCTCGACCCAGCGCCTGCCCGGAAGCATCTCCCGAACTGCCAGGAGATGAAATGGGAGAACGAGGCCGATGAACCAGGCTCCGTACCACTCGTCCGGGAGGCCGAGGACCCAGGCCAGCGAACCCCAAGCGAGGTACGTCGCGATCGCGGCCGGGATCACGTAGAGGCGACCCAGGCCCCGCCAGGTGAGGACGTAATAGAAACCGCCGGTGACCGTTGAGCCGAGAAGCCAGAGGACGTTGGTCGGGAGCGTCCCTTCGTCGAGGACCTGGGTACGGAGGGCAACGAACTGCAGCGGCACGAGCAGGGCGCCGACGAGGAGGAACACGGGCCCTGCCTCGCGGACGCGCTCCCACCGGTGCAGGACAAGGCCCAGCCCGATGAACCCGATCGTGTAGCCAGAGAGGATCACGAAGCGGACGAGGCCTGCCAGAGCCCCGCCCTGATAGGCCACGAACAGGATGGCGGAGACCGAAAGGAGGAGTGCACCGAGATAGAGGAGGATGTCGGCCTGGCGTTCGGCGGCCCATTCGAGCACTACCTGGCCAGGGGCGCGGCTGGGGGGCCGAGGTGGCCCTGCGTCACCGTCTTTTGGAGCGGCGGAGTGCGTCGGTGCGGGCGTTACCTGCGCTCCGGCGGCCCCCGGCGCTGCGACCGCCGTGGCTGCGGTGGCCAGGGCGCTGCCTTCAGGGGCGGTTCCGAGGGGCAGATCGACCGCCTTGGTGGGCTCCCCCGGCCCCGTCGATCTCCGCCACGGGCGGCGGGCTTCCCGCCCGCTCGTTGGCCGCGTCCGCACCAACCGCTCCTCCCAGGTCGCGCGGAGTGCGCTGAGGCCCGCCGCCTCGGCGTCGTCGTCGCTCAGCGCGTCGAGCTCGCTCAGCGCGGCGACGAGGGCTCGCAGGGACTGGAGCGAGAAGCGCTGCCAAGCTGCGCCACAGCGCGGGCAGGCCCACACCGAAGCGGCGTAGACCTCGCCACAGGAGGCGCAGTAGTGCCGGCCGGGGCGGGCGTTCGCTTCCGCGCCGGTCTCGGTCACGCCGCCCCGGTGGCGGGGTCCTCGGGGACCACGGGCGGGCCGATGTCGACCCCTGATCGGCTCCGCCGCTCATCCGTCAGGGCGCTCATCGCGAGAGAGTGTACCGCCGGCCGCCGACGGCGGCGCAGGCCGCTCGCAGCCGGTCGCGGGGATACACTTCGGGCAGCCTATGGAATTCCCCCTGCCCAAGTCGCCCCGAACCGTGCCCCGGCCCGATCGGGCGCCGGCCTAGCGGTGTGCGCGAACGGCCCCGGCCCTGGCGATGCCGCCCCCGCGCTCGCGGGCACGGTGATCGGGGGATCAGCTGCGCGGAGCGACGATCACCTGCTCGACCCCTCCCGCGCGAACCCGCCCCGCAGCCTCCTGATCGTGTTCCTCCGGCATTTGCGCTGACTGCCCTGCCGCGAGCACGTGTCGCAGTTGTGGCGCCGGCGAGACGAGATTCATGGGTTGGGAGCGGAGGTCCTGCTCGTCTCCTTCGAAGGTCAACGAAGCACCGAGGGCTTCGCCGCCGATCTCGAACTGCGCTGGCCGATCCTCGTCGATGAGCCGCGCGCGGCCTATGCCGCCTATGGGCTCACGCGGGCGCGAGCGGTTCGCGTCTGGTTCTCGCCGCGAACCGTGGCGTTCTACCTCCGCGCGCTGCTCCGCGGTCGACGACTGCGGCGGCCCGTGGCCGACACCGCTCAGTTGGGCGGGGACTTCGTCGTCGATCGCCGGGGCCGGATCGCGCTCGCACACCGGAGCGTGGAGCCCGCCGACCGGCCCTCAGTCGAATCGCTGCTCGACGTCCTCCGCGGCCTCGCCTGAGCGCCTTTCCGAGGGCTTTTCCGAGAGCGCCGCGACGGCGCCCGCCGGTTCGTTCGGGGCCGCCTCACGCCGGCCCCAGCGATGGGCCCCGGGGACTTGCTGAAGCCGCCTATGACCTCCGCGCATCGCGCCCCGACCGTGCGCGGACGAGTAGCGTGCCAAGCCGGCGGATGCCGCCGGAAAGGGTGCCCCCCGCGTCGCCCCCAAAAAGATAGAATGGCGCACCACTTCGAGACGAGCTCAGGGAGGAAGCCATGAGCCCCATCAATGTCCTGCTCGCGAGTAAGGGACACCCGTTCCAGCGCGAGCCGTTCTTCCAGATGTTCGATGCCTTCCAGTCAGAAGGCGATATCGCCGCTTGGACGCACGTCGAGCAGCCCGCTGCCCAGCTCTTCTTCAATCCGGAGAACTCCGCGCCCTACGATTGCATCGTCGACTATTCGATGCCGGGCGTCTTTGACGGCGCCGCGCCGCCGGAAGAGCTGAAGGACGGCTACGCCCGCCTCACCGAAGCGGGCAAGGGCCTCGTGATGATCCATCACAACATCTGCTCGTGGCCGGCCTGGGAGGAGTACGCCGAGATCGTTGGCGGTCGCTTCCACTTCAACCCTGGCACGCTCCGCGGGGTCGACTACCCCGACTCCGGCTATCTGCTCGCGGCGATGCACAAGGTCAGCGTCGTCGAGCCCGACCACCCGGTGGTCCAGGGCGTCGACCCGGAGTTCGACCTGCAGGACGAGATCTACCTCGCCCCCTACTTCGAGGAGGATGTCGTGCCGCTCCTCCGCAGCGACTTCGACTTCACGTACAAGAACTTCTTCTCGCCGGCGCTGGTGGTGAACCACGGCCGTATGTACGAGCGCGGCGAATGGACGCACCCACCCACCCCCAACCTCGTGGCCTGGGCGAAGAACTACAAGAACAGCCCGATCGTTTTCATCCAGGCGGGCGACGTGCCGACGTCATACAACAATGCGAATTACCGCAAGCTGCTGACGAACGCCATCAAGTGGGTCGCCTCCGACGAGGCGCACACCTGGGCGCGCGAGCGCAACGCGGCCGCGGTTTCGTAGGGGGAGCGATATGGCCAGCAACAGAGTTCTCGACAGCATCGCCCAGTATTCCTGCGGCCCCGGCGGGCACGGCTTCGCCAACGGCCCGGTCTGCGCCACCTGCGGCAAGCATGAGACCCCTCACCTCACGTGCATCTTCTGTGAGAACGACGGCGTCGAACGCTACGGTGGCGTCTGCGACGAGCACACGATCACGAACGGTGACCGCTCGGCCACGGGCCCGATCTGCGGCAACTGCCACGTCGTCGTCTACGACAAGGATCGCGAGAGCGGGGGCTGGGCGCTGCCCGTCTCCGCCTAGCGGCCGCCGCGTGGTCGGGCGACTTGGCTAGGCCGCGCCTAGCAACTACGATCGCTCGCGAGCAACGCTCCCGCGGCCCCGTGGTGTAGCGGCTTAACACGCCACCCTGTCAAGGTGGAGATCGTCGGTTCGAATCCGATCGGGGTCGCCATAACCCGCCTACCCGACGTAGCGACCGCCGGTCGTTGAAGCCCCAGATTTCGATGCGGCGTGACTCGCCTGTCTTGCGCCCGGTCGTTGTGATGTCGATGAGTCGGTCGGCTTCTAGGGCCTGTTGGAGTCCTTCGTGCACGGCTCACTCCTAGCGGAGATTCGGCCGCACGATACAGCCGCCAGTTGTCAACGACTGAGCGGCGCCCCAAAGGACGAAGAACGGAGCAAGATGGGCGCCATGCCGTCGATGGCCGGCGCACTTTTGAAGCTAACCCGAGCGGACGCTCAGATTGAATCGCTCCGGCACGAGCTCCTTAGCGTCTTAAGCGCCCACGAGGCAGAGGACTGGCTCGCGGTTAAGAAAGACACCTATGAGGGCAACGCCGCTCTCACGTTGTACGTGACCGATCTGCCGGGCTTCCCACCCGAGATCAGCGTCACGATCGGCGAGATCGTTCACAACCTTCGGAGCAGTCTCGACCACGTCGCATGGGCGCTGGTGCCCGGGATAGCGATGCGTGAGCTCACCGCCAGCGGGAAGCGCCGAGTTGCGTTTCCAATGGTCGAGAGACGTTGGGGCCGACAGGGGTTTTGGGAACGACCGGGAAAGGCTAGCCGGAACGTCCGTGGGCGCCTCCCCGGCGTGCCTCAGGAAGCCCTTCGCTTCATTGAGGGCTACCAGCCGTACCGACGTTCTACAGCGGGGCGGGCCATCAGGGCCCTCCAGTCTCTGTCGAACACAGACAAGCACCGGACCATCATCCCGACTCTCTTCTACCCCACGAAGTTCAGCTTCAACCTGACGTATAGCGGAGCGAAACAGCTGCAGCGCGTCACAAGGCTTCGGCCTGGGAGAGAGATGAGACTGGGGAGCGGGCTGTTGACGTGGACCTTCTCTCGCCCCCCCAACAAAGGCTCAGGTTGACCTTGAGATCACCGCTTCACCGGGATTCCGGCCGTCTCTGGTGCGACCGGCGCCAGGGAACACGTTCGAAGACATTGGTGGCCTGATGCGTGTGATCTACAACGTCTGTCATGAGGTCGTTTCGAGCTTCGAGTCCTGACTCCTCGTGTGCTCTGGGCAACCAGAGCTAGCGGGCTGCGGTAGCGCTCGCGGTCGTCTGGAAGAGGGCCTCGGCGGCTACCGCAACACGATGAAGTCGTCCCCAATGTCGACCGTGACGTCGGAGGCGTAGGGAGCGCCGCAGTCGTCACACGGCCCGCTGACGACCAAGGGGCGGTCACGGGCCAGGTTAGGGCAACCATGCGCCAGGGTTCGGCGAGATGAGGTCAGGCGGCAACAGGTCGGGCTCCCAATGATCCCCCGGCGGAACGAACCCCCGGATGGGTCCCCTTGGCTCGTGCAGCCGGAGCGGGTTGTAGAGGGGATGGTTCGAACACACTGTTCGTTCTGGGTCGGTCAGCAGGACACTGGGGAGCTCACAACGAGGCTTTGCCACGGCGTTAGTGGCGCAATTCCATGGGCGGGTGCGGCACGAGTTCAGCAGGGTGGCAACCGGTATTTCTGGGCCTAGCGAGACAAAACGGCCCCTGGGGTCGATACAGGTTCGACTCCTCTCGCTGTGAGAGGGCACTCTCAGCATCCCGTGTTTCGCTCTCCGCCCGCCGCGGTTTTGCGCTGCGGTTAGCTTGTGACCGCGCCCTCGGAAGCGCTCGATACGTGGTTCGCATACTTCGCGAAGACGCCCTGCTTGTAATGTGGCTCGGGCGGCTGCCAGGCGTCGAGGCGGCGCTGGAGCTCGGCTTCGTCGATCTCGATGTCGAGGCGCCGCGCTTCGATGTCGAGGGAGACCATGTCGCCCTCCTGGAGGGCGGCGATGGGGCCGCCGACGGCCGCTTCGGGGGCGACGTGACCCGCCATCAGGCCGCGGGTCGCGCCGCTGAAGCGCCCGTCGGTGAGGAGCGCAACCGAGTCGCCGAGGCCCACGCCCACGAGCGCCGCAGTGACACCGAGCATTTCGCGCATGCCCGGCCCGCCGCGCGGCCCTTCGTAGCGGATCACGACGACATCGCCCGGTTCGATGCGGCCTTCGGAGACCGCCGCGAAGGCATCCTCCTCGCGCTCGAAGACGCGCGCGGGGCCGCGATGCTGCATCCGCTCGTAGCCGGCGACCTTCACTACGCAGCCCTCGGGCGCGAGGTTGCCCTTGAGGATGACGAGCCCGCCGGTCTCCTTGAGCGGCGCGTCGAGCGTGACGATGACCTCCTGCCCCGGCGTCTCTTGGGCGTCGGCGGCCTCTTCCGCGATGGTGCGGCCCGTGACGGTTTTCTCCGCGCCGTGAAGCTTGTCGCCGGCGAGCAGCCGCTGCGCGAGCAGGGGCGTGCCGCCCGCGCGGTCCATGTCGAGGGCGACGTAACGGCCGCCAGGCCGCAGGTCGCCGATGATGGGCGTGCGTTCGCTGATCTCGTCGAAGTCGTCGATATCAAGGGGCACGCCGACCTCCCTCGCCATCGCGAGGAGGTGGAGGACGACGTTCGTCGATCCGCCCGTGGCGGCCGCGCAGGCGATGCCGTTCTCGAAGGCCTCACGCGTGAGGATGTCCGCCGGCAGCTGTCCGCGGGCGAGCACGTCCATCACGAGCTTGCCCGCCTCGTGCCCGATACCGTTCTTGCGGGCGTCGGTGGCCCCGACCGTTCCGCTGCCCATCGGCGCGAGGCCGAGGAACTCGACCACCGTCGCCATCGTGTTCGCGGTGTACTGGGCGCCGCAGGCTCCAGCGCCCGGGCAGGCGACATCCTCGAGCGCGGTCAGCTCCTCATCGGACATGTCGCCAGCGGCATGGCGCCCGACGCCCTCGAAGACGTCCTGGATCGTCACGTCTTCGCCTTCGTAGACGCCTGGCGCGATGGAGCCGCTATAGAGGACGAGCCCGGGAATGCCGAGCCGGGTAAGGCCCATCACGCCGCCGGGAATGGTCTTGTCGCAGCCAACGATGACGACCGCGGCATCGAAGGAGTAGCCCACGCCGCAGAGCTCGATGCTGTCGGCGACCAGCTCTCGACTGATCAGGGAGGCCTTCATGCCCTCGGTGCCCATCGCGATCCCGTCACTGATCGCGATGGTGTTCACCTCCATGGGCGTGCCCCCAGCCTCCCGGACCCCACGCATCACCTCCTGGGCGAGGGCGCGCTGATTGAGGTTGCAGGGCATCGTCCCGATCCACTCGTGCGCGACCATCACAAGCGGTCGCTGCAGCGCCTCGGAGTCGAAGCCCACGGATTTGAAGTACGAGCGCGCGGGCGCGCGATCGGGGCCATCGACGAGCGTGCGGCTGCGGTGGCGAGGGTCAAACGGCATGCGAAGCTCCGGCGGCGGAGCCCCTCGGGGCTCGGCGGTATCAGCAGCTGCTGGGGCAGCCGAGCCTACTTGATGGCGGTTTGCCCGGCCACTTCGCTGAGCGCCTCGCCGAGGCGATGGATGCCTTCCTCGATCTCCTCGACCGGCGTGTAGCTGAAGGCGAGTCGCAAGTGCTGGGTCACGTTCCCGTCGGCGAAGAAGTGGGGCCCGGCGCCGACGATGACGGCCTTCTCGTTCGCGACGCGGGCGACCTCGAGGGCGGAGAGGCCGGGGCGCAGGCCGAGCCAAAGGAAGAAGCCGCCGCCCGGACGCGCGTAGCTGATGTGATCCGCGCAGTGCCGCTCGAGCGCCTCGCAGACCCGGCCGAGCTTGCGCGCATAGATCTCACGCAGCCGCTCGATGTGGCGGTCGAGATCGCCGTTCCGGATCATCTCCGCGACGATCCGGCCCAGGTAGGGGCTCGAGCCCATGTCGTAGCGCAGGGCCGCCATCCGCCCGGTGAGCGCCGCCGGCGCCAGGTTCCAGCCGAGACGCAGCCCCGTCGCGATGATCTTCGAGAACGTCGCGACTTTGATCGCGAGCTCGCCGCCGGAGAGCGAGAACAGGGAGGGCGGCGGTTCGTCGCCGAACCAGAGCTCGCCGTAGGCGTCGTCCTCCATCAGAACGAAGCGATGCTCGCGCGCGAGCCCGAGGAGGCGCTCGCGTCGGGCCAGGGGCAGGGTCGAGCCCGCGGGGTTCTGGTGGGTGGGGATGCAGTAGAGCAGCTTCGCCCGCTTGCCCTGATCGGCGAGCCTGGTAAGGGCCGCTTCGACGAGGTCGATGCGAATCCCGTCCTCGTCCATCGGGAGCGACTCGATCTCGGCGCCAAAGGAGCGGATCGTGCGGAGGCTGCCGGGGAAGGTGGGGCTCTCCACGAGCACGGTGTCGCCGGGATCGAGGAGGACCTCGCAGGCGACGCCGATGCCGTGGGCGGCCCCGGAGGTGACCATCACGTTTTCGACGGCCAGGGGCAGCCGCTCGATCGTCGACGAGCGTTCGGCGATGGCCTCGCGGAGCGGATAGGGCCCGAACGTGCCGCCGTACTGGAGCGCTTCGCGCCGCTCGTTCTCGAGCACGGCATGGGTGGCCCGCAGGAGCTCCTCGCTTGGCAGCGAAGGCACGTCGGGGAGCCCCCCGGCAAAGGAGATCACGGGGCGCGGATCGGGTTGGGCCGCCGCCCACACTCCTGGCCCGAGAATCCTCGAGCGCGCGCTCACGATCTCCTCGAGCGAATCCTGGTCCCAGAGGGGCATTGCACCAGCGGTTTCGTCGGACATAGAGCCAGTATGAAGGCCACTCCGGGACTCACGCTAGATCGGGGGCGCTGAGCGCTGCCCGGTGGGGCGTGATCAACCCCGCAACCCGGCCGGTGCGCCCGTTCATGGTGGACGCCATGAACGGGCGCACCGGCGGCAGAGATGAATATTCGCCGCGCTCGACTGCTCCGTCTGCGCGGCCGTTTGGCCGCTCCGTCTCCGCGCTCGCTTCGGTACGCTCGACTCCTCCGTTTGCGCGGCCGTTGGCCGCTCCGTCTCCGCGCTCGCTTCGCTATACTGTCCGTTCACTCAGCGCACGGGCCGGCGCAGCCCTCGCAGATGCGAGGCAGGGGAGCGATATACCGCCGACGGCGGCCCGACCAGCGGCACCGCTCATGGTGTGCATGAAGGAAGGAACGCTCGATGGCCGCGCATACCCGGCCCCCGAAGCAGGGGCTCTACGATCCCCGCCTCGAGCACGACTCCTGCGGCGTGGGCTTCCTCGTGCACCTCAAGGGGCAGCGCTCGCACACGATCATCGAGAATGCGCTGACTGCGCTGGCGAACCTCAACCACCGTGGCGCCAGCGGCGCCGAGGTAAACACCGGCGATGGTGCCGGGCTCCTCGTTCAGACCCCTGACGAGTTCTTCCATCACGAGTGCGCGCAGCTCGGGATCACCCTGCCGCCGCGCGGTCACTACGGCGTCGGCATGCTCTTCTGCCACGTCGACGAGCAGGCCCGCGCGATGGCCATGAACCTGCTGGCGGAAATCGTGCGGGGTGAGGGCCAGCATCTCCTCGGCTGGCGCGACGTCCCTACCGACAACTCGATGCTCGGGGAGACGTCGCTCGAAGCCGAGCCGACAGTTCACCAGGTCCTGATTGGCCGGGGGACCTGGGTCGAGAGCGAGGACGACTTCGAGCGCCGGCTGTTCGTCATCCGCAAGCTTTTCGAGCACGAGGTCGAGCGCCGCGGTATTGGCGACTCCGAGGCGTTCTATTTCTCGAGCCTCTCCGCCCGGACGCTCGTCTATAAGGGGATGCTCACGGCGCTGCAGCTGGCCGCGTACTACCCCGACCTGCGCGACCGCCGAATGATCTCCGCCCTCGCGATGTTCCATTCGCGGTTCAGCACGAACACCTTCCCGAGCTGGAAGTTGGCGCATCCCTACCGGGCCATTTCCCATAACGGTGAGATCAACACCCTCCGCGGCAACAAGAACTGGATGGCCGCGCGCGAGGCCCTCTTCGCCTCACCGAATTTCCAAGACCCGCAGAAGATCCTGCCCATCATCGACGAGGCGGGCAGCGACACCGCCTGCCTCGACAACGCGCTCGAGATGCTCACCCTTGCGGGGCGCCCGATCGAGCACGCGATGATGATGCTCATCCCCGAGGCCTGGAGCGGCCACGAGACGATGAGCGCCGAAAAGAAGGCGTATTACGAGTACCACAGCCTGCTCATGGAGCCCTGGGACGGCCCCGCCTCCGTCGCTTTCACCGACGGCCGCACGATCGGCGCTGTCCTCGATCGCAACGGGCTGCGGCCCTCGCGCTACGTGGTCACGAAGGACGACCTGGTGATCATGGCCTCGGAGGTCGGCGTTCTCCCAATCGAGGATGACCGCGTCCTCATGAAGGGCCGCCTCCAGCCGGGGCGCATGTTCCTCGTTAGCCTCGAGGAGGGGCGCATCATTGGCGATGAGGAGCTGAAGGAGCGTCTCGCACAGAGTCACGACTACGCGGGCTGGCTCAAGAGTAACGTCACCCGGCTCGCCGACCTGGCCCCCGTCGAGGCACCGGCCCCGATCACGGATGCGGCCCTCCTCGAGCGACAGATCGCCTTCGGGTACACGGTCGAGGACGCGAAGTATCACCTCGGACCGATGGCCCGCCAGGGCCAAGAGGCGCTCGGGTCGATGGGCACCGACACGCCCCTCGCGGTTCTGTCCGACCGGCCGCAGCCGCTCTACAACTACTTCAAGCAGCTCTTCGCCCAGGTGACGAACCCGCCGCTGGATGCGATCCGCGAGGAACTGGTTACGTCGGTCGACTCGCTCATCGGGGCCGAAGGCAACCTCCTGGGGGAGGGGCTCGACGACGGCTATCGGATGATCAGCCTGCCCACGGCGTTCCTCAGCAACGCAGAGCTAGCCCAGCTGCGCCAGCTCGACGACGGCCGGTTCCGCTCCGCCGAGCTGCCGATGGTGATGCCTGCGGCCGACGGGCCGGGGGGGATGGAGCGCGCGCTGGAAGCGCTCTTCCAGAGTGCGGACGATGCCATCGACGGGGGCGCCAACATCCTCGTGCTCTCGGACCGGAATGTCGACGAGGAGCACGCCCCGATCCCCGCACTGCTTGCGACCTCGGGCCTCCACCACCATCTCGTCCGGAACAAGCGCCGCACGAAGGTTGGTCTCGTGGTCGAGACCGGCGAAGCGCGCGAGGTGCACCACTTCGCGCTCCTGATCGGCTATGGCGCGGGCGCGATCAATCCCTACCTGGCGCTCGACAGCATCCGCGCGATGGTCGGGGACGGCTCGATCGAGGCCGAGATTGCGGAGGACGAGGCCGAGCAGAACTTCCTGAAGGCGCTCAAGAAGGGCGTGGTCAAGGTGATGTCGAAGATGGGCATCTCGACGATCCAGAGCTATCGCGGGGCTCAGATCTTCGAGGCTGTGGGCCTCGAAGAGGACCTCATCGATCGCTACTTCTCAGGCACGATCTCCCGCATCGGGGGCGCCGGCCTGGAGCAGATCGCCGCGGAGATGCTCTCCCACCACGCCCGCGCCTACCCCGAACGTGACGGCGGGCTCAATGCGGTCGGCTGGGGTGGCCAGTACCAGTGGCGCAACGGCGGCGAATACCACCTCTTCAACCCCGACACGATCTTCAAGCTCCAGCACGCCACAAAGACGAAGCGCCGTGAGATTTTCAGCGAGTACACGACGCTCGTGAACGACCAGTCGCTGCGGATGGCCACCCTTCGTGGTCTGATGGAGTTCCGCTCGGACCGCGACCCCATTCCGCTCGACGAGGTCGCTCCCGCGACGAGCATCTTCCCCCGCTTCGCGACGGGGGCGATGTCGTTCGGATCGATCGGCGCGGAAGCGCACGAGACCCTCGCGATTGCGATGAACCGCATCGGCGGCAAGAGCAACACCGGCGAAGGCGGCGAGGATTCGCGCCGCTTCACGCCCGACGAGAACGGCGACTTTCGGCGCAGCGCGATCAAGCAGGTCGCCTCCGGTCGCTTTGGTGTGACCAGCGAGTACCTCGTGAACGCGGACGAGCTCCAGATCAAGATGGCGCAGGGCGCGAAGCCGGGCGAGGGCGGCCAGCTCCCCGGCCACAAGGTCTGGCCCTGGATCGCGGAGGTGCGCTACTCCACCCCCGGCGTGGGCCTCATCAGCCCGCCGCCCCACCACGACATCTACTCGATCGAAGATCTCGCGCAGCTGATCCACGACCTCAAGAACGCGAACCCCCGCGCCCGCATCAGCGTTAAGCTCGTGGCCGAGGTGGGCGTCGGCACCATTGCTGCGGGCGTGGCCAAGGCGAAGTCCGATGTGGTCCTCATCAGCGGCCACGACGGCGGGACTGGCGCCAGCCCGCTGACGTCGGTCAAGCACGCCGGTGTTCCCTGGGAGCTCGGCCTCGCCGAGACCCAGCAGACGCTCGTGCTGAACAAGCTCCGCGACCGCATCGTTGTCCAGACCGACGGTCAGATGAAGACCGGGCGCGATGTCGTGATCGCGGCCCTGCTCGGTGCCGAGGAGTACGGCTTCGCCACGGCGCCGCTGGTTGTGATGGGCTGCATCATGATGCGCGTCTGCCACCTGGACACCTGCCCCGTGGGCGTGGCGACGCAGAACCCGGAGCTTCGGGCGAAGTTCACCGGCAAGGCCGAGCACGTCGTCAACTTCTTCACGTTTATCGCCGAAGAAGTGCGCGAGATCCTGGCCGAGCTCGGCTACCGCTCGCTCGAAGAGCTCGTCGGCCGCAGCGATCTGATCGACGCGCGCCGCGCTGTCGATCACTACAAGGCCCAGGGCCTCGACCTCTCCGCCATCCTCTACCGCCCGCAGGTCCCCGAGCACGTTGCGACCCGACGCATCGCGGAGCAGGACCACGGCCTTCGCCACGCTCTCGATCAGGAGCTGGTCCGGCACGCGGCCCCAGCGCTCGAACGCGGTGAGCGCGTCGATGTGGAGGTGCCCATCCGCAACGTGAACCGAGTCGTCGGCACGATCCTCGGCAGCGAGGTCACCCGCCGCTACGGCATCACCGGGCTGCCGGACGACACGATCACCTTCCGCTTCAGCGGTTCCGCCGGCCAGAGCTTTGGTGCCTTCGTGCCCAGGGGGATGACCCTCCTCCTCGCGGGTGACGCGAACGACTACTTCGGCAAGGGCCTCTCCGGTGGGCGGCTGGTCGCTGCCCCACCCCCGGCCTCGACGTTCCCGCCCGAGGACAACATCATCATCGGCAACGTCGCCCTCTACGGCGCGACTAGCGGTTCCGCCTTCATCCGCGGTGTCGCGGGCGAGCGCTTCGGCGTTCGCAACAGCGGTGCGCATGCGGTCGTCGAGGGCACTGGTGATCACTGCTGCGAATACATGACGGGGGGGCGGGTGGTCGTGATCGGCCCCACGGGCCGCAACTTCGGCGCGGGTATGAGCGGGGGCGTCGCCTATGTGCTCGACGACGTGGGCGACTTCGAGATTCGCTGCAACCGCGAGATGGTTGACCTCGAGGCGCTCGACCAAGACGACGATTTCGACCTCGTAGGAGGCCTCCTCGAGCGCCATCGCGAGTACACCGGGAGCACGGTCGCCGAGGGCTTGCTGCAGGACTGGCCCGCGGCGGCTTCGCGCTTCGTGAAGGTCATGCCCCTCGACTATCGCCGCGTGCTCGAAGAGCAACGCGAAGCGGAGGCAGCCCAGCGCGAGCAGGTAGGCGCGGCCGGTGGCTAAGGCGACCGGCTTCATCGAATTCGCACGCGCCGGCCCGCCGCGCCGGCCCGTTGCCGAGCGCCTCACGGATTGGCTCGAATACTACGAGGAGATGCCGCCGAAGCAGCTCAATGAGCAGGCGGCGCGCTGCATGGACTGCGGCGTGCCCTTCTGCCACCAGGGCTGCCCGCTCGGGAATATCATCCCCGACTGGAACGACCTCGTGTATCGCGGGCATTGGCGCGACGCGATCGAGCGGCTCCACGCGACGAACAATTTCCCCGAGTTCACCGGGCGTCTCTGCCCCGCCCCGTGCGAGGCCGCTTGCGTGCTCGGGATCAACGACGACCCGGTGGCGATCAAGCAGGTGGAGGTCAGCATCATCGAGCGCGCCTGGCGCGAGGGCTGGATCCAGCCGGAGCCGCCGCAGCATCGCACGGAGCGGCGCGTGGCTGTGGTCGGCTCGGGCCCCGCCGGCCTCGCCTGCGCCCAACAGCTGCGCCGGGCGGGGCACGACGTGACCCTGTTCGAGCGCGATGACCGCGTCGGCGGCCTCCTCCGCTACGGCATCCCCGAGTTCAAGATGGAGAAGCGCATCATCGATCGCCGCCTTGCGCAGATGGAGGCCGAAGGCGTCGTCTTCCGGCCGGGGGTCAATATCGGCGTGGACGTGGATGCGGCCGACCTCCGTACCGACTTCGACGCGATCTGCTTGTCGGGCGGGGCGACGCACTCGCGCGATCTGCCCATCCCCGGCCGCGAGCTCGATGGCATCCACCTGGCGATGGAGTTCCTGCCGCCGCAGAACCGCGTCGTCGCTGGCGACGACGTCCCGGAGGACGAGCGCATCTCCGCGACGGGCAAGCGCGTCATCATCCTCGGCGGGGGCGACACCGGTGCTGACTGCCTGGGGACCGTCCATCGCCACGGTGCCGCGAACGTGAATCAGTGGGAGCTCCTGCCGCGCCCGCCGGACGAGCGCCCCGATGAGACGCCCTGGCCGACGTGGCCGAACATCTTTCGGACCGCCGGCGCCCACGAGGAGGGCGGCGAGCGCGACTACAGCATCCTCACCAAGAGCTTCTCGGGCGAGAACGGGCGTCTCACGACCCTCCACGGGGTGCGCCTCGAGTGGGCGCCGGGCGAGGACGGCCGCATGGCGATGAGTGAGATCGCGGGCACTGAATTCGAGGAGCCGGTCGACCTCGTGCTCCTGGCCCTCGGCTTCCTCGGCCCGGAGCGGCCGGGGATGCTCGAACAGCTCGGTGTCGAACTCACCGAACGCGGCAACGTCGCTGCCGACCGGGACAAGATGACGAGCGTGCCCGGCGTCTTCACGGCCGGCGACATGACCCGTGGCCAGTCGCTCATCGTTTGGGCGATCGCCGAGGGCCGCGATGCCGCGCGTGGAATCGATCGGTACCTCATGGGCGAGACGACGCTGCCCTAGAGGCGCCGTCTCGCGCGGGCGGGCGGAGCGGATTCAGCGCGACTTCGGCCGGGGCAAGGTGCTCGGGAGCCTCGTCCAGTGCGCCGGTCGGCTTGGGTAGGTGCTTCTCTCTGCCTTGGCTCCGCCCTAAGGGAGGCTTTCGTAGGCGACGCCGTCGTTGTCGTGATCAAGTTCCCAAGACAGCCGGGCCAAGCGTGCCTGGTGGAACCTCGCCCCGAGTGCATAGCGCTGTTGCATGTCCGACGTGGGCTCTTGGTGCACCCGGCGGGAATCGAACCCGCGCACATGGTTTAGGAAACCCCACCGGCTAGGTTCAAGGGGTCGTTTTCTCCGCTGTTTTATATCTACGGAGGTCCATCACGGTCCTGGGGAGTAGCCCGGCTTGGCTACATTCTTGGCTACATTTTTGGTGAGGCGCAGCGCCTTTCGGGCGGGGGTGGCTGAGCCGGGCTATTCCCTTCCGCCTCAGCGCCCGCTGACCGTCCGACACGGTGTGCAGCTCGCACTCACCGACGGCGGTGAAGCGCTCCACGCCGGCTTTGTTGCAGAAGAGGCAGGTTCGCTCCGGCGTGTCAGGATGGACCCGCGGCTCCCAGGTGACAGGGACGCGATTGATGCCGGGCTGGGGCCACTCGGGTACCGGGTTCTTCTGCTGTGCCGCGTGCCGCTCTTTGGCCCAGGTCTTCGCTTCGTCGGTCGCCACCCAAGCGATCGCGTTGGACACCAAGCGGCGATAGTTCGGATTCTTGTACGAGGCCGGCATGTCGCCCGGCTGGATGTAGACGATCGGGCTGTTCAGGTAGTTCTTCGCCCACACCACGGCGTTGCTGGCAGGCGGATGATGCCAATCTCCGCGCTCGTACAGGCGCCCCTCCGCTGCCAGCACCGGCGAGAAGAACTTCGTCTCCGTGAACTCGAAATCGCTCCGCATCAGGACTTCGATCTCGTCTTCGAAGATCGGCGCCAGGTACAGCTCATCCTGAATTGCGAAGCCGACCCCGAGTCCGGCTACGACGGGATGGCTCGGGCTCACGACCTGCATCTCGTGCTCCACCCCGATTAGGTAGCCTGAGTCCGGCCACGCCTGCCCGCGCAG
>Ga0310121_10000862_pt1 | contig 32220 bp, 32 predicted proteins | sample CB27_Tmax_986_MG_FD_203504 | JGI IMG/M metagenome (GOLD analysis project Ga0310121, IMG submission 203504) | Marine microbial communities from Western Arctic Ocean, Canada - CB27_Tmax_986 | ecosystem: Environmental > Aquatic > Marine > Oceanic | place: Canada: Western Arctic Ocean | collected... | reverse complement strand
ATCGCCACCAGCGAGAGCGCGGGCGGGAGCACGAGTGCGGTGTTGTAGCGAACGAACGCCTCCTGTCCGAGCAGCACACCGGTCACGACGCTGTGGATGAGCACGGCAGCGACGCTCGCGCCCACGGGTACGGCGATTCCGGAGAGCTCGCCGGAAGCGCCGCCCGCGATCCCGCCACTCACCAGGAAGACCACGAGGGCCAGCGCCAGCGCGGGGGCACCGGCGTTCAGAAGCACCCCCAGCGGTGGCCGCCCCTGGTTCGCGATCTGGTAGGCCGTGGAAGCGGTGAGTCCACCGGTCATCGCCGCAGCGACACCGACGACCGTGACCCCGAGCACGAACGTGCCCCGCCCAGCGTCGCCGAGTTGGTCCGAGGTCAGGAGCACCGTGCCCAGGGCAACGCCCAGGTTCGCGATGCGGAAGAGGAAGGCGATCACGCCGCCGTACGCGATCGACATCGTCGCTATCGTACCGGCGCGTGCCTGAGACGCGACGAAGGGCCCCGAAAGGCCCTTCGTCGATGCATTCGCGAGCGGCTTCTATTGGAAGCCGTTGTAGAGCCCGTCGTTATCTCCGGGCAACAGGTCGTTCGTCACGTTCGCGATCGCGATGATGCCGCTATCGCTAACGATGGTCATGCCCCCCCAGAGACACCCGGGGTTGGCACCGAGGCCATTCACCGCGGGGTCGTCCAGGTTCTGGAAGAAGATGAACGAGCCGGTGATGGTGAAGGTCGACACGTAGGTGGCGGCCGCGTCGCAGCCGGGAGCGCCCGTCGTCGTGTCGTTCACCGTCGTGAGCGTCACGTTCGCCGTGCCACCGTCGGCCACGGAGACGCTCACCCAGCTGTTGAAGCCGTCGAGCGAGCCGGCGTTATAGACGCGCCGGAATACGAGCGGGAACTTCGCGGTGGTCGAGGCTCGCTCGGCGGGGATGCCATTGACCGCCGTATAGAGGTCTTCGTCGACGAAGCTCCCGGCGAATGTCATCTTTCCGCGGAAGAGCACGACGGCGAGGGGCAGGTCCGAGGTCATGCGCGCGGCGCCGATGAACCCCACGGGGATGACATCGCCGAAGCTTGGGCCGCTATAGACGCCGTGGTTGCTGACCCCGTTCGCGGGGACGGTCACGGTGACGGTGAAGACTTCGGTGGCGCCACCATTGACCGTGCCGGTGTACACGATCGTGGCAGTCGCAGGCGTCGGCCACGGATTCGAGAAGAGGAACTGGCTCCAGAAGCCATCAGCGGTCTTCAGGCCGAGGGGCAGGATCACGTCGGTCGAGACATCGTCGGTGGTCGAGGCCATGGTGTCGACGACGAAGCCGTCGTAGGAGGCGAGCTGCTTGCCGTTCGGATGCATGCGATACGCGTCGGCGGCGACCGTCACGCGGCCGGTGATTGCGGTGATGGTGGCGGACATCAACGTGTTCGCGGTGCTCGCGGGCATGGCGGTCGCGCCGTCCACCGTATCCGGTGCGAAGGTCAGCTGACCGCCCACGGGAATGGCGTAGCCGATCGCGCAGCCGGAGCCCCCGGGACCACTATCGGTGAGGGGTGCCCTTCCGCCCGCGCCGACGGACCCGGAGCCAGGCACGAACCCGTATTCGACGGTGATGCAGGCGACCGAGGTGCTCACGTTGGCGATCGCGAAACGCACGTTGAAGATGCCGTCGAGCTTGTTCGCCACGAAGGGCACGGCCACGGTGGTGCCGCCGGTGGCGGTGGCGCTATGGATCGAATAGGACTTGATCCCGGCCGGCCCCTCGATGTCGCGTACCAAAAGGGCGTTGATCGGCTGGTCGCTGGAGAGCACACCGACCCCGCGGAAGCCGGGCACGAGGCCACTGTTTACGGCTTGGACGAACGTGCGGGTGCCGCCCGCGGGCACGTCGGTGAACACCTGACTCGCGGCCCCAATAAGGACGCCCCCAGGCGTGTAGAAGTCCATGACGATCGTCGCTGCCGCGCCGCCATCGTTCTGCGCGATCGCGTTCGTGTTCTCCTTGCTGTTCGGCAGCAGGGAGGTATTCACGCGGAAGGGGAACTCCCGTTCGCTCGCGGCGGGATTGGGCGCGGTATCGATCCCCGCGTTCGCCCTCCCCGCAAGCAAGGGGATGACGAGCAGCGAGCCGAGCAGAAGCGCTAGCGTCAGAGGCCGGATGCGAGTGTGCGGCATAAGTGGCTCCTCGATCCCCGAGTGTCGTGGGCGCCTTGCGTTGCGTCAATCAGCACCAAGCCGATCTGGCGCTGGTGCCGTAAATCGGCCGTAACTTTCGGCTGAGGTGCTACCCGAGCATGTTCAGGACCTGAAAGAAGACCACGAAAAACGTCGCCGCCGCGACCATGACCACGACCAGCCGCGTTCCTCGCACCCGGCCATTGTGCATGGTGCCTGCGGGCACCGTGGCCGGCCCCCCGCCTTGACTGCGCCTTTCCGGAACCCCTCGCGCCCTGCGGCGCTTTGCGCGACGATCGGCGCGATGCGCTGGTTCGGTCTCGCAGCAGGCGCCATCGTTGCCTCGCTGGCCCTCGTCGCCTGCAGCGGCAGCAATAGCCCCGCGGAAGGCGGGGACGCGTCGACGGCGACCGCACCCGCCCCGGCCGAGGAAACACCTACCGCGCCGGCTGATGAGCCCGAGGCCGGCAGCACCGAGCCCGCCGGCGATGACCCCGATGGGGTCCAGCAGGTCACGGCCGCGAAGCCGAAGGTCTACTGGATCCACACGGACTGGTGACCGCACTGCAAGCGAATCCGCCCCGTGTGGGAGGAATTACAAGCGGAGCTCGGCGATGAGGTCGACCTGATCACCGTCGACCGCGACACGGATGAGGGCGGTGCCTTTGCCCGCTCGCACAATGTTCAGTATCAGCCGGGCTTCGTCGTCCTGAACTCGCAGGGCGAGGTGACCTACGCCGCATTGGGCCCCTGGGATCCCCAAGACGTGACCGAGCTGGTCCGGTCGGCGGCGAGCCAGTAGCGCCCTAAGCGCCCGCCGCCTCCGCCATCAAGCGTTGAGCGCGGCCCACCAGAACTGGCACGAACCATGCGAAGCGGGCGCTATCGGGGTTCGCGCCCGTCTCCTGCAGGTGCTGCATGTAGAGCCCCTCAAGGATGACTGCCAGCTTGAAGACCGCGAACACGTGGTAGAAGGCGACGTTGCGCATCGAGCGACCGCTCAACGCTTCGTACATCGCGATCAGCTCAGCGTGGTCGGGGAAACCGTCACGAGCGCTCACGAGCGCGGGCTCGTCCCAGCCCGGAGGCACGGGCGGATCGCGGGGGTCGCCCCAATAGGAGAGGAGCCAGCCCAGATCCGCGAGGGGATCGCCGATCGTGGCCATCTCCCAATCGAAGATCGCGACGACACGGGGCTCGTCCGCGGCGAACATCACGTTCTCGAGGCGGTAGTCGCCGTGGACGACCGTCGCGCCGGAGTCCTGCGGCAGCCGCGCCTGTAACCAAGCGACGGTCTCGTCCAGGCCTGGGAGGTCGCGGGTCTTTGGTCGCGTGAGCTCCCACTGCCCGATCCAGCGGCGCAGCTGCCGCTCGAGGTAGCCTGATGCGCGGCCCTTCAGCCCCGCCGCCTCCCAATCGACCGCGTGCAGCTCGACGAGCGCCCGGACCAGCTCCTCCGCGATCCGCCCACGCCCTTCGGCTGTGTCGTACGCCGCGGGAATCGCTTCCCGCAGGACCTCGCCGTACTTGCGCTCCATGAGATAGAAGGGCGCGCCGATTACGGCGGCATCCTCGCAGGCGATGACTGGCGCGGGCACGCGTGCCCGGCCCTGCAGCGCCGCGAGGAAACGGTGCTCGCGGAGGACATCGTGGGCGGTGGGGAGGAGGGGGCCGGGGGGCGGGCGGCGCAGCACCCACGCATCCGCCCCGCGGTTGACGTAGTAGGTCACGTTCGAGGAGCCGACGACGTGGCGCTCGCACGTGAGCGGCGCACCCGCCCCCCGCGGGACGCGCTCCGCGAGGAATCGCTCCAGCGCGGGAACGTCGATCAGCGCGTCGGAAGCGTCGTCCGACATCTCTCGAGCACGCTCGCTAGAGCGCGGCGAAGTCCCAGCCCGCGCCCTCGCGGAAGCTGCGCAGAATCCGGCGCGAGACGACCATGCGGTGGGTCTCGTCGGGACCGTCGTAGATCCGGGCGCTGCGGGCGGCGCGGTACATCGATTCGAGGGGCGTGTCACCGCTCACGCCACGCGCCCCGTGGGTCTGGATCGCGCGGTCGATAACATCGTGCAGCACCTTCGCCCCGAAGAACTTGATCGCGGAAATCTCGACCCGGGCCTCGTCGCCGCTATCGATCTTCTCGGCAGCGCGCAGCGTCAGCAGACGCGCGGCCTGGATCTCGACGTACGAGTCGGCGATCCAGTTCTGGATCGTCTGCTTCTCGGCGAGCGGGCCGCCGAAGACCTCACGTGTGAGCGAGTAGTCGCACATGAGCTCGAAGGCGCGCTGGCTCTGGCCGAGCCAACGCATGCAGTGGTGGATACGCCCCGGCCCGAGGCGACGCTGGGCGATACGGAAGCCACCCCCGGCCTCCCCAAGAACGTTTGTGAGGGGCACGCGCACGTCGTTGTAGCGGATCTCGCAGTGGTGACCTTCGGTATCGCCCATCACCGGGACCGCGCGGATGACGTCGAAACCCGGGCTGTCGGTCGGGACGAGGATCTGGCTCATGCGGCTGTGGGGCGGCTGGTCCGGCTCGGTCACACACATCACGATCGCGACCGAGGCGTTGAGCCCGCCGCTCGTGAACCACTTGTGGCCGTTGATCACCCACTCGTCGCCGTCGCGCACGGCCGTCGTCTGCAGATTCGTCGGATCCGACCCGGAGACCTCGGGCTCGGTCATCGAGAAACACGACGTGATCTCGCCCGCGACGAGCGGCTTCATCCAGCGCTCCCGCTGATCGGGCGTGCCGAACTGCCAGAGGATCTCGGCGTTCCCGGAGTCCGGCGCTTGCGCCCCGAAGGCGGGCGGCGCGAAGGGGCTGCGCCCGAGGATCTCGTTCATAAAGACGTAGGGCATGAAGCCGATGCCCATCCCCCCCGCCTCGGCGGGGATGTAGGGCGCCCACATGCCCATGGCCTTCGTGCGCGCCTGGAGGTCGTGCATGAGCGCATCTGCGGCCTCGTCGTGCTTCGAGAGAGCCGCCTCGTTCGGGTAGATGTGCTCGTCGAGGAAGGCCTTCGTGCGCCCGCGCAGCTCCTCGATCTCGGCCTCGCTCAGAGCCGCTCGCGTCTCGGTAACCACTGCTGCCACCTCCGGTGCGTAACGCCGGGACTCTACCAGCGGGCACGAGCGCGGTCTTGGGAGGGGCCGCCGGTACGGGGTTCGTGTGGCCGTTCGAACTTCACGATCGCCAACATCCCCAAAGGAGGCGAAGGGAGCGGCTCTCGCGATTCATGATCCTGGATAGGAGGTGTTTCGGTCGGCACCGCGGCAACGATGGCGGCCTGCCGACACGCAAGGGAGCAGTCGACGATACTGCATACAGTATCGATTGTTGACATCGCATCCGATACCATCTCAGGATGAGGAGGGACAAGCGGCTGGAGCGGTTGCGACGCAGCGCGACGGACGTAAAGCCCGCCGAACTGCGGACCGTACTCGAAGCTGCTGGCTTCCTGCTCGACCGCACGAAAGGAAGTCACGAGATCTACGTCCACCCGGACCGCAACGACCCCGTTGTGGTGCCGTTCCGAAAGCTGGTCAAGCGCATCTACGTGCGTGAGGTCCTGAAAGCGATCGAGGAGGTGCAGGAGTGAACGCCGAGGAGTACATGAAACTCCCATACCACGTCCGCATGGTGCGCGACGACAGCGGCGACGGTGATGCCGCGTGGGCGGTGTGGGTGGAGGAGCTCAAGGGTTGCGTCTCTCAAGGCGACACACCCGAGGAAGCGGCCACGATGATCCAGGAAGCAATGGAAGGCTGGTTCGAGACCGCCCTTGAGCACGGCAAGAGAATCCCTCCCCCGCGTGCCGAGTCCAGCCACAGCGGCCGCTTCGTCGTCCGCCTGCCGGTTAGCCTTCATCAGGGTCTGGCAGAGGAAGCGGCTCGCGAAGGCGTAAGCCTCAATCAGTTCGTGAGCGCAGCCTTGAGCGCGGCCGTGGGCTGGCGACGACTTCCACGAGGCGCACACCCGATCGTACCGGTTGTCGAAACCGCCTTCCGAGATCCCGGAGAAGGAGCTAACGCGAGAAAAGAGACGTTCTGGGTTCTGCCCAACGAGCGAGGCGGCTGGAACCTCATGCCGGCCGATACAAGGACATCGCTCGGACAAGCTCTCCGTGTTCTCGAGGTTCCTGATCCGGAAGCTGGCGGGGACATCTAGCCCTTGCCGCTCGCCGCCGACTCTTCACTCGACGAGCGCAAAGGCCTTCGCCGCGGATTGGCCGCGGTCTCGTTCGGACCGAGACGGCGGCTTCGCTAAAACAACCCGTGCTCCCGGCGGCGCTCCTCCCCCAGCCGGGACCCCCTCCTCGGCGCGCACGCGCTCGCGGAGCGCGATCAGGCGGTCCGGGATGGCGCGGAAGGTGAGGCCGCGGCCGTCGAGGTCGGTGCAGGCGACGCCGGCTCCCGCGCCCGCCAGCGCTTGGGCGCTGCCCTCACCGATACCGCTCCTCGCCCCCGTCACGAACGCGACCCTTCCTGAGAGATCGAGGACTTGCGCCTCCTAAGCCGGATCTAGCGGGCGAGGCCGCACTATGCCGCCCGCGAATCTTCCCGCAATCTCCACCGCGCGCGGGGAGGCCCCGCTTCCCCCCACGAAACGCGCTTGCCATAGTGGAAGGGGAGCGGTGAACGCTCCCACCTCGAGGTGTGTGGATGTCGATCATGCCGAGGCGCCAGTACGGCGCGCTCATCACCGTAGGTCTGGCTGTTGTCGCCGCCGTTGTCGTTGGCGGCCTCTTCCTGACGTCGAGCAGCGCCGACGAGATCGACCTCACCACCGCAGAGCTCGTGCCCGCGGACGCGGGTGTCTACATCGCCCTCAACACCGATCTCGCCTCGACCCAGTGGATCGACGCCTTCGCATTGATCGAGCGGCTGGGCGAGGAAGACCCCGAGGGTCAGCTCCGAGACTCGGTCGAACAGCAAGGCAACTTCGACTGGGAGGACGACATCGCGCCCTTCCTGGGCGGAAACGCCGCCTTCTTCCTCGCCGATCTCGACCCCGCCCGGGGACTGTTCCAGGGGGCCGTCATCCTCCAGACGCGTGACTCCGAGCGGGCGGAGCGCGTCCTTCTTCGCGAGAGCGGCGGCGACTTCGTCGACGACAGCTACCGCGGCGTCGACTTCAAGGCCGACCGCGACAGGGACATTTTCATCGCCCGGATCGAGGAGCACCTGATCCTCGCCGCGGACGAAGACAGCCTGCTTGCCGTCATCAAGGTCAGCCAGAACCCCGACCTCTCCCTTGCCCGCGTCGCCGAGTTCCAGCAGCTGCGTGACCAACTGACCGCGAACTTCCTCTCCTTCGTCTACGTGGACGCAGGGACCCTCTTCGAGGACTCGCTTGCGGGAATGCTCGGGAAGGCGCTCGCCCAGAGCGGCGCCGACGAGCTGGCGTTGAAGCCTATGGCGATCGTTATCGGCGCGACCGGGAACGCCTTCGAGCTGCAGGCCGCCAGCGTCGGTGACGCCGGGCCCGCCGCCCCAGCGCTCCAACCGCGAACCTCGCGCTTCGCCGCGATGGTGCCCGCTGAAGCCGCGATCTTCGTTTCCACCTTCGACCTTGCCGGCGTCTGGACGGCATCGATCGCCGAAGCGCGTGACGAGCTCGATGAGCTGATCAAGGACAGCCGCCATTTCGAGAACCTCGACGAGGCGCTCGCGGCTGCAGGGCAAGAGCTGGGGCTGGAAAGCATCGAAGAGCTGATCGCGATCTTCGACGGCGAGTCCGCGCTCGCGGTCTGGTTCCCCAGCAGCGACGAGGACAACGTCGAGTTCGTCTTCCTCGCCGAGGTCTCCAACGAGCAGCTCGCGCAGGACGTGCTCGACACGATCGTGAAGACGGCGGACAACGTCACCGAACGCCAGATCGGCGGCGCGACCGTCTACTTCGGCGATGTCCAAGCAGGTGAATTCGGCCTCGCACTCGCGGGCGATTATGTCGCGTTCGGCTCGCGCGCGGGCCTGGAAGCCGTCTTGCTGGGCGATCGGCCAACGCTCGCGGGCTTCGACCGTTACGTGACCGCCGTCGACGCACTGGGCGTTGGCCTGGGAACGTACGGCTTCTTCGATGTCTCCCGCCTTTTGCGGCTCACCGATGGGACGATCCCCGTCGATCTCGACGAGGCGGAGCGCGCCCTGGAAGCGCTGATCGTGAACTTCGTCAGCGAAGCCGGGGTCACCCGCGCTGGTGGCGTGCTCACGATCGGAACCACCGATTGATGCGGCCGAGGGTCGCCGCGGGAGTCGAGCGCGGCGCACGCCTGGCGGTGGGACCGCTGGCGCTCGGCGCGCTGTTCCTGCCCTGGTGGCGCGGGTCGGGGCCGCTCGCCGGGCTGGACTTCACCGGCTTCGAGCTGATCGCGCTCTCCGGCGATCTGCAGGTCATGGCGAGTTCGACATTCGAGTCACTGGTGCTCTGGGGAGCGCGAATCGGCCTGCTGGTGGCCGCCGCGCTCGCGGCCTGGCAAACGCTGCTGGCCCCGGCGCTGCGATGGCATCCCGCGTACCGGCTCTCGGGCTGGCTGCTGGTCGCGCTCGCGCTCGCCGCTCTCGGCGCCGCGCTGCTGCGCGGGGGCGGTGCCCCGCTTCCCGGCTTGGCGCTTTTCGCGCTCGCGGCCGCCGCCTTCGCGGCCTGCGAATCGCGCTCCCTAGCGGCCGCGCACCTGAGCGCGTGGAGCGTTCGGGCCGCGCCCCTGCCACCGCACTCACTCCCGCGAAATGGCTGACCCGCCCACCGCGCCCCTCCCCCTCACGCCTCGGTACCACGAGCGCATCTGGGGCGGTTCGCGGCTGCAAGGCCGCGCCGGCGTCGGCGAGGCTTGGCTCGCGGGCGAAGCGAACCTCGTCGCGAGCGGGCCGCACGGAGGCCGTCCCCTCGGGGAGCTCGCCGCCGAACACCCCGAAGCCCTCCTGGGCGAGGGCGCGTCGGCCGGCGACGGCTTCCCCCTCCTGATCAAGCTTCTCGACACCGCCGGCTGGCTCTCCGTGCAGGTCCACCCCGACGACGAACTTGCGCTCGAGATCGAGGGGTCCGGTATGCGCGGCAAGACCGAGGCCTGGCACGTGCTCGAGGCGGAAGCGGATGCCGAGGCGCTCGTCGGAACGCGGGTGAGCCCCCAGGAATTCGAACGCGCTATCGGCACAGACCAGCTGCCCTCCTGCCTCGGCCACTACCCGCTCGAACCCGGCGGGACGCTCCTCCTGCCGGCGCGCGCGCCCCACGCCCTCGGGCCGGGCGCGCTCGTCTACGAGGTCCAGCAGCAATCCGACATTACCTATCGGGGTTACGACTGGGGTCGCGACCGCGGCCCCTTGGACATCGAGAAGTTCCGCCGGGCGAGCGACGTCGCCATGCCCCCGCGGGACCTCGTGCCCGATCGGCCAGCGATCGGCGACGAGCCGCTGGTGAGGTGCGAGCACTTCACGCTGGAACGGCAGGCCGCGGGAGCGTCGAGGGCCGTCGGCGGTAGCGGCTCCTTCAAGATCATCACGCTCGTTCGTGGGCGCGGCGCGGTGACCTGGGACGAGGGCACGCTCGCGCTTCGGCCCTACGACACGGTGGTGGTTCCCGCTGCCTGCGACGGCGACGCGCTCGAACTCGAGCCTGCTGGCGAGGCGTTGATCGCCTCGCCTGGCGGCCCCCGCGAGGGGTAACGCGCACCCGTGCCGGTCGAACCAAACGATCTCGAGACCGCTCGCAAGCTCCTCGAGGCAGGCGGATGGGGCAGCGATGACCCTTGGGGGCCCGACCAGTGGTTCTCTGACGACGCGGTCATGCGTGACATCGCCAGCCACGCCGAGCCGCTCCGGGGCAAAGAGGAGATCCGTAAGTTCCGGGCTAGTTCTGGGCCAGCGGTAAGGTCGGCATCACGCTCCGCGTACCCGTCGAGGAGCTCTCCGTCGCGGAAGGGCCCGGGGCGTCTGTGTGCTCTGGATGGCCTACGTCCAGATCGCCAAGGAAGCGAACGACAGCTACGGCAAGGGGATCACCTTCGAAGGCGTCTCCCGGCTCGAGTTCAACGACGAGGGCGAAGTGACCCTCGAAGTCGACTACCACCACGGCCCCCAGGGTGTGGCCGATAGTTGGGTGGCGCACTGGAACGCCCGCCGCGCGCGGCCTTGGGCGGAACTCGGCGAGATCAGCGGGGCGTAGTTCGTTCCCGGCGCTAGGCCGGCACCCCCACCCGGCGCAAGGCGCGGCGGAGCGGTGGGACCTCGCCCCCAAAGCGGAACGCGGTCATCCCACTGGCGCGGGCGGCGGCCACGTTCGTCGCGTTGTCGTCAACCTCATCCCCCTCTTCCAAGGCAGGACTCCTTCGGGGCTATTTGAAAGTGGAGGTGGATGGTGGATGGTCGACCTCGTTTTCTTCGGGGCGGGCGCTATATGAGTTGTCACCGGATTCGCGCTCCTGCGTCGTAAGCCGCAAGCGCGTCCTCTTTTGGCGGTTTCTTCGATAGCCCTTGTTCCCGCCGGCTTGGTGGTTCCCCTGGCGGTAGTAGTGCCCAGCCTCTGGCTCACGTCGTCGACCAGTGGCAAGAAGCCCTTCAAAGCTATCTGGCACAGAGCCGCGAGAGGCTCGGTTAGGCAGGTTCACAGCCCGGGTAGTGGACCGGTGACAGGCGCCACGCGTTCTCGGCTCTCGTTCTTCACGCCATCGCGCGCGCGGCCTTGGGCGGAACTCGGCGAGATCAGCGGGGCGTAGTTCGTTCCCGGCGCTAGGCCGGCACCCCCGCTCGCCGCAAGGCGCGGCGGAGCGGTGGGACCTCGCCCCCAAAGCGGAACGCGGTCATCCCACTGGCGCGGGCGGCGGCCACGTTCGTCGCGTTGTCGTCGATGAGAAAGCACGCGGCCAGCGGCCGATCGATGCGCTCCGCCGCGAGTGCGAAGATCGCGGGGTTGGGCTTCTCGACGCCAACCTCGCCCGAGAGCACGACATCATCCCAGGGGACATCGATGCCGAACCGCTCCGCGAGGGAGTAGCCACGACGGCTCGCCATGTTGCTGAGAACGGCGACGGTGACGCTCGCCCGCGCGAGCGACTGCGCCAGTTCCACGACCTCTTCGTTCAGCAAGACGGGAAGCTCCAGCCAGCGGCGCAGCGCGCCCTCGACCCCGGCGCCCAGCTCCGGCTCGAGCACGCGCCGGACGGCGCTGAGCCAGGTCTCCTCGTCTAACACTGCGGGCAGGTCACCCGGATCGAGCACCGCCTCGCGGAAGCGGCCGGGGGGCAAGCCGAGCTCACGGCCGTAGGCCTCGAACGCCTCCGCGTCCTGGCGCAGGATCACGTCGCCGAGGTCGAAGAGCACGGCTGGGGGGGTCACACCTGGGCCTCCTCGCCCTCGACCGGCACACCCAGGTAGACCGCGCGCACCGCGAACGCCTGACGCACCTCGCCGACGACATCCTCGAAGAACTCGTCACGGTACTCGCGGTTCGTGACAGCGCTGACGGCGAAGTAGAAACCTGAGAAGGCCGCGAGGAACAGCACCACGCGGAGGAGCTCGCCCGTGAAGACGATGCCCCCGCCCGGCCCGTCGAGTTCGAGCAATTGGCGTGGCTCGCGGCCCGTCCACTCCGCGATCACGGTCACGTCGATGGCGAGCACGCCGAAGGCGACAAAGAAGCCGCCCACGAGCACGCTCACGAAGAGCACCTGCAGCGCCTGCGCGAAGAGCACGACCAAGCCGACGTTGGTCCACTGCCGCCAGCTCAGCCGCGCGTCGAGCCGGATCGCTCCGAGGTCGGCGGCATGGGCCTCGATCGGGGTGCCCTGCACCAGGGCCGCCACGCGCTCGCGGCTCTCGAAGCGCTGCAGTTCGCCGATCTCAGAGGGCAGGCGAAAGATCACGAACACGGCTGCGACGAGCGCGAACAGACCGACGGTCGCCGCCAGCAGGCCCGCCTCGAGCGTGCCTGCGACGCGCCACACTTCGGCGTTGACGAAGAGAAACGTGACGAAGATGAGGAGCAGCGGAAGCGCTCGCGCGAAGAGCCGCACGACGTCGCCGAGGTCGTGGGCGAGCCGCCACCCGGCCCAGCGCAGCATCGGGAGGAGGGCATAGCTGATCGTCACGTACACGACGGCGAGAACGCCGACGTTGGCGGCGCCGGTGAGCGCTGCCCTCACCCAGTCTCCCGCGAAGATCAGCGAAAGCGCCGGGGGCACGAGCAGGAAGACGACGAGCTCGGTGAAGCCGACCCGTTTAGGGAGGCCGAAGAGATCATGCCCGCGCAGGAAGTTCGCGCCGGCCCAGGCCCCCGCGAGGACGCCAATCCCGCCGAGAACCGCAAGCGTGTTCGCCCACCAGCGCCAATCCGGATTGAGCGCGAGGAACGCTTCGAGCAGGAGCACGAGGGTGAGGAAGGGCAGGGCGCGCGTGAGGATGTCGCGCCGAATGCTGTAGTCCTCGATGAAGTGCGGGATGCCCCGCCCCCGGAACCATGCTTCCGTGTCCGCGATCGATGGGTCGGTCGGGTCCAGGAGTGCCCCCTCCGGCGCGCTCGTGGCTACTCCGTGCGGAAGATCGGCCCCGGCGGGGCGGAGGTCGCAGCGGCTTCGGCTACCTCCAGCATCTCCCGGATGCGGACTGCCTCGCGCTCACGCTCGTCCGAGGGCAGGGTGTAGGCGTGGGCGGCGATCCCGCCAATCCCGTGGCTCCCCCAGAGGACGACGAGGTCCTCGATCTCTCGCAGGATGGCGGTGGGCACGGCCTTCCGCGGGAGGCGCAGCTCCGCGATCCGCGTCCACGCTGCGGCCAGCCGTTGGGGCGTCGCTTCGGCCCCGGCGAGGTCGACCTCGACCGCTGCGCGCAAGCGCGCGATCGTCGGTTCGAGCTGCCGCGCCGTGTAGGTGGCATCCTCATGATCATCGCGAAGCATCGCCGGCAGGTCGAAGTTGATCGGCATGGCGGGAGTGTAGCGTTCCGGCAGGCCCGGCGGTGGCGGTCGCTTGCCGCCCGGACTTCTCCGCGTCTCGCGGTTACACGCCCCTCAGTTGCGCAGCTCGTGCGACGGAGTTCAAAGTTCAGGGTTCAGAGGGGGACGAGGGCACGCGCGGTAGGGACGGAGTTCAGAGTTCAAGGTTCAGCGTTCAAAGAGGGACGAGGGCGCGCGCGGGAAGATCGCTACGGGCGGCAGATGCCCTAGCGAGCGCGCAGGTGAAGCCAGCCCGCAAGGGCTGCGTAGCCGCAGCAGTCGAGCGCGGGTGGGGGGCTTAGGGTGGGGTCCGAGCGCAGCGAGCTTTCTAGCAGCGAGGAGGAGTTTCGCGATGGACGAGCGAGAGCGTGCGAACGACGACCTGGTGATGCGCTTCGTGAAGGAGTGGGACGCGCCCTACCTGGACGGCGCGGCGATGGCCGCCTACTTCACCGATGACGCCGTCTACCACAACGTGCCCCTCGACCCGATCGAGGGCGGGGCGAACATCGTCGCGCTGCTCGGCGGAGGCGATACTCCGCCGGAGCAGCGCCGCAGCAAGAACCTCGGTTGGGTCGTGCACCACCAGGCCGTCAACGGCGACGTCGTCATCAACGAACGGACGGACAGCTTCGAGGTCGAAGGCAAGCGCTGGGACGTGCCCGTCTGCGGTGTGTTCGTGATCCGCGAGGGCAAGATCGCGCGCTGGTCCGACTACTTCGACATGGGCCACACCTGGCTGCCGGGGACGTAGTTCAGAGTTCAGCGTTCAGAGAGGGACCGAGGGCACGCGCGGTACGATCCGCGGCGACGGAGTTCAGAGTTCGACGAAGGCGCGCGCCTCCTTGGCTCCGCCAGGCGGAGCGACGGGCAGCCGCCACGATCGAAGGGGAGCGCAGCCAAGAGCCAACGGCCAACGGCCAACGGCCAACGGCTAACGGCCAAGGGCCAACGGCCAACGGCCAACGGCCAACGGCCAACGGCCAAGGGCCAACGGCCAACTACGCTGGCTCGAACGTGATGTGCAGCTCTTCCAGCCCCCGGAGGATGTAGCTCGTCTGGTGGCGTGGCTCGGGGTGGGCCGGATCGAGGCGGAAGTTCTTCATCCGCTTCAGAACCTCCTCGAACGCCACTCGGATCTCGAGCCGGGCGAGGGCGGACCCGATGCAGTAGTGCGGTCCCGCGCTGAAGGCGAGCTGGCTGCGGGCGTTCTCGCGCTTGACGTCGAAGTCGGCCGCATTTGCGAACTCGCGCACGTCCCGGTTCGCGGCCGCGTAGACGAGCATGAGCGTGGTCGCTTCAGGAATGGTGACGCCACCGAGGGTGGTTTCGCGGGTGGTCGTGCGGAACAGCGCCCGCACGGGGGACTCCGCGCGCAGCGCTTCCTCCATCATGTTCGCGATCAGGGACGGGTCGTTCTGGACGGCCTCGAGCTGCTCCGGATTCTGGATGAGCAGGAGCATCGCGCTCCCGATGAGGTGCGCGGTGGTCTCTTTGCCCGCGACCTGGAGCTGGTTGAGGATGCTCAGGATCTCGTCGTCGTTCAGGGGGCGAGAGCCGTCGTCGGTCTCGAGCTCGGCCGTTGCCAGGACCGTGAGGATGTCGTCCTGCGGGTCCTGACGGCGCTCTTCCGCGCGGCGGAGAAAGTACTGCTGCAGCTCGACGCCGGCGCGAAGCACCTCCAGCTCCTGCTCCGGCGTGATCTTGCGCTCGATGCCGCCGATGGCCAGGTCCGCGCGCTTCTTGAAGTCGCGCAGTTCCGCCGGCGGCACGCCGATCTGGTTCGCGACGACTGCCATCGGCAGCTCGTCCGCGAACTGGCTCGTGAAGTCGGCCTTGCCATCGTCGATGAAGCCGTCGATGAGCTCGGTCACGAGCTCGCGGACGTAGCCCTCCATGCCCGCCACACGCCGCGCCGAGAGCGCCTTGTTCACGAGCGAGCGGTAGCGCGCGTGGTAGGGCGGGTCCGCGGAGAGGAGGGTCGCGGCTGAGCCCAGACTTTTCGCCTGCAGCTCCTGGATCTCAGGATCGACCTCTTCCTCGGCCATCCCCGGAGGAGTCCCGGGGCCGGTCGGCCTCGCGGACGAGTACGTCTCCGGGTCGTGCACGACTTCCTGGATGAGATCGTAGGTGCTGACCACGCCCATGCCCATTGCGGGAACCATGTAGACGGGCGCTTCCTCGTGAAGCGCTTTGTAGAAGGGGTAGGGACACTCGAGCGTTTCGGGATCCATGAGGTTAAAGTCGGCGAGGCCCATGGCGTTCGTCTCCTGATGCGTCTTCGCGCGGTGGCGTAACCCTACCGAAGGCGCCCCGCTCGCGCAGCGGTTCTTCTTCCACGGTCCCCTGCCGCCTGCACCGATGTGGATGAAGCGCAACGTTCTCGCCGGCCAACCGCTCGGTCGGCCTGCACCGCCTCGCTAGCCGCCTTCGGCGCCGGGCTCCCACTCGGGCGCGAAGCCCCGCCGCATGGTGTTCTCGGTGACGACGCGGGTGATCGTGTACTGCTGCACGTAGTCGGGCCCGCCGGTCTTGTCGCCGGTGCCCGACATGTGGAAGCCGGCGAAGGGCTGGCGCCCTACGATCGCTCCCGTCGTGCCGCGATTGAGATAGAGGTTGCCGACGCGGAAGGCCTCGCGGGCGCGGGCAATGTTCTGCGGGTGGCGCGAGTAGAGGCCGCCCGTGAGTGCGAACGCCGAATCGAGTGCGAGATCGAGCGCCTCCTCGAATTCGCTCGCGCGGAAGAGCGTGAGGACCGGCCCGAACACCTCCTCACAAGCGAGCGAAGATTCGGGCGGCACCTCCTCGAAGACGTGCAGGGCGACGTAGTGGCCCTCGCCGGCGGGCACCGCACCCCGCGCGAGCAGCTTCCCTTCGCGGGCGCCGACAGCGACGTACGCCTCGATCCTCTCGCGGGCCTCCGCGGAAACGACCGGTGGCACAACCGTGTAGGGGTCGTCTGGCGCGCCCACGGGCAAGCTCTCGACCGCCGCCGCGAGGCGCGAGCGGAACTCGTCGTAAGTGGCGCCGACGACGATGACGCGGCTCGCCGCGCTGCACTTCTGGCCGGCGTAGCCGAAGGCCGAGCCGACCGCACCATCGACGGCAAGGTCGAGGTCGGCGTCTTCGTCGACGATGATGGCGTTCTTCCCGCCGAGCTCGGCCAACAGCTTCTTGAGCCTGCGCTGTCCGGGCCGCACGACGGCCGCGGCGCGCGCGATCGCGTTCACCGGCGGCGTTGCCGCCGGTGAACGCGATCATGTCGACGCCCGCGTGCTCGACGAGCGCCTGGCCCGCCTCCGGCCCGCGGCCGGGGAGGCAATGGAGCACACCCGCAGGCACGCCCGCCTCGTGGAGGATGCGCGCGAGCGAGCCGGCGATGATCGGCGACTGATGCGCCGGCTTCATGACGACCGCGTTCCCGCCCGCAAGAGCGGCCGCAGTCATGCCCCCGAGGATCGCGAGCGGGAAGTTCCAGGGTGCGATCACGCCGACGACGCCGCGGCCCTCGTACGAGTAGTGGTTGGCTTCACCGGGGACAGTGGAGAGGTTGATGCCGCGGCCGAGGCGCTCGCCCTCGGCGGCGTAGTAGCGGACGAAGTCGATCGCCTCGATCACATCGCCGTCGGCCTCACGCCAGGGCTTGCCGCTTTCGAAGACCATCGTCGCGGCGAGCGCGTAGCGGCGCTCGTCCATCAGCTTCGCCGCTCGCCGGAGGGCGCGGGCGCGGGCTCGCGCCGATGTGTCCCGCCAGGCGGGAAAGGCCGCTCGCGCCGCCTGAACCGCACGGTCCACGTGCTCCGCCTTGGCTGCGGCGGCGCGGCCCATGAGGACGGAGGGCGTCGCCGGCGGACGCACCTCGAGCCACTCGTCCGACTCGACGGCCTCGCCGTCGATGAGGAGGGGGTGATCGCCCCCGAACGATTCGCGCGCCTGCGCGATCGCCTGGGCCATGGCGCTGCGCTCTTCGGGACGGTGCCACTCCAGTGGGGGGGGGGGGGTGGTTGCGGAAGCGGCGGCGGCGCGCGGGGGTGGCGGGCGGGGCCGGGGCCGGCGGCCGCAGGGCCTCCGCGGCGTCGCCGTGCTCGTGCTTGTTCACGAGCCAGGACTCGTTCGAGGTGTTCTCGAGCAAGCGCCGCACGAGGTAGGCCATTCCGGGGAGGATCTCGCCCGCCGGCACGTAGACGCGGGTGCGGTAGCCCTGCGCCTGGACCGCCCGGCGGAGCCCCTCGGCCATGCCGTAGAGCATTTGGAACTCGACCTCGGCGCGGGGAATGCGCGCCTCCTCGGCAACGGCTATCGCCTGCGCCAACGAGCGCGGGTTATGGCTCGCGAAGGCTGGGCGAAGGTGGGGGTAGGCCTCGACGAGGAGGCCGCTGCAGCGCTCGTAGTTCGCGTCCGTCGCGGCCTTCTCCTCGAAAACCGGAACGGGGTGGCTCTGCTGCTGGGCGAGGATCGTCTCTTCGTCCCAATAGGCGCCCTTCACCAGGCGCACGGTGATCGGGGCGCCACGCTCGCGCGCGATGCCCTCGATCCGCGCGATGTCATCGCCGGCGTCGCGCAGGTAGGCCTGGACGACGATTCCCAAGTCGGGCCAGCGTGCCACTCCCTCTTCGCGCACGAGCTGCTCGAGGACCGTGTGCGTCAGGTCCTTGTAGCGGTACTGCTCCATATTGATATTCACGAAAGCGCCGGCCTCGCGGGCGCACTCGAGGATCGGCAGCAGCCTCCCGCGCAAGGCGGCGTAGGTCGCCCCCGGCGCCGCCGGCTCGAAGTGCGAAGTCAGCGCCGAAAGCTTGATCGACACATTCGGCTGGCGAACGTCAGAAGGCGCGTCCCAGCCGCGGCTCTTCCCGAGGACCTGGAACACCTCAAAGTAGCGGTCGCGGTAGCCGTCCGCCTCGGCCTCGGAGAGTGTCGCCTCGCCAAGCAGATCGATCGTGTAGGCGGTGCCGTCTTCGACGAGCTCACGCAGCCGGGGAAGCGCAGCAGCCGGGCTGGCACCGCCGATGAAGCGCTCGGCCATCGCGAAGACACCCTGCCGCACCACGCGCGAGAGGACGGGACGGAAGATCTTACGCCTGCCGATCGCCGAGCCCAGGCGCACGGCCGCAGGCGCGTCGTCACGGAAGTACTGGCGCACGTGGTCGGCGATCGCGCGACTCGACCGGAGGGCCGGGAGCACGTCCACGAAACGCAGGAGCTTCACGCGGAACTCGGGGTCGTCGGTGGCCCACTCCATGAGGCGGTCCTGCCACCAGGCGGGGCTCAGGGCGATCAGCCGCTCGGGCTCGACTGCGGCGAGCAGCGCCCGGCCTCGTTCGCTGATCGCGGGCTCGAGATCACGCGCGTGGGTGGGGGAGACGGGCTCGCTGCTCACGGGTTCATGGTAGGCCGGGATCGAGAGCCGCGAGGAGCGCCGCCAACATCTCCATTCGCGGCGCGGCGACGCCGAGCCCGCGCGCGCGGCGGGCCGGCTCCGCGAAGATGGCCTCGACCTCGAGGGCGCGTCCCTCGACGAAATCGATCAGCGTGCTCGGCCGGTACGGCCCCATCACATCGGTAAGCGCGAACATGCGCGCGATCAGCGCCTCGCCCTCGATGCGGTTGGGCTCGCCGTTCGCCGCCAATTCGGCGTTCCCAGCCGCGACCACCTCGCACATGAGCAGTTCCGCTTCGCGGCGCAGCCCCCGATCGGTCACGATCGCCTCCGTGGTGACCCCACCCGCGGACACCGTGAGGCCGTTGAAGGGCACGTTCCAGACCAGCTTCTCCCAGCGCGCCTGAAGCAGCGACGGCGCCGTGTCGATCTCCGCGTTCGCGCCCTCCCAGAGGGTGAGGGCGCGCGCAAGCTCGGCGGGGTCGTCGCCGAGGTGGGCGATCGTGACCTGGCCGTAGTCGTAGTGGTGAACGACGCCCGGCTCGCCCCGATTGAGGCAGGTGAAGGCGAGGCCGCCGAAGATGCGCTCCGTGCCGAGCGACCGGGCCAGCGTCTCCTCGACGCCGAGCCCGTTCATGATGGCGAGGACGCGGGTTTCGGGCCCGAGGCAGGGGCGGATCAGCTCCGGGGCGTGCTCGAGCGAGGTCGCCTTGAGGCCGCAGAGCACCCAGTCGACGCGACCGATCGCGGCCGCATCGCGGGCGATCGCCGGACGCTGCAGGGTGAAGTCACCGCGATGAGATTCGATGCGCAGACCGCGCTGCGCAACGGCCTCGTAGTCGCGGCGCATGAGGAAGCGGACGTCGTGCCCGGCCTGCGCGAGACGGGCACCGTAGTACGAGCCGACGGCACCCGCACCGATGACGGCGACCTTGGCCACGGTTCAGCGCGGCCACGCGGACGGGGCGCTCACGCGGGCTCGCTCGCGAGGGCGAGCTCCCGCGGGACGCGCGCCGTCTCCACCGCCTGGAGCTCCTGCAGGACGCTGCTGAACCGCTCCCGCTGCGCCGGGGTCTCGGTGGGCATGCTGAAGCTGATGCGGCTCGCGTACTCGCGGTGGTCGGCGACGAAGCGGGGAAGGTCGTCGTACGTCGAAGTCTGAGCGAACTCGTGCAGGACATCCTCGGGGATGATCCGCTTCATCTCCTCCCACTCTCCCTGCAGGGAGAGGGAGTGGAGCTGCATCCCCAGCTCCTCCCAGCCGTGCACGCGCCAGACATCGTGGTAGCTGCGGGTCGAGCCGTAGAACGAGATCGGTTGGCGCAGAGCGTCCAGCTTCTGCTCAATCTCGGACTCGTCTTCGCCGAAGACGGCGAAGCCACCGCCGGTGATCTCGATGTCCTGCCAGGTGCGCCCGCCACGCTCGAGCCCCTTCGCGACGTTTGGCAGGAAGACCTCGCGCATGTACTTGTCGGTGGTGAAGCCGTGGGGCAGGACGCCGTCGGCGACCTCACCGGCGACCCGCGTCATCCCCTCTCCCACGGCAGCGAGAAACACCTTGGGGCGGGGGAGGCCGATGGGACCGGGCTGGAACATCGGGTTCATGAGCGTGAAGCGATAGCTCTCGCCCACGTAGTCCGGCTTCGCGCCGCTCTCGAAGGTGTCCCAGATAGCGTGAAGCGTGCGGATGTACTCCCGCATGCGGGGCGCGGGGGCGGTCCAGGGCATCCCGAAGCGCTTCTGGATGTGGCCCTTCACCTGGCTGCCGAGGCTGAGCGAGAAGCGCCCGCCCGTGGCCTGCTGCAGATCCCAAGCGCCCATCGCCAACACCATCGGCGCGCGACCAAAGGCGATCGCGAGCGTCCCGATCTCGATGTGCTCAGTCGCGAGCGCCGCGGCCGTAGCCAGGACCATGGGGTCGTGCGCCAGCTCGCCGGTGCCGGCGAAATCGTAGCCGAGCTCCTCGAGCCGGCGCGCCTGCGGTCCAACTTCGGCGAGCCAGGTCGCGGGGTAACTTCCGCCAACTTTCATGGCCACCTCCCGGGAGACGGGATCGTACTGCAGCCGCCGCGGGAGCGGGCCCGGCCCGAGCCCCGGGACAGCTGCTGCCCACTACCGGGTAGCCAGGGCTATCGGAGCGAGCGCTGAGCGCAGCGAGGCACTCGAGCGACCAAACGCTAGCGAGCTACCCACCGACTCGGGGTCGCCGCAGGCGACTGGGGCGACCCCCAGCGACCGGCCACGGAGGCGGGTTGCCGCAGGCAACCGGAGCAAGCGCGGAGCGCAGCGCAGCAGTCGAGCGACCGAGCTAAGCGAGCTCAACGCCAAAACCACCGGGCGAGCGCGGTGCGCAGCGCAGCAGTCGAGCCGCCCGCAACGCACGTCGCGGCGACAGCGCCGGCCGTTGGCAAGCGATCGCGCGACGCGCGCTAGCGCTGAGCGCGAACGACCCCGGAACCACCGGGCGAGCGCGGAGCGCAGCGCAGCAGTCGAGCCGCCCGCAACGCGCGTCGCCGCGACAAGGCCGCGGCCGTTGGCCAGCGATCACGCGATGCGCGCGAGCGCTGAGCGCGAACGACCTCGAAACCACTAGCGAGCTACCCACCACCGACGCCGGGTCGCCGCAGGCGACCGGGGCGAGCCCTAGCGACCGGCCACCGAGACGGGTTGCCGCAGGCAACCGGAGCGAGCGCGGAGCGCAGCGCAGCAGTCGAGCGACCGAGCGCCAGCGAGCTAATAACCCGGAACGACCGAGCGAAAGCGAGCTAATAACCACCAGCGCAGCGAGCTCGACTCCCCTAATACGGAGGCCCTGTGAACGCTGGGGCGTACAGCGGCCGCTCACGCTCGGATTGGCGCGCGAGGTAGGCGCGAACGGCGGCGTGGGTCTCCTGGCGGTGGGGATCGTCCAGACCATCGGCGTGGAGCGCGTGGATGAGGCGCTCCACGAGGCTGCTCAGCGCCTCGTTCTCCTCATCGAGTGAGGCGATGGTCGGGTAGGCAGCGGGGTCGCGCCATTCGCGAGCGAGGGCGGCGCGGACATCGGGGGCGAGCGTCCGCCACGCCTCGCCGCCGTCGGCCAGCCGCGCAGCGGCTTCGCTGAGAAGTGCGCGCAGATCGGCGTTGTCCTCGGTCAGCAGCGGGCCTTCGTGCTCGACGCGAACGGAGAGGTGCTGGAGGAGCCCGCGGACGCTGCGCAGTGAGCTCGCTGCCCACGCCTCCGTCGCTTCGGGAGCGACGCGGTTGTCGAGCACCCAGGAGATGCCGTCGATGATCTGCTTCGTCGTCGGCTTCATGCCAGCCCCTGTTCCTCGCGGTGATTCCTGGCCGCTCGGCGGCCCGCGCTCATCATTGCCGTCGCCTCGTCGAGGCTCTTGCCCACGAGCGGCCCGAGCGAGTACTCCATGTTCTTCACGCTGCCGAGGCCCATGAAGGGCAGGACCGCGCGCAGATCGCGGCCATCGATGAAGGCGCCCATGGTGGAGTTGAGACAGACGATGGCCTTGAACCTCATGAAGAGCTTGTAGAACGCCAGGGTGCGGCGGGAGAGCCGGAAACCGGCCGCTTCTTCGTAGTGCGCGAGCGTCGCCTCTTCGTCGTAGAGGCCGAGCATGCCCTGGGAGAAGGCCCAGTCCTGGGCCGGATCGCCGAGGCCCGCGAGCTCCCAGTCGCTCATCGCGACGATCTTGCCGTCCTTGAAGATCTCTTCGTTGAGCCCGTTGTTCCCCTTGAACAAGCTGATGCGCGGCGAGTCGGTAGGGATCAGCTCTTCGAGCCAGTAGACGATCTCGGTGACGCCGGGGAAGGGCGCGGTGCGGCGATCAAACCAGTGCTGCTTCCAAATGTCGAAGTCGTGGCGCACGGCCTGCGCGGGCGACTGCGGTGCCGGCAGGAACTCGTCGAAGCCGTACGCCTTCCAGTCGAGGGTGTGCACGATGGCCAGCTTCTCGGCGTGCTCGAAAGCGGTGGCCCGCCGCAGGGCATCGCCTTCGGGACCGGGCCGATGGAGGCCGGGGATGACGGGGCTGCCATCGACGAGCACCCGGACGAAGTGTGGGCGCCCCTCCGCAAAGTCGATCCCCTCGTCGTACCAGAGCGGTTCGGCCACGGGCACGGGCGAGCCCCACAGCCGCCGGAAGACCTCCCACTCGACCTTGAGCGGCACCGGCACCCCACCACCGCTCGGGGGATCGACGCGCACCACGAGGTCGCGGGTTTCCTTCGCCGCCCCCTCGCCCACCTCGACCGCGACGATCCAGGTCTCGCGAGACATCCCCGGGAAGGTCTGCCGCAGCGAGGTAAGCACGACGGGCGCATCGAGGCGCTCGGCGAGGTAGGCGGCGACCGCGGCCTCACTGACCACCGCTACTCCAGCCCGTACCGCGAGACGCGTCCCCTCGTGATGATGGGCAGGTGCCCGTACCCGGGCCGGCCGTTCACAGTGAGCTTCGCGGGCTGCTCGCGGTGCACGGGGCGGATGCGGCGCCCGTCGGGAAGGCCGACCTCCTCGGGCGCGGAGACATCGTAGATGTCGTGCTCAACGAGCAGTTCCTCGCCTCGGTAGGCGCCGAGCCCCTGCTCGTCGTTGTAGCCGGAGTCGTAGCCGGTGCCTTTGTAGCACCAAGGCCGGCCGACAGCATCGGCCTCGATGTCGAACCGCTGCCCATCCTCCGTGGTCACGAGCAGCCTGGCGCGGTCGAAGACACGGTTGCCGGGCACGAAGGAGATGTCGTGCTCGACGCTGGCAACGCGAAGGTCGGGCTTGCCTGAGCCCTCGGGCCAGCCGATGTACCCATCGACGTTCATCAGCTTGCCGTCGGCGTCCCCCGCCATCTGGAATTGGCCGCCCATATCGTCGGTGGAGAAGGCGAGCCAGATGAAGAGCGAACCCGCGCCGGTCGGGCGCTGGCCGGTCTGCGGCTCGAAGCCCCCGACACCGGGCCGGACACCCCAGGAGTGGTCGCGGAAGCCGTACCAGTCCCGCACCTCGGTGCGCTCCCCGTTGAGGACGAAGGCGCCGTTCACCCGCAGCAGCTGATCGAAGCGCGCGTAGTCCTGGGTGAGCCGGCCGTTGAAGCGCGCGAGGTGGTGCCCCTCCTCCGTGGGGGGCAGGGCGGCCTCGCAAGTGAGGTCGAAGGAGTGGTTGTAGTCGCCGGGCTCGAGCACGAGCCGGATCTGCTTCCATGGCTCGATGATCTCGATGCTCAGCGGACCGCAATCGAGCTCTCCGATGTGCGGCCGCAGCCCCCGCGAGAGGCGCAGGTTGTACTGCTTGTCGCCTTCGTAAACGCAGGCGAAGCCTTCCATGACGTTCATATTCTTGTAGGCGGCGAGACCCATGATCAGCTGCAGCTCACCGTCGTGATGCACGCCGTAGACCGTGCGGTCGAAGAAGCGGTGGTCGCTGGTGAGCGCGTGATCGAAGGTGGTCGGGCCTTGATGGGCGAGGGTCTCGTCGAGCTTCGTCAGCATCGGGTCGCTCCTTCCGAAGGCGCTGAGCCTACTGCGCCGGGAGCGGCGCCGTCACCCAGCGAGCGCCTTCAGCAGCCCGCTGGGCCCGGGGCCGTGGGGTAGGCTGCCCCGACCCCGTAGCCGGAGGAGCACGATGGCCGCCGAAACCTACGAAGTTCGCCTCTCGGACGAGCTGCTCGAGGATCTCAACCGACGCCTCGTGAACGCCCGCTTCCCCCAGGACTTCAATAACGACGACTGGGGATATGGCGTCAACGGCGAGTACCTGCGCGAGCTCGTCGACTACTGGATCAACGACTACGACTGGCGCGCAATCGAGCGTGAGATCAACGCCTTCGACAACTACCGCGCCGAGATCCAGGGCATCCCCATCCACTTCATCCACGCGCGGGGCAAGGGGCCGAACCCGAAGCCCCTGATCCTCTCGCACGGCTGGCCCTGGTGCTTCTGGGACTTCCACGAGCTAATCGGGCCGCTCACCGACCCCGCCGCCCACGGCGGCGACCCCAACGACTGCTTCGATGTGATCCTGCCCTCGCTCCCGGGCTTCGGCCTCTCCGCGCCTCACAGCGTGCCCGGCATCAATTACTGGCGTACCGCCGACATCTGGGCAGAGCTGATGACCGAGGTGCTCGGCTACGACCGCTTCTTCGCGCACGGCGGCGACTGGGGCAACCTGATCACCGCCCAGCTCGGGCACAAGTACGCGGACAAGGTCACCGCGATCCACATCACCGGCGCGATTCCGCTGACCGTGCTCGCGGACACGGGCGGAACGTCACTGCTCGGCCAGCGGGCGACGACGCCCGAGCAGGCAGCACGAAACCCCGACCTCATCGAGACGAGCCTCCTGCGGCCGCGGCCCACGAGCGCACACGCCGTCGTGCAGGTGAACGAGCCGCAAACGCTTTCGTACGCGATGCACGACTCGCCCGTCGGGCTCTGCGCCTGGATCCTGGACCGCCGCTACTGGTGGAGCGACAACGATCGCGGCCCACGAGCGGTCGAGCAGGCGTTCTCGAAAGACCATCTGCTCACGCTGATGATGCTGTACTGGGCGACGGGGGCCTTCGTGACCTCGACGCGCTACTACGCCGAGGTCGTGAAGAACCCCTGGCGCCCCTCACACGACCGCACGCCAATAGTGGAGGCGCCCACGGGCATCACCTTCCTCGCTCACGACATGACCTCCCAGGGGCGCGGCTGGACGGAGGAGTACTACAACCTCGTCTGGACACGCGCCCGCGACCGCGGCGGGCACTTCGCCGCCGCTGAAGTCCCGCGGGAGATCGTCGCGGATATCCGCGAGATGTTCCGGCCGTACCGCTAAGCCTTGCGCCACTCCGAGCAGTTCGAGCCGCCAAGCGGTACCAGCGCCATCGCCCGCGCATCGATGAGAGGCTTGCGGGGAGCGCGAAATCGGCCCCTGCCCTCGACCGCCTGCGGCGCCGGCCAGGTGTCGGGATTCCACGTTCGGGACCAGCCAGGGACGCCCGCTCCCCCACGCCCACCCCCGTCGCGTGAGCGCGCTACGCTGTGCCCTATGACAGTCCAGGTCGCGCGCGAGGGGTACGTCGCGTCGCTCACCATCTCGGGGTCCGCTGCGCGAGAGCCGGTCCTGGAAGCGCTCGCCGCGGTCGAACCGGCGGCCGTCCGGGCGGTGCTCGTGAACGCCACCGCGAGCGCAGATCTCGAGGACTGGACGGGGAGCGATGGGCGCTGGCTCTGGCGCGACTTCCCCCTGCCCGTCGTCTTCGCGTTCGAGGGGGCGCTCGCAGGCGCATTGGCAGCGCTCGCCCTGAGCTGCGATATCCGTATCTGCGGGGAGGCGGCGTCGCTCGAGTTGGCGGCGGAGATCGACAGCCTGACCGAAGAGCGCTTGCGCACGCTCCTGCGGCTCGAGCCCGATCGTGAGCTGCCGAGCGCCCAACGATGGGCCCCCGCTGAGGCGCTGAAGCGCGGGCTTGTCTCGCGCGTTGCCACCGAGGGCGAGGCCGGCGCGGCCGCCCGCGCCCTCGCCGAGACGATCGCCTCACGCGGCCCGATCGCCACGCATTTGGCGAAGGAGGCGGTCTGGCGGGGGTTAAGCCAGCCGCTCGAACAGGCGCTCCGCTTCGAAACGGATTTGACGTTGCTCCTCCAAGCGACCAAAGATCGGGCCGAAGGCGTGCGGGCCTTCCTCGAGAAGCGCCCGCCAGAGTTCACAGGTGAATAGCGAATGATCGTTCTATTGGAAGAGACCGAGGCCTGGTCACTGATGATGCTCGTCAGTGCGGTGGCCATCGACAACGCGGACATCTCCTTGGAGGGAAAGGAAGCCATCCGGAAATGGCGCTCCGATCACGCCGACGGCTCGCCCGAGCTCGAAGCGCTGACGGAGGCTCTCAACGGGCGCCTCAACACGACGCTCGATTCGAAGCTGACCCGGCGCGTCAAGAGCAAGGGCCGCTACGAGACGGTGAGGAGGTAACGATGGTTCAAGTCAGCTACGCGGACGACGAGATCAACGAGCTTCTGATCGAACTGGTGACGCGCATCGCCAGCGAGGCCGAGCTCACCGCCAAGGACAAGGCCATGCTCAAGCGCTGGCGCACCTCCGAGATGAAGATCGGCAGCGACGAGCTGGACGATCTGGTGCGCAAGGCGAACGACGACTTCGCAAAGAACATCTCGCTGCGTGAGAAGAGCGCCATTCGCAAACCCGACTGGCGCAGCTAGGGCGCGGCCCTGAGCGAGCCCGTCCTCTTCGCGATCGATGGGCGGGGCGTCGCCACGATTACGCTGAACCGCCCCGACCGCCTGAACGCGATCAACCTCGCCATGCGCGACCTCCTCTGGGAGTACCTGCGCGCCTGCCGGGACCACCCGGACGTGCGCACGGTGCTCTTCCGGGGCGAGGGGCGCGCGTTCAGCGCCGGCGCCGATATCTCCGAGTTCGGGACCGCGCCGGGCCTGATCGAGGCCCGCCGCGCCCGCCACGAACGCGATGTCTGGGGCCTGATGCTTGGCCTCGATCTGCCCCTGGTGGTGCGCATGCACGGTTTCTGTTTCGGCGCCGGGCTCGAGCTCCCGCTCTGCTGTGACGTGCGCGTTGCCGCCGAGGGCACACGTTTCGGCCTCCCCGAAGTCTCTCTCGGCTACATCCCCAGCGCCGGAGGCACGCAGACCCTACCGCGCACGATCCCTCCGGGGGCGGCCGCGGACTTGATCCTCACGGGCGAGCCCATCGGCACCGCGGAAGCGCTGCGCTGGGGTCTCATCTCCGCGGCCGTGACGGAGGAACGGCTCGACGCAGCCGTGGAGGTCGCCGTCGAGCACGCCCTCGAGGCTCCCGAGGCGACGATGACGACCCGTCGGCGGATGGTGGCCTGAAGGGCCGTGGCCGAACTCGGCTCGCGGCGTCCCGCGCGGCCGCCCATCGCGCTCGGCTGCGCGGTCGCACTGACGGTCCTGATCGGCGCGATCGCGCTGGCAGCCTTCAGCGTGACCTACCTCGAGTCCGGCGCGGAGACGAGAACGATCGCGCTCGCCCCCGGCGCTTCGTACGCGTTTGGGAGCGTGACGTCCGTCGCCGAGGAGCGGCTCTATGTCGTGCGTCTGGGCGAGGGCACGTTCCTCGCCCTCGCCGATCTCAACGATGCGAGCCGCGCAGCGGGGCGGCAGGAGTGCCGCGTCGCCCCGATCGCGCGCGAGGACCCGCGTCTTGCGGGGCTCCTGGCGCGGCATGACGCGCGTATCAGCCCCGCAGCGAAAGGCCTGCGGTTCCTCTTCACGGGCTGCGACGGCGCCCTCTACGACGTGACCGGGATCCGCATCGATGGTGACGGCGCGAACCTCGATCGCTACGCCACGTCCTCAGACGATGAGGGGCGCCTCACCGTCGACCTCCAGGATCGCACCTGCAGCGAGCGCTTGGGCGAACAGCCCTTCCGCGAGGTCGCCTGCGGTGCGTAGGAGCAGGTTCGCCGGTCCGGGGGGCTTTCGGTAGAATCCGCCTCGCTCTAGACCCGACGCTAGGCGCTCCTGGGAGGGAGCATGAACACGATCGAATTCCTTCAGATCTCCGCGGCCGTCGTCCCCGATCGGGAGGCGCTGGTGGAGGTGGGCGGCAGCGCCCGCCGGCTCAGCTTCGGAGAGACGCAGGGGCAGGTGACGCGCCTCGCAAACGCCATCCGCGATCTCGGCGTCGAGCAGGGCCAGAAGGTCGCGGTGATGTCCCAGAACAGCGCCGACTTCGTGCTCACGTACTACGCCTGCGCGATGCTGGGGGTGACCCTGGTCCCGTTGAACTACCGTTCGCGAGACGAAGAGCTCACGCACATGCTCAACGTGAGCCAGGCATCGCTGCTCTTCACCTCCGAGCGCTACACCGAGCTCGTCGATCGCATCCGGCCGACGCTGACCCACACGGAGAACTTCGTCTGCTACGACGCGCAGGTGGCGAATTACCTCGACTTCCGCGGCCTCATCGCACGCACCCCCGAGGAAGAGATCTGGGTCGAGGTGGACGACGACCAGCCGACGGTCCTGATCTTCACGAGCGGCACGACCGCCCTGCCCAAGGGCGTGATGATCACCTACCTGGACATGACGGCCTACGTCACGAACACGATGAACCCCGCCGATCCCGAGGTGCACGACAAGACGCTCGTCTCAGTCCCCTTCTTCCATATCGCCGGAGCGACGGCGATGCTCTCCTCGATCTGGGGCGGGCGCACGCTGCTCATCCTGCCGCAGTTCGCCCCCGAGACCTGGCTCGCCGCCGTGGGCGGCGAAGGCGCCACGCACTCGATGGTCGTGCCCACGATGCTCAAGCGGATCATGGAACATCCCGACCTGGCGGCGACCGACCTGACGACACTCCAGCTGATTACCTACGGCGCGGCGCCCATGCCGTACGAAGTGGTACGCAAAGCCTGCGACATCTTCCCCCAGCAGGGCGTGGGCCTGATGAACGCCTACGGCCAGACCGAATCAACCTCGACGCTGACCTACCTTGGGCCGGACGACCACGACCTCAGCACCGAGACCGAGCTGCGCGAGGCCCGCCTGCGCTCCGTGGGGCGGCCGATGGACGATGTCGAGATCGGCATCATGGACGAGCGCAACACGCTCCTCGACCCCGGGGACGAAGGCGAGATCTGCGTCCGCTCAGATCGCGTCATGAAGGGGTACTACAAACAGGAAGACGCCACCAGTTCGGCCATCCTCGACGGCTGGCTGCACACCGGCGACGTCGGCCGCGTGGATGAGGGCGGGTACCTCTTCATCACCGGCCGCAAGAAGGACATCATCATCCGCGGCGGCGAGAACATCTCGTCCGGCGAGGTCGAGAACTGCCTCGAAGACCACGACCTGATCGACGAGGCCGCCGTCATCGGCGTGCCGGACGTCGACTGGGGCGAGGTCGTGAAGGCCGTGCTCGTGCCCAAGCAGGGAGCGGTGCTCACGCCGGACGAGGTCACCGCCTACTGCAAGACCCGCATCGCCTCGTTCAAGGCGCCGCAGTACATCGCCATCGTCGACGAGCTGCCGCGGAACGCCATGGGCAAGGTGCTCAAGACGGACCTGCGCGAGAAGTACGGCACGCCCACGAACGACCACGTATGAGCGCCGCCCAACCGCCGCAGGAGCAGCCGCGAAAGGAAGCGCGCGCGAAGGGCGCGCGTTTCAACGTGAGCCTCTCCGCGATCGCCATCCCGGTGGCGATCGTGGCCGCCATCGGCGCCCTGGAGACCGCTCAGACCGGCGGCGCGCAGCGCGAAGTCTTCTTCAACATCAGCGGTTTCGCCGTGATGTATTTCATCTTCGGCATCGCCGTCGCCGTGATCGTGGGCGCCTTCGTGCAGCGCCTCCGGGTCTGGCGCTTGGGCAAGAGCGCGAACGTCTTCGACCACCTCGGCGCCCGCATCACGAACGCGCTCACGATGGGCGCGGGCACGAGCCGCGTGAAGAACGACCGTTACGCGGGCGTGATGCACTGGTGCATCTACTCCAGCTTCCTCGTCCTTACGCTCGTCACCATCCTGCTCGCCCTCGACGACTACCTGCCCCTGATCTTCCGTGCAGGCGGCGAGCACGCCTTCCTCGAAGGCGGGTTGTACCTCGCCTACAGCCTCGTCGGTGACGTTTTCGGGGTCGTCGGGCTCGTCGGAATCGCGATGGCCGTCTTCCGTCGCTTCGGCCTAGCGCCGGCCAAGCTCACCTGGGACCGCCGCCAGTCCGAGGACGCGATCGTTGTCGGGCTCCTGGGCTTCGTCCTCTTCACCGGCTTCCTCGTGGAAGGACTGCGCATCGGCGGCGACGAGATCCCCCGCGGCAACGCGGACTGGTCCTACTGGTCGCCCGTGGGCTGGCTCGTGGCGAAGATCCTTGGCGGCGCGAGCGACAGCGCCCTGCTCGACACGCACGTCGTTCTCTGGTGGATCCACGTCGTGGGGGCGTTCAGCCTGCTCAGCCTGCTCGCCCTCACCAAGTTCCGGCACATCGTCTTCGCTCCGGTGAACGCCTTCCTCAAACGCCCGATGGCTGCCGCCTACCTGGCGCCGATGGGCGATTTCGAGAAGCTGATGGAGGAGGGCAAGAGCCTGGGCGCGGGCAGAGTCGAGGACCTCTCCTGGAAACAGCTCTTCGATGCCGATACTTGCGTGCGCTGCGGGCGCTGCACCGAAGCCTGCCCCGCCTACACGGCCGGCCAGCCGCTCTCGCCGATGGCGATCGTCCAGGACCTGAAGACCTACATGAACCACTCGGGCCCGCTGCTCATCGCCGGCAAGGATCCAGCGGAGGCGACGAACGGCGAGCTCGTGGGCGACTACATCAAGGACGAGTCGCTCTGGGCCTGCCGCACGTGCATGGCCTGCGTGGAGGAATGCCCGGTGATGATCGAGCACGTGCCCACGATCGTGGACATGCGCCGCTACCTGGTGATGGAGAAGGCGCGCATCCCCGGCACAGCCCAGGAAGCGCTGCAGAACATCGAGCAGCGCGGCCATCCCTGGCGGGGCACGCAGCTCACGCGTGAGACCTGGATGGAGCAGCTCCGGGACGAGGGCGTGAACGTACCCATCTTCGACGGCTCGCAGGAGTACCTGTACTGGGTCGGCTGCTCCGGCGCGCTCGTCGAGCGGAACGTGCCCATCACGAAGTCGGTCGTGCGGCTCCTGATCGAGGCCGGCGTGAGCTTCGGCGTGCTCGGCCAACAGGAGACCTGCACCGGCGACCCCGCTCGCCGCCTCGGCAACGAGTTCCTCTTCGCCACGCTGGCCGAGTCGAACGTCGAGTCGATGAACGAGCTTGGCGTGCGCCGGGTGATCACGGCCTGCCCGCACTGCTTCAACACCTTCAAGAACGAGTACCCCGACTTCGACGGCCGCTGGGAGGTCACGCACCACTCCGACTTCCTCCAGCTCCTGCTGGCGCAGGGCCGGTTGAAGCCGAAGGAGATGGGCGGCCAGACGATTACCTACCACGACTCCTGCTACCTCGGCCGCGGCAACGGCGTCTTCGACGGGCCGCGCGAAGTGCTGCAGCAGATCCCCGGCGCGGAGCTTGTGGAGATGCCCCGCAGCCGCGAGAAGGGCATGTGCTGCGGCGCCGGCGGCGGCAACATGTGGATGGAGGAGCAGGGCACGCGCGTGAACCATCTGCGCGCGGCCGAGGCCGCCAACACCGGCGCGAGCATCGTCGCGACGGCCTGCCCGTTCTGCATCCAGATGTTCGAGGACGGCATCCCCGCCGTTCAGCCGGACGAAGAGACGCGCACCATCCAGGCCTTCGACATCGCCGAGCTCCTTGAGGTCAGCGTCGCCCCACCCCACCCCGCGGACGAGCGCGCCATCCCGCCGGGGGTCAGCGGCTAAGGACGCTTGGGCAGCGTACAGTCGCCGCACCACCGGGGAGGCTGGGCGATACAGAACGAACGAGACCTCGTGGTCAAGGAATTGCGCGCATGCGGCGAGGAGGTGGTCGCGACCCTACGGTCGCTGCCACCGGAGAGCTTCGAGCAGGGCTGCTACGAGAACGGCTGGAACGGCCGCGAGATCCTGGCTCACCTCGCCTCTGCGAGGCCGGGGTGTACCCCGGGGCCTTGGGGGGGGGGGGGCACGAACGCTGGTCGACCCCTCAGCGCCTCCCCGGCCGCCCCCGAAGGAGGACTTCCCCAATCGCTGGAACGCCCGCGAGGTCGCGGCGCGGTCGAGTCGCAGCAGCGACGAGTTGATTGAGGAATTCGCATAGAACCGATCATCGCTTCTCGCGAT
>Ga0310121_10000860_pt1 | contig 32231 bp, 24 predicted proteins | sample CB27_Tmax_986_MG_FD_203504 | JGI IMG/M metagenome (GOLD analysis project Ga0310121, IMG submission 203504) | Marine microbial communities from Western Arctic Ocean, Canada - CB27_Tmax_986 | ecosystem: Environmental > Aquatic > Marine > Oceanic | place: Canada: Western Arctic Ocean | collected... | reverse complement strand
CCCTGTTTGGCAACGTCAATATCGGCAGCAGCCCGGGCGCGATCACGTTGGAGGATGTGGTGATGTCGGAGTTTGCGACAACCACGTTTGAGGTTGCGGGGACCGACCCCAGCCAGTTCGACCGGTTAATTTTAGTCGGCTCGGTGGCCCTTAACGGCACGGCGCAAATCACCTTCGACAACTTCACACCCAAATTGTCGGACACGTTCCAGTTGCTTGACCTGACCGGTGGCACCGCCAGCAGTTGGTTCTCCAGCGTAGTGGCTCCGGAGGGATGGACACTCTCGAGCGGCGGCTTGCTGGCTATTCCCGAACCGACCACTCTCTTGCTGGCTCTTATCGGCCTGGCCCTGTTGCCGCTGTGGCGGCGGAACCGGTGACCGTAGTGATTCATCGCATCTTCTTAAACACTTTGTCAAGGACACCAACGATGATGACTTTTTCACGGACTAGGGTTGCTGGCCTTCCCCCAACCTATGTACCAGCGGGACCCAAATTTTATTGAGCCTGTCAAACAACGGCCGTCAGCAGATTTACTTGAGTGAACTCAAATAGGCCAACAGGTCGGCTGCATCGCGAGCGGTGAGATTACGCAACATCTGATCAGGCATGAAAGACTTCTCTTGAGGCTCTAAATCTTCTATTTCGCTCGTGGCCAGGCGGATCGTTTCATTCCGCGCCGTTTTCAAAATTACGCCTTCTGGATTTCGCTCAATAAGAAGCCCAGTGTACACCTTACCTTCCGTTGTGGTTGCAAGAAACGCCATGTATTTCGGATCAATTTTCTTAGAGGGTTCAACGATTGTTTCGAGTAATTGAGCGCGATCGTACTTTTTCCCAATTTCATCCAGTTCGGGACCCAATTCAATACCCCTGCCGTGTACGCGGTGACAGCTTCTGCACTGAACTCCGGCTGCCAGGAAGAGTTCACGACCGCGGGCAATGTTGCCCTCGAGCGTGAGAATCTTTTGAAAATCGATAACTTCGCCCAGCCGTTCTGTTCGTTGCTCCATCGGCAGAAAACGTTCGAACAGATCTCGCACGTTGGGGACCGGGTGCTTGGCCCCCAACTGGACCAGCTCCTGGCGTCGCTCGTCGCCAGGAGACATGTTCTCGAGTGTCCAACTGAGAACGAGTGCACCCAGGGTGGAGTCGAGTAGTTGGTTGGCTGCTTCGCGGGATGCCGACATCGAGGAAGGATTTTGCAGAATATTTTGTGCAGCACCAATGGCCGCATCGTCTTTTTCGTCAGCTCGACTTGCTGGATCCTCCGACCCGGGCATGCTTTGGATCCAATCGTGGATCAATTGTAGACCACGGGTATCAATGATTTGTGAGCCGGAACGAGGCATCCGACCACTACCGAGTTTGGCTAAGCGATAGAAAAGAACTGAGCGATAGGGATCTTCGGGCGTGATGAGTTGGGCGCCAGGAAGATGAAATGTTCCGTGCACGGGCGGAACATTCACCAGGCCGGTCTTGTCCAGGTCGAGTGTATAAACCAACTTGAAGTCGGCGTTGCCACCTCCCCACTTGCGGTGACAAAAAGCGCAGTTCGCATGCAAGTAGCCACGCGCTCTGTCCTCGATGCTCAAGGATTCATCCTCTGGGTTAGCCACTCGTGGCAACGGTTCATCCAATTCCGGCAGGGGTTCACTGAAGAGATTCCAGTGTTGGAAGGCACGAAGTTGATTCACGACGGCTCCCTCTCCATAGTCGTGATCTCGATTCAGCTGCAACGTATTACCAGACAGGATGTATCTGGCCGACATGTTGTGACACACGGTACACTCCGCTCGGCTCGGATAGTGCCATTGCATCGTGCGGAACCCGTCTGGGAGACTTGCATCTTGCGGGTCATGAATCGTCAACGTTTCGTCCAGACCCTGGGGATCTTCCAGAAGTACCGCGTCGGTTTGTTGATCGTTCCAGAGGTACGTGTAGCCCATCCAATACTGGTCTCCCATTTCCTCCGTACCGGGCAGGTGCTGATGGTGCAGGATGCGGGTCTCCAGACGACGTCGACTGGCAGGATCTCCTGCCACCATCTCCATACTGATGGTTTCGACGAGCACGGTTCCATTGGGAAACTTCCAGCCTGGAGGAACCTCGGGATCGGGGTACTTCATGCCGTCGAATTCAATTTTCTTGTTGCCCGGTATGGCCAGCAGCCACTCTTTGTGCACACCGTCGGACCACGAACGAGCATTGATTGAAAACGGAATCACACCGGCAGCGGGAGTCAGCTGCGAGAGGTTGGAAAAAATTCCCGTTTGGCTCAGTTGCCTGGGGAAGTCCTGTTGGGCGGTGGACTTTTCTGTGGCTACCAGCCGATAAAATTTGCCTCCGATGTGATCGACCAGGTAAATTTCACCGTCGTTGTCTTCACCGAATGCGACGATGCGTTGCGTGTTATTGGACAGCAGCTTGTGCCAGACCACCTCGTTCCCGTCGTAACGTAGCCCCCACACGCGCCCGGAATCGTAGTCTGCGAACAGGTAGGTGCCCACAAGTTCCTTGAGCCGCGATCCACGGTAGACATATCCGCCCGTGATGGAGCGGCCTTCCGTATGGTTATACTCGTGAACCGGTGGAAGAATGGGCGTTGGTCCCCTTTTTCGTTCGGGACGAAAGGCATGAGAACCTTCCGTGACACTCCAGCCATAATTTCCACCCGGAACTATTCGATGGACGCTCTCCCACAGGTCCTGTCCCACTTCGCCCGCCCACAGCTCACCGGTGTCGCGATCGAAGCTCATTCTCCATACTTGACGCAAACCGTAGGCCCAGATTTCGGGACGCGCGCCGACCTGGTCGACAAACGGATTGTCCTTGGGAATTCCATAACCTTTACCCGGATCGGGATGGTCGACGTCGATGCGCAAGATAGAGGCAGAAAGGTCGCTAATATTTTGGCCGGTATTCCTCATGTCGGCGATGTCGCTCGAATCACCCAGGGCGACATACAAATAGCCATCGGGACCGAATTTCAAACAGCCGCCGTTATGACCACCACTGGGCCATTGAAGAATGATATGCTCCGAATTTGGATCACATCGAGGAGGATCGTGGCTGACGACTTGGAAACGGGAAACCCTCGTTCCCTCAGGACTACACTCCTCGGGAAGGATGTATCTTCCTTTGACACTGGGATTCAGGTACGTGACATATAGGTACCCATTACGATCGAAATCGGGGTGCAGCGCCAAGCCAAAGATCGTGCTGTCGACGTCAAGACAGAAGTCAGCTTCACTGACATCCTGTTGGTTTAGAAATGAATAGATTTTGCCAAATCGTTCTGCGACGAACATGCGATCCGATTTTGAGTGATTGACCAAAACCAGTGGTTCGTCGAAACTGAGATTCGCAAAGGCTCGTTCGATTTGGTAGGGAGGCGGAGGGTCAGGTGTTCCCTGAATTCGTGAAGTCATCCAGGCTGGCCGTTTCCCCAGACGTTCGTCACCTTGCATCGGGGAAAACGTTAATAAACCAACCAGCAGAGAAAGAACAATAGTAGTAATGAAACTACGCATCGACGTGCCATTTATATCGGGGGAAAGGAACTCGCTTTGGGTGTCGTTTCAGTATAACCAAATTTGTTGATCCGTTTACAAGAGTGGTCCCTCACGTGGTCACGCGTTTGTTACGACACCTTCAGCTGCAGTAGATTGTGCGCGTCGCAACTGTGGGCAGCGTCGACCCGCGAACACCGGGAATGCATGACTATTGGATCTTCCAGAATTATGGGGCGTTGGTGTTGCCCAGCGGCAACTACGTGTAGGTGCGTTCCAAGTCCCGTGCGATATGGTCTGACGCAATGACGCAATTAAGCCAGCAGACTGAGCATGACTTCGCCACCGCGAACTCTTTTTCTGCGCCAGTTGCAGGCTGTTCTCCCGCCGGTCATTCCGCGAAGAGGTTTCTATTTTCCTCGCCCGGTTGCATTTCGGGAGCCCAGATCTTTACATTGCTGACTCGACCCGTATCGTCAAAGGTACCGAATCCCACGTAGCCCCAGCCGAAGGTCTTGTCCGTGGCTGTCATGATGGGTGTATCTCCACCGTCTGCAAACAGGGTGATTGTTCCCCGGTCGGCATTGCGAACCAGGCGAAACTGGTGCCAGGCGTCCTTTCCCCAGTCAAATCCATTTGTCCGATCACCGTCGATTCTGATACGGGGTTTGTTATCAACCAGGAAACAACTGTGGGCATGGTCATCTGGCTTGGTGGCGATGTGGCTGTAATAGAATTGGGAACGGTTCTGGAAGTTGTAAAACAGGCACATGTCCCGGTGTCCGTAATCCTTGCCGGTCTGCTGGAGTTCACACTCCAATATGAAATTCCGCAGTCGAAGTGTCCGCAGCAGCCCGATGTTGTACGGCGAGCGAACCTTGTACTCGTAGTTGCTCTTTTGAAACTGTTCCATAAAGTGACGCCCGTTTTGTGTTCCCAGCCGCCAGGCGTCGGGGTCACTGAACTGAAAATCGCGCAAGGCATCCGATTTCTGAAAGTCCTGGGAATAGACAAGGCCATAACCAGCCGGTGGTTCAGCCGCGATGACGACCTCTTGCAGTAGATACGGCACAGCCAGACTCAAAATGGCACCCACAGGCCACGGGTGCAACAAGAACAGGTTTCGAAGGTACATTCCGCTGCTCCTCATGTTTCGGCACTGGCAAAGTATTTGAACGATCTCGTAGGACTCCCCGTTAAAGAGGGATGCTGAGCAACCGGCGAGATTTTTGCCCAGCGGTTGGGATTACCGTAAGTACCATGAATTTTAACAACTGTCATCACCGCCTGTGTTGCGTGTTCAGGAAGCGTGGTCCCCACGGCCGGTGGATTGCATTGGTTGAACTGGCCAGAGTCGGCAATCTCTCGAAGATCAGGCAATCAGCGGTTACAGTTTTAATTGTCGTGTCGAGGCTGAAAGTCGGGTTGGAACCATGGAACTGAGCAAAAGGCCGCTCAAACTGGTTTGCCTGAAATGCCACACATCACGGTTGGAAGTGCCATCAGGTTCCATTATTTTTCCAGGAATCGAGGCTGGGGGAATCGCATTTTGTAGATTCCCGAGAGTTGTCAAGAGCATGCTTGATTTATCGCCTGGAAGTACGACAGTTTTTGTGCTGACTGGGTCGTTCTCGTCATGTGCCAGTGAAAAGGGTTACTTCTGCACTTTCGGAAGCATCAATAACCGTAGTGAGCAGCGGCATGGAGCTTTGCCTGTTCGTCTTCAGTCAACCCTTCAATTTTGAGCGGGTCAAAAGAGTGATCGTGTGTCAGGTGGGTCCAGTAGGTCATTCGGTTTACGCCTACTTCGGGGACCTCGATCGTTTTCATCCAGATGCGCAGCTCCCTGGCATTGAGGCTGCGGAGCCACGTGCTCGGTGGACGCCCGTGGCGTTTCTTGCGGGCATCATCGATGTCCCCCGGTTCAAATTTAATTTCCACCAATAATTCGGTTTCGCGTTTTTTCTTGCTTTTGGAGACACGTTTTTTTTGGATCGATTCTGGCACCAGGTTGTCTTCGAGGTAGCCAGTTTTCTCGGTGTAACGCTTGCCTGTTTTTCGGTGAATGGGGGTCGTACGTCCGGTCAGTACCCATTGGTCATCGGTGAAGGTTTCTCGTTCGTACCAACGCCACGTTTTGTTGCCGGTGGCAGTCCAGTGTTCAGGTTTCGCGTTTGGTTCGACCTTGTCCAGTGGCTCGGTGCGTCGCATCGCCGCTGCCGCTAAGCGGTCAAGCGAATCCGCGCGTAATTTTTCAGCAAGACTGAAGAGGCCAAAGCCAAGCCAAAAGGCAAATCGTCGACGTGTCATGAAGAAAACTCACTTTGAAAACTGGTTTGTTATCCAGGGCAACTGCAGACCGCTGGTGACTTCAGAAAAAGCGGGGTCGCACGGGACTAGTCATAGTGGCCCCCTTAAACTGCCCTTAAACTGCCCTTAAACTGTAGGACCAGTGAGAACGGGAACCATTCGATTCTTTAGAGATCCCATAGAGCAGGTGGACGACAACGGGCCAACGACCCTGACATAATCATTCTAATGAGATCAACCGAAATTACCAGTATCGCACAGGTGAGGTCCACTTCCGGGCAAGACTAAAACAGACGGTATTTCACGATTACGTACACGGCCCACAGACCATCGTACCAGCGAATCTTCTTGCCTTCAGCGAACGTGCGACCAGAGTAAGAGACAGCAACCTCGTGGAAGCGGGGATTTTTTCTGGCCAGCTTCACTGTGATCTCTGGTTCAAAACCAAACCGTTGTTCCTCAAGCTTGATTCCCTCCAGCAGTTTGCGGTGAAACGCCTTGTAGCAGCATTCCATGTCGGTCAGCTTGAGTCCTGTGAAAATGTTTGAGATCTTCGTTACCAACCAATTTCCCCACCGGTGGCGGCGGTATGCTGTGTGTGAATTCTTGCGTCTGGAAAATCGCGATCCGTACACGACGTCGGCGCGATTTTCCAAAAGGGGGGAGAGCAGTTTCGGTAAATCGGCCGGATCATACTCGAGGTCCGCGTCCTGAATGGCGATAATGGTGCCAGTAGCATGAGCAAGTGCCGTGGCGATCGCAGCTCCTTTGCCACGATTTGTATCGTGGAATTCAACGTGTAGAACCGGATCGGGTGGTAACGATTCGAGGAAATTTCTTGTGCCGTCCGTTGAGGCATCATCCACAACGATAATTTGGTGGATGGGGATCCCGGCAGATCGCACGCGATCAAGAATCGTTGGCACTGTTTCCCGTTCATTGTACACCGGGATAATGATCGTAACCGTAAGCGAGTCAGACCCAGCTGCGTTTGCACTCATTCGAAGTTCAATGGAATAAAACTGAATTTGGATTGGCTAAAGATTTGTGGCGATGCACGAAGCGGTCTGCCTGACGGAAAATCACAGTCTTTGTGAATCTTTTTACGAAGCGGGTTGGTGGCTGGACCCAAGCACAATCACAGGACGGAGGAGGTAAAACGCCAAATTTTCCGGCGAACATGCGAATTGGGAAACGTGGAAATAATGGTTGGTGGAGAATTACACCTGAAGGTTCTCACAAGCCGGTGTTGAGCAATTGCAGATCAGCTGGGACGAACCGGCCGTCTTTGCGAAGTAGTTCGCCGTCAAACCAAATCTCACCCCCACCATAGTCTTCCCGTTGAATGAGTACTAAATCCCAATGAATGCGGCTGCGATTGGAATTATCGGCCTCTTCGTAGGCCTGTCCAGGGGTGAGATGGAACGAGCCGCCAATCTTTTCGTCAAAAAGCGTGTCAAGCATAGGGTGCATTACGCGATTGTTGGTACCCAGCGACCATTCACCACAATAGCGTGCGCCTGGATCGGAATCGAGGATTGTGTTGAGACGCTCGGTTTCGTTTGCGGCGGCTTTCGTGATTTTTCCGTCGTTGAACTCGAATTGAATGTCGCTGAAAATTGTCCCCTGGTACCGGGACCGGGTGTTAAACCGAATCGTACCATTGATGCTGTCTTTCACAGGAGCGGTAAAGACCTCACCGTCCGGTATATTCCTCAGGCCATAACAAGGTATGACGGGGATATCTTTGATCGAAAACTCAAGTTCCGTTCCGGGTGCCGTGATGCGGACATGGTTGGCGGCTTGCATTCGTTCAACCAGCGGTTTTTGGGCTTCGCACATGGCGGCGTAGTCAGCCGTGCAAACGTCGAAGTAGAAGTCTTCAAATGCTCGTGTGCTCATATCAGCAGCCTGGGCAAAAGCATCGGTTGGGTAGCGGAGCACGACCCAACTGGTCTGGGGAACGCGTACTTCGCTGTGTACGGGTTGCCACCAGTGCTGCTGATAGAGGTCCATTTTTTCGGACGATACGTCGGCGAACTGACTGCTGTTGGCCGCTCCGCGAATTCCGATATATGCGTCAACGGCTTCCATGCGGGCTCGCTCAAAACGAGCAGCAAGCTGCATCGATTGGGCAGTTGCCGAACGGTAGAGAGAACGAAGCACTGCATTGCTTTTGTACGTAACCAGCGGGGTTGCCTGGCGACTGGCTGCGCCCTCGACCAGTCGGCAAATCAAGTCGGGGTTCGGCAGGTCAAAAGCTTCGATCAAGATTGTTTGACCAGGGCTGAGTTGGCAACTGTGGTCCAGGAGCAAGGTAGCCAAGTGGTCGATGCGGGGATCTTGCATGGGTAGGATTCAAGATGGTGCGCGGGGGTTTGACGTAAATATCGAGGGTGGGGATGACTTTAGCAAAGTTTTCTTGGGTCGTGCCAGCAGTGTATTCCGCGCAGGCGGTTCATCTGTAGCATGATATCTTCACAGAGTGGGTTCAGCCTAGGGGCTTGAAATGGGATAACGGGTATAATTTCCTAGGGACCTTCACTATCTTAAATGGCCACACCCAAAAGGGAATGGATGCGATGTCGACTGAAACTCCAATTTCCTCAGATTCTCCCGAGGAAACATCATTTGCTGAAACTGCCCTGAAACTGGGGGGTAAAAGTGACGACGAAGCACGTCGGACGGGTGCCATCGACAAGGCGGATGATCAAGTTGAAGCGATGTTTGCGCAGCAGTATCAGACGGTCAACAGTCCCTCGCACCGTGCAGTTTGGGACCGGGGCGTGCCTGCAGCAGAATTTGTGAGTACGCCTGCCAAAACACCAGCGGATGTCCAGGAAGTGATGGACAATTCGGTAGCGGTCGTCGAGCGTCATTGTCGCGAGCGGTCGCTCTTGGATGAGGCGGGTAAAATCACCAACGCGGCACTTGAGGAACTTAGCGGTGCTGGCTACTGGGGCTTGCTGGTTGACAAAGAATACGGCGGTTCGGGTGTACCGTTTTCTTCTTTCGCGCCGTTCTTGTCGCGAATGGCTATGGCAGATCCAACCATTGCCGGCCTGGCTTCGGTCCATGGGTGCATTGGCGCGGTTGATCCGGTGCGGACATTCGGCAACGCAGAGCAGAAGCAGCAATTTCTTCCGGGTTTGGCTGACGGTTCCCGGCTTAGCGCCTTTGCCTTGACCGAACCATGCGCGGGAAGTGATTTGACCCAACTCCGTACGACGGCTTGCCTTGAAGGAAATGAGTATGTGGTCAACGGCGAAAAGCTGTTCATTACGAATGTTGTGGGCGGGAGAACCATCGGATTGGTTTGTTTGATTGACCAGAAGCCTGCCGTTCTCATCACCGACCTGCCTCAGCAGGAGAATGAACATTTTCAGTTTCGCAGCTATGGGCTTTGGGCGCTTAAGCACACCTACAATCAGGGAATGATCTTCCGCAATTTTCGGGTCCCGGCCGAGAATTTGCTGACCCCAAGTCGAGGAGATGGCCTGACCGTTGCCTACCATGGTTTGAATCTTGGCCGCATATCTCTTTGTGCAAATTCGGCAGGAGTTATGCGTGTCATGTTGGCGAGCATGATCCCGTGGGCGAAGTTCCGGGTCACTTACAGTGAGCCGATTGCCCATCGAGAACTTGTTCAGCGTCGGCTGGCTGAACTGGCGGGCCTGATTGTTGCTTGTGACAGCCTGGTTGCCTGGTGCGCAGGCCTGATCGATCGAGGTTATCGCGGTGAGATGGAATGTATCATCGCGAAAATCTTTGGAAGCGAGGCACAAAAGCATGCCGCCATCGAGTATTTCATGAAGACTCACGGCGGTCGCTCTTTCCTGCATGGTCATTTGTTCGGCGATCATGTCCATGAGTATCTCGCGCCTTGCATCTATGAAGGTGAGGGAGAAATGCTGGGGATGGCGTTTTTCAAGTCGTTAGTCAAACACCACGGCAAGACCTATTTCGAGCCGGTCGGTAAGGCACTGCAAGCGGCAGGAATCAAGAAACTGAATCTGCTCAACCCAGCTCACGCGGTGGTGCTCATGCGCGTCGCCGGGCCGTACATGATGTGGCTGACGGCGCGGAAGTTGTTGCCAACGGTTTCACCGCAGTTGCCATCCATGCCCAAATCACTCAGAGAGCACGCCGAGTTTGCTTGCGATCGGCTGCAAAGAATGGCACTGGAAGTATCAGGGACAATGAGCAAATTCCAATTGTCGCTGGCCGATCGACAATGTCGCATGTCTGAACTTTCGCAGCGGTGCCAGGATTTGATCACGGTCTTATGTACAAGTCTGTACGCAGCGCGCCAGCAGGACGAGATCGTCCGTGAGAGTGCAGATATCGCCTGCCAGTGCCTGATTCGGAAGTACGCCGGTCGCCGACCTTCGAACCGCTATTTTCGCCAGGTGACCGAACTTGGCCAGGCAATTGTCGAAGGCCAATTCAAAAGTATTGCCGGGGTTCATCCTGATGAAATCTTGATGCGCTATGAGATATCGTGAAATCCCGGTGCGGGGATACCCGAGAGTCGGAGGTTAACTGCCCGTCTGTAGCATCCTGCTTTTTTCCATGGCTTCCTCCGCCAGGCGGATGTACTCCATATTGTTCGTACCTGCATAGGCACGTTGGTACGTCACGCTCATCGCCGTGTAGCTAAAGGGGTCATCCGGTTGAAGCTCGCACACTTGCTGGGCATGGACAATTGCCTGGTCGTGTTGGCCGAGCTTTTGCAGAACCACGGCCAGTGCGGAATGGGGCAACGCGTATTCCGGGTCGATCTCGATCGACTCCTTGAACTTCAGAGCGGCTTCTTCCAGTTTGCCTTCGTTCTTGAGTTGATCAGCTTCGTCGTACAGCGCAACGGCGTCAGACATGCAAACTCTCCTTTGGGGTAAAAAAACGATGTGGGGGGTGACCGAGGTAGCGACCCGCTGCCAGCCAGGTGCTAGCAAGCGAAGCTGCATGCCACCTGACAGTAGCATCCACCATTGAGCAAAAATGGTCCAGGGGCTGATGTAAACAGTGTGTTATCAAAAGGTACCAAATCGTGGAGGTGACGGGCGGAGAGCGAGTTTTGCGTCTTGTCCGATAAGGCCGGCAAAATCAGTACATCCGGCTAAGCTGCTATCACATTTCAAGCCGATAAAGTCGTTAGTCAATCCCCTCCGCGTTGCTGTGACTACGTGGTGAGTAAAAAACATTGCCGTGGCATCGCGCCACCTAGTTTCAAGGGTCCATTCTGTGTCAATTCATCCGCTGGCGGTCGTCAGTCCTGCCGCCGAAATTGGTTCCCACGTCGAAATTGGTCCTTTTTCCGTCATCGAACCTGGGGTGACTATTGCCGACGGGTGCCGTCTTGGAAGTCACGTCGTCGTCTGTTCGGGGACTTCGCTGGGTCCTGAGAATCAAGTTTTCCAGGGCGCCATCTTGGGAGGCTTGCCGCAGCACATGCAGATGTCGGAGTGCCCAGGCCGATTAACGGTCGGGCGTGGCAATGTGATTCGCGAGAACGTTACGGTCCATCGTTCGCTCTACGAAGAGGGTGAGACAACCATCGGCGATAGGTGTATGTTGATGGTCAACTCCCATGTGGCTCACGACTGTCGGTTGGGAAACGACACCATTCTCACGAACAATGTGATGCTCGGTGGGCATGTTGAGATTGGCGGGAAGGCTTTCCTGTCAGGTGGGGCGGCTGTGCATCAATTCTGTCGTGTCGGACGGCTGGCAATGGTGGGCGGGATGGCCCGGGTGAGGCAAGACGTGCCTCCGTTCGTTACCGTCGACGGTGGTTCAACGATGGTGGTGGGACTCAACCGTGTTGGACTCAAGCGGGCCGGATTCAATCACACGGAGCTGAAGCAGCTTAAGGCTGCCTATCGGGTCATTTATCGAGGCGGAATGGTATGGAATGAAATGCTCCTGCAACTGCAGCAACTTTTTGCCGCTGGACCCGCCAGGGAGTTTGAGCCTTTTTTCCGCACGGGAACCCGAGGCTTTGTGCAAGAACGGCGCACTCCGCCAGGCGCTACGGTTCGCTTGGTGCGGGAAGAGGAAAATCACGAAGCCCAAGCCATTGCGTTGCAAATGATTAACAAAATGGCGGGTTGAAACGACTTCGCAAATTCGCTGGCGCTAAAGCAAGCCCGGGCGGTTGCCGGCTGGAATTTAGCCTGACTTTTCTGAATGGGGCGGCTCCCAATCGGCCCTTCCCCGCACCGCTGCACGGCAGAGCGTGGGGTCACCGTGGGTTAGTTTCAGTTGGGTTTCGTTACCGGGCGATTGCCGCCTGAGCTGCGGCGAGACGTGCGATCGGTACGCGGAAAGGGCTGCACGACACGTAGTCGAGCCCTACCTTGTGGCAGAACTGAATCGAGTCGGGGTCACCACCGTGTTCGCCACAGATGCCGCACTTAAGGTCGCTCTTGACCGAACGTCCTTTCTTGACCGCCATTTCGATTAGCTGACCCACACCGGTGGTATCGAGCGACTGGAACGGATCGCGGGGCAGGATTTCCTGGCCAAGATAGTCGGGCAAGAAGGTGTTGATATCATCGCGACTGTAACCAAAGGTCATTTGAGTAAGGTCGTTGGTGCCAAAACTGAAAAAGTCAGCCACTTGTCCAACTTCATCAGCGGTCAGAGCTGCCCGGGGGATCTCGATCATCGTACCGATCAAGATGTTGAGCTTGCCGCGATGCTTTTTCCTGGCTTTAACTTTGTCAATGGTTTGACGAACTTGTTTCCCCAGGACCTCAAGTTCCTTGGCGGTGCCGATGAGCGGGACCATAATCTCGGCAACCGCCTTAATTTTTTTCTGTTTGCAGGAGATGACCGCTTCGGTGATCGCGGTGACTTGCATTTCGAGGATTTCCGGATAGGTCACTGCCAATCGACATCCCCGATGCCCGAGCATGGGATTCATTTCGTGCAACTGGGTGACGCGTGCTTTGATTGCCGCGGTCGAGATTCCTAACTCTTTGGCCATGGCTGCCTGACTCTTGGATTCCTGTGGCAAGAATTCGTGCAGGGGAGGGTCGAGTAGCCGAATGGTAACGGGCAGTCCGTGCATCGCTTTGAAAATACCGATGAAGTCCTTGCGCTGCAGCGGTAACAGCTTTTTGAGGGCAACCCGGCGATCCTTTTCATTGTCGGCCAGGATCATGGCACGCATCGCCTTTATCCGTTCGCCTTCGAAGAACATGTGTTCGGTTCGACAGAGTCCAATGCCTTGGGCGCCAAATTCACGCGCTCGTCCTGCATCAGCCGGTGTATCGGCGTTGGTGCGAACTTGCAACGTACGGTACTTGTCAGCCCATCGCATGACTTTCGCAAAGTCTCCGGAGAGCGTGGGCTCGTGGGTTGGCACCTCACCAGCCATGAGTTCACCCGTGGAACCGTCGATCGACAGAATATGATTGTGGGTGAAGGTTTTCCCACCGACTTTGAACTTGCGTTTCTTCGCATCGATTTCGAGGTTCCCGGCACCGGCGACACAGCATTTGCCCCAGCCCCGGGCCACGACGGCGGCGTGACTGGTCATCCCACCGGTGCTGGTGAGAATCCCTGCGGCGGAGTGCATGCCATCAATGTCTTCCGGGTTCGTTTCCTTTCGAACCAGAAGTACCTTTTCACCCTTGGCACTACGTTCGACCGCTTCAGCGGCCGTAAAGGCTGGCTTGCCAAACGCGGCCCCGGGCGATGCCGGGAGACCAACGGTGAGAACTTCCGCCTTTTTCTTGCCTGCGGGAGTAAAACTGGGAAGCAGTAGCTGCGTGAGGTCACCGGCTGGGATCCGCAGAACGGCTGTCTTTTCATCAATCAAACCCTCTTTCACCATGTCGCAGGCAATTTTCACCGCAGCCCCGCCGGTCCGCTTGCCGTTGCGCGTTTGGAGCATGAAGAGCGTGCCCTTCTCAATGGTGAACTCGATATCCTGAACATCTCGGTAATGATCTTCGAGGGTGTCCTTAATGCCCAGCAGTTGCTGATAGACCTGCTTGTTCCAGCGAGACATTTTCTCGACGGGCTGCGGTGTGCGAATGCCAGAGACCACGTCTTCGCCTTGAGCATTGATCAGGAATTCGCCATAGAACTTGTTTTGTCCGGTTGATGGATCGCGTGTGAATGCCACGCCTGTTCCAGAGTCATCCCCCATGTTCCCAAACACCATGGACTGCACGTTGACGGCGGTTCCCAACAGTCCCGTGATGTTTTCCACCTGGCGATATTTCACGGCTCGAGGCTGCATCCAGCTTTGAAACACCGCTTCAATCGCCAAGCCGAGTTGCTGAATTGGATCCTGAGGAAATGGCTTGCCATAGTGTTTACGATAGACCTTCTTGTAAGCAGCGCACAACTGAATCATGCCTTCCAGCGGCACTTCGGTATCGTCTTGAACCCGGTATTTTTTCTTGATGTTGTCGAACGCGGCTTCAAAATGTTCGTGATCGACACCACACACCACATCACCATACATGTTGATCAGACGTCGATACGCGTCGTAAGCAAATCTTTCGTTGCCGGTCGCAGCTGCCAGTCCAAGAACCGATTGATCATTCAGACCCAGGTTCAAAATCGTGTTCATCATTCCCGGCATGGAGACGGCTGAACCACTGCGGACCGAAACCAAAAGCGGCATCTCGGTATTTCCAAACTTCTTGCCAAGTTCTGATTCGAGGATCGAGACGTTGTGACGTACCGCTTCCATCAAGCTGGCCGGTAACTTCTGGCCACTTTGGTAGTAAAGATCACAAACTTTGGTGGTGATCGTAAACCCGGGGGGCACCGGCAGGCCAAGACTTGTCATCTCAGCCAGGTTCGCACCTTTTCCGCCCAGCAGTTGTTTTTGCGAGCCATCGCCTTCACACTTGGATTGGCCGAAAAAGTAAATCATTTCCGGCTGTACCTTCGGGGAGGAGCCTTTCCTGCGGGAGTTCTTGTTTTTTTGGCGATTGGGGGCTGGCATTTTGAGAACGGCAGAACTCATCAGGGTTTCGCGTAGTTGGTTTTCATGTTGTGGCGCGACAGGACCCCCGGGGCCAGTAGTGATCCCTGTCATCAGGGAGGCCTGCGGCAGTGGGCCAAAAGTAGAGATGGTCATTGGACAGCGATTCCAACAGCAGGTCAATGTGGTTAACCTCGAATTGTTATCGAATCCTGGACCTCGGTTTTCGTTCACAGCTGGCCAATGGGGTTTTGGGGCAGAAAAACACTCCCAGGCAAAACGGATCGTGTTGCCTACAGCTTGATGCCACAGGTTTGTTCGGTAGTCTGATTTTAGGTTTAAAGGTGGCAACAGAATGAGTGTTCTCGTGGTTGCCTGCCGACAAAGGCTGCTGGGCTACGGGAGTCAGTTTATGTCATGTGAAGTTTGGGAGAAGCCATTTCCGTGATGCTAACCTTGAAGAACACGTCCGATAAGCGAATGGCCATCCTCTTTGAGGGCGGGTTGGTGGTGTTGGCAAGTGGCCTTGTTATGGTCCTCGCCCGGTGGCCCGGGTGGCACTTGTGGAGGTTGATCTGGCCCACATGGCCAGCCTTGCCAGGAGCGGTCCTAAGCGGAGTTCTGGCGACGATACCGCTGGTTGGCTGCTATCTGTTGCTTGCCAGGATGACCTGGCCCCCGTTGGTGCGGCTTCGCAGGGGGACGATCCGTGTTGCCCGTTTGCTCCTGGGAGATGCCAGCACCTGGGAGTTGGCGGTCGTTTCGGCACTGGCTGGAGTTGGTGAGGAGTTGCTCTTTCGCGGTGTGGTTCAGCCAGTTGTGGTTCATCTCACAACACCGGTGATTGGCCTGATTGCGGTAAGCCTGCTGTTCGGACTGGCCCACTGTTTGACATGGCTCTATTTCGCTTTCGCCACCCTCATTGGGCTTTATTTAGGATCCTTAGCCCTGCTGTGTGGGGAAATTGTGACTCCCGCAGTTGCCCATGGACTCTACGATTTCGTGGTCCTGGTTCACGTGTTAAAGTTGGGTCACGATCGCGGTCTTCGCATATGATGATCAAGGGATCGGGGATGACCGCCGGGAAGAAGTGCTGCTGATGATAAGGAGTCGACGGCCCGGGCGGTCACTCAGCGGATTGGGGTTTGCGAGTTGTGAAGCGAGCTGGTTTAAAATCACCAGCGTGGTGCCACCGGCGGAAAAACAAGGCCGGGTACCGGTACCCCAAAGTCGTGTGGGATCGAATTTTAAAAAGTAAACCCCACAGCCACCGTGCATACCAACCGTGTGATGCAGTGGGATATTGGGGGAGGGCCGTGGCACTCTGGAACTGTCAGCTCTGGAACTTTTCGTAAAATGTTCCATAATCGCAGAAGCTGTATTTGGTTTTTGTCCGACAAGTCTGGTCCGTTTGTCCTCTACGATTGCATGCATCCCCGTTTACGGAGACATCGATGACCCATTCAACGGTTCGTTTCGGCTTAGTCGGGTATGGGGCCTGGGGAAATTTTCACGCCGACGCCATTGCCAAAACAGAAGGTGCCGAGTTGAGGGCCATTTCGGGACGTACCGAACAGACATGCCAGGCCGCGCGAGAAGCTTTTCCCGACGCCGATGTGTATGCTGATTACCGGGAGTTAGTCCGGCGTGACGATCTTGACGTCGTGGACATTGCAGTTCCGAACCATGTCCATCACCAGGTCGCATGCTCAGCATTGGAAGCGGGTAAGCACATCTTGCTGGAAAAGCCCATGGCCATATCGGTCCAGCAGTGCGATGACATTTTGCGGCTTGCGCGTCATAATCAGCGGCTGGTGGCGATTGGCCACGAGTTACGCCTGTCATCCCTGTGGGGTAAAGCAAGTGAATTAGTGGAAGAAGGTTTTGTGGGCCAGCCGCAGTATGTCCTGGTCGAGCTTTCGCGGAATCCCTACCGCCAGGGATCCTACGGTTGGCGGTACGATATCGAGCGGGTGGGTAACTGGATCCTGGAGGAGCCAATTCACTTTTTCGATTTGGCACGATGGTATTTACAATCCTCTGGCCAACCGACCAGCGTCTATGCGACCGCCAATTCGCGACAAGAGGGTCATCCCGAGTTGCAGGACAACTTCACCGCTATCGTTCATTTCGAGGGAGGTGCCTATGGGGTCATTACCCAAACGCTCAGTGCCTTTGAGCACCACCAGACAGTCAAGATTACTGGTAGTCGTGGCGCAATTTGGTTGTCGTGGAGCGGTCCTCAGGATCGAACTCGGCATCCCACCTTTTTTCTCAAAGCGTTTGACGGCGATCAGGTGCGGGAAGTGCCGATCACCAAGACCGCAGGTGAGTTGTTTGAATTAGAAGATCAAATGGTGATGATGGTCCGTGCGGTCCGTGATGGCGGTCCACTGGCCGCAACAGGCGAAGACGGGCGCTGGTCCGTCGCACTCTGCCTGGCCGCTGCGGAATCGGTTGAAAAAGGAGTACCGGTGGCGATCTAGCTGAGAGTTGACACTCCCGGCCGAGCTATTGGAGGAACTTCGACGGCCACGTCCCAATCGTAGCGTGGGGGCGAAAGGTCTTCTGCCAAGTTGGTCGCCTGTTCCCAGGTGATTTTCTTGCCGGTGTAGCTGGCCAAACGTCCGAGGATTGCCAGCATGGTGCTCTTGGACATAACGTCGCCGTTGTTAACTGGCTTGCCGGCACGGATGCTGGCAAACAACTCGTCCTGTTCGGCCTGGTGCATCTGCCGCCCTTTGGGACCGGAATACTCCCACGTGACGTTGCCGTCGTGGTCCTGAATCATCCCCTTTTCGACGTGACACACTCCCTCGGTGCCGATGATGTTGCAGGAGACATCATTCGAGCAACCGGGTTGTTGGCGACAATGATGAAAATGCTTCAGACCACTGGCGTGTTCATAGACGACCGCATGATGATCGAAAATTGTGCCGAGTTCTGGTCCACTGCGTGCCTGCATGCCACCCAGGCTGACCGCCGAAACAGGTGGTTCGTCGTGCATGGCCCAGGCCGCTTTATCCATACTGTGGATCGCCTGCTCGACAATGTGGTCGCCTGATAGCCAGGTGAACCAGTACCAGTTGCGGAGTTGCCATTCCATGTCACCCCAATGCTCTTCGCGCCGCATTGGCCATTCTTTGCCCGGCCGATCTGCGTTGTAAGCCGAGTGCATGGCAGTGATGCGGCCGATGGCTCCATCGTGAATTTGCTGTATTGCCGCGCGGGCAACCATATTATACCGCCAGCACAATCCCGAAACGACAGCCAGACCTTTTTGCTTGGCCTCGTCACACGCGGCTTGCACCTTCTTCACTCCAGCCGGATCTACGGCGACCGGCTTTTCGGCGAAGACGTGGATCCCGGCGTCAACGCTGGCCTGTAGATGCTGTGGTCGAAAATGGGGCGGTGCAGCGAGCAGCACCACATCGATGCCGCTGTCGAGGACCCCCTGGTAAGCATCGAAGCCGACAAAGCATCGTTCCTTTGGCGCGTCGATACGACCGGCAAGATCACCAGCGTGTCGCTTTAAGATTTTTAAACACGATTTGATCTGATCGTCAAACGCATCACCCAGTGCCACCAGTTGGGTGTGGGGATCGGCCTTGAGCGCCTGAATCGCCGCACCCCGTCCACGTCCTCCACATCCGACGAGGCCAACTTTTAACGTATCGGAACCCGCGGCGTGCGCTGTTTGCGCAAATTTAGAACCGAGCGCCAGCTTTGCAGTCACGGCGGCGGTCGCCGTGTTTTTGATAAATTTGCGCCGCGAGGTGTACTGGTCAGAGTTGTGCTTTTCGTTTTTCTGCATGGAAATCGCTCGTCGGTTTGCAGGAGAGCCAGGAGGGAGATGTCGGGATCATCGATTCGAGTATTTGTCCGCCTTTCCCATTGGGGGGAAGGGCCAAACGCCCTGTTTTTCCAATCGGATGGTGTGAGGTCACGTCGTTAGCAGGACCTGATCCATGCGTTGGGAGATGTCGGCCAACCGCTGGCGGTCTCCGCCGGGAACCTCGGCCGTTGCCCAACCGGAAGTATAGCCGATGTCGGCCAATGCCGCTCGCACGGCGGGCCAGTCACAATCGCCGTCGCCAATTTTCACTTGAAATCCTTTCCAAAGGCCTTCATCTTTCTGCTTTTTACGGCTGTATTCCTTGATGTCCAGTTTCACAATCCGCGGGCCGAGAATCCGGATCCACTGTTCGGGCCATCCAAATCGTACCACGTTGCCGACGTCGAAGTAGACACCCACAGCCGGGCTCTGGAGCTCGTCGACAAAGCGAGCCATCTCCAGCGGACTCAGCAGAAAATTGTTCCACACATTTTCGACCAGTAACTGGATGCCATGTTGCTCAGCATACGGTGCTGCTGCCTGGATCCGCTGTTGCTGTTCGCGATAAACGGTATCGTATGGATGGTCCTTGTTGACTTTACCCGCAACGACCAATACGCTTGTCGCTCCGTAGAACTTCGCGTTGTCGATGGCGTTCTTCAGGTCAGGATTGGTACTGTTGAGAAATCCATGCACGACAACACCCGTTGCATCGATGGCTTTGCGGACTTCGTTTCGGTCGATCTTTGTCGTGACATGTATTTCGGTTCCCTCAAAACCGAGGTCCGCCAGTAGCTGGAATTTCCCCAGCACCGACAGATTTTCCTTAATCATATGATATTTGACAGCTTTTCGGATTCGCCCGTGTGCGTGCGGTTGGACTGTGCCGGCCATGCAACTGGCGAATCGATTCGAGAAACTTGTGATCATTGCAGCGGCCGCAGCATGCTCCAGAAAATATCGCCGTGAAACCTGATTCATGAGTTGCTCCTGGTAAACTGACTCCCCGCACCTGTTTGAAACGCCGCCACTAAACACGCACCGCACCTTGGCGGGATCAGCAGTTTGATATAAATCGCGGTTTGATACAGATGACCCAACCGAATAAATTGTACACAACGTTCCAGCAATTCCAAGTTTGAGTTGACAAGTTGAATCGATGACATATCGATTAGGCGTAGACATCGGCGGCACATTTACGGACTTCGCTCTCCTGAACGAAGACTCCGGCCAGCTCGCGGTCCACAAGCAGCTCACCACGCCGGATGATCCCTCGCGCGCCGTGTTGGATGGGATTCGTGATCTCCTTGGGCGCGAGCGGGTTGACATCGAGTCGATCGCGGCGATTGTCCACGGTACAACGCTGGTGACCAACGCGATTATCGAGCGCAAGGGTGCCAAATCCGGTATGATCACCACCGCGGGTTTCGCCGATGCGCTCGATATGAGGGAAGAGAAACGGTACGACCTCTTTGATCTACGGTTGGTGTTTCCCGAGCCGCTGATTCCACGTTGGCGCCGCATGGAAGTATCAGAGCGATGTCGCTACGACGGCACTGTGGAAATTCCGCTGGACGAGGAGAAGGTCCGCGCCGCCGTGACCCATCTGGTTGAGGAGGAGGGGATCGAATCCCTGGCAGTCTGCCTGTTGCACTCATATGCCAATCCCAGTCACGAGCTGGCCATCCGGCGCCTGGCAGCCGCACAGTACCCGGATCTTTTCATTTCTACTTCGGCAGAGGTTTTCCCCGATCTCCGCGAGTTTGCACGTTGGACAACAACCTGCATCAATGCGTACACCCAGCCGATGTTCGACCAATACCTCCAGCGCATTGAATCGGCTCTGGCAGAGCTGGGACTGGTCGGCAACTTCTATATCATGACCTCGAGCGGGGGGACGGTCACGACGGAGACAGCCCGCGCTTTTCCGTCAAGAATGCTCGAGTCTGGACCGGCCGCCGGGGTACTGATGTCGGCCTTTCACGGCGCAACGTTAACACTCCCTGAGTTGCTCTCCTTCGACATGGGAGGGACGACGGCCAAGGGTGCGCTGGTCCAGGGCGGAAAGCCGGTCAAGGCGTACCAAATGGAGGTGGCACGGGTGCACCAATTCAAGCGCGGGAGTGGGCTGCCCGCAAAAATCCCGGTCATCGACATGATCGAAATCGGCGCCGGTGGTGGCAGTATTGCCCAGCTTGATCAGCGCGGACTTCTGGCAGTCGGGCCTCGCAGCGCAGGTGCAGATCCGGGCCCGATCTGCTACGGGCGAGGTGGAGACGCACCTACCCTCACCGACGCCAATCTCATCCTCGGTTATCTCGACCCCGATTTCTTCCTGGGTGGAGAAATCAAATTGGAAGTCACCGCGGCCAAAGAGCTGACAAACGCCCGCGTGGCGGAGCCGCTGCAGCTTTCGCTGGCGCGGGCCGCCTGGGGTATCCACGACATCGTGAACGAGGACGTTGCCCGGGCATTTAGAATTCATGCATCGGAACGCGGTTTTGATTATCGAAAATGCTCGATGGTGGCGTTTGGTGGATCGGGTCCACTTCACGCGCTCCGCATCGCATCCAAGCTCAAGATTCCGCGTGCGATATTTCCGGTCGGAGCGGGTGTGATGTCGGCTCTCGGATTACTTGCCAGCCCACTTGCATTTGAAATCGTTCAGGCACAGCACTGTTTTGTTGACGAGCTGGACGCGACGCAATTCGAAGGTGCCTTTGCACCTTTGGTCGAGCGTGCCGTTGCACCGTTGCGCGATGCTGGGGTCCCGCGCGAGCAAATCACGCTCGAATATCGACTCGACATGCGCTACCATGGGCAGGGGTATGCCCTCGAAGTTACTCTGCCCGATCGCTCCGATCGTTCCACCATCTTCCACGACCTGACCAGCCTTTTCGCTGAGCGTTACGAAACCGTTTACGCGTTCAGCCTGATCGAATCGCCACTGGAGATCACCACCTGGAAGGTCGAGGCCCGAGGACCAAAGCCGAAAATAATGGCTGGTTACAGCGTTGAAAGCCAGCAGTCAAGTGACGTGAGCAAGGCGTTGAAGGGCACCCGACCCGCCTATTTTCCGGAAGGCGACAACTACGTTGACTGCCCGGTCTACAATCGTTACTTGCTGCCCGCCGCTTCGCGCCTGGAAGGTCCTGCCCTGATCGAAGAACGAGAATCGACGATGGTCATCGGGCCGGGCGACGTGGTCACGGTGGATCATTATTTGAACCTGGTCGCGGAGTTGGGAGAAACCAGCTTACCGACAATCGCAAATCAGCACGTGGAAAAATGAGCAACCATCCCGAATCCGGCAACTTGCGTCCTGCCATTGATGCTGTAGACCTCAGTATCATGTGGGGCCGGTTGGTATCCATTGCCGACGAAATCGTCTCGACTCTGATGCGGACCTCTTTTTCCACTATCGTTTCGGAAAGTTATGACCTGACGGTAGCCATCATGGATTCCAACGGTCAGCTTCTGGCGCAGGGGACCTACAGCGTACCTGTTTTCATGGGAACCGCGCCGCATACCCTGCGGCACTTTCTCCAGCGGTTCCCGCCGGAGACCCTGAAACCTGGCGATGTTGTCATATCCAACGATCCCTGGATTGGTACCGGCCACATGTTCGACATCAACGTGATGCGCCCCGTGTTTCGGAAGGGAAAAATCATCGCCTACACCTTGAGTATCACCCATTTACCCGACGTTGGGGGGCTCGGATTCGGGGCGACCGCAACCGAGGTCTATCATGAAGGGTTACGGCTGCCGATCTGCAAATTACTCGAAGGTGGGGTTCGCAACGACTTCATCGTCGACCTCATCTCCACAAACGTGCGGACTCCCGAAGAGGTTCTGGGTGACCTCTTTGCGAATGTGACTTGCAATGAGGTGGGCGGGCGGATGCTACTGGATTTCATGGACGAATATGGCCTGTCTGATTTGGAGGGTTTGTCAGCGGCTATCCGGTTACATTCCGAACAGGCAACCCGCGAAGCCATCGGCGCCATGTGCGACGGTGCCTACCAAAACTCGATCCAGATCGAAGGTATCGACGGGCCACTGACGCTCGCTTGCGAAGCGACCATCTCGGGTGACTCGATATCCATCGATTTTTCCGGGACGTCTCCCAGCGTGCGGCGGGGTATCAATGTGCCCTTTTGCTACACGAAGGCCATGTCACTCTACACCGTAAAATGCATGACCGTGCCTGAATTGCCCAACAACAGTGGGTCGGTTGTGCCGGTGCACGTGGTGGCCCCCGCGCGGTGCTTGCTCAACGCCGAGTCGCCCTCGCCGACGGGGGGACGGCACGTCGTCGGGCATTTTGTCACACCGCTGCTTTTCGGCGCACTCGTCGAGGCAGCTCCCGACCGAGTACAAGCCGATTGCGGCATGATGGATCTGATGACTTTTCAGGGAACGCACTCGAACGGGCGGGGCATCACCACGATTTATTTTGCCTCGGGAGGGTTTGGTGCATTGCAGGATTATGACGGACTGGCTACCACCCCCGGCCCATCCAATATGGCCGTGGTGTCGACCGAGCTGTGGGAGACCCTGACCGGAACGACTGTCGAGCATCGACGACTGCTCCCGGACTCCGGCGGTCCGGGAAAGGCCCGTGGTGGTGTTGGGCAGGAAGTTACCATTCGCAATGACACGGGTCACCCTATGAGTATCTTTTCCATGGCTAGTCGCACGGAATTCCCTGCGATCGGGCTGCTTGGGGGGAACCCAGGTCGTCCTCGCGAGCATTGTGTCAACGGCGAGACGATCCATCCCAAGGGTCACTACGAGCTCGCCCCGGGAGATCGAATTACGCTGATCGAAGCTGGGGGCGGCGGTTTTGGTGATCCCAGCCAGCGTCCCCATGCGTTGCTGGCCGATGATCTTCGCCATGGTTACATCACCAAGGCCGGTGCACTTCGGGATTACGGTGTCGATTTGGATGCAGCCGAGCCCGCTCCATAAAGATTGACCCCGCGGGTTAACCGCGATGACAAGCGACGACGTCACCATTTCACGCCAGGCTTCCCAATGGTTGGCAGTGGGGGTGTGTGCGGACGGTTTTGGGCTCCAATTGCTTCGAGCATGAGGACGTCGCCTTGGGGTAATCCGGCAACGTCTGTTTCTATCGGTTGTTCTGTTAGGCAGTTCCCTCCACGGGGGCACGCGGAAATTGCGTCACCCTCTTTCCAGTTTGACCGCCGCGATCTTTCGGCCCCCTATCTCGAAATCCTCACACAATTTTCCCAGCTTGAAACCGAGCGACTGGAAAAACTCCAGTTTTTCTTCATCTTCGACCGACAGCACCGCACAGCAGCCACTGGCGGCGTGCAATTCTCCCCAATCGATTGCGGCTTGGATCAGTTCTGACCAGCAGGTCAAAAATCGGTGGTGTGCGAAGCCGTCGACCTGGCAGCCGCCATCGTCGAGCAGCCTGGCAGTTGACAGCCCTACGCAGCGGCCGTCGTCGGTGCGAGCGGCGAACCATTGGCCTTGATCGCCGCCGACCGCGGCCAGGTAGCGTCGGTAAAGTCCGTTGCAGGAAATCTGTATCTCGTGACGCGTCGAAACCATGGCGGCATTTGCGTCCAATACCTGCCAGTTATGTGGAGCCAGCAGGAGTGGGATGATGGGAACCCGGAGTGACGGAGTTGCTTCGTCAATCGTGACACCACCGGCTACGCGGAAGTGTTCGACCAGAAAATCCTCAGGTGATTTGCCACTGGTGATGTTGGCCATTACCGTGCTGCAGGTCAGCCTTCGCCACCCGAGCCGATGATAAATACGAAATGCCGTAGGGTTAAACCGTGTGCCGAGAAATAGCACTTCGCCGCATCGAGCGCGGAACTCGGTGAGCACCTCAGTACAAAGTTTGGTTGCCAAACCCTGATCACGAAACTTTGGATCTGTCGCTACCTCACCCAGGCTTCCCAACCGGGAAAGTGCCCGTGGTTGTAATGTGCTACAGGCGGCTACCACCAGCTCATCGCGATTTTCCAAAAACACGGTGCAGTGGTTGTGTTCATTTTCGCTCCCCAGATAGACGTCGTGGGTGACATCCGGAGCATCTGAAAAGATCGATGCCCATAATGTAAACAGCTGTTCAGCAAGCAGTTTGTCCAACGGTACGTCGTATTTCATGACAATTGCGGGGTGGGTCGTTTCGTCATCAGCTGCGCTGGTGGCCGCACCTGGAATCGCACGGTCAGCTAAGTACCGGCACGTCGGAGATCCATGATCTCGACGTCGACGCCGGGTGAATAATGGGCACAGACAGGATTTTCGTCGATCGACTCGATTCCCGCCGCTTGGATCAAGGAGTCCGAAACTTCGGTGACCTCGACCTTTTGAACGGGATAGGGGCGGTGATGCACTTGGCCACGCCACACCTGACCCTGACGCTCGACAAACAGCAAATAACGTTCTAGCAAAAAGTGCTGGAGCGTATCGAGCTGCGAGGGCCCAAGGGGATCACCGATCTGGTAACGGGTTGAAAACGTGGCTGGCTGTCGCACGGGTTGTACCTGATACATATGTTGGTGTTCCCCTGCCGTGAATTTCATTTTGGCAAAGTGATACGGTAGCCCCCAACCCATTCTTCCGCCCCAAACTCCGAGATGAGAATTCGCGTCCAACGACATGAAATAGACGCCCGGTTCACCCCCGCAATGGACATAAGTGCGAACATTGGTTTCCAGAAAATTGATCGCCGCGAACGCGGGCCACCAGCGGGGCCGGATATCTCGCATGACCAAAGGCACCACTCCCATCAAGGATTTTCCCTCGTAGAGATCCAACGAGAGGGAGTCGGGAACACAGGCTCTCAACTGGTCAACAGGCACTTCCCAATGCAAGAACAGCAACGACCTCCAATTCTGGAAGCCTGGTGGTTTTCCTGGGGAACGGCGAGCTGGAGCAAGTCGGTCCACTGATGACGGATCCTTATGTCGAGTGGTTCAACTTAGGCAATCGGTGGGATGGAAGGGTGATCGGGGTTCTCTCTTCGACGCACTTTAACCGGCGGTTTCGTCAACGAATGCGAATGACGCCGATGTACTACTTGCACACTACCCGCATGCAGGCTTTTCAGCGACTGCTGACCACAATCCCCAAAAGTCTGGTCGAGATTGCTGTGGATGTTGGCTACACGGACCCATGGATGAAGAAACCAGGCTGTGCTGTTTTTGGTTTTGGTCCCATTTGCGATACTTCTCGCACAGGCTTCCAAGGTCACGATACAGAAACGATGAGTGGTTACCCTGCTTCAAGCGTCCTGAGCGTGCGAGTGATCCACAGTGTGAACTGGGCACTAGCATTGGGAATCGACTCCCACTGCGGTGGAGGACAGGTTGGCCAGAACTCCGGATAAATGAAACTGCCGTCCGACTGCTGAAGCGTGACGAGATGATCGGCAAATCGGCAACTGTCCTGCACGTATTTATTCTCGCCGGTGATTGCATATAACGTGGTAGAAGCCCAACACATCTTGTGGCTAATCGTATTGGTCCACAAATCCACGGCATGGCGGATCGTGTGATCGTACCATTCGACGGCCGTATCCAAATACTTGCGATCACCCGTCACCCCATGGACATTGGCTAATGCCAGGATCAGTAATCCCATCTTGTAATAGTGTTGTTGTGGCTCGGCCCAACGGAGCACCGTCGTGATAGCACATTCGTCACCACTGGTTACCAACCCGTCGGGCTCGTTCCAGGCGGTATAGAACTGATTACTCGGGTCAGGTTGTGCCTGGCAAAGTCTCAGCAGAAAGTCGCCTGCTTTGACCGATGCCTCTTTCCGACCGGTCTTGGCAAATGCGATCGTGCTCATGGTCGTACTGTCAAAGTCCAGGGCTCCTCGACCATTGGCCAATTGTGGCAGGCCAGCGAAGAAACCACCCGAAGTTCGATCCTGGAATTTGGCCACATAATCGAGCCATCGCCCGCCAAGCTCAAAGGCTTCGGCCTCGACGGCACCCCAACCGAGCCAACTTGGTACATAGGTCATCATCTGATTTCGGTTGGGGTTCTGCTTCAATGGGACGTCGGTATCGACGAAGTGCTGTCCGACATAGCGCAACGCCTGGAGTGACAAGTCGCGACGTCCCACATAATTTGCATAGGCAATCAGCGAAAAATATCCATCGGCCGATCTGGCATGTGGCCAGTTTCCACCATGTTTGTCGTAATTGGCTTCGATGAACTGATCGAATCGCTGGATCGACGCCCGGTAAGCCTCGATCCGTCGCTGGTTTTCATCGACAGTTGGTTTGTTTGTTTCGCCAACGGGTGCTCGATTGTTTTCGCGACGAATCACGCTGGCTGCTTTGTTAAATTTGGCTGATGCGTCAACCCGAACCACAGACACTTCACCGCCGAACCCAATGATATTGAAGCCCGCGTCGCGGGACTGCTCAAATCCGGGTGTCAGAATTGCAGCCTGCTTACCGGTGTTGCGACATGCCGTCACAACGGCCGCGGCAGCGTCCAGAAACGGCTGGTGCGACCAAAGGTCTTTACAAGTCCATCCGCAGCTGAGGCTGAGATCTACCGGGCCGAGCAGCAGTCCCGTAATGCCATCGACTGCCACAATTTCTTCGAGGTTTTCGAGCCCACGTTTCGACTCGATCTGTGGGAGCAGGATCATGCTTTGATTCGCCGAGTTGAAGTCAAGGCCATACATTGAAGAGCGAATGTTGCCGGCATAAGAGCGATCTCCGACCGGAGGATAGTAGGTTGCGCGTACGAGTTTTTTGGCCTGTTCAGCTGATTCCACCAGTGGCACGATCAAACCTGCATATCCGGCGTCGAGCGTCTGTTGAATCCAGTAAACTTCGTGACAGGGAAGTCGAACTATTGGTGTGACTCGAGGATTTGACGCTTGTACAGCCCGCAGCAGATGGACACTATCTACAACTCCAATCGCCGAGTGCTGAAGATCAATGCCCATGAAATCGATGTCTGTGCGCTCGACCAGAAGTTCAATCAGCTCGGGTGAATTGGAACCGGAAAAAACTCCACATGCGACCCGAGACTCATCAAGGCACTGATGTAACCGTGTTCGATACTCCATTTTGGCTCCCTCTGTTTACGTCACCCAGATATTACTCACCACAGGTCCAGGCACGTCGGTCAAACGATAATCGCGTTCTTGGAATTTGCAGGTCATCCGCGGGTGATCAATGCCTGAAAGGTGCAGAACCGTCGCATTCAGGTCGTAGACGCGGACGCCGCAGGTATCTTGATCAACGATGTTGTACCCCCGATCGTCGATTTCACCATAAGTTAAGGTATTTTTCATCCCACCACCAGCCAACCCGACGCAAAAGCAGCACCGATGGTGGTCGCGTCCGTAGTCGCCGCCCAAGTTTTGCCGACGGACCGCGCAACTCAATTCCCCGTTCCAGACAACCAGTCTATCGTCGAGCAAGCCATGCCGCTTCAAATCGAGCACCAGTGCCGACGAGCCCTGGTCAACCTTTTTAGCGAGTAGGCGATGGCGGGTGACCTGACCCCCACGGGTCACGAAATCGTGCCAAGTAGCATCAATTCTGGCCTTAATCGGCGAGTCTCTACCATTCCTCCCAGTCCATCCTGAATCATCGCCAGGAGGAGAGTTTTGCCAATTTCAGCAATATCAGCCTTGCCCTGTGGACCAGACTCGGCGTTTGTTGTTATTCACCGATCCGGTCGTGTGACAAACGGAAAGTGGAGATTGGGAGATGAGCCGTGGGGAGGTCATCGCAAAAAAACAGCCCGACCCATGATGGGTCGGACTGCTTTGATATGAATGACCAGCTCTCTTCTTCCAGACGTAGGAAGGGAGGCTTAATGTCTGGTACCGCTCAGTTGCAGTCGCAGCTGGAGGGTGCCTCACAACTCGGCTCTTCACAGCTGGCACACTTGCAGCAACGGCGAACACAAACGGGAACCTGCTTGCAAACGATCTTGGGTACGCAGCGAGTAACCGTGTAAGGGACCTTACGTGGTACACACTTGTAGCATTTGATCGTCTTCTCATACGTTTCAGGAACGCAGACCTTGTAGCAGCAAGTCTTCGTGCGCTGCTCAGGGACCATCTTGCAGACCTTGTAGGTGCAAGTGCGGGTCTCGGGGACCATTTTGCAGACCTTGTAGCAGCAAGTCTTCGTGCGTTGCTCAGGGACCATCTTGCAGACCTTGTAGGTGCAAGTGCGGGTCTCGGGGACCATTTTGCAGACCTTGTGGCAGCAAGTGCGGGTCTCGGGGACCATTTTGCAGACCTTGTAGCAGCAGGTCCTCGTGCGTTGCTCAGGGACCATCTTGCAAACCTTGTAGCAGCAAGTGCGGGTCTCGGGGACCATTTTGCAGACCTTGTAGCAGCAGGTCCTCGTGCGTTGCTCAGGGACCATCTTGCAAACCTTGTAGGTGCAAGTGCGGGTCTCGGGGACCATTTTACAGACCTTGTAGCAGCAGGTCCTCGTGCGTTGCTCAGGGACCATCTTGCAGACCTTGTAGGTGCAAGTGCGGGTCTCGGGGACCATTTTGCAGACCTTGTAACAGCAAGTCTTCGTGCGTTGCTCAGGGACCATCTTGCAGACCTTGTAGGTGCAAGTGCGGGTCTCGGGGACCATTTTGCAGACCTTGTAACAACACGTCTTGGTGCGAGGTTCGCAGACGTACTTCGTGCAACAGATTTCCTTCTCATGGCACTCCGGTACCCAAACTTTTTTGCAGCAGGTACGTGGGCAACCCTGGCAGCAGATTCGCTTACAGCAACCAGGTACGTACCGGCAGCAGCAGGTACACGGATCGAAAACGCAACGACCAGGCGTGCGGACAACCTTCGTGTACTTCGGACCGGGAACCGTGTAGCTCTGTGATTCCCAATGTCCCGAGCGAACCTTGACCGTCTTGGTGTACTTCACTGGCTTACGTACGTGGTAGGTAATTTCGCGCGTGCGATCTTCCCAAACCGGTTTGCAGACGGTGTACTCACGAGTCCGCTCTTCCCAGACGGGCTTGCAGACGGTGTAGCAAATGTCTCTGCTGCGGGTTTCCCAGACAGGCTTGCAGACGGTGTACTCACGAGTCCGCTCTTCCCAGACGGGCTTGCAGACGGTGTAGCAAATGTCTCTGCTGCGGGTTTCCCAGACAGGCTTGCAGACGGTGTACTCACGAGTCCGCTCTTCCCAGACGGGCTTGCAGACGGTGTACTCACGAGTTCGCTCTTCCCAGACAGGCTTGCAGACCGTGTAGCAAATGTCTTTGCTGCGGGTTTCCCAAACAGGTTTGCAGACGGTGTATTCACGAGTTCGCTCTTCCCAAACCGGCTTGCAAACGGTGTAGCAAACCTCTTTGGTACGAGTTTCGGGAACGTAGCGTGTACAGGTGATGACCTTGTCTTCACACACGCGGTCGTAGCACGTCTTGTAACAGGTATGGCACTGCTTTTCCCACTTGACGCATCGGACAGTCTTCATCACAACGTGGTTGCGCATTTGACAGCAAGGGGAGCAACAACGATAACGGGCTGCACCACAGTACCGGGCGTCTGCTTGTCCGGGAACAAGTTGCAGAGCCACGCTGGCGATGAGGAACGCACAAAAAAGGCCTCTCATGTCTCTTTGCCTCCTTTCGAACTTTGGGTTGCTGCGTCGGCTGGTCAAAACAGAGAGGTTCTCCGTCGATAGCATCTTCGGAAAGTGCAAGCTGCTCACCTTAGCCTAAGTTCGTAAATTACCCATACACCCCAATTGACTATCGTGGCATGTTGGCACGGTTCTGATTTTTGTAACTCGTTGATAATGTGATACTTATAGAAAATATGAGGGCTGAATTAGCTTGCGATCCTCGGGTGGCTACAGCAGCTGTACTCGTCAACCCGAAGGAAACAGTCGATCTAATGCCAGAAGTCGTACTGCCTCGTCCGGTTTTTCGCCCGAATTCCAGCGGATTGACTGAACGGATCGGTTTGCGGGCGGAAGGATTGGGTCAAGCGGGTTCAGCGAAGGATTGCCCTTTTGGCGGACGTTCTCGGACTCGTCTTGATTGAGGAGACGCAATTCATTGCCTACACTAATTACCTAATATTCAGATCCAGGCCTGACATTCAGATCCAGGGGCGGCGAGTGGCGTGGCCAGGAGGACCGAGGCCGCGCTCACGTCGAGAGTTGCTCCAGCAGCGTTGGGCCGCGTTTCCCAAAAACAGTTGGTATGCCGCCACCAAAGCAGAAAACCGAGACACCGGATCCACTTGACGTTCCCAAAGCGGTCGTCAACCGGCTGAGTCTCTATTTACGTGAGTTGCGGCACTTGTTGCGGGCCGGGAAGACGACCATCAGTTCCAGCGAACTGGGGAGTTTGCTTGGATTTACCGACGCACAAGTTCGTAAGGATCTTGCTTATTTTGGCCATTTTGGTCACCCAGGTATCGGTTATCGATGTGAAGAATTGATCAACGCAATTCGAAGCATTCTCGGCACCGATCAGGAATGGACTGTGGCGATGGTTGGGATCGGAAACCTCGGCCGGGCGCTTTTAGGATACCGAGGGTTTGTTGATCAGGGTTTTCAGGTTGTGGCAGCATTCGATAGCAATCCCGAAAAGCTGAATGGACAAATCGAAGAAGTCCCAGTCTATCACATTGGTCGGCTTACCGAGGTTGTCCGTCAGCACAACATCCGCCTGGGGTTGATTTGCGTGCCGGCCGCTACGGCGCAGAATGTAGCAGATCGGCTCGTCGAGGCCGGCGTGGCGGGCATCGTGAACTTTGCCCCCGTAACGTTGTCGCTTCCTGAGGAAATCAGCTCGGTCAGCGTCGATCTTTCCACAGAACTTGAACAACTATCGTTTTTCGTTGCCAACCGCGAGCAACCGCGCTAGACTGCGTTAGGGCTGTTCCGTTGTTGGTATGCCGCTGACGTATCGGGTTAGGTACGATTGAACATGCAGTCCTGTTATATCCTGGCTTGTGGCCAACAGCTGCCTGCTCGGAGCCAACACAAGGATCTCAAATAACCTTTAGAGAAGGTGTACCACTCCACGATTCTTGCCCGGTAGTGTAATGGTAGCACTAGGGATTTTGATTCCCTCAGTCCAGGTTCGAGCCCTGGCCGGGCAGCTTGTCATCATGATCAACTCACCGCGAATTAACTTTACTGTGGCCGCTGTGCATGAAGCGGCACTACTTGTCCAGCAAATCCAGCATGAGTTGGTTTCGCCGGCACTAACCAAGGAAGATCGGTCTCCGGTCACGGTTGCCGATTTCGCAGCCCAGGCAGTCATTGCCAAACGCCTGGCCGATCAATTCCCTGAGGAAGTTTTGATTGGGGAAGAAAGTGCCGCTGCACTGCAGACCGAATCTGGTCGAACACTTTTGCCAGCGGTCACCCAGTTTGTTCAACGGTGTTTTCCTGAAGCCACGGACGCATTGGTGCTGGAGTGGATCGATCGGGGAACTGGTGATCCCCCCAAATCTTTTTGGACACTTGATCCTGTGGACGGCACGAAAGGCTTTCTGCGAGGTGACCAGTACGCGGTGGCACTGGCGAGGATTGACACGGGGAGGGTTGAAGTCGGGGCAGTAGGCTGCCCTGAACTGGACATCATTCATGCGGATGAGCATCGCGGACGTG
>Ga0310121_10000859_pt1 | contig 32300 bp, 38 predicted proteins | sample CB27_Tmax_986_MG_FD_203504 | JGI IMG/M metagenome (GOLD analysis project Ga0310121, IMG submission 203504) | Marine microbial communities from Western Arctic Ocean, Canada - CB27_Tmax_986 | ecosystem: Environmental > Aquatic > Marine > Oceanic | place: Canada: Western Arctic Ocean | collected... | reverse complement strand
TATCCTCGCCGCATCCATCATCAGGGCGCCCGCCATCACGAGCACCTCCTTATTGGCCAACGCGATGGTCTTTCCAGCCACGATAGCGGCGAGGACGGCTTGGAGGGCCACTGTGCCGGACGTCGCGCAAACAATGACGTCGGCGTCTGGGTGGGTGGCGACTTCCTCGAGCCCATCCGCACCAGCCGTCGCACAGACCGGAAGATTGCCGGTCCCGTCAGACAGCGCTTGTCGGACCTCGTCGATGGCGGTGGTCGACGCCATGGAGACCACCCGCGGCCGGAAGCGCCGTACCTGTTCGGTAAACCGACCGACATTGCGCCCGGCGGCCAGACCAACGATCTCCAGTCGACCGGGGTGTGCCGCGACAACCGAAAGAGCGTTGCAGCCTATCGAGCCGGTGGAGCCAAGGATCGCGATCCGTTTCACGTCGGTGATCTACCTCGTCAGCTCAACGACCACGTAATAGACGGGTGCCGCAAACAAGAACCCATCGAGACGGTCGAGGACGCCGCCATGTCCGGGAATGACCGCCGAGGCGTCCTTTATTTTCGCCCCCCGCTTAAGACTTGACTCGAACAGGTCTCCGGCGATACCCAGACCGGCGATCGTCGCGCCAAGGCTTAGCCGCAGTGCCACATCGACTCCTGGAAGCCACCAGTGACCCACGATGCCCATGACGGCGGTCCCTGCCACAACCCCGAACGCCGCCCCCTCGACCGTCTTCTTTGGACTGATCACTGGCGCCAATAGACGTTTCCCGATGGCGCGGCCACCGTAGTATTGCGACGTGTCGCTAGCCATTACCGTCGCGAGGAGTAACAACAAGACTTCGGCGCCGGCCTGAGCTCTGAGCGCCGCCATCGCTCCAAGTGGAATGGCTAGGTACAGGAGGCTCAGCGCGGCGACAGACGTCGATGCGAGTACCGATTGCGGACCCCGTCGCACCAGCTCGGCCAGAAAGATCCCAACCGTAGCGGCCATCAACACGAGGGGAAAATGAGGTGGAGCGAGACTGAATGCCGCGCACGTCGCCATCGCCGCTGTGGCTGTGGTGACACGCGAGAAGGATACGCCCGTGCGAACGCCGATCTTAGAGTACTCGACGACCGCGCAAATGAGAATCGCCTCGACGAGAATGAGCGTCCAGATTGGAGAAAGAAACCAAATGACACAGAAAACGATCGGAAGAAGCGCCAGGGCGCTGAGGACACGCGTCATGCAAGAGCCAAGGACACTCCACTAGTGTCCAACGGCGGCCGGTTCAGGCTTGATGCCACCATACCGCCGGTCGCGCTTCTGATAGGCAAGAATGCCTTCTATTAGGTGCTTTGAACGAAAATCTGGCCACAGCGTTTCCGTGACCCAGATCTCCGAGTATGCGATCTGCCACAGCAGAAAATTGCTCACTCGCATCTCGCCGCTGGTACGGATCAAAAGATCGGGGTCAGGCTGCCCCGCCGTGTACAACAGTCGGCCAAAACGCTCCTCGTCGAGATCGTCGGAACTCAAGCCTGCCTGAATGGCACCCCGAGCGGCTGCCACAATCTCTGCCCGCCCCCCGTAGTTCAGTGCGATATTAAACAGCATCCCGGTATTAGCCTGCGTCTCCTGCTGCCCGACCAAAAGCTCGTGGCGAATATCCGGTGAAAGCTCCTCATGCCTGCCGATCACGCTAAATCTGACATTGTTGCTGACGAGGGTGGCAAGCTCAAGACGCAGGTAGCGCTTGAGCAACTCCATCAACACTTTAACCTCCGTGGCTGGTCGCTTCCAGTTCTCGACCGAGAACGCGTAGAGGGTCAAGACCTTGATTCCAAGACGCGCCGAGATCTCGACGACGTCGCGAACCGAGTCGATGCCGGCGCGATGCCCTTCAACACGAGGTAACCGGCGCTGGGCCGCCCAGCGACCATTGCCATCCATGATAATGGCGATATGGGTAGGAAGACGGTCGAAGCAAATTCCTTTTGCCAGATCAGCTTCAGCCGACTCCCGGGGAACCCACGCCAGAACCTCAGCAAGACTCATATTACGAAGTGAGTGACAACGTAGACTAACTCCAGATTATACAAGGTGTTAACGAGGTATTCAAGCGTCAGTATAGTCGACGGACACCAGAAACAGCCCATGGGGAGGCGCAGTTTGTCCTGCCCGGTCTCGCGTCCGTGACGTCAGGATCTCGGCCATATCGCCGACAGAACGACGGCCCAAACCGACCTCGACAAGCGTGCCAGCGATCGTCCGAACCATGTAACGAAGAAATCCGTCACCGACAACGTCGACCGCCACGATGTCGTCGGCCTCCGGAACAATGCTGAAATCGAAGATCGTGCGTACCGTGTTCCGGACGGTCGCGTCAGCTGCCGCGGTCTGAAACGCTGCGAAATCGTGCTGTCCGATCAGTATCGCCCCGGCCTCACGCATCGCCCCGAGGTCGAGCGCGTCGGCAATATGCCAGGCAAACCGACGCTCCATCGGATTCGCGACCGGTGTACGGTTAATCCGATACCGGTATGACTTGCGGCGGGCCAGAAAACGAGCATGAAACGACGCCGGCATCGTCCGCGCCTCTCGGACACGGATATCGTCGGGTAGCTTGGCGTTGAGTGCGAGGCTAAGCGAGTGGGTGTCGATGCCGTGCTCGAGCTTGAAACTTGCGACCTGACCCCACGCGTGTACACCTGCGTCCGTTCGCCCTGCGCCATGGACCGTAACCGCCCGCCCTTCGATTTCAGCCAGGGCTGCCTCAAGCCGTACCTGTACTGTATCGACGCCGGCTTGACGTTGCCACCCCGCGTAGGCGGTTCCGTCGTACGCGATGGTCAGCTTAAATATTCGCAAGACGCCAGGAAGCTGGTCCGGGATCACAAACTGGAACGAGACCCAGGCTGTGTAATCGGGAGACCGTCATTACAAAGAGGGCAGGCGCTCTGGGCATACGTCGGCCATGACGCCTCGGCGAGGGCCTCGAAGTGAACGTTCACATCAAGATCTGGGCCACCCCGATTGATAACGGATGCTGCGCCGACAACATCGCCCCCGTAGTCGCGTGCGACGTCGATCGTCTCCCGCGTCGAGTTGCCGGTCGTGATGACGTCCTCGACGACCAAGATTCGTTCGCCAGGGTCGAGTTGAAACCCTCGCCGAAGCGTCAAACAACCGTCGCGACGCTCGGCAAACACGGCACGCACGCCGAGCGCGCGCGCCACCTCGTATCCGATGATCAAGCCTCCGAGCGCGGGGGACAACACCACCTGTGGTGTCCAGACTCGTCCGCGGTCGGCCACTGCCGCCCCGAGCTTCGCCGCATGATCGGGATGCTGAAGAACCAGCGCGCACTGGAGATATCCAGGGCTGTGCAGGCCTGAGGACAGCTGAAAGTGCCCGTTGAGCAGCGCCCCGCACTGCGTGAACACGTCGAGCACCTGAGCGGAAGTCATGGTCGGCACGAGCGTCGTGGGCGATGTCGTGGCTCGCCCAGTATACCGCCTCGTCACGTCCAAAGGCGCCAAGAGATCAGTGATAGACTCGCTGGCGTGGTGGACGTTTCTGTCGTCATTATTACCAAGAACGAAGCAAACAACATCGAGGGAGCGCTCGAATCGGTGCGGTGGGTCGAAGACGTGGTCGTGGTCGATTCCGGGAGCTCAGACGAGACAATCGAGATTGCGAAACGCTACACCGACCGGGTGACGACACGAACCTGGGAGGGGTACGGCGCCCAGAAAAACTACGCCACCGGCCTCGCAGCTCACGACTGGGTATTGTCGCTAGATGCCGACGAAACCGTGTCACCAGCGCTGGCCAAAGAGATCCAAGGACTGATGCGGTCTGCCCCGCCGATGCAGGGGTATCGCATCCCCCGGACAATGCACTATCTTGGTCGATGGATTCGCTCTACCGACTGGTATCCGGACCGTCCACTTCGGTTGTATGACCGTCGCGTCGCCAGATGGAACGACCGCTATGTCCACGAATCAGTTCGTATCAATGGACGAGTTGGCATGCTTCGGTCTGAGCTCTATCACTACTCGTATCGCGACGTGGCGGAGCATCTCACGAGGATGAATCGATACACGACGCTCTCGGCCGCGCAGATGATGGCTGACGGACAGCGCGCCAACTGGTTCGACCTCCTTGGTCATCCTCCTCTCGTCTTCCTCAGGAACTACGTGTGGCGACGTGGATTCCAGGATGGGCTGCCTGGGCTCATCGTGTCGTTGATGAACTCGTACTACGTCTTCTCTAAGTACGCCAAGCTGTGGGAGCAGCAGACTCAATCGGAGAGGACACAAGACTGACTCATGGTGTCGCTGCACGTCGACACCTCGCGTACCTGGCCCGGACATTCTGGCTCCCACATGGTGCCCCCTCGTCGGAAATGTCGCCGCTCTCGATCCAGGCAAGGGCCAGTGATATCTCGTTGATGCGGCGCACATAGTCGTGCGCGAAATTCCAGATGCCAGATTTCTCATCGTCGGGCAGGGTGAGTTCGAGAACACTCTGCGCCATCAGATCAAACACCTGAATCTTGAAAAGCATGTCGTACTCACAGGGTTCCGCCAGGATACCCTCTCACTGCAGAAGAGGTTCGACATTTTTGTGATGTGTTTGTTGAGCGAAAGACTCCGCACGTCGACACTTGACGCCATGGCTTACGGCCGACCCGTCATGGCGACACTGGTCGGTCGTTTACCAGAAGTGGTTGACCACCGAGAAACCGGGCTGCTGGTCCCAGCGCGCGATTCAGCGCCGACCGTTATGATTGACGAGACCGTCGAGGCGTATCGACGTGTGGTACACACACGCCGCGCAGCGGACACTGCTGGTCCCCCTGCGGCCGATTGAACCCGCAAGCGCCCTGCATCCCCAGGTGACACAACGAGAAGTCGTATTTTACGGGATCATCAGGGTCGAGCCGTCTAAGCGTCTCTGTGATTTCACGCGCCATGGGCCAGCCTGGACTTCGATATGACGTGAGTTTGAGGCACTGCCCGACGCGAATAACATGCGTATCCAGCGGTACGACGAGCTTGGACCGGTCGACCCGCGACCAGATTCCGAGGTCGATATGGTCGCGTCTGACCATCCACCGCAGGTAGAGGTTTAGTCGCTTGCAGCCGCTTCCATCAGACGGTTTTGGGAAAAAATACCAGACTCCCTGGCGAGTTGCCGCGGCAGGATACACACGTCGCAGGTCAACTCCACGTGCGCGGGTGCAAAAATGATCAAGAGCCGAGCCGATGTCTTCAGCTTCTGGGCGGTATCCACTAAGAAAAAAGCGCTCGATCGAGCCGGCGGTGTCGACCATGTAGCGTAACACCACTAAAAGCGCCACGAGATCGGATCCGCTAATCCATCGATGTCGCAGAGTCCGGATCGCGCGATGGCTTCGGCGAGGGTCGAACTGCCGAACAAATGCCGCAGGTGACGGGCCCATCACGGACAACAACGCCTCGACGGAGCTGAGGACGCTAGCCACCTGCCCAAAAGCTAGGCCAGCGGCGCAGAAGCCTGCGATCTCCTGGTCCGCTGGATCAGCGTAACGACGTGCCAGATAAACCGGGTCGGCCACTTCCTGCCTGTGGTCGAACTCAAGATACAGTCGATCAAGGGCCGCCTTAACCAGACCCTCAGAGGGTTCAGTCTGCTGCTGCTTTTTGGCTCCCGTCTCCCTTGTCCTCGGTCAGAAAATCGTGATCGGCATACCAGTCGCACACATCGGGCACTCGTCGGCCGAACAACTCGTAGGAACTTTGTACTCGGCCAGTGCAACGTGCGGAACGCCGAGATCAACGACTGACTCCAGCCTGTCGTGAATCGCCATCGAGCCGATAACGTCGCCGCCGGCTTCCACGATCAGCTGGGCACAGCGTCCCAGCGTCTTGCCCGTATTGCGCACGTCGTCTGCCAAAAGGACTCGTTTCCCTAACACGGTCCTGGCATAGGTCTGGCGCAGTGCCAGACCGGTCGACGCTTCCATAGTAAACGGCGCAAACCGTGTCGGAGCGTGCGAAAGATTTCGTCGGCCATCCAACAAGCCAGCTATCGTGTGCGCGAGTAGGGCTCCGCCCGTTACTGGACCAGCGACCACCTCAGCCTGATCGACCAAAATGCCTGGTAAAAGGTCAATGAGGTCCTGGGCGAGGCGCCAAATCAACGAAGGCTCCTGGAACAGCTTGTGAGGATTGACGTAGACACGCCCGTGGTAGCCGTTGCCGTAGTCAAAATGACCGTCGACCATCAGTACGTGATAGCGCTGAAGGTCGAGGCGGGCTTTGGCGCGGACGTCATCCTTTCGGGTCGCCCGCGTGCGGGATGACGACTTAGGCCGCGGGGTGTCCATTCGCCTCTCTGTCCTTAGCGGGCGACCGGATCCTCGAACGTGGCAGCGCCGGCCACGTTGTCGTTGACGTAGACGGTCCGACCCTCGATCATGGTGGCCGCCACGGCGCCGCGAAGGGTCCAGCCATCAAAGGGCGTGTTGCGACCCTTCGATCGAAACGATGCTGCCGATACCTCCACCATGAGGTCCGGCGCTAAAAAGGTGATGTCAGCCGGCGCTCCCACAGTCAGACCTCCCCGAGTTAAACCCAATATTCTGGCGGGATTGATGGCCAGTAACTCGATAATCCGAGACAACGTCAACACGCCGCCATGCAGCAGCCGGTCCAGGACCAGCGAAACTGCCGTTTCAAGACCGACGATCCCAAACGGCGCGCTGTCGAAGTCCACCGATTTCTCGTCCACATGATGCGGTGCGTGGTCCGTCGCGATGACATCGATACTGCCATCAACAAGTCCGTCGAGCATCGCATCCCGGTCGGCATCCTCACGCAGCGGTGGATTCATTTTAAAGTTGGTGTCATAGCTCAGTTGCTCATCGGTCAGGATGAAATGATGCGGCGTTACTTCGCACGTCACCCCAATACCGCGCTCCTTGCCTGATCGGACGGCGCGGAGCGAGTCCCGAGCACTCATGTGTGCGATGTGTACGTGCCCCCCAGTGAGCTCGCTGAGCGAAACATCACGCTCGACCATGATCGATTCTGCAGCGCCCGGGATACCCCTGAGACCGAGCACTGCAGCGTGATACCCCTCGTGCGCCGAGCCGTCTGCTTTCAGTGATGGGTCCTCGCAATGATTGATGACCGGGATGTCGAACATTGAGGCGTACTCGAGAGCCCGACGCATCAACAGCGAATCGGCGACCGGGTACCCATCGTCAGAAATGGCTACACACCCAGCCTTCTGAAGTGCACCGATCTCCGTCAGCTGCTCGCCTTTCGAACCGATCGAGACAGCACCTACCGGATATACGCGCGACAGGCCGGCTTCGGCTGCCCTGTGAAGAATTAACTCGGTAACGCCTGCGTGGTCGTTCACCGGCACGGTATTCGGCATGCAGACTACCCCGACGAACCCGCCGGCCACTGCCGCCTGGACGCCTGTCGCGACTGTTTCCTTATGCTCCTGCCCCGGCTCTCGCAGGTGCACATGAAGGTCAATCAGACCAGGACACACCACGACGTGGGGCGGCACATTAACAACACGTGCGGTATCCACTGGGAGGTTCTTATCCACCTGTGCGACACGGCCGTGCTCGATTCTCACGTCGAACGTCCCGTCTCGGCTATGCATCGGATCTACAACACGCCCGCCCTTGAGTATCACCGCATCCGGCGCAATGGACTGGGGATTCGTGGCTGTCATGCCGTGCCCTCCTCGGTACCGGCCAACAGATAGAGGATCGCCATTCGGACGGCCACTCCGTTAGACACTTGTTCCAGGATCACTGAGTCCGGTCCATCCGCCACGTCGGAGGCAATCTCAACACCTCGGTTCAGGGGCCCAGGGTGCATGACGATCGCATCGTGCTTCGCCAAGCGAAGGCGTTCCCGGGTCAGCCCGAACAGGCTGAAGTATTCACGCCGCGATGGAAAGAAGTGCCCGCGCATCCGCTCGAGCTGAATCCGTAACATCATCACAACATCGGCCTCGCTCACGGCCTCATCAACGGATGTGGTCGCGGTGACCCCGAAACGATCGATCCCACACGGCATCATCGTGGACGGACCGGACACCCACACATCAGCACCCAGCGCATTGAGCAGCAGGACATTTGAACGCAGCACCCGACTATGCGCAAGGTCACCTATAATCGCAACCTTCAGGCCGGCGATCGACGACTTGTGCTCGCGGATCGTGAACGCATCCAGCAAGGCCTGCGTTGGATGCTCGTGCATCCCATCGCCGGCATTAATGATCCGCGAGCTGCCAACGTCAGCCAGTAGATGACACGCCCCGGACGACCCGTGCCGTACCACGATCATGTCGGGGGCCATCGACTCAAGATTTCGCACGGTGTCGGAGAGGGATTCCCCCTTCACGACGCTGGATGTGAGCGCCGCAACGTTGAGTGCATCGGCGCTCAGACGCTTCTCGGCAATTTCAAAGGAGGTACGCGTCCTTGTGCTGGGCTCAAAGAACAGGTTGACCACCGTCTTACCTCGGAGCGTCGGAACTTTCTTGATTGGTCGGGTGCCGATCTCCTTCATAACCTGTGCGGTGTCGAGAATCAAGAGGATCTCGTCCGGTGTCAGGTCGGCGATACTGAGGAGGTGTCGCGACCTCAATCGAACAGAAATCGCAACCGGCTCGCGTGCCGACGCCGGACTCGGGTTGTCCTGCGTACTCACGTCAGATCTCCCTCCAAGACTTTGACTGCGTCAGTCCCATCGATCTCGACCAGCGTGACCTGCACACTCTGTGTAAGTGACGTCGGAAGGTTCTTACCCACATAATCAGCCTTGACCGGCAACTCGCGGTGACCTCGATCGACCAGTACGACCAGTTGAATTGATTCCGGACGTCCAAAATCGATAAGGGCATCAAGCGCAGCACGCACCGTCCGACCGGTATACAGGACATCGTCGACCAATAGAATCCGGCGGTCATCAATGGAAAACGGGATCGCGGTCTCCCGAAGCACCGCCTGCGGTCCGACCGTGTGTCGCATCAAATCATCCCTATACAACGTAATATCGAGCGCTCCGGTGGGAATAGCTCGCCCGACGATTTTCTCAACGTTCCCAGCGATCCGCTCGGCTATCGGTACGCCACGGGTGCGGACGCCAACGAGTGCCAACTCATCAATCGAACGGTTCCGCTCGACGATCTCGTGTGAAATACGCATCAGCGCGCGTCCGATACGATCAGCCTCCATTACGGTCGGCACGATCGACCTCGCGGGTGTTGACGTAATCGAGAGCAGAAAATCTGGAGGGGCGGGGCGTCGAACGCCCGCAACCGAGACAAAACAGGTCTATGTGTGAACAGGTTCGCAGTATGCACCGTTGCCTCTTCGCGACCTCACAGGGTCATCGTTAAAGAGATACACAGAACTCTATCAGGTTCCGGCCGGCTCAAGCGACGCGCTCCGCGCTAGTAAGATGCCACAAAGGTGATTGGGCGCGTTTCAGTAAAGGTCGGCATGAAGATATCCGTGCGGGCCACGCCGTCGACGTCACGAGCAACCGGCACGCCGAGATAGTACAGCACCGTGGGAGCGACGTCGACCACCGACCCGCGGGTATGTGCCGACCTGGCTCGACCTGCGTCCCGTACGCAAGAAGGAAACCATCTGGAGCGTTCTCATGGGTCCCGGTCACGTCCGGATCACCCACGAGGCTGGCAAATAGACGTTTGGATGAGGTGACAGGCTCCATCCCGAAGCCAGACACCACCAGGAACAGGTCGTCGGGACCGAGAAAATCGAGGACCGCGCCGACCTCGTTGTCAACCTGGCGATAGTACGCCTCAAGACTGGCAGCATCACCGCGTTCATCCCCGAGCCCCATCAACGGCAACGGGACCTGTGTCGGTAGGAAACTGTGGCCAGCGAGATCGAGTCCACGATATCGGACGGCAAACAGTCGAACGCCGTCAAAATGAACACGCAGGTGATCAGCGATCCGACTATACACACGGTCTTGCCAAATTGGTGCTGCTTCAGCCGGTGGCGCCAGGGAACCCTCAACACCCGTGGCCTTGGTATTGAGTACGCCCTGCCCGCGGACGTCGCGCATCGCTGCTGCACCGATCGACACAGCTTCCTCCGGATACGCCGCTTCTGCCGCCAGGGGATCGAATAGAGGGTCTGACATTAGGTGAAATCGGTCGCTCACGACGAAACCGTGAATCGGCTGAACGGGATGGGTAAGCGCCAAACCGACGATCCCAACTGAAACACCCTGCCCGCTTAGCACGCTCCACAGGGGACGAGAACGCAGTTCGGCCGACGACGCCGGGGACTCATTAAGAAAGCCGAGGTACACCAGCGCTTGAGCGAAGCAATGGTCAGGCAGGAGCTCCAGACGCGCGAAGTCAGAACCGACCTCGTAGGTTGAGGCTGAAATCACACCATGGCGCGGCGGGTATTTTCCGGTGGCCACCGTCGCCCACACCGGCTCGGGTTGCGTTGGGCGGAGTGTGGCCAGGTGCATTGCCGCGCCTGAATCGAGCATACGGCCAAAATTAGGAAGCCTCCCGTCGGCTGTCGCCAGCGACAGGTAGTCGAGCGATGCGCCGTCGAGCAGGAGCATGAGGACGCGCGAACGTTCGCGGCTCGGCTCGCTCGCACTATCGACGTCGAGTGGATACGAACCGAACTGCCGCGGCACCGCCTCCCCTCGAGCAACGACAGGTAGCGTCACAGACGCCACCACCGCCAGACCAAACAGCGACGCGCCGACCACACTGCCCCGTCGTCCGAAGGAATAGTGAACGACCGCGATGGCGAGCAACGCCAGTGCGCACAACCCCATCGCGAGGGCCCCGACACCCAGACGACGAGCCGCCTCTTCGGCCAGCGCAGTACGGAGACCACGGAGATTGAGCCACATGAGCAGTGTCGCGCCGCTCGCAGCCGCCGCGCTCAGCCACGACAAGAGTCTCAGACTGAGCCAACCCGGCGACAGGAGCTCCGAAGAAAGCACCTGGCGCAGCACGATCATCGCGTAGAAAAACGCCGCGGCATGGATTCCATAGAAGCCGATCACCACAACCAGCAAAGGCCAAAGGGCGGTCAGGTCGGTCGGCAAGTGAGGGTTGAGTTGGAGAAACAGAATGGCGATATAGACCGCCGCTAGCAGTCCAGCCAGTACCGCGTTCGTCAGTATTCGCAAATATCGCATCAACCACCAGCGTAAAGTGCCACCGCGTCCATGATGTCAGAAAACCATCGGGTATACTCCCGATAATGCCGCTTGACATCGACGCGGTGGTCCTGTCGAACGATCGGCTCTCGCCGGATTACAACATCGTCTCTATTGCCGCCCCGGAGATTGCCGCCCAAAGTCGACCTGGACAGTTCGTTATGGTCAAGTGCGGTCTAGACTCGGAGCCACTCCTGCGACGACCATTTTCAGTCTTCGAGATCCTCCGGAATGACGACGGCGACGTGGCAGGCCTGTCGCTCCTCAACAAGGTGGTCGGTGCTGTCACTCGGACACTCTTTACACTCGAGCCTGGTAACCGTATGTGCTGCCTGGGACCACTCGGGAAACCGTTCTCGGTCGTCCCTCCCTCAGACGAGGCGTGGATGGTGGCTGGCGGCGTCGGTCTGGCTCCGTTCTTGACTCTGGCCGAAGCGTTACAGACACATTCGACGGCGACGACCCTGTTCTATGGGGGACGGTCTTCACAGGATTTGTACTACCTGGACCGATTCGAACAGCTGGGTGTGCGTCTCTTTCTGACCACGGAGGACGGTAGCCTTGGCGAGCCCGGCTTTGTGACGACGCCACTCACCCGTGAGCTCGAGGCGACACCCGCTACCCAGCCGGTCACCGTCTATGCGTGTGGTCCAACCGGGATGATGCGTACGGTGGCCACGTTAGCACAGCAGCATGGACGTGTGTCCGAAGTCTCGTTGGAACCCGTCATGGGATGTGGATTAGGGGGATGTTACAGCTGCGTCGTGCCTGTGCGGTCGACAGACGGGTCACCACACCTTGTGCGATCGTGTCTGAACGGTCCCGTGTTTTCTGGCGACCACGTCGTCTGGAACGAGCTTATCTGACGACTCTTCGATGATGTCTGTAGTTGATCTCGCCGTTCAGTTCGGGCCGTTGCGATTGAACAACCCTTTGGTCGCCGCGAGCGGGTGCTTCGGATACGGCCTCGAATACACAGAGACCGTAGACCTGTCGACCCTTGGGGGAGTGGCCGTAAAGGGTCTGTTCCTGGAAGAGCGAGAGGGGCATCCTCCGGAGCGAATCGTAGAGACGCCGAGTGGGATGCTCAACGCGATCGGACTGCAGGGCATCGGCGTCCGCCGTTTCATCGACGACAAGCTTCCCGCGCTACGCGCACACGGGGCGACTGTCATCGTTAACATCTGCGGCTCAACTGTCGGCGAGTATGCCGAACTCGCACGGAGACTTTCTGATGCGGACGGTGTTGCAGCTCTCGAACTCAACATCTCCTGTCCCAATATCAAGGAGGGCGGAATCACCTTCGGGTGCGATTTGAGCGGAACACACGACGTCGTAGCGGCCGTCCGACGGGTCACGCACCTTCCGATCATTCCCAAGCTGACACCCAACGTGACAGACGTGGCGGCCTTTGCGCGGGCCGCCGAAGACGGCGGGGCGGATGGCGTTTCGCTCGTCAACACGTTCCTCGCGATGGCTATCGACGTGGAGACGCGCCGACCCAGACTATCGAATGTGGTTGGTGGTCTCAGTGGTCCTGCGATCCGACCGATCGCGGTGCGAATGGTTCATCAATGCCGGCAAGCGGTCAAGATTCCGATCATGGGCATGGGTGGCATCGCCACTTCTAACGATGTCGTCGAATTCATGGTTGCGGGTGCCACCGCCGTTCAGGTCGGCACAGCCAACTTCGTTGACCCATTCATCTGGCCGAAGTTGCTGAGCGGTCTAAAGTCCTACCTAGAACGCCACGACCACACGTCGGCCGGCGATATCGTCGGTTCGATTAATCTCTCACAGCCCGATGTGACATGGACCAGCTCATAGTTGCTCTCGACGTCGATTCCTCCGCACAGGCGCTCGACCTGAGCGACCAGCTTCAGGGTGTCGCGGGCGGTTTTAAAATAGGGAGTCGCCTCTTCTGCGCAGAGGGTCCGCCGTTGGTACGACGAATGGTTACCCAAGGGCATCGGGTCTTTCTTGATCTTAAGTACCACGATATCCCAAGCACAGTCTCGGCGGCCGTGCATGCCGCCGCCGACCTCGGCGTCTGGATGTTGACTGTCCACGCCACCGGTGGATACGACATGCTGGCGACCGCAAAGGAGGCGGCGGCGAGCCAAGACGAGGGCCCGCAGATCGTAGCCGTCACCGTCCTCACCAGCTTTGATGACACAACACTGCGGGGGTTGGGTGTCTCCCGTTCAGTGCCGCAACAGGTTGAGGCCCTTGCGCGACTCGCACAGTCGGCTGGCGTCGATGGTGTCGTCGCCTCGCCCCTTGAGATCGGGTTAATTCGTGAGGCGTGCGGGAACGATTTTATCGTCGTAACACCGGGTATTCGGAATTGCAGGATGGATCAGATGCACGACCAGAAACGAACAATGGATGCAGCCAGCGCAATCGCCGCTGGTTCCAGCTACCTTGTTGTCGGTCGGCCCATTACGGCGGCGCCAGACCCTCGCGGTGCGGCGGCCCAGATCGGGCAGCAAATCACCCAAGCATGACCGCGTTGACGCTGCTCACTCGAACAGGGTGCCACCTCTGCGAGACAATGAAGATGGTCGTCGCGCAAGTGGATCGACGGTATCCTATCGTGTTGAGCGAGATTGACATCTCCGTGCGGCCTGACCTCGAACGGAAATTTGGAAACGATATACCCGTCCTGATCAGCGGCGACCAGATTATCGCGCGCCACCGCATCTCGGTCTCGCAGCTAACCGCTGCGCTTGCTCCGGCGTCGAAACCAATCGCTGACAGAAAAAAAGACGGGTGTTAGGCCTCGGCAGCCCAACACCCGTCTTGAGATCTATACCGCGAAACGGTTACTTCGCAGTGACGATGAACTGACCGCGCCTGTTTCGCGACCAGCACCCCTCAGATTCAGTCTGGCAGAGCGGCTCCTCCTCGCCCTTACTGAGGGTCTGAATTCGGCCAGCGGAAATCCCAAGACTCTCAAGATAGTCCCTGACGGCAGTGGCCCGTTCGTCACCCAGCGACAAGTTGTATTCGTTCGTCCCTCTCTCGTCACAGTGCCCCTCAATCATGACCCGAGTTGACGACCATCGCCGCATCCAATCAGCGTTTCGTTGGAGAACCGTTCGACCCGCTGGTAAAATTTCAGCCTCGTCGTAGTTGAAGAAGACTGGACTGAGCGGCGACGTATCGTTCAACTCCTCAAGACTCATCCGCTCAAACAGCTCTTCCTCCGTTGGCGGTGGTGGCGGTGGCGGTGGTGGTGGTGGTGGCGGCGGCGGCGGCGGCGGCGGCGGCGGCGGTTCCTCCGGCGGTGGTGGCGGCGGCGGCGGCTCAGGTGGTGGATTCGAAGAACACGCCGCAGCGCTGAATACAAATACGGCGCAAAGGGCCACAGCCATCAGGTTTCGCCATGCGGATTTCATAGTTCTTTCCATTCAGAGACCTAGAGACATCTTTTTAGAGACCTGGAAACATCTTGCTAGTATTATCGGCACTGCGTTACGAAGACCATTAATACTAGCCGCGGGTCAGCGTACAAAGTTTCGAGCAAATCTGTCAATGACTTACCGGCCCAAATTGTCATTTAACGTGTTCTAGCCCTTACGTGTCCCATTCGCCGTCTTTTTCCCAGTTCTTCACGTGGCGGCCCGTTGCATCACCATTATCCGAGTTATCCGAGCGGTCCGTCGCATCCTCCGACTCGACAGCCAGCTCGACCGGCACCACCCTTACAACCTCCAGATGGGTCGCGCAGGCGATACAAATCAGGCGATCGCCGATATCTACGTCGAACTCGTCAAGTTCGTCGGACTCAATCTCGGCCTCACACTCCGGGCATCTAGTCATGGACCCCCACGATCAGCGAAACTGTCAGCCAGACGCATTCTATATAAGATCTCACAATGCAGTCCTTTGCCCCGTCCAAGACAGTAATTGTCGCGATCAACGACGACTACACTCGTGAGCGCTTCACCACCGCTCTTCAGGACGCAGGACATCACACGGTCGAGGTGCGCACCCAGGCGGAGCTTCTTACTTCCGTCCAGGCACCGGTCGGTATGGCCGACCTCATCGTACTCGACCTGCAACTCGCAGAGCCCGGCGCCGAGGCTGCTCGCGCCGTGAAGGTGCACCAATCTAAAACCAGTATCGTCATCCTAAGCGGTTCGGTTCGGGATGCGGGGGAAGTGCGAGAGCTCGTCTCGCTCGGTATCGACTCCTACGTCAACGAATACTGCGCCGACCATCACATCCTTCCATCACTGGCTCCGCGCCTGTTCCCAGACAGCTTCAATCGGCGTACCAGCACGCGCGTCACGCTCGACATTCCAGTCACGTTTCGGTTTGCCGAGACGATCGCGACCGCTCCTACGCTCAACCTGAGCAAGGGGGGTCTGGGAGTCCGGACCATGACGCCTCTCAAGACAGGCACGAAGGTGCACGTGAGATTTCGACTGCCGGGTTCGCAACGCGATCTCAACGCCGTTTCGCGGGTCGCATGGACTGACCACCGCACTGGCATGGGACTTCAATTTGACGAGGTGGGGATGGTCGACCAGTCAGCAATCGACGAGTTCGTCGACCAGTACGCCGTTGGATCCCAGGTCTCGCCGACCTGCAGCGTGCCGGGTTGACAGCACTTCCCTGTCCGTTTATATTGGCAGCATCCGATGTAATTCGCTTATCCAGTGTAGCTTACGGCTGGATGGCCCCACATCATCAACGACAACTGAAGGAGTCACCTCGTGATTGAGGTTCAAAACGTCACGAAACGGTACGGTCCGATTACGGCAGTCAACGACGTCAGCTTTCGAGTCGAACCCGGGGAAATTCTGGGCTTTCTCGGACCCAACGGAGCGGGTAAGACCACAACGATGCGCGTCCTGACCGGGTGTATCCCGCCAACCGAGGGACGAGCTCTGATCGCGGGCTTCGATGTCTTCGACGAGCCGGTCGAAGCCAAGCGCCGCACGGGGTACCTGCCTGAGACTCCCCCGCTGTACCCCGATATGACGATACGAGAGTATTTGACGTTTGCCTCGCGTATCAGCGGAGTGAGGGCCTCAGACCGTGCCAGCCGGATCGACTTCGCGATGAGGCGGACCAGTATTACCGATGTAGCCGACAGACACTGCGGCAAGCTGTCAAAAGGGTATCGGCAACGAGTCGGACTGGCACAGGCCATCTTGCACAATCCCGAAGTGCTAATTCTTGACGAGCCGACTGCTGGCCTCGACCCGAAACAGATCATTGAGACGCGCGAACTCATCAAAGACTTGGCTGGTGATCACACCATCATTCTCAGCACGCACATCCTGCCAGAGGTTGCGCAAACCTGCGCGCAGGTCGTCATCATCAACAAAGGACATGTTGTAGCTGTTGACACGCCCGAAAATCTGACTAAACGTCTCGGAGGTTCAGAGACGATTCGCCTAGAGATCGACACACTCGGGGACGACCCTAGCCTGGCTCTCGAGCAACTTGATGGAGTCGTCAGCGTGTCGGTTAACCCAGAAAGCAACGGCGCCAGCGTCGTCGACGTTCAGGTCGCGCAGGGTGATGATGTCCGACGGCATCTGGCTAACGCGATTGTCTCAAATGGTTGGGGTCTGCTTGAGCTGCGCCGACTGAAGATGAGTCTGGAAGATATCTTCCTCGAGCTCACCACCCAGGACGAAGTGGTAGCGGCGAACGAGACAGCCGTGACAGGACCTGAGGGGAACAGAGGGATAGAGACGTCCCCGGAGGTAGCCGATGAGTAACATCCTTGCTATTGCCCAAAAGGAGCTTCGCTCGTACTTTGTGTCACCGATCGCCTACGTCGTGATCGGCTTGTTTGCCGTCCTGTTCGGAGTCTTCTTCGTAAGCTCGCTGAGCTTTCTGCTTCGCATCAGTCTGCAGGCCGGCATGATGGCGGGCGCGCCGCCCATCAACATTAACGAGTACATGATTCGGCCGCTGCTTGGTAACACGGGCGTAATCATGCTGTTCGTACTTCCCATGATCACCATGCGGTCGTACGCCGAAGAGAAACGTTCGGGGACGATTGAGTTACTCCTCTCATCACCGTTGACTGACTTCCAAATTATCCTCGGCAAGTTTTGCGGCGCCCTCTCTCTCTTTATCTTGATGCTCGCCGTCACGGGTATCCATATCTCCTTTCTGTTCTGGTATGGCGAGCCCGAGCTGGCACCGATCCTCAGCGGCTATTTGGGCCTGTTTCTTATGGGCGCATCGTTCATTTCGATCGGCCTGCTGATCTCGAGTACAACCAAGAACCAGGTTGTAGCAGGCATGGTGACGTTCGCAGTGCTCTTACTGTTCTGGGTGATTAGCTGGCTGGGTGATCCAAGCGGCGGGTCAACAACCAGCCAGGTTCTCGCCTACCTATCGGTGCTCGACCATTTCGACGACTTCTCAAAGGGGGTCATCGATACGAGCCACTTGACGTACTACCTCAGCTTTATTTCCTTCGGACTGTTTCTAACCGCTAAATCCGTCGACAGTGAACGCTGGAGAGGGTAACACTCAGTGTCTGAAAAATTGTCTGGATTGCTTGGTTGGGTTGGCATTGCGCTGGTAGTGGGAGCCTTGATCGTCCGGTTCACGATGCCGGCCCAGCAGGAGGTATGGTGGTGGTCGTCCGTGGCGGGCATTGTCGTCATCGGGCTGTACGCGCTCACCCAGTGGCGTGACATCGTCGGGTCGCTCAGTCGGCGCCAAACACGATACGGAGCTCTAGCCACGTCGAGCGTCGTGCTTGTCCTCGGGATTCTCGTGGCGATCAACTTTGTTCTGCTCCGCCAGAACTGGCGCTGGGATCTGACGGCAGGCGGTCAGTACTCGCTGTCAGATCAAACCGTCCAGATCTTGGAGTCGCTCGAGGCACCGATCCAAGTGATCGTGTTCGGTCGAGATGTGGAGTTCCCGGCTTATCGAGATCGACTGGCTGAGTATGAGTATCGGTCGTCTCAGGTATCGCTGGAATTCGTGGACGTCGACAAGGAACCACTCAGGGCCAGACAATATGACGTGCAATCCTATGGCACAGTGATCTTCGAGTACGAGGATCGGATCGAACGGGTCGTCTCGGATGAAGAGCAGGCACTGACCAACGCCCTTATCAAAGTCATCGAAGGTGAGGAGCTGCGAGTGTACTTCGTCCAGGGGCATGATGAACGAACGCCCAGCGGTAATGAGCGTGATGATTACGGGGGACTAGCAGAGGCACTCCAGCGCGACAACCTCATCGTCGATACCGTCGTGCTCGCTCAGACCGGTGAGGTACCCTCGGCGGCGTCCGTGGTCGTCGTGGCTGGGCCCACCACTGACTACTTGCCCGGCGAAATCGATGCCCTCCGTGACTATCTCGAACAAGGTGGAAAAGCCCTGTTCTTGATTGACCCGGCTGATGATCCAGTCGCCACACCCCAACCCAATCTGATTTCGTTCATCGCGGAATGGGGCATTGAACTAAGCAGCGATGTCGTGGTCGACGTGAGTGGTGTCGGACAGCTGCTTGGGACCGACGCGACCGTTCCCGTCGCGGCCACGTATCCCGTCCATCCGATTACGGAGGACTTCGCGCTACTCACCGCATTCCCGTTGGCTCGCTCGGTGAGTCCGAGCTCAAACGGCGTAGGTGAGCGAGTAGCTCAAACATTTATCGAGACGTCAGCACGAAGCTGGGCCGAAATCGACCTGACAGAGCTTGCGGCCGGCGAAGTCCAGATGGATGAGGACGACATCCCAGGACCAATCTCGATCGGCGCCGCGGTCGCGGTAACGGTCGAACGGCCAGACACACCAGAGTCTGTAGGCGAGGATACGACGTCGGCCGATCCGGCAGCAGACGACGCTGAAGAAGAAGATGCTGATCTACCCACCCCAGAGGCTCGCGTCGCGGTCATCGGCGATTCAGATTTCGCTGCGAACGGATCGCTGGGTATCCAGGGGAACCGTGACCTCGCCCTCAACACCCTCAACTGGCTAGCTCAGCAGGAGAACCTGATCTCAGTTCGACCGAAACAACCTGAAGACCGACGGATCACGCTCACAGCCGACCAGCAGTTACGGATCACATGGCTGTCGCTCCTCATGATTCCGGCCGCGGTCATCGGAGCCGGTCTGTTTACCTGGTGGCGGAGACGGTAGCTGATGCGAGGCACACGATCCACTTTAATTCTGCTCGTCGTTTTCGTAGCACTTGGGACATATGTGTACCTGATCGAGCTCGAGCGTCCCCCGGCCTCGGCGATTCCTCCCAACGAATCGCTACTCGACACGACCGCCGAGGAGTTCAGCCGGCTGTCAATCGGCGTCGGCGATACGGAAACAGTGCTCACGCGAACGGACGACGGCGATGCCTGGCAGCTGACCTCGCCTGTTACAGCGGCGGCTGATGACACACAGATCTCGTCGATCACGTCAGCGCTCGCGTCGCTCGAAATTCGCCGTGTCATCGACGACGCGGCTGTCGACCTCGCACCTTTTGGGCTCAACGAGCCGGTGGTGGAGATCGGTTTCGTCCTGTCGGAGGATTCACAGGAGCAGCGATTCCTCGTTGGTGACGCGACCCCGACAGGCGGTGAACGGTACGCCACGCTAGCCGATAGCGGCCGCATCGTGCTTATTGCATCGAACCTGGATACGACGTTCGGTAAATCAACATTCGATCTGCGCGATAAGGCGATCCTAGGGTTCGATACATTTGATGTCGATCAGTTCGAGATCGAGTCGGATAGCACATCAATTCATCTCGCCAAGAACGCGAGTGAATGGCGCCTACAGGAGCCGTGGGATGTCCGAGCAGATTTCAGCACCGCCGAGGGAATTGTCGGACGGTTAAGCGCCGGACAGATGCGTTCGGTGGCCGTTGAGGGCCCATCTGACACCAAGACAGAAGAGGAGGTTTTTTCGGAGTATGGCCTGACTACACCACGACTGACGGCAACGATCCAGTTCGGCAGCGCGAGCGCAACACTCCTGGTGGGTAGCGAGGCGCCGGATGGTACGTCGTACGCCAGGGACGCCTCGCGGTCGGTCGTCTTCACGGTCGAATCCTCCCTCGTGACCGACCTCGAACGATCGGCAGACGAGTACCGCGACAAGAATTTGTTTGATTTTCGTCCGTTCAACGCCTCCTGGTTGGAGATCGAACACTCGGACGAAACGGCTGCGTTTGAAAAGGCGGGATCGGAAGCTGAGGTATCAGAACCGTCCTGGACCAGGGTGTCACCCGAGTCAGGAGATGTCGACCGGGATCAGATCGATGATCTTCTAGCCAAGCTCTCCAACCTCCGCGCAGAGTCGTTTGTCGAATCACGTGCCGAGCGTGGACTCGACGAGACGACCGCGCTCGCTGCGTTCCGGGTGAGGTTTAATACCGACGGAACCCCGGACAGCGACGATAAAGAACGGGTCACATTGTGGCAATCCGGAGACGCGACATACGGCGTTCACGGCAATGAGCCGGGCGCCGCGGTGCTAGACACAAGGGCCGTGGATGATGTACTCGAGGCACTGGCGGCGGTCCAACGCGCCGAGCCTTGAGCCCCCGCTTCGAGAGACGAGAAAGACGAGGCGGCCAGCCGAGGAGGCCCATTTGACACTCGTCCGTGTAACCATCCTCGGGGCGGTCGTGGCGATGGCAGGCTGTGTCGTACACACGCCACCGCCCCCCGCCAGCTCTCCCGCCGCGGCACCGACGAATCCCACCTCGAACCGGGCGGTACTCCGTCTACAGCGAAATCTAGCTCGACTCTTCAGTGACGCCTCGGCACCTGCGGCGATTTGGGGCGTGCAGGTCCGCTCACCCGACCGCGACGAAACGCTCTACAGTCTGAACCACCGCACGTTGCTGATCCCGGCGTCGACGACCAAGCTCGTAACATTGGCGGCTGCTGCCTCGAGTCTCGGTTGGGACTTCCGGTTCGAGACTCAGCTACTCGCCGACGGGTCGGTCAACGACGGCGTGCTTGATGGCGATCTTGTAGTGAAAGGTACGGGAGACCCAACCATCGGCGGCCGCGGAATGTCGGCTGATTGCAATCCAGTGGATCTTTTCACTGAGTGGGCCAAGACCATCAAGGCTGCCGGTATTCGCCGCATTTCTGGCCGCGTCGTGGGCGACGACCGCGCGATTGACGACGGGGCAACTTGGCCAGGCAGTCGTTTGGGTGACGGGTGGACCTGGAATGACCTTGCGTTCGGCTTCGCCGCGCCCAGCGGTGCACTGACGTTTCATGAGAATGTTGCCGATCTGATCATTGAGCCTAGTACTGCGGCACAGAGGCCGGCTATAGCGAGAATCGAGCAACCAGAGAGTGGTCTCGACCTGGTCAGCTACGTGGTAACCGGACCCACTGACAGCGATGTGGTCCTTCGCCTCTTACGCCTACCGGGCCAATCGACACTCGAATTACGCGGCTCGATTCCGCTTGGCTCTGACCCCTTACGACGGCAGGTGTCAGTCGACGACCCAACGTTGTTCTTTCTTCGGACACTTCGTCAGACTCTCATACGAGAAGGAATCGAAGTGGACGGAGACGCTATCGATATCGATGACGTGGACCTTGGCACGGCGACGGAACCCAGGGAAACAGGGTATGTCTTGAGTCGTCACTTGTCGCCACCACTATCCGAATTGGCCATCGACATGATGAAACGGAGCCAAAATCTCTTTGCCGAAACAATCTTTCGAACTCTCGGCTCCCAGACCGGTGCCGGCACCGTGGAGGCCAGCCGGAACACCATCGGCACCTTGCTCAGTGCCTGGGCGATCGGCAGCAACCAATTCATCATTGCCGATGGTTCCGGTCTCTCTCGTTACAACCACCTGACGCCGGCGGCGCTCGTCGCGGTGCTGGAGCAGATGCGGTCCGACAATCAGTCGGCCGTATTCGAAGCGACGCTGCCGGTTGCCGGACGCGACGGTACGCTTGCTGCTCGGATGGGTGGAACGGCTGCAGCAGGAAACGCGCGTGCAAAGACGGGAACGATGTCCAACGTCAGCACCCTCGCCGGGCTGGTCGACACGGAGGATGGCGAGACGCTCGTCTTCGCCATTATGGCCAACAATTACCGCGCCGGTTCCAACGACATCAACCGCATCATCGACCGGGCGGTCGAGCAGCTCGCAAGCTTCACCCGTTGATTGGGTAGCAACACGCCGCCGAGGCCTCAGTTAAGAAGAGGATCGGGGACACCTGCCTCTGCGAATCCCCGAGCGCGGAGTCGACAGCTGTCACAGTGGCCACAGGGCCGCCCCTCCTCCTCGGGGTCATAGCAGCTGTGCGTCAGGCCGTAGTCGAGACCGAGCTCGATCCCCCGGCGGATGATCTGGGCCTTGCTCCACTCGATCAACGGTGTATGCACCCGAACCGCCGAACCCTCGATCCCGGCCTTGGTGGCCAGCGCGGCAAGTCGTTCGAACGCTGCAATATACGCGGGTCGACAGTCGGGGTACCCGGAATAATCAAGCGCGTTCACTCCGATGACGAGATCCTGTGCACCGAGGACCTCAGCCCATCCCAGCGCAAGGGCCAACAGTACGGTGTTCCGCGCCGGCACGTACGTAACGGGTATCGTGTCCTCGTCGAGCGACCTATCTTTCGGAATCGCCAGTTCCGTAGTCAGCGCGGACCCGCCGATTACGCCAAGATCAACCGCCAGCTCCACGTGGTCGACAACCCCCAGCGCACGACCGACCCGCCGTGCCGCTTCGATCTCCTGTAAATGCTGCTGACCGTAATGTACGGTCAACGCGTAGAGTCTAAAGCCGTCCTGTCGTGCCACCGCCGCTGCTGTAAATGAGTCGAGCCCACCGCTGAGAAGCACAACCGCCTTCACAGCGTCAGACACCCCTGGCTTCGTCACCCCACAGATACTTGTGGAGCTGCACCTGAATACGTACCGGCAGACGGTCAGCGAGGGTCCACTCAGACAACCGATCGGGGTCGAGTACGCGGTGCACCGGGGAAAAAAGCACGGCTGCACAACAATTTTCAAGCCCGTATTTATGAACGAGAGCGCGAGCAAACTCGTAGTCCGATCGGTCACGGATGACGAACTTCACCTCGTCGTGTTTGGCCAGCCGATCCAGATTGGCAAGGTCGTTGTGTTTAACCTCGCCGCTGCCAGGACATTTGACGTCGACCACTTTCACGACGTCGTGCGGCACGTTCGAGATGTCGATATGACCACCGGTCTCCAAAAGCACCGTCTTACCTGAAGCCAGCAACGTCTCCATCAGTGAATACACGTCTCGTTGAAGCAGGGGCTCACCTCCAGTAATCTCAACAAGGGAGCATCCATAGGCGTCGACGGCCGTCACCACCGCCTCTACCGGCTGCCCCTGCCCCGAGTCGAACGCGTAAGAGGTGTCGCACCAGGCACAACGCAGGTCACATCCGGTTAACCGAACAAAGACGCACGGACGCCCAGCATGGCTCGATTCTCCCTGGATGGAGAAGAAGATCTCGTTGACAGTCAGCATCGTCGACTCACACGATCCGAAAGGAACATTCTAACGGGGGACGACCTTGAGGCGAAGTTAAGGTGGAGCATGAGCTCGCGACTCCTCTTCAGCCAACAACAGGGTGGATAACGATTAAACCCCTGCCGCCCAATCTCACGGCCTCGCTAAACTATCCCAGTATTTTGGCAATCTCCAGGATAGAAGAATCCGACGACACCCGTGACTTGGTAAGCAATTTCGGATCCGAACGATATTTATAAAGTCAAAGGGGCCGTTAGCCGCGCGACAGAATCGACATCGACGCTGCTACGCAACTGACCGTGGTGCGGCATCAAATAGCAGACTGTTCGCTCAACGCCCGACGCGGCTAACGCCGATTCTCGGGCACAGAGTTGCGATCGCACACCGTCCACACACCGGATAGACGGGGCGACAGACGTTCTGTCCCCACGTCACGAGATAGAGATTGATCAATGCCCACCAGCGACGTGGCACGACATCATACAGTGCCGATTCCGTCTGCTCCGGCGTCTTCGTACGGACCCAGCCTAACCGATTCGAGATCCGGTGAACATGGGTGTCGACACATATGTTCGCGGTGCTTCTAAGCGCTACGATCAAGACCAGATTGGCAGTCTTTCGACCAACGCCAGGCAGCGTCAACAACTTATCCATTGTAGTGGGAACCCGTCCGTCAAACTTTGCAATTAGCTGGCGGCAAGTCTCCTTCACGTGTCGGGCTTTGTTCCTGTAGAAACTGACGGGATAGATCAGTCGTTCGACATCCGAGACCTTCAGCCGCAGCATAGTATGAGGCGTCGCGGCACGTGCAAACAGGCGAGTGGAGGCATCGAACGTAACTGCGTCCTTGGTCTGGGCTGACAACATCGTCGCAATCAGTACGTGAAACGGATCAGCTCGCTGATCGCCACCAATTTTTTCGATGGCAGGGAGCTCCATCCGGCCGATGGTTGGGCCGAGTGTCCGCAGGACCCGACCTACCGGTGTGCGATTCGTACTGGCATGAAGACGTCCACCCATGTACCGAATACTGACATCTTGTTCGGATAGGTCAGGGCTCGACCGTAACCACGCACTGCTCAATCTGGTCGACGATTCCCAGAATGGCGGCATCGACCGGAGCACCAGGACGGCGTAGCGCAGTGCTGGCGGCACGCCCTTCGATTACGAGTAAGACGGTGTCACCAAGACCCGCCTGGGTCGCATCGATCGCGAGAACGACGGTCCCAAAAGGCTCAGCATTCGACGAAACAGGCTGAACCAACAACAGTTTTGCGCCCTGCAGTTTGTCGTTCTTTTGGGTTGAGACGACGTTACCGATCACCCGTCCCAGCCGCATCTCACCGCCGTTTTCGCCGCGATGCCGCGGGGGGGACATCCTCGGTGTTCCACTGGTCGACGATACCGACCACGCTTGCGTCGGTGGGAACATGGGCAGGATAAAATGGGAGAGTCGCCTCTCGGCCGCGTACGAAGAAGACGTCTTCGCCTTCGCCAGCACCGACGGTATCGACGGCAACGATCGCGCGGCCGGCCGTACGCCTATCTGGAGTCAACGGCTCCAGAACGAGTAGCGTCAGACCGTGAAAGTTGGGGTCCTTCTGGGTGGCGACAACGGTACCGGTTACACGAGCTAGATACATCGAGCTCTCAGGACGGAGTCAGGCTTGGACGGTCACGGAATCGACGATTCCCACGATCGCCGCGTCGACGGGGGCATCCTTAAGCTCGGCGGCCATGCGCGCTGAGCTCCCACTCACAATGAGCACGGTTTCGCCAAAGCCAGCGTCAACGGTATCCACAGCCACAAGATGATTTCCCTGCGCCTTCCCGACAGGGTCAATCGGTTGCGCCACCAGCAGCTTCAAACTAATCAGACGGTCGTCCTTTTGGGTGGCGACCACTGTGCCAATAACCTTAGCCAGAATCATGGATCAGTTACGGGGTACTGCGAGAAGTCTCGCATGGGAACCACCAAGCTAGTTCTTAGCCCCTGACTTACCAATTGGGAGAGCATCCTCCAGGTTGGTGTGGGGACGCGGAATGACGTGTACTGACACGAGGTCTCCAACACGGCGAGCGGCTGCGGCGCCAGCATCTGTCGCAGCCTTGACGGCGGCCACATCCCCGCGAACGATGGCGGTGACGTATCCCGCGCCGATCTTCTCCCAGCCCACGAGCGTCACTTTGGCAGCCTTGACCATGGCGTCTGCGGCTTCAATCATCGCGACAAGCCCTTTAGTCTCTACCAGTCCTAGCGCCTCACCCATGTTGTCCTCTCGTCGGCAGCCCCCTGAAGGGTCTGGCCTGCTAACGCACTTGCTTCACGGCGTCTTCAATCAGCGCCGTCAGTTCGCGGTATGTTAATCGAATTTCTCCGTCTTTACCTAGCGCCGCCAAGTCGGGTGGAAGCGCAGGAGGGCCGACCAGTCGGTCATGCGGCGACGCCGGCGCCTGAAGCACTTGGCACGTCACGTCCTTTGCGTCACCCAACGTCGTCTTGTCTCGCCCGTCATCACCATCGGTGCAGATCGGGGCGGGAGATGCGATCCCATACATGCCCCGGAGATCCTGGAGGCGGTTAACCTCCTCGCGCGACAACATTCGCTCGCCGCCAAGCAAGCGGGCCACCAGACTGATACGCGCGAAATGTTCGATGGTTTCCATCTTGTAGTAGGCCGCGAACAGCTCACCGGCAATCGTGAGGGCTCCGTGGTTGGCGAGCAACAGCCCGTCATGGGCTTTGATGTACTTACGAACCGCATCGGCGAGCTCGGATGTCGATGGTGTTGCGTAGTCGACGATCGGAATGCTCCCGAGCGTTGTGACTACCTCAGCCAGGACCGCGCGGTCGAGTGGGATCCCTGCCACTGCGAATCCTGTCGCCGCGGGGGGATGAGCATGCACCACCGCCATCACCTCAGGTCGATTCTGATAGACCGCAAGATGCATCAGAAGCTCGGACGAGGGCTCACGGTCTCCCTCCACCTTCCGGCCCTCTAGGTCGGTCCCAACGATCATGTCAGGGGTCATGAACCCCTTCGATACCCCTTTGGGAGTCGTCAGCAGACGATCATCTGACAGGCGGACGCTAATGTTTCCATCGTTCGACGCTACGTAGGCACGACTGTGCAGGCGGCGACCTACTTCAACGATATCGGCGCGCAGTTGCTCTTCCTGTCGCATCTATTTTGAGACCCCTAGGCACTCTGCCGAAATGTCCGCCGGCAGGTTTCGGAACAAAAATAGTACACGGTCGATCCGGTCCGGGTTGACACTGCGTGAGACGGCTCGACATACGTACCGCAGACCGGATCCTTGGCGAGCGGGACACTCTTCCGCGACTCACCAGGGTTGCCGGTCGTCCCGGAGCGTGTACCAGATGCGACCCCTCTGATGAAACTGACGACGACACGCAGGATGAGCGCCACCACCAGCACCCGAATGACCCACCCCACCAACATGATGCTCTACCGTTATACCTCTGTTCTCGAATGCCAGCGCCGGGCAACCGGCCGGTGCCTCGAACCTACGCTTAACTACGGTGCCTGACTGCTGCCTTCGGTATTCTCATGAGCCGCCTGAAGCCGATTCAACGCGTCGCGGGCGGCACGAGCCTCGGAACCGTCTGGCGCCACCTCAAGAACCCTCTGCCAGGCCGCCGTCGCCCCCTCAAGGTCCTGGAGACCGAAAGCCTTCACGATACCAAGGGTGACCAGCGTCTGAGCGTGGGTCGGCTCAATCTCGAGCGACCGCGCAAGCTGTTCTACCGCCCGCTCCGCAGACCCAACATAGTAATAGCTGATTCCCAAGTTTGTACTTGCCTGAACATTGTCCGGCGTTATTGTCAAGACTTCCTCATATCGCGGGATCGCCTGTTCGAAACTGTGCGACTCAAAGTACAGTTCTGCCAGCGAGACCCGCGAGTCAAGATCCTCAGCGTCAGCCTCGGCTGCGGCGATGAGATCGGCGACCCTAGCCTCGTCCGGTGGTGGCGGCTGCGTTCCACCCACCGATGCATCGGTCGGCGCGGCGGGAGGCACAGACGCAACGGGGCGCTCGGCCCAGATGATCCACCCCATGATCGCCATCGAGCAGGCGACCGTGAGCCCCAAAATCAGCGATTCTCGTCTCATTGCCAATGCTGGTCGTGTCTCAGCGATGATAACGTGGCTTCGTGTGGTGAAGACAACAGATCTTCACCCCGACGGTGGCGATTCGTCCGGCGGGTAAGACGCGACCAGCGCGTCACATCCTGTGAATAGTCCCAAGATGGCCTCTCAGCGCAGCGCGTCAACCATTTCGAAGACCGCACGTTCCATCCCGACCAGCACTGCCCTGGCCACGATGCTATGGCCGATATTAAGCTCGGCGATCTCATCAATCTCGACGATCGGCCCAACGTTGATATACGTAAGCCCATGCCCGGCCAAGACGTTCAGGCGGTGTCGGACCGCGGCCTTGGCGGCGCGTGCCACACGCTGGAGCTGTTGAGACTGTCGGTCCGCAGAAGCGTCAGCAAACGGACCGGTGTTGATCTCGACCGCGGTAACACCGACCGAGGCTGCGCGCTTCACCTGCGGCCCGTCCGGATCAATGAAGAGGCTCACGACTATTCCCGCACGTTGCAGTCGGGTCACAGTTTTCTCTAGCGAGCCGGCATGACGAATCACGTCAAGCCCTCCGGTCGTCGTCAGCTCATTCGGATGCTCCGGAACCAGCGTCACCTGGTGCGGCTTCAGACGTGTCGCAATCTCGACCATCTCGCGTGTCGATGCCATCTCTACATTAAGCCGTGTCGATACGACCTCCCGAAGCAGCTCCACATCACGCTCCTGGATATGTCGTCGGTCGCCCCTGAGATGAACAGTGATCCCGTCGGCTCCTCCAAGCTCGGCGAGTACGGCCGCCGCAACCGGCTCGGGCTCACGGCTCTTCCGCGCTTCCCTCACCGTCGCCACATGGTCGATGTTGACCCCTAATCGCATCAGCAATGTCCTCGGTACATTCAGCCGACCGCCCCCAGTCGGTCCCGGGCGCATTGGGCAACCGCACGGGCCAGCTCGTCGACCACTGCACGGTCCTGTCCCTCGATCATGATCCTCAGCAGCGGCTCGGTTCCCGAGTAGCGTACCAGGACACGGCCATCACCACCCAGTGTCGCTTCCGCATGTCTAACGGCCTCTGCGATGTGTGGCTCGGTCTCCAAATCAGGCTTAGCTTTAACCCTTACATTGAGCAGGACCTGGGGATAGATCTCGAGCCCAGACCTCAAGTCGGAAAGCTCACGACGAGTGTCGACCATCACCTTGAGCACCGACAGCGTGGTCAGCAATCCATCGCCGGTCGGGAGAACGTCGGAGAAGATGATGTGGCCCGACTGCTCGCCGCCAAGCACTGTGTTGCGCCGTCGCATCTCCTCGAGCACCTGTCGATCACCGACGGGGCACCGGTGAAGGACAATGCCGGCCCGTCGGAGCGCAAGCTCCAGACCGATATTGCTCATCACCGTCGCGACCACGGCACTCCCAGGAAGAGCGCCATTCGACTGCAGGTGGGTGGCACAGATGAACAGCATGGCGTCACCGTCCGCCACGTTGCCTAGGTCATCGACGAGGATCGCCCGGTCACCATCGCCATCGAACGCAACCCCCAGGCGGCAGCCGCGAGAGCAGACGACCTCCTTCAGCCCTTCTGGGTGGGTCGAGCCGCACCTCTTGTTGATGTTTTGCCCATCGGGGTCGGCATTGAGTGCGATGACGTCAAATCCAAGTTGACGGAATAGACGCGGCGCAACCACACTCATCGCCCCGTTGGCGCAATCGATCGCGATACGACTGGACGCGAGGTGGCCGGCGCGACCTAGCACGCAACGCGCATGCTCCATATAGGCGTCGGTCAGGTCCCGCGTCTCGAGCACCTCAACCGGGCTGAATGTATGGGGCCACGAAGTGCCTTGTATGGCCTCTGAGAGTTGCGATTCGAGCTGGAGAGAAGCCTTGGCGCCATAGCCGGTCAGCACCTTGATCCCGTTATCCGGAAACGGATTGTGGGACGCTGAAACCACAAACGCCGCGTCGAACCTCTCGGAGACTGCCAGAAAGGCGGCCGCAGGGGTCGGCATGACACCAACACTGATCAGGGTACCGCGCTCGGCGGCCACACCCGCCGCAAGTTGTCGCTCGATCCAGGGGCCTGATTCACGCGTGTCACGGGCCACCAGCAACTTCGGGCGGCGCGTATTGACAACCCGTACCGTTGACGCGCCGAGCCTGGCGATCGTAGCCTGATCGAGCGGGTACTCGCCGGGTATTCCTCGCACACCATCGGTCCCAAATATCGACGCAGACATCAGAATAAACGTTATACCAGGGTAATCAGCGAACGCTGACTTGAACGGACGGTGGATCAATATTCGTGACGCGGACGTTGTCACTCGACTCGACGGTCACGGGTAAATTGTACTGACCGGGTCGAAGACCAGCAAGGTCAACGTATACCCGGAGGGTGTCGTCGGCTAGATCACGCATCGTACCATCTGCACCCCGAACACTGACCGCCACCCGTGCCGGCTGAAAGACGACCCGTCCAGTATCCAGTGGATCGCGCGACACCACCGTTAGGTCATACAGTGTCCGCTCAACCGAGGCTCGCACAATCTCAACCAGCACCCGAGTGGACACCGGTTCGACCAGTCGTAACGCCGGGTCAGCAACACCGACCGTCACGTCCGTCTCGACGTTTTCTGTCGCGCCGGCTACGGAGACTGGCTCGGTAAACGCCTCCCGAAGCTCAGTCAAAGGAGTCTCGGGACCGATGACGTCGACAGTGGCCGGGTCAGTACGGATCCGTCCCACAATCATGCCATCGGCGGGCTCTCCTTCGATGTCTGGCACGATCGGAACCGTCCGGGGTGCGCCCTCACGTTCGAGCAGCAGCGCAATGGTCGTCGGAACGACGCTTGTGATCTCAATTCCAGACGGTACCTGGACCCGGCCTGCGAACATGTCAAACAGCCGGCGACCGGGACGTTCCTCACCGAGGTCCAAGATCGCTTTCACCTCGTCCGAATCCAACCGGCTGACGACGCGAGAGTTACCGCGAACACGCACACTGACGGTATCGGGGGGATCCCCGGCGATTCCCAAGCCGACCGGCACATTCTCGAATTCGAGCGGGATTTCCAGGCCTCGCTCGACCACGGGATCCCCAGCCACTGTCATCCAAAGGAGAACGGCTAGACAGACCGACACGACCTTCAGCCACACATCACGAAACGGATGGTACGCCATTAGGACTCAAGTGCTCCACGGTTCGCCGATCGTGGCAAGGTCGGCTGGATACCGAGCATCAACGCCTCCAATCTGAACCGCAGTCGGTCCGGGTCGAGGTCGCGTTCGATCTGACCATCCAGGGCGAGAGAGAGGGTGCCAGTCTCCTCCGACGCGATGAGCGCTACGGCATCGGCTTCCTCTGTGAGACCTATTGCCGCCCTATGGCGGGATCCGAGTTCCTTGCTCAGGCGGGGATTGACCGTGAGAGGGAGAAAGCAGGCCGCCGCGGCGATACGGTTCTCTTGAATGATGACCGCACCGTCGTGGAGTGGTGAATCCGGCTGAAACACGCTCAACAAGAGGTCGTAGGTGACGGTTGAATCGAGTGGAATACCGCTCTCGATGTAGCTACGAAGGCCAATGCCACGCTCGATGACGATAAGCGCGCCAATCCGACGCGATGCCAACATCGTGGCGGCCACCACAACCTCCTCGATGGTCTCGTCAGTCGTCGTCGACCGAGTCAGGTACCGGAAGAAAGGCGCCTGCCCAAGTGTGGACAATGCCCGCCTGATGTCGGCTTGAAACAGTACGATCGCCGCGAACACGATGTAGCCGAACATGTCGCGAACCAGCCAATTAACCGTTGGAAGCGGGGCACGCTCTGACGCGTAGTAGAGACCAACAACAAGCAAGACGCCCAAGACCATCTGGGCAGCGCGGGTACGGCGGATCAACTTCAGAAATTCGTAGATGAGCAACGCGACAATCGCGATATCGATGAGGTCCAACCACCCAAGACCAACGTCGGGCCATATCGTCAGAAAGTAGTCACCCATCCGCTTCCCTCTGGATCCCACGACGCCCGGATCTCATCCGTCACCCGGGTAACCTGTGACATCTCGCAGACGCCGTGCACGCGGACGATGTGAGCCCCAAACAACACAGCGGCCGTCACCGCCGCCGCGGTACCCCACTCACGCTCGTCTGGTGGCGCTTTACCCAAAGCGCTCTGGAGAAATGACTTGCGCGACGGACCGACGAGAATGGGTCGATCCAGATCCATCAGACCCGAAAGATTGGCCAACGCCGAGAGGGTGTGCGGGGCCTGCTTGGCAAACCCAAGTCCCGGATCGACAATGATCTGGTCCCGCGAGATGCCAGCGTTAACCGCACGCTGGATCCCGGTCCAGAGCTCGTCTCTGATTTCCCTCACAACGTGCTCGTATCGCGCGTCTCGATACATCTCACTGGACCGTCCCCGATTGTGCATCAACACCACGGGAACTCCGGCCGCCGCCACGACTCTAGCAAGATCTGAATCATAGC
>Ga0310121_10000858_pt1 | contig 32341 bp, 20 predicted proteins | sample CB27_Tmax_986_MG_FD_203504 | JGI IMG/M metagenome (GOLD analysis project Ga0310121, IMG submission 203504) | Marine microbial communities from Western Arctic Ocean, Canada - CB27_Tmax_986 | ecosystem: Environmental > Aquatic > Marine > Oceanic | place: Canada: Western Arctic Ocean | collected... | reverse complement strand
TCCTCAAGATCAATTGCGTGGGGTAATGGGTGATGACAACTTGTAGTTTGGCCGGAGCCTAACCATATAGTCGCATTGTACCATTTAGCACCACAAAAACTTGCAGACTTTGTATCTAATATTTGTTTTTTATATTCTAAATCTTCCATTCTTTTATTTTCCTATATTCCTCTGCTGGACATTTAATATCACTTTTAAACATAACATCTTTTACCCAATGGTAGTGAGCACGTGGCAATGGATGAAGATCTGCTTTATTATATTGATCAGACCAAACATCTTTAGTAAAATCTTCTAATCCACCAAACTCTTTATAAAATATAAATTTACTCCAATCAATTTTATTATATAATGCTCTTTGTCCGTTTGACATTTTAGCTTTGTCATGCATAATAATATGTCCTCTATAACACATCATTTTATATTCAATTTTATACTTTTCTAAATACATTTGTGTAAACAAAATCCTTTCAAGCATACGTACATCGTTTTGTCTTTCATTTTGAAACCAACGTACATAATATTCGTGCTTGTCGTTATAATAATGTCCACCAAAAAAAGTATTCCAATTAAAATCTGGATCCCATCTAGAATATGTTACCGTTTCATCTTTTTTTAATGACTCATCAACTTCATCATGTACAATTTCATATCTATTTGTTCCAGACCACATAATATAAACCTTTTCTGTACTACTTTTCCATTTATTAATAGAGTTGTAAACAGTTCTCATTATAGTTTCGTTAGAACTCCCTGACGCTCCTAAATTTTTTATATCATATCCGGTGTCAAACCATCCTACATACGAAGACCAACTTGGCCATTTATATTTTGTATAACTGCAACCTGCTACTAGTAATCTCTTCATGCGTTTTTGCACTCCATCCAAAACTCTTCCATCTCTGGAAATGTATTTAAAAAGTTTGTTCCACGTCTTCGATCATGCTCTTTAAAAAATGCGTAAAAGTTTCTTTTTTCCAGCGTTAAATCTGTTTTTTCGTTGCGCCAAATTGCTAAATTGCGTAACATTTTTTGAATCTCAAAATCCTTAAATCCATCAAAGCCTTCTTTATGTCCAGAATACTCTCTCATATATTTTATATTCTCTTTATGTATCTCTTGATAACTTTCAGGTAATAGTGTTATCTGTTGATATGCTGGTTGTGTTAATAATGGTATATCAAACCACACTCTTTGATACGTGTGTGAAAATTTCTCTCTTAATAATTTTATATCCCTTAACAAATCTCCCAAGCTAGTAATACTTAAATTGTTGTATGTAATAATAAATGTTATAGAATTACGTACTGGAATACGTTCTAAGAATTCGTCTACATTATCCAACATATAATTAAAATCTAAACCGTTACGTATATATTCTGCTTTCTTTCCATAAGCATCAACTGATACAAATTGCATCATATGTTCTACTGCTCCATCTAAACATATTCTTTTAACCATATCAAAGTACTTGTTTTTTAATTTTTTTTCTGGTGGACAGAAATTTGACGTTACGTTTAAATGTAAATCCGATTTTGGATGATCAATAATATACTCAAAAACTTTATAAGTATTTTTATCCATCATAGGTTCGCCACCTGTCATCCTAAAGTGTTTTAAATTTTTGTATAACGTAGGCCACCACTTCCAAAACGCATCTACATATGGATTATGTTCTCTATGCGGAATAGGTCTACGTCTACCTTGAAAATGTTCTGGAGCATTGTGGGGAGGAGACGTTGGATATTGGCCATACACAGCCGTCTCCTTACCCCACGTTGTAGAGAATTGTGGTGAACAATAAGAACACTTTAAATTACAAGCATTGTTAAAGTTAACTTCCACGTATCTCGGCGTCCATCTTGAATCAATTGGATTATTTTTAATCGACTCAAAATCTTGTATAGCCCATGGCTCACCAGAACGATAGTGTCTATCAGACATTTCGCCTGCATCTTCCATCTTCCAGCAATAAGAACATCCTTCAGGACGGTCACCATTAAGCATTTGTTGTCTTTGTTTTAATTTTTCTGGTGTATTATGTAACTCAGCAGGGTTACTATCTAAATTTGTAGGATCTATTTTATGCAATGGTGGATGATAACAACTATTTGTTAATCCTGTAGGCAAGTGTAGTGAAACTTGATTCCATTTAGCCAGGCACATAGTAGGTGATATTTCCTCAAGCTTCTTTTGAGCCACTATTGCATCTGATTTATAATCACTTTGTTTCACGGTCTTGTACTCCTCTGTTTACTGGACGTGGCATTACAAATTTAAAAAACTTGCTTTGATGTTCATCAAAATCTGCACAAGGTATGTCTATTCTTTGCCTAATACTATTGCCATATACTTCTAAATCTTCATCTACCTTATCTTCAACTAAAGCATTTGCAAATAGATCAGCCATTTTATCTAAATTTCTAATTTGTATAAATTCATTTGAATCTACTGTTGTTGAATAACAACCCATTCTTGCTCCTAACATAGCATACTTGCCATACTCAACATCTGCACCTACAGTCATCCACGTGGTTAGTATTCTAAGATTGCTACCTTCTATAGTACGCATAAAATTTTGTGGTGGTATATGTTTGCCTTGATCTAAACTCATCTTAACACCTTCTCTATAACCAGCTATCCAAGCCTGTTGTGGTGTTGCATTAATAACAGTATTTGAATAACAATTATGCAAATTTTCATGAGGTACTGTCCAACAAAAATCTATTTCTGCTTTTTTATCTTTTGCGTTTTCATGTGTTTTCATTTGCAGGCAAGTTTCACGTTGCCAACCTACTAAACCACCATTGCCATATACTAAATCATTAACATTATTTCTTGCTCGCCAACGATGTACTGCTTTTGGATCTGTTTTAGACCAATCTAATGTTTGTAATAAAAAACTTTCATCAACTATATTGTCGCCATCAACTGATATAAAGAAATCTGTCTCGGCTTTTTCTGCCGCGGCTTTGTGTGCAGAATCAAATCCAACAACTCCGTCTACTCTTTTTGCCCAAGGTACCTTGCTTAACAAGTCTGCCCAATTTTCTTCTTTATTAGGTTCTTTATAACTGATATAAACAAAGTCTAAATCTGAAACTCTTACTCTATCCGCCATTCAAATCCTCCTCTATTATGTCTTTCTACCCAAAACGGATCTCCATTATAAAAATGATACCCTACATCAGCTGAATGTAACGTTGGTTGTCGTTGTTCTACAGGTACACGTTTCTTTCTTACAATTTTTTTATCCTTATATTCAAAATTCTCAATACCTGCATTTGTAACTTCTAAATATTGTTGCAAACTTACTTCTATTTCTTCTTTGTCAAACGTAAGATAATGTTTCTTAGCTGGTGTGCTTTTAAATTCTTTTAGTGCTTTCCAAAACTCACTCATATAATTCCTTGATTAATGCTTTATTGTGATAATGAAATATTCTTGACTGCCTATAACCGCCTGAATAAATGTAATCTCCTGCTAAAGGATGACCTACTGCCATTGTATATAGATATTGATCATTAATAAATGCTCGACTTAACCCATTTACACCACTCTTGTTATGCATAAAATTAAACCAGTTGTATTTTACACACTTCTCTTGTAATGGATCTTGTATTTTAAGTGCAAGAGCATACACAACATCTGTTGTTGGTTCTTTATCATGACAATTTATTAACATTGTATCTCTAACTTTGTTCCAGTTTAATATAATGTCTTGACAAGTATTATAAAATGCTTTTGCTTGTTTACTTTTTCTAAAATAAGTTAATCCGTTATACACATCTGGCAATTTATTTGTTACAAATAATTTTCTATAAGGTGTATGTTTAATAACCTTGTCTCTATAACATCTTACGTGATAAGAAAAAATCATATTATGTTGATGCAAATAATTCCACCACCAATCTGTGTTACTTGTAAACAACATATCAGCTTCTAATTTAATTGTATGCTTAAAAGGTGTTAAATTAAAAACTTGCCATTCATTGTTTAACTTCCACTCCTGTTTTTTACTATAATCTTGTTTTAACACAACTACATGATCAAATTCTTTGTATTCAACTGGTTTATCAGTAATAATACAAACTTGATTTTCTTTATTATATTGTTTAATAGACTTTGCAAGTTTCCTGCTTAATTCTACATAATCAGTTGTAGAATTGTTTAATGCAAACCATGTATATCCTTTATTAGACATTTACAAACTCCTTATCCATTATATGAACATCTTGTAATTCAATTCTACCAACTTTTTTACCATACTTAAATGTAATTCCTGTTTCTGCCACATCTATAGCATCAACTTCGTGTGATAACATTGCCATTGGCGTTGGAATAAAGTTTTTATGTGAAGTAAATCCGTTTAATTGATGTAGTGCTATTGCAAATGCAAAATCATTTCTATAATTTCTATATTTGATACGATACAAGTTTCTATAATGTTCATAATGTCTTTGTATATGTTTAATTAGATCAAATACTTGTTTAGCAAACTCTGTTTTACGAAAAATAGTAACAGTTGCCCATACTATTGGTATTGTTGATTCATTTTTACCTTCAATCATATCTTCACCAGTTAAATCATGTACCTTATTATGCAATAAAAAATCATATTTTGTATTAGTATAAGTTAATAAGTTATCTGTAAAAACAAAATAATCACAATCCATAAGAATAGTAGTATCATACGGTGAATGCTCATAAGCCATTACCCTTTCAAAATTATACCAAGCAATATTTTTTCCTCGATAACTTCGTCTGTTACTTGTAACATTATCTACTAACTTATAATTAATCATACCTAAAGGCTTAAACTTTTTAAAAGTTTTAATGTTAGTAACAATAGTAATTTCTAATTTTAAATGTTTTTGTATTTGTGCTACACATTGTTCAGCTAACAAATGATAGTTAACTTCCGGTGTATTGAAACAGTACATTAATACACCTGTGGTCATTTTAACCTTTTATTTTTTAGATCCTCGTGTAGTTGATGGTAGGTATTGAGTGTTTCTTGATTTCTTTCAATTAATATTCTCAAAAATTCATCGGGATCTGTTATATGACACGGATTGTCGTTAGTATCTAACATATAAAACTTTTTAGAGTGTGCTTTGTATGTTTGAACTACATTTATGGTTTGAACATCTGCTCGAAAGAGCCTGCCATTATACGCCACAATCTGTCTAGAACGCATTTTTTCTAAAGCGTTTTTTTTAGTTTGTGCTAGATCATATGCTAGATCTGAATAGTTTTTAAGGGTGCCAATATCCATAACTGTATTATACAGTTAATTATTGACATAGTCAATATGGTAAAATGTTTTTTATTATGCTGTGTTGTTACTTACTACTGCACTTGAGGAAATTGCACCTACTGATGCCAACCCTTGTGCTGTTGATGGATTATTAGTAAAGGTACCAAAGTCTGTTATCCCAATAAATTCTGCATTTACATCAACTGAACTTAAATTACCAGAAGTATATGTATTATCTGTTCCATCAGGATCAAATAATGAGTATTTCATTGTTACTACTGTTGCTGAACCGATTGCCGCATTTAATTTTGCCTCTACTTGAAGATACATTGATGTATATGACCCTGAACTTTGTGTAAGTCTTATTAATGTTGTGTAACCTGTACCTAAATCTCTAACACCAGTTGCAGAACCGTCTGTTGTTAACGTTTCTCCAGATCCTGATCTAGATGATGTAGTTTGTTTTAAGTCAAAACTACCTAATGCTGTAATCATTTCATCTACTGAACTATCTTTTGATGTAGCTGAACCGCCACCATTACCATTTCTAGTAAGTTTCACTCTCATGGCTCCGCCTCCATTAAAGAAATATCTTAATTGAATGTTACTGGCAAATGTAATTGAGTGTTCTACTATATGTGAACCATTCCATCTTGTACTTGAAACTGAACTTTGTAATTCTGAACCTTCTCCTCTTGCTGATGCACTAGGACTACCTGCCGCTACTGATGCCGCAAGTGTGTTTAAATCTGTTTGTAAAGCTGATACTATTGCTAGTGAATCACCAGCTGATCTCGCCGTTGTTGATGTTAATGTATCGTTTGTATGATTGGCAATATTATCCATTTGTGTGAATAATGCATTCCATTGTGATGCTGTAATTGTTTGTCCAGCGGTTACTGAAACTAGGTGAGTTTGACCTAACCCGTATTCTCCTGAACCTGTTCCGCCCACGTGATTAATTCCGTATGCTCCAGCTGAAGCACCGTTTAAAAAACTTTCATAGTGGTCGTCTAATATTGTTTCGCCTGCAGTGTATGACATAATGCTATTTAACTCCTATTACACATTCCGTTAATGTTGTATCTACTGAATATTTATCCTTTATTAATCTTCCAAGCACGTTAAACGCATTACATTCATCTAAATTAATTACTTTAGCTGAACCATTTCCTGCTGAAACGATACGATCTCCTGCTTTTCCTGTACCTTTAATCTTAACAAGTACACGTCCTTTTAATGCTATCATTGGATGTGAATCATTATTTCCTGCGTTAGCATTCATTAAAAATGCTGGAGAATCACTTACAACTCCAAATACTTTATCACATAATTCTTTATTACATCTAGTAACTTCTGCTTCTCCGCCTAACATTACAACATCACCTGCTTCTAATGTCATATCTGCAGAATATCTTTCCGCCAAATCCGCATACATGGCTGTTGTTGCCTGTGCGTGTACTACATTGGCTCTTATATCAACTAAAGTAGCGGCTGATAATTCATCACCACCTCCTGATTTAAACGCTGTCCAGGCTCCACCTGCATTTCCATATAATGTTGTTCCATCGTCTGCAAATGTTTCATCCCAAACCCAAAACAAATCTTGTTCTGTTGCTGTTGACGTTTCACCTCTGTTTACTTTTAATCCTGTATAGTTTGGCATACCAGCATTTGAAGATATACCTCTGTTTAATTCAATTATATTATCTTCAACTGATAAATTAGATACGTTAGTTGTTACTGTATCTCCATCTACTGTTAAATTTCCAACTCTTAAATGTTCTATTCTACCTGTTGTTCCTACTATTCTTAATGCTTCTGTTGTTACACCAGCATCATTTACTGTAAAAATAATATCTTTATTAACAGTAGTTTGTGCAATTACTAAATTATCACTAGCTACTGACATTGTAACATCTGAACCTGCTCCTAATATTAATCCTGTATCATTTAAAATACTAAATGAACTTGTTGTTGTATCGTTTTGATCTGATCTCAAATAGTTCGCCGCCGCAACTCCACCTAATGCATCAGAGTCTGTTGCAACACCTCTAAATTTTGCTGAAGCAACTGATGATGATATTTGAATACCTTGTGCAACTGTAGAAAACCCTGCTGTAATTAATGCCGCACCATTTAATTCTGTACTTGACGGTGTAAATGCCGTTCCTGACACAACAAATACAACTGTATCATTTGTTACACCTTTTAATATTGTTTTGTTTACACCAGCATTATCTGAAACTGTTTCTGAAACCATTTGTGTTACACCTGATCCTGCTATTGTTGTTGGTCCAATTAATGACCATGCTGTTCCTGTGTAAACATATAATTGAGTGTTACTTGTATCAAACCACATATCTCCTAATACTGCATCTGTTGGCGATGTAGTTGAATTTGTTGTTGATCCAACTGGTTTCCATTTTGAACCAGTGTATACGTTAATTTGTTTATTTGTTTGGTCATACCAAAATTGACCTGTAATTTTATTTGTTGGTGCTGATGTATTATTAAAATTTTCTAAAAGTTTAACTAAATTTTCATTTAATTTTTCACCAAACCCCGCATATCCTTTTCCAAAAAGTGCAAGATCCGTGGTTGCGGTATCTAGTGTACCGTCTGCTAATGAGACTATTTGAGTCCCGAATGTATTGTTAATCTTATAAGCCATATTCTATCTGGAGTAATTAGAATGTTTAATTAGATTTGTTATCTCTAACTTCAACTAAAAAACTTACATCTCCGACTAATTTAATCAAAATCTCTGCTGTCTCCGGGGTTAGCATTTGATCAATTTTTTTCTCGTCATCTGCTGTCCAAGTACTGCTGATATTTGCGTTAATATAGTCTGCGACTTCTTGTTTTGTTGCCATTTAAATATACTCCTTATGCTTATTTATTAGTGTTATGTTGCTTCTTGATTTGTTCGTCATCTTGAATCCACTCAAGGTCTTTAGCATAACCACCGTCTAAATCAAGCAAAAAAGTCTTTACATTCGACTCTGCAGGTATAAAATTGTGGAATTTAACGTATCTTTTGTGTAATGCTTCTTCTTTTGTAGCAGTGTATATCAGTTTAATTCCATTATCTTTGGCTAATTCAATTAGAGCGTCTATGCACATTCGAAGAGATTTATGTGATTGTTTTGGAAGTGCTTGTTTATCAGTTACTATCCATTCCATAAAAGCAAACTTTGTTTTGTCTGGTTGTATATATAAACCGCCTGCACAAAGTGGCACACCATCTTCTTCAACCATAATTCCGTCTGGTGGTAAACAATCCTGTGGTACAACTCCAAACTCCCAATCTTTCCACCATTTTACCAAAATAGGATAATCTTGATCTAAATTCCAAAGTCTATATTGCATTTTTTTGTATCACAATCTTGTTAATGTTATAAGGTTTTTCAAAGCAAAGCCATACACATTCGGCTACATCTTTTGCCTCTAACTTTGGCCAGTGTTCCCACATACCATCTGTCATTTCTGTATCAACTACATCAGGACATATATCAAATATTGATAACGGCTTTTTAATTAACTCTTGTTGTATATCCTCAATGTACTTTATTAATTCTCTTTTATGTTGACAGTATTCTTTATATAAACTACTACTAACATTTTCGTCTTCGCCTGCATATGTTCCTGACGTACTTGTTATTACCGCAACTTTCTTATTTTCATTTTGATACTTGTCGTAAATTTTTTTTAATAACTCTAATTGGTTCTTACCTGCGTATGCATTTATTACAATGTACTCACAATCATCAAGTTTGTTTAATATATTTTCAAGACTACCACTTAAATCATATCCGTTGGCTCTACTTAATCCAACAACCTCAAATTTAGATATGTCTGCTATTGCTTTGCCTATACCTTTAGTATGCCCTATAATAGCTATCTTATTTTTGTTTTTGTTTTCTTGATTCATACACGTCAACTAAATTTTCCAGTCCTTCAAAACATTCTGAATAGTTCTGGTAGTAAGCTTCAAACTTCTCTTTAGTGTATAATGATTCTTTATAAAAGTCAATTAATAATGTGGTTCTATGCCTTGGATTATTATTAAAACCATTGTGTAATTGTAAATCTGGTTGGAAAACAAATGCTTCTCCAGTTTTCCAAGTATAAAGTTCTTGTTTTTTAGTTTTTAAATCCATTACATACATACCACTATCAGTTCCACCACCATCATCTAAACACATTTGATATCTCCAACCGCCTTCGTCATCTGTATGATTACCAATTTTTGTATCTGGTCCTACAGTCATAATAGCAACGTTGGTTTTGTATGGAAATTTTCTTAAAATTGAGTACAACATAGGATAATCATTAAATGTGTGTCCTTCATGATCACCTGATTGTATGCCTAATGCTTTCCACTCACCATTAACATAATCACCTGACTTATCGTCAAAATCTTCTGGTAAGCCTCTAACACTATCAGAAAAGTCTTCTGGATTTAAAAATACTTTGTTAGGTTGTGAATTAAATTCGTGTGCTATTTCTTGAAAATATTTTTCTAATTGTATAAAACACTCGCCTTGTTTGCCTTCGTAAAAACTATTCTTCATCATTCAGTATTTTAACATCATTGTCAAGTGTTTGTCTATCAAATTCACGCCAAATACCGAAGAATTTCTCACCAATAGATAATAATTTTTGTTTTTCATCTATTTCAAAATAGTCAGTAAACTCTATACCATTAATCATAATTCTTCTGAATTCAGAACCAAATACATAAACTATGTGTTCATCATCACCTAATGATTTGCCATACTTACTGTCTGCTACTCTTGTCCAGATACCATCTTCTTTAACCATGTGTGTACCTGAAACTTTAATACCTTTGTACTCAAATAAATCATCAATTAAAAACTTACCTGTTGCAAATACAAATCCACCAACTGCAACCTCGTCTCTAATGTCAACAAGTTCAACTGCTTTTTGCGAACCGTCTGCCATAGTAATTAATGTGCCTGCTATGAAACAACCACCACCACCTGATCCTGATGCACCTGATGCCGTATTTCCTGTTGGATTTCCAAACCCTGAGGCATTTGATATAAAACTAATTCCTGCATTGAATAATGCTTTCCAAGTACTATCGTTTGGATCTTTGTAATATCCTGCTGTAATTTGTTTCCAACTACCTGATACTTTTGTGAACATAGCATTAATAGATTTCCAAGCACCACTTACTTTAGTACTTGCTTGTACACCAATATTGAATATTACGACTGCTAATCCATTTCCACCTGTACTTGAATTTGGTGCTCCAACGGCTACTTCTGATTGATAATAACCTTCACTTGTTCCACCCGGAGCTGTTCCTGACCCAACTTCTGAATCTGAATATCCTACCTGTGCTAAATTTAATCCTGAATAACCTGCTGATCCACCGTTGTCTCCACTACCACCAGATCCACCTTTACCGCCACTGAAGCCACCGCCTCCAGCGCCTCCACCGCCTCCGTCTCCAGAGTGACCTGCACCGTTTTCTCCTAAAGTAGTTGGTGAGTTAGATGTTGCTGACGTTGTATTAATGCCGGTACCACCATTTGAGTGATTACCGCCACCACCGCCACCACCGCCACCGCCGGCAATATGATGTGCTACTCCGTTAATTCTTACTATTGTGGCTCCGCCACCGGCACCTCCACCACCTGAATATGGTCTTGGTCCTGCTGAACCACCTGTTCCGCCTGAATAATCTGTTAAACTTTTTCCGTTAGTTCCACCTGGTGCACCACCTCCTGATGATCCGCCGCCACCGCCACCACCCACTGCAACTTGCATTGTTTGGCCTATCATCGCTGTTGTTATAGCAAAACCTGTGTGTTTTAAAAAATGTCCTGATGATCCTGGTCCACCTGCGTGACTATCGTTACCTCCGCCACCGCCGGCACCACCCCAAAGGTATACATCGATTGATGTAGTACCAGCTGGAATTGTTACTTCTTGTGCCGTACCTGTATAGATAAATGTATTAACGACTGCGACCATGAGAGATTACGCCTCCCTGACAAACCAAAAGTCTCCATTTGCACCGTCGCCACCGGTTGGTGCTGATGTAGAAACTGTTTTTGCTGATCCGCTCCAAAGGTTACCAAATGTAGCTACTTGTCCAATTGTTGGAACACTTACACTTGAAGTGTCGCCTGTTGTGATTGCTGAACCTATAGCCGCTAAAGTAACATTTGTTACTTTTAATAAACCTGCCGCTGTTGTTTTTAGTAATTTTTCTTTATTTGCATCACCATCTGTAGTGGCATCTGCTAATCTTATAACTTGTGAAAGGGAACTTGTTATTCCTGCACTCCAAAAACCTTCAGATTGATCCCAAAATATTCTTGCTTCATCTGATGCTCTTTCAACAATTAATCCACCATCAACGTTTGATGCATTTCCTTCGTTTAGTCCAATAAATGCATCTACATATGTAGATACATCAACTGATGCTTTATCATAAGATCCAGTTATTGTTAAATTTCCTGTAATTGTTGTATTACCTGTTAAAGTAATATCTCCAGTTGTACCTGTAAATTTTAATGGTGTTTTTGTTGTAACACCGTCTAAAATTGTAAAACTTAAATCTTTATCTGAAGATGTTTGAGCAATTGTAACATTATTACTTGAAACTGTTACTGTTAATTCTTGTGCGTCACCAATTCTAAGTCCTAGGTCTGAATCAATTGTTAATTGTCCTACCATGTCATCACTTGCATCTGCTCTTAAAAAGTTACCACCTGAAATTAATGTACCTGAACTATTTGTTGATCCGGAAACATCAATAAATGTTGCTTGAGTATTCGTTCCTTCAAACACTGCACCTAAAGTCGAATTTAATGTTAATCCTGCTTTAATTGAAGCAAATCCTGTTTGACTAACTGAAGGTGTAAATGTTTCTTTTGAAAGTATACAAACTCTTATATTACCTGCATACATTGAAGAAACAACTTTGTTTCCTCCCCCACTTGAAAGTGTTTCAATTTTCCAACCTGATAATAATTGTCCTGAAGTATGAGATGGTCCTATCAATATCCATGATGATCCATCATAAACATAAAGTTGACTATCGTCTGAATCTGTCCAAAGATCTCCTGCTGATGCTGAAGTTGGTTCTGCAGATTGTGACTTACTTCCGCCAGATGGTTTAAATGCTGTACCGTCATATACTTTAAGTTGATTTGTTGTTGTATCAAACCATAATTCACCTCTTAATGGTGCGGCTGGTGCCGCTGATGATGCCGAATTCTCTAATAATTTAACAAGGTTTTCATTTAAATATTCACCAAATCCTGAATAACCCTTTCCAAAAAGTACTAAACTTGTTGAATTATTACTATCACCATCGATAATTCTCCCATCTGGTGAAAATGCGTGAGCTCCGTCTGTTTTATTGATAATGTATGCCATTTGCTATATTTATAGTCTCCCTACACTTATTAAAATGACACTTTTTTCTGCTGTATCATTATTTTCCATTGCTTTTCCAACAATTGAACCTAAAACAGGACTTATTGCTTTTTTGGCATAGCCTGGCTGTTCTCCTGAAGTTGTTAATAAATCACCTTTTGTAATCATTCCATGGACTCTACATTTAACTTTTCCTACTAATGCTATTGCTTGACCATCTGATTTATCATTCATTAAGTATGCAGGTTCTTCACTTATTACTCCTGCTACTCTTGTATCGTTTGAAATCGTTGATTGTGTTACTTCTTTTTCTCCACCAAATATAACAACTGTACCTACTTCATACTCTGAATCAGTTTCATATCTTTCTGCCAAGTCAGCGTATTGAGCCGATGTTGCTTTGGCGTAAACTGTATTGTATCCTAATAACGATGTTCCAATATCATATGTAACATCAGCTGATGGTGTTATTGCTTGAGATATTAACGTACCTGTCATTGTACCACCTACTAACGGCAGATTTCCAGTTGCTGTACCTGTTAAGTTTCCTGTAACCGTTCCTACTACTCCTGCAACAATTGATGTTGCTGTAATTGTTCCATTAACGTCTAACTTCGATGATGGTGTTAATGTACCAATTCCTACTCGAGCTTCTGATCCATCTATAGTCATTACAGTAGTTGTCACACCACCATCATTAACTTTAAATGTAATATCTGTATCTTGTATTGTATTAGCAATAATTCCTCCACTTGCATCAACTGTAACAGATATATCACTATCTGTTCCAACTGTCATTCCTGAATCTGTTACAATTCCTAATGTACCTGTTGTTGTATCGTTTGCATTTGATCTCAAATAATTTGCCGCTGTAACTCCACCTAATTGATCTGAATCTGTAGCCGTACCTGCAAATTTTAAATTTGTTATTGCTGTTGAAAGTGTAATACCTTTTGTAATTGTTGCAAATCCTGAAAGAGCAACTTTTGGTGTAAAAGTATCTTCTGAAATGATTCCAATTAAATTTCCGTCATTGTACCATTTAGTAATGTTCTGTGATGCATCTGTTGAATCTAATATTGTATCATAGTTAAATCCATTTGCAGTACCCGTACCTGCAGGTGGACCTACTAAAATATTTGTTGCTCCGTTGTAAAAATACATTTGACCAGTATCTGAATCTATCCAAATATCTCCATTTACTTGCCCTGAAGGTGCTACTGATTGATATGTAGCTCCTCCTAAAGGTGCCCAAGTTGTTCCGTTATAAACTTTTAATCTTGACTCTGTTCCGTCATACCAAAGTTGTCCTATAACTGGTTTTGTTGGTGCTGATGTATTTGCAAAATTTTCTAATAAGTGTAAAAAGTTTTCAGCAATAGTTTCTCCATAACCTGCATATCCTTTTCCAATAAGAGAAAGATCAGTTTGAGCATTTACAACCCCATCTTGAACTGTATAAGCATTTGGTGATGCTGAACTATTTGTTTTGTTTACTATATACGCCATTTATTAGTACCCTGTATTACTACCTGCTGTTGTGCCACTTACAGTATTTGATGTGCTTACTGCTGTTGAACTTGTTTCAGTGAATGTTGTTAATGATTGTACTCTTAAAGTATAATCAATTTGAATTAATCTGTTTAATGATTTTTGTACTGGATGAAATACAACGTGTGTTAATAATTTATTTGTTGATCCGTTCTCTGTTCCTTCCAAACTTTTTAACCCTAATTCATCAAATACATATGCATCGTTAAAATCTGTTGTATTATCAAAAGCCGCTTGTCCTGTTGGCTCTCCATAATCTAATGTGCAAGTTACAACTATATCAGTATATTTGTTTCCTGCTGTATGTCGTACTTCCATTTTATTTCTTGTTGTATCTTTATTAGTAGATGAGTTATCATCTACTACTTTATAATATGTTTGGTTGTATAATGTTGCGTTTGTACCTGTTGAGTTTGGTGTTAGGTAAGTTATAATTCCTGTTGGATCGACAGATGTTCCACCATTACCAAACGCCATTTCGTGTACAAAACCTGTTGTTTTGTTTGCTAAACTGTTTGCCAAACTTTGAGACATATTTTCGTAATGAATAGCATTACTTTTATCTACTATTACTTCACCAGTTTCTGGATCAAATATTTTAATGTGTCCAGTCATCATTACTCCGCTGTGATCACGTGGTTTTTGTGTCTCTTTTTTATGTTCGTTTTGTTTAATTTCTTCAGTCATCTTATTGTATTTATTCAGGTGCATTTGTTGGTTCTCCTGCTATGAAATTAGCTTGTTGAGTAGTAGAGGCTTGTAATCCTTGGCCGTTTGCAGGGTTACCGCCTAATGCTGTATACCAAACCTGTCCTTTCTTATGTAATATTTTAATCTGCGTTCCAGATGCTGGTGCTGTACTTAGAGTTACCGTAGTTCCAGATGCTGAATAGTTAATAGTTGAACCGTCCTCGCTAGTCAACAACAATCGTTGGCCACCAATGAATATGTCTAATTGACTAGCTGAGGTTATGGTTTGTGTTGTCGTAAATGCGACTGTACTACCATCACCTGTTGAGGTGTCAGTATATACTGAATCAGCATAAGGGATAGTTTGAGTTCCAGATGCGTCTACGACAGCCGCTCCTGATCTATGCTCCTTAATTCCTGTTCCAAGAGTTCCACGTTTTAATTGACCTAATGTATCTCCTGATTTTGTAAAGTATTCAATTCTTTCTTTGTCAACAAAAATTACACCTGGCATATTATTTGCCGCGTTAGGTGTACCTAAAACTGTTCCATCTTTAACTTGGATTTCAAATGCACTTTCAACAATATCTTCTGCAATTTCTGTTGTGCTTAATTTTGAAATACGTTTATAGAATGTTCTATTCAACATATCTTTAAATATTCTAAATCCTGTTGCGTTAATTGCCGATCCTAAAGCAAAGTACATCACATCTAACCTATCAGATGAAGTTATTGTTTTTCCTATAACCGTTATTGTATTTCCTGTTAATGTGTAATCATAATCTTTTATTAATTGTGTTCCGTTTAACCAGGCTGTTGTATATTCTGCGTTTAATGGATCAAATCTTAAAACAAATATACCAGTTGGTCTACCTTCTAAAACTTCTCTTCTTAATTTTGTCCCAAGTGCATTATTAAAAGTTGTTACTGTTATAATATCACTTGATGATAAACTATAAGGACTTGTTATTCTACTTGGAATTAAAATTATGTCATTACCTTCATTATAATAATGATTATCAACTAACGTTGATATTGCAATTACGTCTGTTGCTGTCGGAACTGCACTTGCAACAAATTCAACATTTTGATTTCCTATGTCAACTGTGTAGTCAGTGTTTAATGATTTTTGTACTCCGTTTACAAATACTTGTACATCATCTACAGATGAAATTGTTTTTGAAGGATCAACTGTTGAACCATCGTCCAACCCTGATACAACTCCATATGTATAAGTTGATCCATCTCCTAAATAATATGTATTATCTGGTCCTCTTAACATTTTTCCATTAACTTCAATCATTGTTAATCCTGAATATGGTCCAATTGCTCCAGGTGGATATGTTAAAGTATGTCTGTTTATTGCTCCATCATATGTAATTGTACTTGACATAATTTGAGCATATGCTCTTGTTGCCGTTGTTTGATTAAATCCTGCAACTTGAATGTAAGCATTTGCCGCCGGAGCAGAATTAAATGTAACAGTCAATAGTTTTCCTAATGACGATGTTGTGTATGCTGTTTCTGGTACTCCATTAATTGTAATATAAATTTGTGAATTACTTGAATCAAAATTAAAGTTTTCTCTAGATGCTGTTGTAAATGAAACTGTACTACCATCTCCTGTGTACGTATCTAATACTCTATAATTTTCTCCTGATATTGCAAACGTTCTAATTGATACAACACTGTTAGTTACTGGTGCTATATTAAATGTAATTGTTTTGTTTGCTATATTAATTGTATAATCTGTTGTTATTTTTTTAGTTACTCCGTCTACTGATACAGTAACTGATGCTAACGTTCCTGGATGTTCTCCTGTTGAGAACGTTGTTGTTGAACTATCAACTAGGTAATTTTTTGTTGTAATAAATGGTACACCTGATTCTGGAGACGTGTAAACTTTAATATCTACCGTGTCAAACATTTGTCCTGGTATTGCTTCTTCCGGAGCGTAACTTGTTTCAGGGGAAATAAAATCGTCTCCTTCCATTAATATATCTGATGCTGATGTACCTAATGCTGAATTAAATAATCCGCCTTTAACTAATGCATCTAATGTTCTATCATCAGTTGGTGTTAATACACCATCATCACCAAATGGTATAAATTCAATTTTAGCTCCGTTGGCTGGAGCAGAACTTAATGTAACTGTTGTTGTTGATCCATCGCCTCTGAAAACATCTGTTGTTAATGTTCCTGCAACATATACTTGATAAACATCCGTTGACGTCGGTGCTGTTATAAATGTAAATAAAACTTTACTACCATCTCCATAAAACGTTTTAATGTTTGATGTACCGTAATGGTCCCATGCATAATCATACCAACCCGATTTATCCCATCCTTGACCTTGTGTAAACAATAAGCCTGTAACCATCGTTCCACCATAATCTACTCCGGTCATTAATTGTGATAATTCATTTCCTGGCATTCCAGATACTGGTGTATAAAAACCTTTTGTTCTGTCTGCCGCACTTAATCCTGTTTCGTCTCCATATACTTTGTATACATTTCCTTCGTTATCATCAAAATCTGAGGTTGCAGTAAAGGCACTTGTTGTTTTATACAATTGATTTTTATATCTAATTAACTCTCCATAAGCGTAAACTGTTAACGCTGTCCAATCTTGTACTCGTGATGTAGATGATATTCTATCAAATTTAACTGTTGTATTAAAATCTCTTACAAGATCATTTCCTAAATTTGCATATGCTTTAGCTTGATCAGTAGGATTTGTACCATCTGCCAAACCACCTGAAATTATTACTGTAGGTGTTGATGTATAATTTGCACCAACTCCTGTCACTGTAATTTTTGTAACTGCACCATTTTGTATTGTTGCTGTGGCAGTTGCCGCAGTTGTAGTTGGTGTAGTATACATTTTATACGTTCCGGATTTTGTTGTTTGTGCATATGTTGTATGCGATGTTGGTTGATAAAACGTACCAGAAAGATTATTAAATGTAAATGATCTTGACGTTCCTGTTCCACTATTTTGTGTATCAGCAATATTAGATTGTGTTTCTGATGTGTAAAGTGGATAGTAATATCCTAATGACCCTGAACTTGCACCAGATGCCGCTGTATCATAAATTTGGAATGGTCCTGCACTACCTACTGTTCCGCCTAATATTGTAACTGTTGGAACTTTTGTATATCCCGATCCTGCTTTAGATATTGTAATTGATGCTACGTGTTTTTTATAATATTCACTCCAAAATTTATGTGGATATTCAGTTTGTTTAGTAGTATCACCAGTTATGTTTAAATTTCTAATTGCTCCAGTTGTTGTATCATAAAAAGGAGGATTATCAAAGTCTGTAAATAAACCGTCTTGTGTTTCTAATGCTGTGTATCCTAATTTATATTCTCTTAATTTTGTATGGAATGGTTTAACTTCATTTATGTAAGATTCAATCCATGCATCTGTTCCTGTTGTATACGTTTTTCTTTTATCTAATGTTCTTACAGAATTTTTTGCATTAATAAATGACGTTTTAAACACCCAATCTACATAAGTTTGCTCTGACAATACTCTTCTTAATCCAATAAAAAATAATGTATTGTATTCCACTGCAAGATTATTAACAAATAAATTATCTCTTAATGCTGTTAATACTTTACGAGTTTCTATTGCTGGTTCTTGATCAAAGAAATTATCATCAAAATTATCAGCATCTGCAAATCCGGTTGCGTCTTGTGAGTAATCATAAAGTTTAGTAGATAATCTAATTGTACCGTTTTCAGTTCCAACATTATCCCACTCTGCAACTTTTTTACAGAATAATTTCCAGCCACCGGTATCAGCTGAGGTAACTTTTACAATTTTTCCTATGTCTAAATCTAAAGTATCTAATTCATACTGATATGTTATTTGTTTGTCTATATGTGTATTTTCATCGAATCCAATTGCATACCAATCAATATATGACCAATAATTTGCTGTGTTATATGTTTGTACTTTTGTTCTAGACCACACTGATCCATCCCATTGGTATATTGACCAATATCCGTTTATTGTTTCATCTGCTTCTACAAGATAGTTTACAGTACCGCTTAAATCCTTAGTATCAATATAAGTTAATTCAGCATATGTGGCAATTTTTGCGTCCCATTCTAAACTTTGTAATGTTGGCTCTGCTTCTGCGGCATTTAAATTATCTAAACTTATTGTTCCTGACAATTGATTAACTTTTAAAACTGAATTTGCATAATCTATTATTTCTTTTAATGCATCAAATCTATTAACATACCAAGATTGTCTTGGTCTAATACTATTTCCATATTTTTCATTAATAGGTAAATTTAAATCTGGAACAATGTTTCCTGTAATATTTGTTCCGATTAATGAGTCCCACCAACGTGTTTCAATCGCTGTTCCTGGACGGAAATCTTTATCACCTTCTCTTACTAACTTCCAAACCGAATGTGACTCACCTTCAAATGTATTTGTTCTTATGTCAATATTTAAAATAATCTCGTCATTAGAAAGGTCTTGTTTTGCACCAAATACTAAAAGTTTGTTTACATCAGTAACTGAATAATGCCTAATATCAGAATTTTGAGGATTTAAAATTATATTCGTTATAAAAGCCGCAGTATTTTTTCTTACAACTACTGAGTTATCTGGCATGGTTTGTTTGTTTTTCACCCAGTAATAATAATAATTTACAAAACCGTCTAATTCTGAACTATATTTTTGTTTAACTGTATATCGTGTATCAGTTATATGTTGTGGTATTCCTGTTACGTTTCCAATTGTATTAGCTACGTTATAGCTAGTTGAAACAGCATTCCATTCGCTAGGTAACATTGTTGTTTCAACCCATTCATAGATATCAATAGACGATCCAGGAAATATTTTACCCCAATTATTAATTTTAAATTCTTGATCTCCTTGTTCATACCATAACCATTTTACTTTAGATAAATCCCACCATATTTCTCCTATATGTTCTTCTCCCCATGCAACGTTTTCTCTTACATCTGCACCAAAGTTATACGATGCTGGATCGTATGCAGTCTTAATATTAATTTCTCTGTCTGCAACTCCTAATATTCTACCTTTAATTGGATCATATAAATCAAAATAATTTAAGATTTGTTTACTACTTTTACTAAAATTAAAAACTTGTCCTAATTTATTGTCATCTATTAATGCAGTTTCGTAAGCAATTTGTTTCCATGCATATGCGTTATCAGTTGTTAAATCAAAACAAGTTACTGTTCCGTCATTACTAACTATTGAACTTCCATCGCTTGATATATTACCATCATCTTCTGGTGAGCCAACTAAAACTGATTGATCAATAACACAAACACCTCTACCAAAATCATCATTTGCTGATACACTTATTGTTATTAATTTATCGTCAATTATATATTTTGTATTATACATAGTGGCAGTGTAAACACCGCCTGATCCAATATTTTCATCTATAAACCTTGTATCTTGTAAATCAAATGTTGTTTCTCCTGAATCAAATTTTTGTTCTCTACTATTTGACATTTTTTCTGCACCAATTACTATTCGTGTACCTGAATCATTTATATCTAATGTTGATCCAAATCTCATATTAACTTGAATATCAGGTGCTTCGATTGTTTGTTGTAAAGTGTAGGTATTTGTAGATCCGTCTGCATTCCATTTATAATAATATATTTTTCCAGCATCTACGGTATCTGTTGTATCGGCACCTGGTGCACCTATTATTAAAGTTGTTCCGTCTTTATTCATTGCTAACGATGAACCAAACCCTCTATTCAAACTAGAACCATCATTAGATGTACCAGTCAATGTTTGTACAAGAGTAAATGCGTGTTGTGTACTATCATCACTTGATTGTGATGTTCTTACAAATATCTCTACCATTCCTGCTTGTCCTGGTGCTTTAGATCTAACTGCAAGAATATCACCATTATCATTGGCTTCCAATGCTTGTCCAAATTTTTTGCCTGTTCCTGCAACACCTGAATCTATTTCCAGACATTGTGTCCAAGTATCATACGTGGAGCCGTCTTCTCCAACGCCCCATTCATACATATAAACTCTACCTGTATCATTCCATTTTCCTGGTGCTGATACAAACATATATTTTACCGGAGTAGATCTAAAAGAACTAACAGTTGGTTCACAAATTTTATGTGCCCATCCAAAATGTTGATGCCCTTCATCAGTTGGTGGTGTTATTTCACTTAATGTTCCATATTTGAACGTTGCTGGATCCCATACAAATATTTTAATTAATCCAGCACTGGTAAATCTTGTACTACCATCTGAACCAATTGTATTTGTATAAGGTCCGCCTGCTACTACAAAGTTTTCGTCTGTACTCATTGTTAATGAAAAACCTATTCCCAAGACCATACCATCGTTACCTGCAGTAGTAGTAAATGATGACGTAGTTTGAAATCCAGTTCCTGCTGTACTTTCTCTTCTAAATAAAAAGTGTATTGTACCTTGTCCGGCTTTTGGTGCTGACGTTATAACTGATCTACCATCATTCCTTGCTATTACTTTATATCCAAAAGATTGATCTGCTGTGGCTGTGTCTGGTGACAACATTCTAATTTGTGTATATGGATCTTGTTTTTCATAAACACGCCACAATCCAGATGTATCTGCATCTGCAAAAACCTTATCACCTTCTTTTAATATACTATCATTTAAATCATTATAAACATTGTAAGTTAGTCTATCGTTAACATTATCCATCGAGCTTAATCTTACAGAAATAAATTTGTAAATATTTCCATAACTGTCTGCTGTTGACCCATCTTCTAGCTGAGGTAGGAACGCAACTGTGTCTGTATAATCTATAACTACCGTTTTATGATCTGGAGTTGATTGTACAAGATAAACTGCATTTAACTCTTCTGTTTTAGCATTTGCTATTGCAACATAATCAGGTAATGTTGTCATACTACCTGCTGACAATCCATGTGAGTCAGTAAATGTAATTTCTAATTGTGTCTTACCATTAATTGCTCTTATATTTGCAATTGTATATCCTGCTGATGTTAAACGAAATACGTCCCAATCTTGATTACTTTTATTAGCAACCCATATTAAATCATTTGCTGTTATAGAATTAATATCTAAATCTAAAAGACCTGTTTCATCATATACAGTATGTTGAACTTGTATAAGCTGAGGATATCCTGCTGTCTTATAAACTTGTACACCGTCTCTGTTTAAACCTGTATTAGCATAATTGTATCTTGAAAACGTCGTACCTGCCATATATTCTACAGGTTTACTATATAAAGTACTTTTATCAACATAAACAGATCTAGCATATTGTTGTAATTCATTAGAAGTATCATACAATTCAATACTTTGTGAATTTGCTGTAAATATATCATCGTCTAATGTAATTTGAATACTTTCTCTTGAATCAGTATTTCCGATATATCCTGTACGAATCATCCACTCTGGATATAAATCTAAAGAAATGTCTTGTCCTTCGTATTTTGCTTTTAATAATTTATCAATAGCATTTTGAGTACCTTTCTCTTGAATATATCCTTGATAAAATTTATATTGTGAAATATCATTAACAAAAAGATTTTCTAAATAATCTCTTGATTGATAGCCAATTAAATGTTGCGCCAATCCTTGTTGTGATTCATCAAAATTATTTGATTCAAGATTATAAAAATCATTAAATTGAGAAATTTTATAATCAAAGTTTGGTATTAATTGTGGTGCTGGTTTTTTATTTTTTTGCATCCAACTATTATTATCAAACGTTGTAATCGAATTATGATTTATTTTTGCAACATAAAACTTTCCTTGATACTCTACAGTATCACCAATTTTATAATCTGTATTTTTTATCCAATATGTAACCTGTGCTGTATCAAATATAAACCCTGGAGCATAATAATCACCATTCCAGTTACTTGTTTTCCATCCAACTAGTCTTAATCTTGCTTGACGATATCCTGTATATGGTTCATATATAATATCCGAAAACACAGTTTTATTATCAAATAATAATATATGTTCTTTTTGAACCGTATTCAGTTCTACGTTATAAAGTCCTGTTGCAGGATCTTGAATTGAAATATCAAATGTTTTTCCTAACCTTTTAGTTTTAACATCTCCAATATTAATTTTTCTTCCACCAGCATCTAATAAAGAATAATCTCCTGCTAGGTTTCTTAATTTTCCAACAATTGAATCTTTTGTGTTTAAATGAAATCCGTCTGCTCCCGGCGATACTGTAATTGCCGAGCCTGCTGTCCATTGTTGCGTTGTCCAGAATAAAAACTCACTAACTGACGTTTTCCAATTTAATACTTCTTTTATTTCGTTTGAGAACTTATCAAAAACAAAACCTTGCGATTCTAACCATTTCCCATATCCCATTAAAAAATCTACAACCTGTTGGATTGTATCAAACACATGACCATATGGTACTGTTTGCATAGTTGTATCATATTCTGTATACGTTAGTACTTCTATATTTGCTACAGAAAGTTTTTCACTTACAACTCTTTTTAAAGGATAGAAAAAATTAAAAAAAGGTTTAATAGTAGAATATCCTAATACCTTATAACCACCAGCTAACGTAGAGCCATCATCTGATATATTTGTATTCTTTTCAATTAAAACTCCTGAATAATTAAAACTGTTTACAGGATTTGATGTTCTAAATAATATTTTATAATTTTCTTCTGGTATAAATTTAGAACCTGATGATGATCCTGGTGAAACTGAATCTGTTAAAATTTTTAAATTATCTTTATCAGTAAATCCGCCTAGTTTATAAACTAACTGTACACTTAATCCTTTCATCTTAGTATAGAAAAATGTGTTAGGATCAAGAGTATTTGATACCAAATGATTTACTACAAATGGCTGGTACCCTGCTGTTGTATATCTTGTTACAACTCCACTTCGTGTGTTTGTTGACGTTTCTAAATGATATTTTGCTGTACTTAAATTTTGTCTTATAAGTGTATCTGTATTAACTAAATTATTTGAAACATTTTTAGTTAATCTACTGTTATCAAAAAATAAATTAAAAAATTTTGCCGGTTTTGTAACTGCTAACATTTTTATAGCAGTAAATGGATATGCAGACGATCTTCTCCAGGCTGTTTCGGCTGGTCCTTGATCACCAAATTTCCATGATTGATTTCTATTTGGTATATCAAAATTATCAACTAATCTTGCGGCAAGCGGATCTAATAATTCTCCTGATGCATCCATTGGAATATATGATGCAATATTTGGTTTTCCGTATCTACCTTCCTGTGTCGCAACAGCGTCCCATAATACTGTATTACCCGATGTGTACGGTGCAGATCCATATGTACTTTCCCAAGTACTTGGTTTTTCTGAATAACCTAACATCTCCCATGGTCTTGTATGTGGACTATCTGTATCGTAAAAATATTTGTATATGCCTCTCCAATGTCCTGGCAAACTAGCACTGTTCAATCTATCTGTCGATGCTGAATAATTATATGTAAACGGTGACCCTTCACTAAATGTTATATTATTAATATATTGTACTGAATTTCTACCTGCCCACATATAAAAATCTTGACCTAATACATCATTTACTTCTGATAACGTATACTCTGTTGATTTAAATGCTGACGGAACAACGTCGCTAATATCTAATAACGTAGAATCGTAAGCTGTTTTAATATTATTATAAATTCTTTTTTCAAGTTCTAATATTAAATCATCTCTTTCATCACCATATGCTTTAATATATGAGCCATCGTGTTTTCTAATAACCGATGTATTAGTAATATAAGTTGTATCAGTAAATTTCTCAGGTGTAAATTTTGGATACATTCCTAGTTTAGTTGGAGTTGGTGGAATATAACTTCCGGTTGTATCACTATAATCTCTAATCTTAATAATATCATCTGTAACAAGTGTAGATATTATATTAATGCTATCGTCAGTTGTACTAACAGTATAGTCTGTATCCAAGATCAATTGCACATCATTTTTATAAACGTATACTGCTCTATTATTTGTTGCAGTCATTGTATGCAACGAATCAATTGCGTATTCTGTTTCAGATGGATCAGGTACTGTGTATGTTCTTAAAGAATAATTTTCTCCTACCCCTATCATATCTTCATAAAAGAATGGAAATGTTTCGGTTTTTCCTAAATTAATACCTGTTATTATCTCATCTACCCTATCTGCAACAATTCCTTCGTATGCTGTACCAACGCCGTATGTTAAAAATGAATTATAAAATTTTTCATACTCTCGATTGCAATAATCTATTGCTGTTAATACATTTGCTTCTTGATCTATTAAACCAAATACAGCAGGTAATAATGTTCCTTCGTGCTGAAGTATTAACCCGCCTATTAAACTTGCATCTGGATTGTCTCTAAGAGTTGACTCTCCAGGAACTTTACCTGTAACATTTATGTTCTTACTAAAAATATCTTGTACGTGTCCAAGTACCTGCCCATATGTAAATGTACCTAATTGTACATTCAATGGATTAATAGATAAATTTTCTGGTATTTCGTAAATTCCTTTATTTGCAACTTTTTTTGCTATTGAATATCCTGTTAATTTAATTTGATCACCTACTGTTAACTCTTTTACAAATTTAACATATTTGTTTACTGTTCCGTCTACTAACGTATAATCTGTTGTTAAATTTTTTCTTATACCATTAACATTTACAGAAATTTCTAAGTCAGTAAGAGAAGCTGAATTTGTATAAAAGTCTACTGGAAACAATTGTTTTTCTATTTCGTCTACTATAACTGTTCTAATTACTCTTTGTTTACTTTTGTTAATCCTTTTAATCCAAGCACCTTTTGAATTATGTGTTGTTAAATCAGTAGTATAATGCAAATGACCTTCTGAAAGCTGTTTTGTGTTTGTAGTGTTACCTATTCTGTATGTAAATGATCCTGCTGTATGATCTGAATTAAAAACGAGGTCGCCTACATTATTAATTGTGTTGTATTTTACTTTTAATCCTAAAACTGTATCTGTTGTTGCTGTATCAGATATTGTATATTCAAAAACTTTTGTACCAGTAAATGAACTATTTGGATAAGTTGTTGCGTCATCAAAACTAATATGATCGTTATCCCACATTCCAAATAACGGTTGTTGATTTACTTTCGTTTTTGTTTGTCCTGTTTTCCATGTAGTTGTTGACTTATCATAATAATAAGTTTTACCTTGATTTGTTGCACCAAATTCTATAAAAATAGATTCATTATCAACAGGGGTGGCATCTGTTGCTTCGGTAAGATTAATTACCGATGTTGAATCTCCTGCTTGTACAAAGTTAACTGTATAAATTTTATCTTTTACAAATAGATCAGTATCTGCAGAAAACACTATGCTCATTCCATTTACTAATGCTAACCCGTCTACAATGTAACCAGTTTGTTTTACTACTGTTGAGAATGCATCGGTTGTTGTTGTGTCAAATAATGTTACAGAATTTTTAGCAACTGTTCCATGATTATATAATGCTAATCCTGAATCAAATTCTATAATTGGTTTTTTTGCTCTATCTGTTTCTAACAACGTTGAAGCATTTCCATTTACTCTTGCTGTTTCGTCGATTATTGATTTATGAAACCATCTGTTATATCTTGACCAAGCGTTTTGATCTTTTGAATCTCTTTTAATTGTTATGTAATCTAATGTTTCAGGGCGATAAAATGCTTTTGCATATGGTCTTGAATCATATACCACCGAATCATATTTGATTGTTGTTTCTGTAGCATAAGATTCTGGAGTAATTAAGGTCTCAATATTTGTTAATGTAATTGAATTTCCTACTCCTTCAACATAATATTCTTTATCTGCATATGCACTATCAGTAACATTAGATCCAAACTTAATTTTCATTCCGTTTGATAAACTTAATGTTCTTAATGCATAATTTTTTGTACCTAAAATATCATCTACAACGTTAATTTTTGTTGTTGAACTTATTGTTCCAATGCTAAAAATTCCATACATACTATCATGATTGCCACACTGATAATAAAGTACATCTGGTGCCGTAGTTGGTACTGTAAAAGTAACTGTACCTGAATCGGTTGCAGAATTTGTTACACCTGTTGTATATAAAGTAGAAGTTGATCCGTCTTCTGCAATACCTTGGCGATATGGTTCTGTCATAATGTGGAACGGATGTCCTGTTGCGTTTATTTTAAATTTATAAGTGTTACCTCTGTATAATCTTATTTGAGGATTTCTTTCAGTTGCTTTTGTTCCAAACTTCCATGCTCCTGTTGAACTCCCATCATTTAACCATGCAGTTACATCAATTTCAATCAATGCCGTTGGTCCTACTGAATCTAATATTATAGGATTTGGTCCTTCTGGTAACCAATAATATTCTCTGTAATTAATCAATTTATCTAAATCTATAGCTGGGTTCCAAGAATATACAGTTTCGTTGTTTAATCTATCATGATTATCTACCTTACCACCAAAATATTTTATTTGATTAATATAATCATCATATGTACCAGAAAATTTTACTTGGTCTTCTGGATTAACTGATGTTGTATCTCTATCTGTATAAGTTACTGCTGGTTCTAATTGATAAGACATTCTATCTCTATTAGTAGCAGAAATATATGTATCAGTTAATTGTCTTGTATAAGCATCTTGCTTACCAATAAATCCATCTAATCTTTCTAATGCACCTTTTTGAATAAGTGGATCTAGCACACTAGATAAAAATCTCGTATTAGTATCTGTTCTATAAAATGCAGGAAGATGAGCAATTGATCTTCTTAACTCTACTCCGTCTTGAATGACTACTTCTTGATCTGAACCTGTATTAATTGGAGAGTCTGCCATTAGTATCCTGCTCCACTACTACCAGTGGATGATCCTGATCCTGATGTTGTAGTGGTGCCAGATACTGCCGAAGATGTTGTTGTTGTAGTTTTTGTGGAAGTTGATGTCACTACTGTGCCTGATGCCAATAACTGATTGGCTCCTAAAGCACTTATAATTGTAACATCATCAACGGTGGCCCCACTGATAAAAATTTCGTCTGATGCACTTGCAATTTGAAACAAAGAGCCAAACCCTTGTTCTGCTTGGTTTGGAACTATTACTACGGTTAGTAAGTCTGGTGCTAATCGATTGTGTACAAAAGCGGCTAACTCTGTAAAATAAAAAGTATCTCCAAAATCCCAATTAGCTAATGCAAAGAATTCGTTTATTGCTGATATTACTCTTGTTTTAATTACTGCATCAGTACTATTAGTTTTAGAATTTTTTACAACTTTAAATGTTGCTTGTAGTTCTTCGTCTGCATTTGTACCAAATAAAATTTTATAGTCTACTGGATGATATATTATTTGATCACTTAATGATTTTTTTGGATCAAGTATACCAGCATATGAAATTCTCAATTGATCTGATGTACTTGATATTGGTTTACTTCCACCATCTTGTAACCATATTCTAAATAAGTTATCGTATGTTCTTTCTAGCATATACACATCAACCAAATTTGATACTGACGGGTCAATTCTTGTTTCTTGTCCGGCATTATGTTTATACTGGAACGTTAAAGATGATCTTCCTCGTCTACCATAATAATCTGTTGTAGTTGATAACGTATTTGTAGAAGAACTATATTTCTTAACCACATCTTCTGCTCCATCATAAAAATAAAATAACTGTCCATTTGTATATGTTGAACTAGATAGTGTTATATCTGATTCGTTTTTTGATACAATAAAATTTGTTGCGGCGTATGGTTTATATCTTTCTATATTATCATAAGAAATATATTTTTGATAAAATACAAATTTAGTTGTTGTACTAGTTTCTGGCTCAACCACAATATCATATATTTCTGGATTATCTACAACACCGTCATCGTCGTCATCATAAAATCCTACTTTAACTTTTCTATTATCTTGAAATCCATCTGCTTCAATAATAGTATCAACTACTTGCCAATTAATTGGATAGCCAATTGAATTTCCTGTTGAAACTAATGAATTTGTTTTTAATATTTTTATTGTATCTTTTACACTTTTGCCTGTTTTATAATCATAAATTTTTTCTTGTGCATCATAATGAAATTTATTTTGTGATTCTGATTCGAATATGTAATCTAACGATCTGTACGTTACAGTATACGTATTACCATCATTTGTAAATTTAAACCACCAACTTGAATCTAAGTTTGTACCTGATGTAGATCCAGCATTAGATAAACTGAATACCGAACTTGCAGATATATTTGTTGACGTTATTACTTTCCATGTTTCAGTATCAAAATCGTATCTTATTCCAAGTGTTTCGTATGCTTCAATTCTATCAATTAAATCGTTTTTAAGTGTAGTACTAAATGACGTTGAAAATGTTGGAAATAAAGCAGATATAATTGAACCGTTTGGAATAATATTATTAAGTGTAACTGGTCCTACTCCTGATTCTAAATTACCTATTCCGGCATTTGCACCATCTCCATCAACAGCACCAATTTTTGCCCACATTCTATCTTCTGCATTATCAGTCCCTGCTGTTACAAGTGTATTATTTAAAAATTGTCGTGTATCTGGAGATGTAAATTTTATAAGAGCACCTTTTTTAGCATATTTTAAATTAGATGTAGCAAAATCACCAATTACTAAAGGTCCATTACCTTTAAAATATCCTGTATTTGTATTTGTACTAGTTGTTGTTGAATTCCATGTTGCTGTTAAAGAACTTAAATCTTTAACACCATATTTTAAGTAATAAAATTGTCTTGAATATGCATTTTTTAATTTTTCTTCTACAAATGTATTAATTGTTGATGAAATTGTATTTTTATTTGTAAAAGTAAAAGTAAATGTATTTGTTTTTTCTTCTCTATATAAAATTCCGTCTTCAGCAAAAACAGAAACATTTGAATATGCTCCGGTTGGATCTAAAATTTCTTTAGCCCTACTAATTCCTGAGGCTGATCTATTAACTGATCTAACTTTAATAATTTCTTGTGACGCTGACAATGGTGCTACCTGATAATCTTCAGCAGTAATCATTCTATTTTGTGAATAATAAACTTGTGGTGCCTTTTCTCTAATAGATGCATTTGATTCTGTTGCCGAGGCATTGTAAACACTACTTTTTAAACTAATCCCTATTGAAAGCGTTTGTTGTGACCCGTTAAGATCTGTGTATGGTACTCCTATTTGGATATGTTGCATTTCAGCAGGTTGTATTGCATACTTGCTATTATCACTTGTTCTGTAATATACTCTAAACGATCCTAAAGGTATAGTTGAAAAGTTTCCGTCACCAAACACAAGGTCGACTGTGTCATTATTTTTTGTTACTACATTGTAAATATTTCTTTGAAATTTTGATAATGAATTATATATTACATTATTACCTGTTAGGTTAGGAACCTGTGTCCATTTTTGATAAAGTTGGCCAAACTGATCTAATTTGTATAACCAAATATCATTATTATTAATGTTTGCAGAAGTAAGTGATTGAATATAATTTGTTGTACTTTGGTTTATAGTAAATTCAGTTTTTTGCAATAATCCTTGTTTAAATAAAACAAAAAAACCTGTATTGTTTGAAGAATCACCAGAGCCGTCTGTTCTATATGTGTAAGTAAGGCCTGCACCATCAATTGGATTTGATTCATAAATTGATTCAGATTTGTTAACTGCTGATGGTACTACTTCAAATTTTCTACTAACACCTCCTATAGTTTTTCTAAAACTAAAAATTGGTAAGTCAAGTTGATTTGTACTTAAGGTATAAACTTCGGTTTTAATTCCACCTATAGCTTTTGAATCTCTTGGTTTTCCAAAAAGTTGTCCACTAACATTAGCCGCATTTAATATTGCTATAAATTGTTCTCTATAATTTGAGTTAGCTGAATCATTCCATACTATTGTTGAATTTGCTAAATTTGTTCCTGTTGAATCATTTACATCTTGTGTTGTAGAAATAGTATTAAATTTAAGTAAGCCTGTTGCTGGTTGATTTCTTTTTGCATTATAATTGAGTAGTCTTGCTAGTGTTAATACAGAATTTCTTCTTTCTGCTGTTTCTAAAAAATTTTCTCTTGCATTTAAATCCACTCTAAACGATAGTGACTGAGCAATATAGGCAATTAAATCAATAAGTGCTACATACTCTGAACTTTCTACAAAGTCATTGAAATCATCTGGGTAATTCTCTTTAAGGTAAGCCACCATTGTTCTACGAAGTGTTTCAAAATCGTACGATTTAAAATCCGCTTGGTGAAACGATTGGTAAATCTTTCTCCAATCCTCTGCAACTAATAATCTATTTTGTCGTTCTGTTGTGGCCATAATACTTTAATATCTTTAATAACAATATTTATAGTATTAATTATATGCGTACATTAAGATAGACGAAGTAATGCATTTTCGTCAAAACTAAATCGGAGTTTTTCGGTGATGTCTAATGGAACATATGTTATTGTTGCTTGTACGGCAATACCGTGTTCTGCTTCAGATACTAGTATTTCTTCAGTGCTTATACGTGAATCAGCATTTAAATTTGCTGTTACATCGGCAATTATTGCTTCTTTAAGTTGTTCTGTTAATGGTTCAAAAATACAATCATATATTATTGTACCAAACTCAGGATTTTCAACTCTCTCACCTTTTCTTACAGATAATCTATTAAGTAAATCTTGTTTTGCACATTCAAAATCATACAGTTTAAAGTTCTTTTTATCTGCACGAGAACTAAACCCTTTAAAAGTTACACTGTTTGCTTTACTAGTTGATGTTTTATTTTCATATGCCATTTTAAATATTTATTAGCTAAAAAACCTACTAATTGCTCTCCCTATGCTTGATTGGGCAATATTAGTTATTACTGTGTCTATTGCTTTGCCTACTGCACCGTGTACTATATTAGAAATATTTGTTATCTGTCCAGCAATAACTTTTTTCTTTAATATTTCTTCAACACTTCCAATAGGATCGTGTAAAATTTTTGCAACATGATGTATTTCATTATATATTTTATTATATTCTTTTGCCAACTCGTTTGCTTTAGTTACTGCTGTAGAACTTCCTAGTTTTTTTGTAATATAATTCTTTATGTCTGCTCTATATTGTCCATCAACAATTGATTTTATTTTTGACTCTCTGTTTTTTTGTGCCATGTATTCTAACGTACCTGGAGTTTTTGATAATCTTTCCCATTCTGCTTCGTTCTCCCAAGATGCAACTCCATCAACTGGATACGAATCAGTTCTTACATAGGGTTCGTGTGTAACTAGATCTGCTACTGTTGTTTTTGTAGCTCTTTGATTTGCTTTTAATAAACCGCTTTCATCTGCTTCTATTCTAACTGATTCATTTAGTTCGACATCGTTCTTTGATTCGTCTGTTACAATATTAACTCCTGCCGCTGTAGGCTTCAACCATGTTGGT
>Ga0310121_10000857_pt1 | contig 32393 bp, 33 predicted proteins | sample CB27_Tmax_986_MG_FD_203504 | JGI IMG/M metagenome (GOLD analysis project Ga0310121, IMG submission 203504) | Marine microbial communities from Western Arctic Ocean, Canada - CB27_Tmax_986 | ecosystem: Environmental > Aquatic > Marine > Oceanic | place: Canada: Western Arctic Ocean | collected... | reverse complement strand
GACTAGGTCGGCCGGAGTCGGGAGAGCACCCCACCAATTGCCGGTTTGACCGCGACTCTGCATCGATAGCAGCCTGAAAGCCGGATTTCACGAATATTCCGTTGGTCAGGGGAGCACTTGGACGCTGCCAGGTACAGTCGCAAATCCTTCCGCTGGATGGTGGTGGCGACCGCCGTGGCCCTGCTCGCGCTGCTAACGCCGGCGACCCACGCCGCACCCCATACACCCGGTCGCAGCGATGCCTCCCGCACCGACGGCGCTCCCGCGGACCTTGACCGGGTCGAGGCCGCCATGATCTATGTGTCCGACGAAGAAACGGTTGCGGGCGAACCGCGCTTCAGTCGGATACCCGGATTCCTGATCAGTTCTGACGGCCTGGCGCTGGTAGCAAATATAGGAGTCACGGGCTCGAAATCGCACGTGGTCTACGTCGGTGACCAGGACGAAGAGGTCGAGGCATAGTTCGTGGCCGGCGACCATTGTCTCAACCTCACTCTGATCGACCTCGAAGACGAGGACTATCCGTTCTTGGAACTGGGCTCCAACGTCGTGAAAGTTGGTGGAGCCGCCGAAAAATATTTTCTCACCAGCCGGCTCTGCGGAACCAGGTGTCAGCACCTTTTGCTTGTCGGAGGCATCACCGTGGAACCCAGGTATCTCGTCATCATTGACCTAGTGGCCACGCTGGACACCGACGAGCTTGTGACTTTGCTCACCATCGTTGACTCCATCCGAATGGTTGAGGTGGTCGACCCCACGCCATGACCGGTTCGTTCAGCCGTTGGCGTCGCCAAGTAGACCCGGCCGGCGACTCCGGGAAGCGCCTAGCTCAACGCTGCGGCCAATCGGTCGACCACGATTTCAATTTCCCCGTCCCGCAAGGTGCTGACATCGACGTTCAAGAAATTGGCCCCGGGATAGCCGCCGCGCAGGCGGACACTGGGCGTCTCCTCGCGCAGGGTGTGCGTGATCTCATCCAGACTCTTGCCGAGCGGTTTGAGCAGGTGGACCCGCACCCGCGGCACCGGCAGGTCTGTTTCATCAGGGAATACCTTCTCTAGCCTCACGTGTTCGATACCGCCGAGCCGCTCCATCAGAAAGTCGCAGCGCCGCTGATCCTCCGCCAGACGCGCATCGGCATCGCTCTCCACGTACACCTTCAAGGCTACGTACAGGCCGACGATCTGCTCCTTGCTGACTTTTAACCCCCGGCCCACCACGCCGGTGTTGGGGCTCGACTGCAAGATGGCCGGGGTCAAGTAGATCTGATTACCGGCCAGCAATCCCGTGTCGTTGGGACCGCAAATGGCCTTGCCGCCACTAACCGCCACCAGGTCCACACCCATTTCCAGAAGATCCTTGATGGTCGTGATCGGTGGGATTTGCGCGGCGGCGTCGACGATTACCGGCAGGTTGTGGCGCCGCGCGATGGCCACAAGCTGAGGAATGGAAAGCCCGCCGGCGTGAGCGACCTCCCAGGACAGAATGGCGCCGATCGCGCAGGTGTTTTCGTTTATTCCAGACTCAAACGACTGCTCCGTGACCCCGAGGATGCGCCGTCCGCTGGCATCATCGAACACGGTCTCTACCCCGGAGATAGCGATACGGGCGCCGGCGGCGGCGTACGAGCGGGCCCAGCCCCCGGCATGCGTCGGCTGCATCAGAATCTCGTTTGGGAAGCCGGACGAGTCCGGCAGCGCGTCCATGCGAGCGCGATCGTGCCCGGTCATCACGGCGGCGGCGGCAACCATGTTGGCGGCGGCGGCGCCGGAGGTGATGTGGACACCGCCAAGCCGGGGTCCGAGCCCGAGCGCGTTGGCGATGCCCTCGCAAGCCAGCCGGAGCAGGTCGGGCATATCCACCCATTCCTCGGCCGCGCGATCCATGGCCGCCACCGTCTCCGGAGCCATCAGCGAGCCGCCGAGTAATGTCATCGTCCCGGCCGCGTTGATGATCGGGCGTAGGAGGAACAGCTCCTCGTAGATACTCATGGCGCCCCCGGTTCGGATGTACTCAATTGGGCCGGCGAGGAGAGTGCTCCTAGCGGCGATATGATTCTAGCCGCGGTAGGTGCGTCGAAGTGACGTCCGGCCCGGCTTTGCGAGATACTGGCGGCCTAAAACGCCCCCGGCGATCGGCCGGGACCGTCCCCTGATAAGTGGGAAGCTTGGCTGACGATCCCCGAAATCACCTCCTCAACCGCAACGTCCGGCTGTTTTTGGGAACCGCCACCCTGCTGAGCGGTTCGCTATTCGGCAGTTACGCGATATTGCTGAATCTCTTCTTGCTGCGCCTGGGATTTGGCACCGCTTTCATCGGACTTGCCAACGGCGTTGGGCTGATCGGCTGGGCGATCGCTTCCCCGATCGCCGGCGCCCGGGCGAACCGGATTGGATGCCGGCGGCTGATGTTGATCGGCCTAAGCGGGGTGGTGCTGGGGAGCACGCTGATGCCCTTCGGCGCCACGTTCGAGGGGTTGACCCGCGCAGTCTGGCTGGTTGCCAGTCACGCCATAACGTTCACCGGGGCAGGCATTTTCTTCGTAAACATGCAGCCGTTCATGATGGGGACGGTTGTGCCAGAGCTGCGCAGCCGCGTCTTCTCGTTATCCTCGGCCACTTTTCCGACGGCGGGGTTCGCCGGCAGCCTTATCGGCGGATTCCTTCCCGGACTCTTCGCCGGATGGCTGGGGCTCACGGTGGATGATCCCGCGGCGTTCCGGTACTCACTGCACCTGGTTGCGCTGGCGGTGGTCCCGACGCTCCTTCTGATCGGGGCAATCCGCGATATCGAACCCGTGAGATCGGCTGCGACGCGCGGGCCCGGCAGCAAGGCTCCGCTGATGATAATCGCGGTGATGACCGTTCTCGGGATACTGCGAACCTTTGGAGAAGGATCCGCGAGGACATTTTTCAATGTCTATATGGATTCCGGGCTGGACGTGGAGACGGTGAAAATCGGAATTACGTTCGCCATCGCACAACTGGTGGCCGGTCCGATGGCGCTACTGTCGCCGATTCTCTCGAATAGCATTGGCACCGGCCCGGCGGCCCTGCTGGCGATGATCGGCGTGGCCATCTGCCTGGTGCCGATGGCCCTGATCGCCAACCCGATCGCGGCAACTGTCGGAATGATCGCAATCCTAGCGTTCATCTCCATCATGCGGCCGGCGATCGCCGTGTACACCATGGACCTCGTGCGCCCGGAGTACTGGGCGCTCATGTCGGGCTTCGTAAATTTTTCCTGGGCGCTCGGCTCGGGCGGGACGGCGTTGGTCGGGGGCGTAATAATTTCCGCATCCGGCTTCCAAGGCCTTTTTCTAACCGGCGCGGCAATTTCCGGACTGGGCGCGTTGCTGTTCGCTCGGTTTCTGGCCACCCAGAGAAAAGTCGCGCAGTCGCCCTACCAGGACGGTTAAGAAGGCGTCGCGCCCGGGCCGGATCGCTTGACCGATCCTTCTAACTGGCGAACGTGTCCATTGTCGAAAGTCTGCGGGTCTCGGTGGTGATGACATCCACCAGGGCGGGCTGGCCTTCATTTACCGCAGTGATGGCCCGCTGGAGCGCCGGTCGCAGCTCGGCCAGCGTCTCTACCCGCTCTGCATGGCACCCGAGCGCGATGGCGACCGCCGCGTAATCGCCCTCCATGGTGGAAGACTTGTAGCGCTTGATCGCGTCCGGGATGTGCTTGTCATATCCGCTAAATATCGAATCGTGCTTGACCACCGTCAGAATCGGTATCTCGTACTGTGAGGCCGTGGCCAGGTCCATGCCGGTCATACCAATGGAGGCGTCCCCCATGACGTTGACGACGAGCTTGTCGGGATTGGCGAGTTTGGCGCCCATCGCCAGACCGAGGGAGAAACCCAGTTGGGAAGACTGTCCCCATCCGAGATAGCTCCGCGGTGTGGTGGCACGGTAGAAGACGCTCTGAATGTCGCGGACGGCGCCAGATTCGTGGGTCAATATGGACGTCGCCGGGTCCAGCAGGCTCCAGAGCTCGCGGAACATGCGATAGCCGTTGATGGGACTTGAATCATCGCTGAAGAGGGATTCGTAGTCCGCCTCCCACTCGGATCGAAGCCGCGCCAGCAACTCGACGTTGCGGCGGCGAATGGCGGTGCGATCGGCGCCGATTCGGCGCAGCTCCTCGGCCAGAGCCGCCAGGAAGAGTTTCGCGTCGCTGACGATGGGGACGGCGGTTGGATGGCTCTTATTGATGTCGATGGGATCGTTGGTGGCGTGAATGATGGTTTTGCCAGCCGGGATCACCGGAGTGAACGAAGCCACCGTAAGACTGGAGCCGACGGCGAGGAGCGAGTCGGACTCGCGGAGGTAATGGGCGACCATCGCGGTGACGCTGATGGCGCCCATACCGGCGGACAGTTCGTGCGATTCATCGAAGGCGCTCTTACCCATGAGCGTCGTCATGACGGGAACGCCCAGAAGCTCGGCGACATCCTGTAGCTCGTCGTAAGCCTCGGCCCAGTGGACGCCGTGGCCAACCCAGATCAGCGGATTTTCGGCGGCGAGGAGGCGTTCCGCCGCCTCCCGCACCGCGCCGGTGTCGGGGCCGGAACGCATCCACGGCACCGGCTCATAGTCGAAGTCTCCCTCGAATTCGCCTGTGGCGACACTGGAGGGTATTTCAACCATCACCGGTCTCGGCCTGCCGGAGCGCAGCGCGGTATATGCCTGTCGCATGCGCTCCGGGATCTGCCTGGTGGTAAAGATCTTCATGGCCAACTTGGTGGTGGCGCCGTAATTGGCCTCGCTGTCGAAGGTGGGCGAAATCCCGATGGCGTCGAGCCCGGGATGCCCCGGGAGATACAACATGGGGCTCGAATCGGTGTAGGCATGGGCCACACCGGCGAAGGCGTTTTCGGAGCCGGCGCTGTGCTGCACGGTGAACGTGCCGATCTGGCGGCCGTTGGTCGAGCGGGAGATCCCGTCAGCCATGTTGCCGGCGACCCGCTCCTGGCGCGAGGTGATGATCCTAATCCCGGCGCGGGCCATGGCGTCGATGATTGGCGAATACGGAAAATTGAGAACTTGGATCACACCCTCGGCCTTAAGGATGCAGGCAATCACATCGGCGCCAGTCATGCAAGACCCTCTTTCGGGGTAGATAAGGAAAGTCCCAAAACTGGCCAATCCGGTTCACGGGCTGCCAGGGGCGGAAAGTGTACTCGTTCCAAGTGACGGAGTCAGACGCCCGGGGATGGCCGAGTCAATAGTGTTATGTTCTACCGGGCAACGAAGACGCTATATGTCTGAGTACTGATATCCCCGGCGCGAAAGGTGCGGGCAAGACCAAAATATGGCCGTTCAGTTCACCGATCCCTTTGATCTAGAATCGCATATCAGCGGTATCAGGGTAAGGAGGTTGCGGGTCAATTCCGACGATCGTGGCAACCTGGTGGAGACTCTCAAAGTCGACTGGGAGGACTTCTACGACGACGACCTCCTACCCTTCCAACAGACGTACTACTCAGTGACAAGGGCCGGGGTGGCCCGGGACGAGGATCAGTGGCACGTCCACCAGAACCAGCGAGATCGATTCGTGGTGATAGACGGCGACCTGGTCGTGGGGGTACACGATCCGCGACCCGGCTCCCCCACCAAAGGCCTGATCAATCTTTTTCGGATGGGCTCCGCGCAGGGCTCGAATGGACAGTACGCGCTGATGATCCCGGAGCGGGTGCACCACGGCTTCGTGGTGTCACCCGCCGGACGGGCGATTCTGACGAACTTCCCGACGCAGTTGTACGATCCCGAAGATGAGGGCCGAATTCCTTTCGCCGACTCCGGGGCGCAATTTGGCGACGGGTGGCCGTTCAGCTGGGAAGCGGTACGCGAAGTCCTTCGGTGAGACTAGTCGGCGGGGGTCGGCATCGCTTCCAACTGGCGGATGACCTCGCGGGTAAGCGGTGAGGGAGTGGAGGCCCCGGACGACACCGCCACAACCTTGCAACCATCGAACCAGGCGTCATCAATTTCGGCGACCGAGTCGATCAGGTACGCCGGTTTGCCGGTACGCTGCCGGGTGACCTCGACCAGGCGCTGCGAGTTCGAACTGCGACGGCTGCCAACCACCAGGACCAGATCGGCATCCGCGGCGACCTCCACGATCGCCTCCTGCCGGTCTTGAGTGGCGGCACAGATTTCGTTGAATATCTCGGCGGCGGGAAATCGCTCTTTAATGGACCGAATGACCCCGGCCGTGTCCCACACACTCAGCGTGGTTTGCGTAGTCACCGCGACCGGCCGTGCATCAAGATCCAGCGCCGCCACATCTTCCGCATCTTCCACCAGATGCACCGCATCGGGCGCTTCGCCAACACAGCCAATTGCCTCGGGGTGCCCCGGGCGGCCGACGTAGATGATCTGGTAGCCATCTCCCACCAGATCGTTGATGAGATCGTGAGTCTTCTGCACGTCCGAGCAGGTGGTGTCCACACAGGTCAACCCCAGCTCCTCGGCCCTTGCCCGCACAGCCGGTGAGATTCCGTGGGCGGTGAAGATGACCGTGCCCTCGGTAATAGCCTCAAGCCCCGCCATTCGGTCGTCTACGTCGATGAGGGTGATTCCCAGTTCTTCCAGCTCGCCCGTCAGATGTTCGTTGTGCACCAGATAGCCAAGCATGTAAACGGGACCCGACTCGGCGGCCGCGATCTCACGGGCCATGCGGAGGGCGGTGACGACCCCGTGGCAGTATCCGCGGGGATTCGCTGGAATTACCTTCAAGTAGCTGTTTCGTAGAAATTGATGGGTGTGCCTCTTTCCAAGACACTATCGTTCGCTCGACTGCAGCGCAACGGGATTTTGGTCTTTTCACAGGGGCCCGTCGCCGTCGCACGACCATATCCAGGGTCAAGACGTTTGACCACTGTAAAGAGGTTTGCTGACGGTTCTGACCGGTTAGCGCCTAATGTGCGTTCCCCGTCGTTCCGGGTAGCGCAAACTCTGTAAAGGATGGGGGAGTCACGGCGGGCCGGCGATCGGCCGGCCGTGGATAACAATCGGCGAGCCGGCCGTGCAAACGGAAATGGCCGAAACATTAGAGGGAGGCACCGGGGTTCACGACAAATCCCGGTGGGAAAATAGATGCGTTGAGTAGCAATTGACGGCTGCCCCCCCGGGACGATCATGGCCAAAGGTCTGATGAGCGACCGTGGCGATCTCCTGCTAGCGAAAGGCGCCAAACTTTCGGAGCGGCGACTGGAGAGTCTGCTAGAGACAGGCTACTCGTCGGTCACGATCGATGATGCGGATACGGAAGGAATAGACATTCCCGACGTGGTCTCAGAGTCGGTGAAGGCGGCCACAAAAGCGAAGCTGGCCGGGACGTTCGATATGTTCGCCGAGATCTCCGGCGGATTCCTCAGAGCGGCTCCGGAGAAAATTCAGAGCGAACTTGAGTCCGATGAAACTCGAAAAAGGCCGCGCAAATCGACCCTCTGGAGCGGTGGCGGGAAGAGGTGGAAGCGATGATGGACGAGATCCTGACGGCGGAAACGCTGGACGGCCTAAACGCCATCATGATCCACGACGACTACACCTTTCAGCACTCCGTGGACGTCGCCATCGTCAGCACGATGATCGCAAAGCAGATCGGCATGCCGCGCGACCGCCTATCGCAGTTAACCTTGGGAGGGCTGCTGCATGACGTGGGAAAGGTATTCATCCCGTTGGAGGCATTGAACAAGCCCGGCAAGCTGACTGACAAAGAATGCGACATAATCAAGTCGCATCCGACGCTTGGCTATCAGATACTGCGGTCGGAGAACGCCGGCGACAATCTGCTGGCTCATCATGTGGTCTACCAACATCACGAGCGGCAGGACGGGAAGGGCTATCCGCGCGGTCTGACCGGGCGGAACCAGATTCGGCGATCGCGACAGGCGTCGGTGGACCCGAAACGGATACACATCGTAGGCGAGATTTCCGGCGTGGCCGACACCTACGAAGCCCTAGCGGCCGACCGTCCATACCGGCTGGCGTTTCCGCTCGAAAAGATACGAGAAATTCTCTGGGACATGTCCGGCGAGCATTTGAATCACGAAATCCTCATGAAGGCCATGGACATCATCCCCCGCTTCCCGACCGGCAGCGAGGTGGAAATGCTCACCGGGCCGTACACCGGATTCTGGGGCATCGTGGCCAAGGTCGACAAGGCCCATCTGGAAAACCCCGTCGTCAGGTTGTTGGAGAATCGTGCCGACGAGCGAATTTCGCCCATTGAGGTCGATGTGCTGACTTTTGATTACGAGGAGCAGAGCGCCCGCCGCACGATTCCCGAGAAGATGGCGGCGGTCGCCGGTTAGAGTTCAGCGCCCGTATGCGGGCGGCCCCCGGCTCGATCCCCTCTCTGCCGACGCTTCTCTCTGGAATTCGCCCGGCTATCCACCTACAAAAAGCACGTAGAAATTGAGCGCGTAAAGCCCAATTATGAGGACGCTGGGCAGGCTGACGACTCTGGCGATACTCGGCGCCCGACGGCTGGCGATAGCACCGATTACGAGACCAGTCATGGCTATCGCGGTGAACGCCGAGACCGCGTGGATGAGAGAAGCGTCCGAGAGCAGCGATCCCTGGACGTAGACAAGGTCCTCTACAGCGAGTATCGCGATGTTGAAGACATTGCTGCCGAGCAAATTGCCAACGGCCATGTCCGCCGCGCCAATCCGAAGCGCGGCCAGCGTGACCACGACCTCCGGTAATGATGTGGCGAGCGCGATGAATATCGTGCCGACGAAGGAGTCCTTCCAGCCCATGACATCGGCGATCCCCTCGCCGATGCTCGGCAGCCAGATACCGGTGCCAACCACTATCGCGATGGCAAACCCCATGCTGAGGTAGAGCGCGCGATTCCCGCGGTGACTCACCTCTCGGGACGGTGGCGGGGGAGCCGCTTGACCGCCCGATTCGCTGAGGAATATCTGTCTCATCGCGAACAAATAGAGCAGCAAAATCGCGGGGCTGTACAGTCCGACGGAACCGATCGCCAGGGGTAATCCCCGCCACGCAGTCAGCGTACCGAACCCCGTGACGGCGATCAGGGTGAGCCCGAAGGCTGCCGATATGGAGTGCCCTCCGGTGACCCGCAGGTAAATTGACTGACGCCGCCCGCTCCTATGGGTGATCACGTCCAGTAGGACCAGAATGGTCAGATTGAAGACGCAGCTCCCCAGAATCCCACCGACGGCTATGTCTGGAACGCCCGTGTAGGCGGCGGTCACGCCGGTCACAAGTTCCGGCAACGAGGTCACCGTGGCGAGCAGCAGGACACCGATCCAACTGCGGCTGAGGCCGGTCCGCGCGCTCACGGCATCGGCATCACCCGATAGACGGGTACCGGCGATGACGATCAGGACCACGGCTGCCAACAACTGAAGCCAGATGAGCAATGGATTCAAAGGCGATCGGACCGGATCACGAACTTTCCTCTCGTTCTACTCTGTTCGAGGACTCTGGCACATGTAAATCCCGAGATTAAACATTCCGGGAGCGGTGCTTGTCGATTCGCCGGCATAGAGGGGTTATCCCGGCAGTCCACTCTGCCGACCATTAGGTTACAGGTTTGGCGCTCCTTTCATGGCCCCGACGTGGGTTATTATGTAAAGCGTTCACCCCCGCAGGTCGGGTGGCGGTTCAGGAGAACGGTTGAAGAAGAGACTGACCATTTTCGCACTGTCGTTGGTGACAGTGCTGGTGATGACCGGCACGATCACCGCCAACGGCGGCGGCAGTGTTTTTATCGCCGATGAAACCGGCGGCACGGTGACCGTGCTCGACGGTGTCAATCATCTGACCGTCGAACGGACGATGGTGGGGGAAGGCCCCCATTCCTTGGCGTTTAGTCCGGACTTCCAGCGCGTTTATGTAGTCAATCGGGAAGGCGCGGCGGTGGTCATCCTGGATCGTCAAACCTATACCGTCGTGGCCCGCATCCCGACCGAGGGGCGACCGGAACAGATCCTGATGGATCCGGATGGTAAGTCGGCTTACGTGACCAACTCGGTGAGCATTTTCGATCGGATCACGCTTGATCTGATGAGCGTGATTCCGGTCGCGGTGACTCCGTTCGACGTTGTTTTCATGGACGATTCCAATACGCTGTTCGTCTCAGCCACTCTGGGCGGCGGCGTGTCGGTGGTGGACGTGGAAGATCGCCGCATCACCGAGGTGCTGACGGCCTGCTCCGCCCCTCGCGACATGGCGGTCACGCTGGACTACGCGTTCCTCTACGTCACCTGCGAGGATTCTGACCAGGTAGCGATTTGCAATACCAGCGATCGCTCCCAGGTGAAGTTCATAGGAGTGGCCTCGCAGCCTTGGGGCGTGGCGATTTCCGAGGACAACCGCTGGGCCCTCGTCACCAGTCGCGGCGCCGATGTCGTAACCGTCATCAACAATGCCACCCAGACCATCAAATCGGTGGTTCCGGCGGGAGAGGGCCCGACTGTAATAGTGGCAGCCAGCCAGCCGATGGCCCCGATCCAGTTCCGGCCGGGCGCACCGATTGTGATCGAACTACCCCGAACCGGCGCCGGCGCGGTTCCTGACGGCACGCCCTGGCCGCTGTTTCTCGGACTGATCGGGTTGACCACCCTGGCCGTTGGGAGTGCCGCAATCGCCTGGCGCAAAAAGGTATTCGGCCGACGATAGCCCATCACCGCGCGGTGAGGCTGCGGACCGGGGCCCCGGTGGGTAAAGCGATCGCGTTCCCGGAGACGACGCGCCTGATGGACTCGCGAGATCAGCACAGGTCCGAAATTCTTGATTGAAGGCACCGTGGTCCGCGTAAGCCGAACCGAATGCGAGGCGGAGGTGGACGGCAATCGAGTGCAATTCCACGTCCGCGGCGGAACCATCAGAGCGGCCGGCGGCAAGAACCCGGTGCGGGTCGGCGACCGGGTGCGGCTCGCCGTCCACCCGGGGGCCATCGTGCTGGACGAAATTCTGCCCCGGGAGTCAATCCTACAACGCACCACCATCGCCCATGGCCGAACCGTGCGCCGGGAGGTGGCCTCGAACCTGGCAATGGCCATTTTCGTGATTCCGGCGGTTGAAACCGACCCGGCCATGCGGCCCCGGCGCCTGCGGCTCCTGGATCGAATGCTGGTCTCCGCCGAGCATGCCGATCTTCCCGCGCTGGTATGCGTAAACAAGATCGATCTTGTGACCGACCAGTCCGAGTTGGCCGCGATGAAGGGGATTTACCAGCGGGCCGGCTATCGAGTGCTGCAGACCTGCGCGCCGGCCGGGGACGGAGTGGAGGACCTGCGGGACTCCCTACCGGCCGGGCTGTCGGCATTCGTCGGTCCATCGGGAGCGGGCAAGACATCACTGATCACCGCCCTGACCGGTCGCCACGATCTCAAGACCCTGTCCGTGAGTGCATCCACCGGCAAGGGCAAACACGCAACCACGGCCAGCGAAGCGTTTGAACTGGACGGCGGGCGCTGGGCCGTGGACGTGCCCGGCCTGAGATCATTTGGATTGGAAGATGTCGAAAAAGAGGATCTCGCCTACTGCTTCGCCGAATTTCGCGATTTTCTGGGGCACTGTGACAATCGCTGGTGCACTCACCTCGTCGAGGATGGCTGCGCAGTGCTTGCGGCGGTGGACGCGGGGGGCATCGCGCCCGCGCGCCACGACAGTTATCGACGCCTGATGGTGGATCAGAATAAAGGCCAGCGTTAGGGCTAATGCGGCCGGCAGCGGGGCATGGCCGACGCTGCTAGAGCGGCGAGACCCTGGTTATCTTGAAGACGTGGCGGGCCGCCGGCCAGCCGCCGCGTTCGCCCGGAAGACATCGGCCAGGACCCCGGCCACCACCTGGTAGATCTCCGGCGGGATCACCGATCCCAAATCCAGCTCGGCCAGAATCTGCACCAGGTCCGGATCCTCGTGGATCTTCAGGCCGTGCTCTTTCGCCAGGACGATGATTTTCTCGGCTATACATCCGTGCCCGGAGGCCACCACGCGCGGGGCTTCGTCTCCCTTCTCGTAGCGCAATGCGGCGGCCGATTTGCTACCCGGGGGCCGTTTGCGGCGCGGACGCTCAGACATAAGCTATACGACCGTGTCGATCCGACCGGACAGAGGTCGCTGTGGCGCCTCCGCCTGGACTTCGACCCGGTGCAGGGAGTGGCGAATCGGACCCACCTTCCGCCCCAGCGAGCCGATCGCTTCCGCGAGCTCGGAGGAGCGATCTCCCAACAGCCGCACGGACTCCAACTGCTCGCAGTGGAAATGACAGGAAACACTGTCTCCTTGAAAGGCCACACCGACATCGACCAGCCCCAGATAGCGCATATCGAGCTGGATGTGAATGTTGGCGTTCTCCGGGTCGATCTCCTCCTCGCCGTCGCGCTTGTACAGTCGCAGTTCGCCGGACTCCCAGCCGTCCTCAGTGTGAATGAGTAAATGGAAAACAAAGTAGTCCAACGAATCGCTGCGTGCTGCGGGTGGCCGGCGCTGTTTGTTTAGGAGAAGATGGGAGGATGATCCTAACCCAACCACACTCCTAATCGTCTGTAACGCCACATCTAATAACGTCGCCCGGGTCCCGGACCGAGAATCATGCGCCTGTCCGTCATAGTCCCAACCTTTAACGAAGCCGACAACATCGAGCCGCTCATCGCCGCCATCGACCTGGCGTTGACCGGAATCGACTATCAGATCGTATTCGCCGATGACAGCGTCGATGCCACCACCGACATAATTCGGCAAACCTCCGCCACCAATCCTCGAATTCGTCTATCCCATCGCAAAGCCGGTCGCGGGCTCGCCTCCGCCGTCGTCGCCGCGCTGCCCCTGGCCACCGCCGACGCTCTCGCTGTCATGGACGGCGACCTCCAGCACCCCCCGGAGATACTCCCCCGCCTGCTGGAACGCCTGCACGGCGGCGCGGATTTGGTAGTGGCCAGCCGTTACGCACCGGGAGGATGGGACTCCGGCCTTTCCGGACCTCACCGGCGTCTCGCCAGCAAGGTCACCCGGCTGGCCGCATACCTCCTCTTGCCCGCGTCCAAGGTCACCTCCGATCCGCTCAGCGGTTACTTCCTTTTCAAGCGCTCGGTTATCGAGAACTCCAACCTGCGACCGCTGGGATACAAAATCTTGCTCGAGATCCTGGTACGGGGCCATGCGCACAACGTCGCGGACCTTCCTTTCGCGTTCGAGCGACGGCGGGCCGAACAGAGCAAAGCCGGTCTCCGCGAAGCCTGGAACTACCTGCGACAGCTCTGGCGCCTGCGCGGCTAACCGGGTCCAATCCCCGCCGCGACAATCTCGATCACCCGAGCCACGTCCCTGGCCGCGCGCCCGGCCATCTGCAGAACCGCCTCGTGTTCATCTTCTTCGACCTGGATCCCGGCCCGATTAGTGATGACCGAAATACCCAGCACACGCACGCCACAGTGTATGGCCACGATCGCCTCTGCAGCCGTGCTCATACCGACTGCGTCCGCCCCGAGTGCCTCCAGGAACCGCACCTCGGCCGGAGTCTCATAATTCGGACCACCGACCATCGCATACACACCGCTCACCACATCGGTCTCAAGTTCAGAGGCAGCCCGGATCGCTGTTTCCAGCAGTTCGCTATCGTAGGCCCTCGCCATCGACGGAAATCGCGGCCCCGGACCGACGTTCGGACCAACCAACGGACCCAGCCCGGTAAGCGCCGGCAGGCAGATGTGATCTTGTATAACCATCATCGTGCCGGGTTCTATGCGAGCAGCCACGGCGCCAGCCGAGTTGGTGAGAATCAAAACGTCGATGCCGCACGCGCACAGGCTGCGGATCGCGAACGCAAGCTCGATCATCGAGCCGGATTCGTAGTAATGCGAGCGCCCGCTCATGATCACCGCCGGCGTCCCACCAATTAGGCCAGTCAGCAACTCACCGGCGTGTCCGGCCACCGAACCGGTCGGGAAGTTGGGAATTGTCGAATAGGGAAATTTGCCCTCGATTCCCCAACCGTCACCGGCCGCACCGATGCCACTGCCAAGCACCACTCCCAGTCGCGGCGCTTTGGACGAGCGGCCAAGAACGAAATCGGCCGCGGCGAGGACCTCGTCCGAGTATTCATTCTCCCGCCGGGCGGTCACCCGCGTCTGTTCAGTCGGCGGAGCGGGGTTGAGAGCCCGGCAACGGTCCGCTGATCCCTCCCGATTCCCGGGCCAGTTCTAGATAAATCTGGGTTGTCGCCGGGCTCGCGTGACCCAACACCGACTGAACCTCCGGGATCGTCCCGTCATTGCGCAGTTGATGGGTGGCGAACGAATGACGCAGCGTGTGCGGGGTAATTGAGCTGGAGATTCCGGCGTCCCGAGCGTGGCCTTTGATGATTAACCAGAAGCCCTGCCGGGTCAGCCGTCGGCCCCGATGGTTCAAGAATAAAGCGGCGGCCGGCCGGCCGCTTAACAATTTTTCCCGGGCCTGGTTCAGGTAACTCCCCAGCGCCTGCACCACTCGCGGGCCAAAGGGGATTTGCCGTTCCCGATTGGTGCCGCGGCCGCAGGTTACTCGCAGAGTCCGAATGTCCACGTCAACGTCATTGAGGGCCACAATCTCACTAACCCGCATCCCGGTCGCGTACAGCAACTCCAGCATGCCACTGTCCCGGTAGCCCTCCGGCGTCGAACTCGCGGCCGCCGCCGCCAGCAGCCGGTCCACCTCTCCCACCGAAATGATGTTCGGACGCTTCTTGGCGACCCGGGCGCCGCCGATGTCCTTGCTTGGATCATGCGCCACGGCGTTCACCGACACCAGGTATCGATACATCGCCTTCATCGCCGCCAGCTTGCGGGCCTGGGACGACGGAGCGTATTCGCGCCCGATCAACATCTCCAAGAATGCTGAGATCGTACTGGCCGGCACGTCCCAACTCGACGCCCCTTGCTGGTCCAAAAATTTCGCGAACTGGCCCAGATCGTTCCCGTAGGCCGCCAGTGTGTTTTGAGAGAGTCCCCGCGACTCCTGCAGATAATCTAGAAACCGCGCGATCTCGGCCTTGAAATCCAGAGCTGCGCCGGGCTCAACGGCTACACCGTCTCTGTCCGTTGAGCCAGCCAAGCGCTACAAATCCTCAACCAGAACCGCGCGCGCCGGAGCGCCGTCGCCCCGAGCGACCTTCAGCGGTAGACAGAACAGGTTGTAGGGTCCGGCTCCGATCTGGGAGAGATCGATCCCTTCCAGAATCACGAGCCGGTTTCCGAGCAGTACGCGATGCGTATCCTGATTTATGTAGTTGAAGGCCTCCACCGACAGGTAATCGATTCCGATTAGCTGTACTCCCCGATCCACCACCCAGCGGGCGCCTTCGGGGGAGAGACTGACGTATTTCTCCTGGAATTCGCGGTTGGAAAGCAGGTTCTTATCCGAGTTGCTCGTCTTAAGCAGCAACCGCCGCACTCCCGGCGGAATCTTGGCCGCGTCCAAATGCTCGCGGCCGATCCGGTCCGGCGCGCTCAATTCGGCCACGTACGCCGGGCCGCACAGCAAACTTAGATCGAGCCGATCGATGGTGGCGGTGCCGTCGAAAAAGTGGGCCGGCGGTTCGACGTGGGTCCCCGAATGAGTTCCCATCTGCAGTAGCGTGATGTTGGCTCGGTCCCCATTGGCGACCCGCGATGCCGGCTCGAGCAGGATTTCGGGATCGTCGGGCCACAGCGGGGTCATCGGACCGATGCTGATACTGATATCGTGAATTTTCGTGGTATCCGCTCCTTGGGGCGTTTTAGCACGCAAATTGGTCGGGTTGGATCGTCGCCGCCGGCATTTTCCGGACGATCGCCGACGCACTCTGGCGACGGAGAACCTCCCACTGCCGCATCCGTCTTTACTGCGTCGGGAGCATTATGTTAACACCGCTTGTAAACCCCCTGAGGTAATCGGCGGATTCGCAAGGGCCGTCGTCCGGGCGGTCGTCAGCCGGATTGTCCCCCGCGCACCTGCAAAACTATCCCTGCTGCAGCCGTCCCAACCAACAACACCGCACCGGCCACCGCGAACACCGTGGACAACCCCCACCCCGCACCCACCGCGCCCCCCAACAGCGCGCCGCCGATCGATCCCGCCGTCGACGCCCTGGCCACCAGCCGATATGCCGCCCGGCGCTTTTCCGGGTCCACCAGCCGTTGCACACTCCCTTGCGCCGCCGGCCGCAGCGCCCCCGTCGTCAGGCCCTGTCCGAGCCGGAACAGCCACATCAGGCCAAGCGCCGTCGATATGCCCTGAGCCAGCAGCAGCAGTCCCACCAGCACGCTTGTCGCTCCGATCCTCTCCGCCGACATCAGCCGGCCGCGCCTCCGCGCCGCGAATAGCGCCGCCAACCCGGCCAGCGCGCCCGACGAACCGATTACCATTCCGGTGATTGGAGCCGTCGCCGTTCCCGCGCCAAGCTCCTGTACGTAAAGCACCAGCAGCCCGCCTGTCATCATCACAGCCGCCTGCAAGGCGAGGAAATAGACAGCCACCGAAACCGCCCGCGGATCGCGCCCGACACGATGATCCGGTGACGCCGGGCCGCGCTCATCCTCAATCGGCGCCGGGGGCATATCCGGCAACGCCGTAAGCGCGAAGATGGCCACCGCCAGCGCGGCGCCCCCGGCCAAACCAAATAACAACGGAAATCCGAACCGGTAGAGCACCAGCCCTCCGAGCACCGGGCCGGTCACACTTCCCGCCACCATCGAAACTTGAAGCCAGCCAAGCGCGCTGGCCCGTCCCTCCCGCGGGATCGCCGCCGTGACCACCGCCACCACCACCGCTCCCACACTGCCGAGCATCCCGTGCACGATTCTTATCAGAAGCAATTCCCACACCTCGGCCGCGATTCCCATCAGGACCGCCGCCAGCGCAAGCCCGATCAACGCGCGAACCAACATCGTTCGGAGTCTGAACCGGCGTCCCAGACGCGACCAGAGGGAGCCCGAAACCGCCAGCCCGACCGAGCCGGCCGCCGCCAGAATCCCGGACCAGAAGATCACCGCGGATAGCGGCCGGACTCCCAATTCCTGGACGTATAACGGCAGAAACGGAAACAGGAAGCCCGCCAGCGAGAATCCCGCGAATTGAATTCCGACCAGCAGCGAGAGGTGCGGACGGGTCAGGGGTGCTACTCAGTATCTAGTGGACAATGCCAGTCCCATTGTGAAGCATCGCTCGTCAGGTGTCAGCGCCGGTGACGATGCCTCAACCAATTGCACAATTACCGAGAGCCGTCAGGAGTGTCGTGCGACCCGACCACGGCGTGGTCTCAGAGCACCGATCGCGCGCCGGAACTACCGGAAGCGAATTAGCTCCCGAACAGGGATCCGTCCGGCAATTTGTTGGGCTGGATGCCACGCGTAAACATATCCGTGCCCATCGCCCGGTACTCGGCCGGCGTCAGCAGTTGCTTGCCGGACCGCATCACCGAGAGTTTCAACTGGTTGAGGAGAATCAACCCGGTCAAGTAATCGTCGCCACCGTTGGCGCGGCCTTGCCAGAATCGCTCGGCGTCATTGACACCCAGCGCCTTTAGCTCGTAGATGAGATTGATGATTTTATCGGGATTTCCGCCACCGGGCGTGCGGCGCTCGTCACCATCCGCACCCCAGACGACCCACAGGTTGCTACTGAAGTACAGATCTCCGAATCGCTCACGATTCGTCATCGGGGCGACTTCGGCTTCCGGCGCCGGTTCGGGATTCTCAGATTCGGACGCCGGCTCCGGCGTTATCGCCGATGCTACGGGGACTGGCTCGGCCGGGTCCGTGTCAGCTTGCTCCACAACCAGCGACGCATTCACCGGGCCGCTGGAGTTCACAACCGTCGTCAGCGAGCGACCGCGCTCCGTAGAAAACCTGGCGTAGTTGTCAAAGCTGATGACACCCTGGTTGGATCGAACCGCCTCGCGGATGGCCTCGTCGAACGCCCCCTCCCCAATTCCCGGCGTCGGATATCCGTCCCGTTGCGAGGTCGAAAGCGTCGACAGGGTCTGAACGGTGGTCGATGAGCTCATGATGTGCGATTCACCTCACGGAGGTGGAGCGATGTAAGAATGCTGGCAGGCTCCGCCGGTAGTACGGTCCAATGTTCGGCACGACGGGTGGCTGGCTTGAGACCAACCCGCCCCGGCGCCATGGTTCTAACTTCGCGGCCGCGCTCATGGCAGCTGCCACAAGAACGGCTGCGGATCCACGTAGTTGCCGCCTGCCTGCACCGAGACGTGCAGATGCGGGCCTGTGGATCGACCGGTATTTCCTGATACGCCCACTGTCTGACCCGGGACGATTCGCTGGCCTTCCGCCACCAGGAACGGGGCATCCGATTTCAAGTGGGCGTAGCGAACTACCTCGCCCGAATCCAGCTGATAGGTCACGTACCTTCCAAATACTCCATCCTCTCCCACTTCGGTTATCCGCCCCGCACCTATCGCCGGCAGAGGCGTGCCCACCGACAGCGCCAGGTCGAGGCCTTTGTGATCCTCGGTGACGCCGCCGAATTCACGCGGGCCAAACTTAGATGTCACTTCCAGATCCCTAAATGGGTTGTACTTAAAGCTGGCCCCGTACGGCAGCACCGCCACACTCCCGCTTCCATCCAGCCTAGGCAGAAGACCTATCAGGCTGGATTCGAGACCGCCATCATCACCGCCGAATGCTCCGCCAAACACGCCGGAGAAGAGGTCTGCGCTGGCGTTGTCAGAGTCGGAACCCTTCAGCGATCCCAGAATGCCCTGCGCCAACTGAGTCTCCAGAATGGCCCTGAAGTCAGACCGCGCCGGGGCCGTGCTCACCGCTCCGGCGTTCACGTTCACCGCCAGTTGACTCGCGGCCGATGTCCTCTCGCGATTCGGAACACGGCTTACCACATTGATCCGGCTACTGATCTGCCGGATTCGAGCGGCGATGTCGGGGATGCCGCTGCGCATCATAGATTGGGGAGTGCGTTACTCATCATCAATATTTTCGGCTCTGGCCGCGTCCGGCTTAACGGCGTGATCTTCCGAATACGTCCCAGCAGGAGCCTCACCGGCTCCTGCTGGGACGCCAAATCCCCACACCCATCGCTGCTAGGAGACGCGTGGAATTCGGTTGACCCTTGCGACGAAGGGTGCGGCATCGGTATTATTCACAGTCGCGGTGCGAGAAGCCCGCTGGCAGTACCCCCAAAAAACCAAGACAACTAGGGGGATTGATCCCTTCGTTGGAGGAGTTGAATAGTGACGACGATTGTGCCCCTTGGAGACCGATTGGTCGTGGAGCCTCAGGCTCGCGACGAAGTGACGAGTTCCGGACTGGTCCTGCCCGACACAGCCAGAGAAAAGCCGATGGAGGGCGAAGTAATATCCACCGGACCGGGACGTGTCCTGGACAACGGCGAGCGCCAAGAGCTCGAGATCAAGAAGGGTCAGACGGTGCTTTTCGCCAAGTACGCAGGGACAGAAGTCAAGTACAACGACACCGAATACCTGATCATCAGCGAGAAAGACGTTCTGGCGGTTATCAAGAACTAGCCGTTCCGCTTCACTAAGGAAAGCCACCTAAATGCCAAATAGAGGGATCGTCTTCGACGACGACACCCGCGCGGCCCTGTCCGGCGGCGTCGAACTCATCGGCGACATAATCGGCGGCACCCTGGGGCCACACGGGCGCAACGTCATGTTCGGGCGCTTCGGCTCCCCCCGGGTCACCAACGATGGTGATCTCATAGCCGATCAGTTCGCCGAGAGTTACGAGAACCCCTACGAGAACGTGGGCCTGCAGATCGTCAAGGAGGCCGCCAAGCGGACCGGGAATAATGTCGGCGACGGGACCACCACCGCGGTTGTCCTCACGCGATCCATCGCCAACGAGGGTCTGCGCAACATCGCCGCCGGCGCCAATCCCATGTTCCTGAAGCGAGGTATGGACCGCGCCGCGAGCGCCGCCGTCAAGCACATTCGGGAACTGGCCCGGCCAATTGCCGATTCGAGCGACGTTCGACAAGTCGCCACCATCGCCGCCAACGATGAGGATATCGGCGCCACGATCGCCGACATCATGGATCGCGTCGGCAACGACGGCATGGTCTTAGTCGATGACAGCCGCACCGCCGTTCCACTTGCTTCCAGGTTTGTGGAAGGTATGCAGCTCGACAAAGGCTGGCTCTCACCTTATTTCGTCACCAACACCGAGCGTATGGAAGGCGTTCTTGAGGAACCCGCGATCTTGCTGACTGATAAGCGAATCAGCAGCGCTAATGACTTTCTTCCGTTCATGGAGAAGGTCATGGCCGCCGGGGTACGCAATCTGTTCATCGTCGCCCTAGACTTGACCGGCGACGCCCTGGCCCTCGTGGTACTCAATAAACTTCGCGGCGTACTGAACACCGTCGCCATCAAGGCACCGTCATTTGGCGAGCGCATGAAGGACGTCCTGCAGGACGTCGCCGCCCTAACCGGCGCCCAGGTCGTGGCGGATGAAACCGGTGTCACCTGGGACAATGTGCCGGTGGAAAACCTCGGCAGCTGCTCCCGGGTCACCGTAAACCGGGAGGCCTCCGTCGTCCTTGAGGGCGGTGGCCACGACGCCGCCGTAGAGGCTCGCTGCGACACCGTTCGCGGCCAGCTCGATCTCACCGACACCGATTGGGAACGCGAGAAACTCGAAGAGCGCCTGGCCCGGCTCACCGGCGGCGTCGGCATCATCGAGATCGGGGCCGTGACCGAAATCGAGCAGCGCGAGCGCAAGGCGCGGGCCGAAGACGGCGTTTCCACCACCAAGGCCGCTATCCGCGATGGAATCGTCCCCGGCGGCGGAGTCGCCCTACTGCGAGCGGCGGACGCCATCGATCTCGATGACTACGAAGGTGATGAGCGCACCGGCGCGCATTTGATCAAGGTCTCCCTCGAAGGGCCTTTGCGGCAGATCGCGGAGAATTCTGGCGTGGTATCGGCCATAGTCGCCTCCCGAGTTCGCGAGGCCGACGAGCCGTGGTTTGGATACGACGCCCGAAATGACGTCTACGGCGATCTGTACGAGTTGGGAGTCGTGGACGCCGCCAGCGTAACCATCGAGGCCCTAGTCAACGCTGTGAGCGCCGCCGGGATGATCATAACCACCGAGGTGCTTATCGCCGACATCAGCGTGACTCCCGCCGCGCTCCCGCCCGAACAACAGATGGCCGGGGGCGGCATGGGAATGCCAGACATGGGCGGAATGGGCGGCTTACCCGGTATGGGTGGCCCGCCCGAAATGGGTGGCATGGGTGGCATGGGCGGTATGCCAGGCATGGGCGGCATGGGGATGTAGTCCCGGTCGAAACGATCTTTCACGAAGCCGGTCCGTTCCCGGACCGGCTTCGTTGCGTCAGCCGTCCGACTCCATCCCGTATCACCGCCGCGCAGCGGACACCTTCCCGGAACGGTACAATTCCCACTCGTTCGCGGCGCTCCGGATGAGCGTAGGGAGGCCCCGATGACCGATACTGTGGCCCTCGATTTCGAAGCCCTGCTCTCAGCCGACGCGCGCGAACGTCGCCGGGCCGAACTAGACGGCGGCGGAGCCTCTCAGCCGGAAATTCACATCAGCCTCAGCAGCGGTCAGCCCGATCCCCACTCGATGCCCATGGACGACCTTTCCACCGCCGTCGCCACCGTGCTCGCCGGCGACCGAGCCGCCCTGCTCTACGGCGCTCGCGACGGTTACTACCCGCTGCGGCAGGTCGTCGCCGACAAGACCAACCGCATGGAGACTCTGCAAATTACCGCCGACGACGTGATCATCACCACCGGCGCCTCCCAGGCCATCGGACTCGCCGCCCAGGCCTTCGTCAATCGCAACGCCACCATCCTCATCGACGAGGCAAGCTGGGGCTCCCTCGTTCTTCGCGGATTCGGAGTCAACCCCATCCCCGTGCGGTGGGACGATCGGGGTCCGATCATCGCCGATATCGAGCAAGGCATCGCCGGGCTCGAGTCCGACCAGCGCATCCGGCTCTTCTACACGATCCCCAACTTTCAAAATCCCATGGGCTTCACCGCGTCCATGGAGCGTCGGAAGCAGGTCGTCCAGCTCGCCCAACGACACGGCTTCCTGATCCTCGAGGACGACGCCTACTTCGAACTGCGCTTCGAAGGCAAGCAACTTCCCAGCTACTACGAGCTCGACCAATCCCGCAGCCACGTCGTTCGCACCGGCACCTTCTCCAAAATCCTCGGAGCCGGCGTGCGCCTCGGTTGGGCCATCGGCCCGCCAGATATCTTGCAGGCCATGATGCTTTACAAGTTCGACTTGGGTTCCAGTCCGTTCATGTCCCGAATCGTCGCCGAGTACATGGGAACCCATCTCCAAGAGCACGTCACCGAGCTCCGCGGCGTATACCGCGGCAAACGTGACGCCATGCTGGAGGCGCTGGAGGCCGGACTCGGCGGCGTCGCCACCTGGAACCGACCTGATGGCGGATTTTTCATCTGGGTGAAACTTCCCGCCGGAGTCGATTCCACCGAGGTCGAGCGCGAATCTATGGCCCGAGGCGTCGATATATGGCCGGGTTCAGCCTTCCGCATGGACGGAGCAGAGGACGGTCAAGTCCGCCTGGCCTACAGCTTCGAAACCCCCGAAAAAATCCGAGAAGGCGTGGCCATATTCAGTGATGTGGTGCGCTATCTCCAAGGGTAATCAGACGAGTCCGAAAGGCCACCCATGACAACCACCAACATCAGCTCCACCGATCTTCGCCGATTCAGCGCCCGGCTGTTCGAGACTGTCGGAATGCCCGCCGAAGACGCCGACATAGCCGCCGCCAGCCTGATCGAGTCCGACCTCCGCGGCATCTACTCCCACGGCGTCGTACGCCTGCAGCCGAGCTACCTGGAGGAAATGCGCGACGGCCGCACCAACCCGACCCCCGACATCAAGGTGGTGCGCGACAGCGCCGCCCACGCCCTCCTAGACGGCGACCGCGGCCAGGGCCAAGTCGTCTCCCACCGCGCCATGAGCCTTGCCATCGACAAAGCCCGCGCCGCCGCCATCGGTATCGTCGGCGTGCGCAACAGCCGCCATTTCGGAGCCGCCGCCTACTGGTCGATGATGGCCGCCAACCAGAATATGATCGGCTTCGCCACCAGTAACGGCAGCCGCCTCACCGCCGCCCCCTACGGCGGTATCGAAGCCGCCCAGGGCAATATGCCCATGTCCTACGCCATCCCCAACGGCGACGGCGACCAGGTTCTCCTGGACATGGCCACCGGCGCCGCCGCCATGGGCAAAGTCATGATGGCCAGCATCCGCGGCGACTCCATTCCCCTGGGCTGGGCCATCGACGCGGAAGGCCACGACACGACCTACCCGGACGCCGTCACCGCCGTCCTGCCCGCCGGCGGGCCCAAGGGCTACGGCATCGGTGTCGTGCTCGACGTCCTGGCCGGCACCCTCACCGGGTCCCTGCCCTCAGCCATCAAGGGGCTCGATCCCGAAATCGCCGGCAAAGGCAACCAGTCCGGCCACTTCTTCATGGCTATCAACATCGAGGGATTCGTGCCGGTCGAAGAATTCGCCGACACCATGCGCGAACACGCCCGCATCCTCCATGCCGTCAAACCGCGACCCGGTTTCGACGGGGTCTACTTGCCCGGCGAGCTCGAATGGAGAAACAAGGCCGAACGACTGGCCGGCGGAATTCCGTTTCAGGAGAAGGAACTGGCCATCCTCCAGGGAATGAGCGATACCTTCAGCGTCCCGATAACCTGGTGATAGGAGCATGAGCGTGACCGGCGATTTCGAGGCCTATCTCGGCGAAGGCGGCACGCTCGACGATCTGCTGGCGATGGAAGATGCCGCCGGCATCGAGAAGATCGTATTGATGCCCTCTCCGGTCATGCGTCCCGACAACCGCGGCGTTGCCGCGGCCGCCCGCGGCAACGACCGCATCATCCCCTGCGCCTGCGTCAGCCCGGCCCTGGGTGACGAAGCCGCGCAGGAACTCGAACGCGCTCTCGACGACGGCATGCGCGGGCTGAAATTGATGCCGCCCCGGCATGGCTACCAGATCATCCAGGCCGTGGTCGACCCTTTCATGAAGATCGCCCGCGCCCACAAGATACCGGTCACCATCCACTCCCAGAATTCCCCCGCCCACCCGCTGGAGATCGCCGTCCTCGCCGGCCGCTTCCCCGACATCCCCATCATCATGGATCACATGGGCCACCGGTACTGGGCCGAATCGGCGCTGGCCGCCGCCCGCCAGTGCGACAATATCTGGCTGGGGACCACCATCGCCGCTTTCGAGCCCGCCATGGTGCAATCCGCTGTGGACGCCATCGGCGCAGAGCGCGTGGTTTTCGGCTCCAACGCCCCCCGCGCATACCCGGATCTGGCGGTTGAGTCCATCAGGCGTCTGCGTCTCCCGGACTCCGACGAAGCCGCCATTTTCGGCGAGAATCTGGCCACCATCTACGAGCTTTAAGCTCCCGAGCAGTCCGCCGCCGAATCGTTAACTACGTTACGGACCCACGCCCACCAACGTTCCGTTCTATGATTCTCCAGTCGGGCGCATCGATCCCCGGCAGGCCATTCGCATATCCGCCCGGCCGTTCGGTCGGCGTTATGTAGTCTCTATAGAAAGAGTCTTGACAAGATAGCACTAAGGTTTTAGCCTCCCCGATACTCAGGTTAAAACATTCGACAACCATGCCTACAGCGGCGCGGTATTCAAGATGCAAGCAACTTATCCGAATACTCAAAACTTACGACGGGAGGTAAGCCGCCATGTCAGATTCATCGGGACCACTGATTGACGGACTCGCGGACAGCGGTCAGGATCAGAGTCAGCAGCTTATTCAGGAAGCTATCGACGACGCCCTGCATTCTCTGCCCGAGGGCCAGAGCAGCGGCGTCTGTGATGTCTGCGGGAAGAAGATCGAGCCGGCCCGGCTCGATCTTCTTCCCGGCGCCGCCGAATGCGCCAGCTGCGCCCGCAAAGTACAGGGCATTCCAATACTGCCTAGCTCCAACTAACCACAGCCGCACTCTCAGCGGGCCGGATTCAAGAAATCTGGCCCGCTTTTTGCGTCCCCGCGTTGGTCCGCCGCACCCCAACCACTACCCTTAATCGTTCCATCCCATGAAGGAGGCCCGCGGTTGTCGGCCGCCACCGCTCTGCGCTGTATCGACTGCGATCGCGCCCACCCGCTCGAATACCTGCTCAACTGCCCCGATTGCGGCGGCCTGCTCTTCGTCGAGTACGACCTCGACCGCATCGCCGGCGTCCAGTTCGGCGACCTCGATGGCCCTGGCATCTGGCCCTACGCCGAGCTCTTGCCCATCTCCGATCCCGCCAATTTCGTCACCTTGGGCGAGGGCAGCACTCCCCTCATCGCCGTCCCCCGGCTCGCCGCCGAGATCGGACTCGACAACCTCTGGATAAAATTTGACGGTCTCAATCCCACCGGCACCGTTAAAGACCGTAGCGCCGTCACCGCCGTGTCCGCCGCCCTACAATTCGGTTTCGACCGCATCGGTGTCGTCAGCACCGGCAACGCCGCTACCTCCATCGCCGCCTACGCCGCCCGCGCCGGCATTAAGGCCCTCGTCCTTTCCGCCGAATCCAGCAGCCGACCCAAGGTCTGCCACGTCAACGCCCTCACCGCCAATTTCATGATGTACCGCGGCGGCTATGACGACATGATCGGTGGCTACGACCGGGCCATCGACGATCGCGTCGTCTTCGACGGCGGCGCTTCCCGCAATCCGTACAAACAGGATGGCAAGAAAACCCTCGCCTACGAGATATTCGAGCAGATGGGTCTACAGTCCCCCGACTATGTCGTCTACCCGGTCGGTGTGGGCGAGATACTGCTGGCCTCCCAGCGAGGTTTCCGCGAACTCCACGCCGCCGGTCACGCCACCGGCGTTCCCATCCCTATCGCCGCCCAGTCCAGCGTCGCCGACACTATCGTCAAGGCCCTGAACGAAGGCGGCCCGCGCGTGCCCATCACCATCGACTACACCATGGCCGAGGGCGTCGCCGTCGGCGACATGGGTCCGAAAGGTGACTGGGTCCTCGACGACCTGCGCGCCGCCGGTGGACTCGGCGCCGCCGCCACGGACGCTGAGATCGTCGAGTGGCAGACTCGCCTCGCCCGCCTCGAGGGTATCTGGGCCGGGCCCACCGGCTGCGTCACCCTGCCGGCGCTGGCGAAATTGGTCCGCGACGGCAAGCTTCCCACCGATGCCCGCGTCGTCTGTAATATTTCCGAGACCGGCCTGAAATCCGACATCGAGCCACCCGACATCGCCATCATCGATTCCGGCAGGGAGGACGTCCTCCAATTCCTGCAATCCTAAAGGGACCATGAATGTCGCCCACGTGTTGGGCCTGCAAGAAGAGCAGTTTCGCTTTCCCGGCGCTGATGGCAATCGACAGAAACCGTAAACTAGTCGGCGACACCGGGAGCGACCTAGGCAAACACCGCCGGGAGGATTAGCGGATTGGACGGCATCTGGACCGAAATCTGGAACGTTCTCAACACCCCGATCACTCAAATCGAGGAGCGCGACCTCTCGCTGCTTTCGCTCATCCAGGTCGTGGTCATCATTCTCGTCGCGTGGCTGCTCTCACGCTTCCTGACACCCCTATTACGGCGAATCATCCTGGGGCGGGTCGATTTCGGCGAAACCGTCGAGAACTCAATCGCCCGCGGATTCCGCTTCATGATCCTCTTCATGGGCATCTACATCGCCATCAGCTCCATCGGCTTCGATCTCGCCATTCTCCTGGTGCCCCTGGGCGGTCTTTCCGTCGGCATCGGCTTCGGCGCTCAGGACCTGGCCAAGAACCTGATCGCCGGCGTCATCACCATGTCCGAGCAGCGCGTGCGCACCGGCCAGACCATCGAAATTCGCGGCATGCGTGGTGTGGTCCAGTCCATCGGTCTGCGCTCCACCACCATCCGCCTGGAGGACGGCGTCCATCTGATGATCGCCAACGGCGACTTCATGAGCCAGCCCGTCAAGATCTTCGATGACCCCGAACCCGAGGACGGCAAAGCCTCCGCCTGACCCCGCGGCCTCGGCCCGCTTCAAATGCCCGGTATCCCGACCTGCGTGCAGGTCGGGATGATGCCTGAACGTCTGAGCCGGCCGCAGCCACCATCCGGTGCAATGTATCTACTCAAAGACGCACTAAAAATCCTAAACCACGGGCGTCCAGATCGCTGTTGAGGTCGCGGTAGGGACATTCCAGCGGATCGTGACCAGGTCGAGATCGGAAAGCACGGAGGGATGGGCGGTGCTCCAGGACCATTGCGAGTTCTCGTCACAAAGGCCGGCCTTCACCGGATTTTCGTGGATGTAGGTAACGGCATTGCTCAGCTCCTCTTCACTGCGAATAACCCGGTCGTAGAAGCGCTCTTCCCATACACGACCCTGGTACCCGTGTCGCCGCATGGAGTTGGCGGAAACGCGTTTCAGAAATGCCAGCACCTTGCCGATAGGCAGGACGCCAGCGGGCTGCAGAACGGCATAGAAGTGGTCCGGCATGACCACACAGGCGAGAACGCGTGCCCGACCTTCAGAGCGGATTCATCGAAAGGAATCCGCGACTACGCGGGCGGCATTACCTCGAAAAATCGGCGCTTTGCGGCGGGTTGACGCGGTGACAAAATAGATCGCGTCTGCAATATGAACGCGACGGAGGGTTTTGCGTTTGCGACTCGGCGCCATGGGTAGAGCCTAATCGGCCTCCCGACCTGCACGCAGGTCGGGCCACGATACGCGTCCGGCCGCAGCGGGACCCAAGCGCACCCGCTATCAGGCGTGGGATTGGGGAGTTGGCAGCCGGCCGATCGCCCCCGCCGTCAGATCCAGCAGCCGGCCTTCCATTTCTCGCTGGACGTCGGCCACCGCGGGGTCGCCCCAGCGGTTGACCAGCTCGCCCGGATCGTCGTGCAAGTCGTATAGCTCGCCCCGGTCCCAATTCGGGTAGTGCGTCAGCTTCCAGCGTTCCGTCACGGCGGTCATCAATGTCAGCTCCGGGTAGTAGCGGGATACGAACTCCACCAGCACCGCCTCCCGCCCCTCCTCGCCACCCAACCACGGCAGCATTGACCGTCCCTGGAACGACGGCAACGACTCCACTCCCGCCAGGTCCGCGAAAGTCGGCGCCAGATCAAGCAACGTGCCCAGCCCGCTCGCCCGCGTACCCGGTTTTGTCACCCCGGGGATCCGGGCTACGAACGGCAGTCGGTACAGGCCCTCGTACGGAAACGGCCCCTTGTACAGCAGCCCGTGATCGCCGAACAGTTCACCGTGATCGCTGGTGAAGATCACCGCCGTGTTCTCCGCCAGGCCCCGCTCCTCCAGCGACTTCAGGATGCGTCCCACGGAGTGGTCGATCAACTCCACCATGCCGTAATACTGCGCGTGGATTTGCCTCCAGTCGGCGTCCGTGAGCGCCGGCAGATCGCCGGCCCCCGCCCCCCAGCCTTCATGCTTTTCCACCCGCCCCTCCACCACCTCCCGCACATGCGGCGGCTTACCGTCCAGGTCGGCATCGGTGAACTCCGGAATCCGCATGTCCGCCGGATCGTAGGCGTCGCAGTAGGGCTTCGGAGCGGTGAACGAATGATGCGGGTCCGGAAACGACGCCCACACGAAAAACGGCTCTTCGCCGGCATTCTCCAGGTAGTTAATCGTCCGATCGGTGATCCAGGTCGATGGGTGATGCTCCAGCGGCAGGCCGTTTTTCCAGGCCCCATCCCAGGTTGGCTCCTCAAGCGCGTGCTCGATGCCGATCAGGTCGATGGCCTCCGGCGCCCGTTCCCGCAGATCGCGCCCGATGTGTCCCTGGCGCACGTAGTGATGCCGCAGAGTCAGGTCGACGTGATCGAACCCGTAGTACGGCCCATGCCAGTCCTCCGGTACGAGCCCCTGGCCCCAGGTGTCCTCGCGCTCGACCTCGGCCGGATCGGCCTCGCCGCCGTCGAAGCCGTAGGGTCGAAAGTGCGCCTTGCCGATCAGTGCCGTGTGATAGCCCGCGTCGGACAACATTTGCCCAAACGTCGGTACGTCCGGATCAAGCGCGATGCCGTTCGTCCAGACGCCGTGCGCCCGCGGCGTCGTGCCCGTGATGATCGTCGACCGGGACGGCATGCAGAGCGGCTGTGCGACGTACATCCGCTCCGCCAGCACACCTTCGGCCGCCAGCCGGTCCAGGTGCGGGGTGCGCACGATCGGGTTGCCCGCGCATCCCAGCGAGTCCGCCCGCATCTGGTCCGTCGTGATGAAGACGACATTCATCGGCTTTCGGGGCATCAGCGCGCCTTTCCCTGTGAATTCGCGATCTGTCCGCGACCGGCCCAGAAACTCGAAACAAATTAATCCGCGCGAGCCTACCGGTCGGCCATCATCGGATCAAACCCCGGCCAGACTCAACCACCCGCGCAAGATCGCTCTCCTCGCTAAAATTCTCGCCAATGTCCCAACCGCCAGACCCCACATCCGCTCGCACTCTCCGGCTGGCGGCGCCGCCGCGCTTCCACCTGGAGAGCGTCGTTCGCGCCCACGGCTGGTGGAACCTGCCCCCATTTCGCTGGGACGAGGACGCCGGCGTAATCGCCACCGCCGCCGAACTGAATGGCCACCCCACCGACCTCAGCATCAGCCAACCCTTGACTGACGAAATCGCGGTCGAATGGACCGGCCCCGCCCCGGAACCTGATATCGCCGCGGTCGCGACCCGCATGCTCATGCTGGATATCGACCTCACCGAATTTCAGCGCCGTTGCCAGACACGCAAACGCCTGCGCCACGTCGACGACGAAGGTCTTGGCCGCATGCTCCGTTCGCCCACGCTATGGGAAGACATCGTTAAAGTTCTGTGCACCACCAACGTCAACTGGGGCGGCACCCGCGGCATGTCCGAGCGGCTCGTAAAGTCCTTCGGCGCCCGCACCCCCCGCGGCCACCGCTGCTTCCCGACTCCCGAGCGGCTGGCGAAGAGGCGGCCAACCACGCTCGCCAAAAGAGCCCGCCTGGGTTATCGCAGCACCACGCTTTCCGAGATCGCCCGGGCCATCGTGACCGGCGATCTGGACCTGTCACTGTGGGAGGATCCCCACGCCAGCACCTCCGAACTGCAGGACCGGATCATGCAGATCAAGGGTCTGGGCCCCTACGCCGCCGCCAGCATCCTGGCTCTGGTCGAACGTTACGACTTTCTGCCGGTCGATTCGGCATTCATGAGCCACGTCACCGCCACCCATTTCAAAGGCGAGCGTCCCACCCGCGCTCGGGCCGAGCGTATCTATCGCTTCTGGGGCCGCTGGAAATACCTCGCCTACTGGTTCGAGCGCTGATCGGCCGCACTCCGTATATTCTGGGCGGGCGCCGGCCATACCCGGGGGAGCCCGCTTGAGTTTCGACTGGTACCGCTTCAGAGAATTCGACCGGGATACGGTGCGCGCCGCCCGCGAACCCTATCTGGAATATTTTGCGGAACAGGGGCCACTGCTCGATGTCGGCTGCGGTCGCGGCGAATTTCTTGACGCCGCCAAAGATAGAGGATTTGACGCCCTCGGAATCGATCTGGACCCGGCCGCCGTCGAGGCCGCTCGCTCCGCCGGGCTCCGGGCCGAAGTCGCCGATGCGCTCGAATTTCTCCCGGCCCACCTGGACGAATTCAACGGAATATTCTGCGCCCACGTGGTGGAGCATCTCGAGCCCGCCGCCACCGCCGCTCTTATCCGGGCCGCAGCCGACGGTCTTCGGCCAGGCGGCGTCCTCTGCCTAGTGTCTCCGAATCCCGGCAGCCTGCCCACCATCACCCACGAGTTCTGGCGCGACCCCTCCCACGCCCGCCCCTACGACATCGAGGCGCTCGCCTTCCTCTGTGGCCAGGCCGGGCTTGAGGTCACGGCCTCCGGAGTAGACGTTTCGTCACCCCGCGGCTTCGCCATCGACCCGGCCGATCTGGACCTGTCCGAAATTAAATTTCCGACCGATCCCACGCCCGACTCCCAGCCCCGTCTCGCCGGAGCCGTGGCCTCGCAGTTTCAGCGCAGCCGTCTGGCGGCGGAAATGCGCTCCACGATCCACCACCAGCAAATGCGCATCGATCACCTGGAGAACCAGTTGGAAAAGATCGCGAACGCGCTTCAGCGGCTGGTGGAAGTACTCTACGAGCCCTCCGAGATATTCGTCGTCGCCACCCGGGCGGGCGCTGGCTGACCGCTCATCCCCAACCGCAACCGGCCCCAGTAGATTCAGGAAGAAAGCGGTCTGTGACCGCGCTAGCGGAATACCACCAGTAGCATGACGAAGTCGACCACCAGCACCGCCACCAGCAACGGCATCCCGGCCCGCAGGTAATCGCTAAAGCGGTAGTTGCCCGGTCCCATAACCAGGATGTTCGACGGGTGTGAGAACGGCGACGCGAAGCCGCTGCCGGCGCCAAGCGCCACCGACATCGCAAACATCCGGGGGTCCACTCCAATCCCCATCACCAGGGCCGCCTGCAGCGCCAGCGGCGTCATCAACACCGCCGTCACGTGGTTGTTGATCATGATCGCGAACGCCGACGAGAGGAGCAAAATTGCGGCCAGCACCACCGCGTCGCCGGCGTCTCCGGTGATGTCCACAATCGACTGGGCGAGGAAGCCGGCCGCGTTGCTAGACCGCATAGCCTCGGCCATCGCCAGCATCCCTCCCACCAGGATGATCGCCCGCGCGTCAATGGCGCGCCGCGCCTCCACCATCGTGATCGCCCCCACCGTCACCATGGCCCCGGCTCCCGCCAGCGCAACCACCGCCACTGGAGCCAGCCCGAACGCCATCCCGATGACGTACAGGAGCAGCACCGCCACCGCCCAGAGCGCCTTCCCCTTGCGAAAGTGAACGCCTTTATCGTCGGTCACCACGGTGAAATCGTCACCGTCATTGCGCAATTCCCGCAAACGCGGCGGCTGACCCTGCACCAGCAGCGCGTCTCCCTGTTGCAGCGGCATCTCGGCCAGGTGGGTCCGGTGCGGCCGTCCGTCGCGCCAGATGCCCAGCACCGTCACCCCGTAGTTGTCGTGAAACCGGATCTCCGGCAGGGTCTTGCCGATGTTCTCGCTGCGCGGCATCACCGCTATCTCCGCCACCTCCATGTCATCAGCGAAGAAATCCGCCGATCGCGGCTGCCGCTCCGTATCCACCTCCACTCCCAGGTCCTCGGCGAACCGGGCAAGGTCCTCGGCCCGGGCGCTCACGATCAGCCGGTCCCCGCCGACGATCGCGGTGTGCACGTCGGGCGAGGTAATGCGGTGCTCGCCTCGAATTACCACCTGCACCCAGATGCCATAGTTGTGCCCCATCCCCACATCCACGATCGTCCGCCCGTCCAACCCACATCCGTTTGGGACCACCAGCTCGG
>Ga0310121_10000855_pt1 | contig 32413 bp, 35 predicted proteins | sample CB27_Tmax_986_MG_FD_203504 | JGI IMG/M metagenome (GOLD analysis project Ga0310121, IMG submission 203504) | Marine microbial communities from Western Arctic Ocean, Canada - CB27_Tmax_986 | ecosystem: Environmental > Aquatic > Marine > Oceanic | place: Canada: Western Arctic Ocean | collected... | reverse complement strand
CCTTTTAAGGAGGTTAAAGTGTTTTCCATTATTGATAATAGCACATCATCTGGCACAAGGAATCCTTGATTCATATAATTTTTTGCTTTTAAACCAATATCGCTTTTATTATCAATTTCATGGCGCAACATATCTCCAGTTGATAAATGCATAAAATTATATTTTTCAGCTAAAATTTTAGCTTGGGTGCCTTTTCCTGCTCCTGGTGGCCCCATAATAAGAAAATTCATACTATTATTGCATTGCCTTTGGTTGATCAAAAATTGTTTGCATGATGATGCCAAGTTTTAATGGATTACTAGAATATTTTTCTTGTAATATTTTGATTTTAGATTCTGCATGCAATAAATTATATTTAGTTCGAGTATGCTTAATGTTTGATTGGAAACGTTCTAAACGACGATTATCAACCTTGCTAATATCATGCGTAGCATCAAAATGTTCTTCAAAGATTGGTTCAATATGATGTGGAGATTGATGCTGTGATTTGATAGGTTTTTTAACAGACTGAGGTGGTTTAGGTATTTCAATTTCTTCAACTTTTGCTTCCATTTTCTCGAATGCATCATTAAGAAAATCTAAAACACTTTTTGTCTGTGGTGATGGTGCATCAGGAATAACGTCTTTTACTTCTTTTTTAAGAGGCCGAGGAAGAGCTTTTTTCTTTCGACTTCTATATGCAGAAAAAAGATAAAACGCTAAGATAACAAGCCAATAAAATAACTCTTCCAAACTTGATTATTCCTCAGAATTTTCTTTTTTTTCACTAGTACCAGCAATTGAGTCTCTCATGCTAGTGTCAGAAGCAATATTATTAAGTTTATAGTAATCTAAAACTCCTAAATTGCCTTCGCGGAATGCATATGCCATTGCTTTTGGAACCTCGGATTCAGCTTCAACAACCTTTGCTTTCATTTCTTGTTCAAGTGCAACAGCCATTGCTCTTCTGGTTTCTGCCTTTGCTTGTGCTACACGTAAATCTGCTTCTGCTTGGTCTGCTTGAAGCTGAGCACCAATATTTTTTCCAACATCGATATCGGCAATATCAATTGATAAAATTTCAAAAGCAGTTCCTTGATTTAATCCTTTATCTAATACGGCTTTTGAAATCGAATCAGGATTTTCCAACACTGCTTCATAAGTTTCTTTAGAACCAATTGCACTCACAATGCCCTCACCAACTCTTGCAATAATAGTATCTTCTGTAGCACCCCCAACCAAATTAGGGATATCAGTTCTTACCGTCACTCTTGCTTTTGCTCTTACCTCAATTCCATCCTTGGCAACCGCTGATAATTTACCATCTACTGGTGCATCAATTACTTTTGGATACACACTAGTTTGTACAGCAGACAATACATCTCTACCTGCCAAATCAATAGCAGTAGCGATGGAAAAAGTAAGATCAAGACCAGCTTTAGAAGCGGCAATTAATGCATCTACAACCTTATTCACATCCCCTCCAGCCATATAGTGTACTTCTAAATCCGAACTTGAAACACCCTCTATCCCGGCTTTATTAGAAGCAATTAAACCATTAACAATGATGCTAGGGGGAACTCTTCTAAATCTCATACCAACTAAATTAAAAATTGTTATATGTCCTCCTCCAATACTAAAAATAGCTTGTAACCATAATCCAACTGGCACAATCCATAATAGTACGATAATAAATAATACTAACGGTATGGCAAAATACAGTCCCATTACTCCTCCTTTATACTATGTGGTTTATTATACAATTTATTCATAAAAACTAACATAAATAAGTACTATACCTTTGATCTTTTGTCATAGTTATCTTTTAAGGTTTCTTTATTTGAATCTGTCGTAATAAATTTTTGAAATACTTTTGATTGTGATATTAAACGAATTAACATAATTAATACGATAACACCTCCAACAATTGACCAAGCAAAACCATCTAACGCTGCTGAATATATTTCATCACTTACTGGAACATCAGGAATCAATAATAAATATAAACCATAAAATAGAATTACTAATCCTACTATACCAAAAACACCAAATCCAGGAATAGCTACAAACTCAACTATCAATAGAGTTAATCCTGAAAAAATGATTAACAAATCTGTAGCTGAAGCAAGCTTGGTTAAATAACCCGCTCCTAACGCTAATGTTAAACAAATTATTCCGATAGTGCCTCCAATGCCCCATCCTGCACTATATAGTTCAGAAATAATTCCAATAGTACCAAAAGTAGTTAATAAAGAAGAGACAACAGGATCTGTAAGAATACGTACTAAATCTTCGGACCAATTTTCATCCAAGGTAATAATATCATAGTTTTCTATACTTAAATCTAAAAGAATATCTTCAATTGATTCGCTTGTTCCATCAGCAATTTTATATTTTAGAGCAAGTTCAGTTGTAAGTGTAATTAGCTTGCCTTCTTTACGCCCTTCTATATCATCTACCTTCATAGAATCACCATCAACTACAAGATATTCAAAACTCAATTCTTCATCAACCATCCCACGAGCAATGGTGGTGTTTTTTCCAGACTGTTCTGCGGTAGCAGCCATTTCTTCTCTCATATAACTTTGAGATTTTTCAGCTTGTTTTTCACCGCTCATATCTACTACGCTTGTAGCTCCAATTGTCGCTCCAGAAGTCATATAGATTTTATCACAAGAAAGCGAAATAAGAGAACCAGCAGAAATAGCACGTCTATTAATAAACGCAATGGTTTGAATATCAGTACCAGAAATTGCATCTTTAACTTGTGTTGCTGCATCAACCCGTCCACCAAAAGTTTCAATATCAAAAATAATTAGTTTGGCATCGTTCTTTTCAGCAGTATCAATAGCACGATTAACAAAAGCAGGAATACCTAGATCAATTGTACTTTGAATTGGAACAACATATACTTTGGTATTATGGTTATCAGCAAGCGTAATGCTAAAAATAACACATAAAATAAATATCCAAAGCTTGTTAAATTTTGTTTTCATTGCTAACACAAAGATTTACATTATAAAAATGTATCGGTTTCTCAAATCTTATTCTTTTTGTTTGGAGAAATTGCCAAAATTCTTTCTCAAAAGTAACTATAAAATATATTATTTTCTACTATTCCATATTCTAAAATTAAGAAAGAAAATGGCCTTAGAAAATCTTAGAATCGCATTCCCAGAAAAAGATAATAAATGGCATAATACAATTATTAAAAAATGTTATCAATTTTATATGGAAGAGATCGTGGATTTCCTTAGTAAATATGCACATTTTGATTCAAAAGAAGTTCATCTAAACAATGTTCATATTCTCGATGAAGCACTAAAAGAAGAAAAAGGGGTTATTTTAGTCAGTGGACATTTTGGATCATTCCATAAATTGTTTGTTGCGATGGCAAAAAATGGTTATAAGAATATTGCAGGAGTATCATACAAACAAAATAATCGTGAAGCTTCGAGGTTTTTTTTAGAACTAAGGAAACCATACATATCAAATGAAATGCATAAGGGAGGTCCGAGCAGTGAAGTTAAAAAATCATTACAAAATAACGAGATACTTATACTTCTAAGTGATCAAGACGCAGGGAAAAAAGGTGTTTTTGTGAATTTTTTTAATAAGCCTTCTTCTACTCCTTCTGGAGCAGCAAGATATAATCAAACAGTGGGAAGTCCACTTATCTTCTTTTCAATGGTAAAAATTAATAACCATCACGAAGCCAACTTTGAAAGGATAGATACAACAAATATGAGCATTGAAGATACAGTTCAAAAATATACTTCGATGCTTGAACAAAGGATTAGAAAATATCCTGAACAATATTTTTGGCCTCATAAACGCTGGAAAACAAAACCACAATGAAACGCGTACTCATTAATGATGTCAATGCAGTAGACCAAGTTATTACATCATTAAAAAACAAAGAGATTATCGCTTACCCAACAGATACAATCTATGGGATTGGGACAGATGCAAACAATGATAAGGGTATTCAAAAAATAAATGATTTAAAACAAAGAACAGGACCAATGACAATTATCACCCATAAACTGGAAGATATTTCAAACAACATTGTAATCAACCCTATATTAGAAGAACAAATGTTAAAAATTGTACATAATGGAGATACTTGCATTGTTCGTTGTACAGAAAATTTTATCAGCAACCTTATTGTGAACCAAGGAAAAGTTGGATTTCGTATTCCGCAACATGCGTTCTTAAATGTACTGTTATCTAATTACGGAAATCCGATTACTAGCACAAGCGTTAACATAAGTGGAACACCACCATTAAATGATCCAGATTTAATCGAAAAAGAATTTGGAAGCGAAATTGATTTATTATTGGATGCAGGAATACTACAAAATAATAATCCATCAAAAATTTATGTTTTTGAAAATGATACAATTTCACAAATTAGATAAATAATGAAGAAAATTATTCTAACATTACTTGTTTCATTGTTAAGTGGTCAAGATTTTATCGATGGAGAAAAATATAACTACAATGTCTTTTTTGGACCAATAAAAATGGGGAAAGCAAGCCTAGAAACTAAACCAATTGAATTCATTAATAATCAGGAAGTGTACCATTTTCATTTTTCTGTAAAAACATCAAAACTTGGAGATCGACTATATAAAATTAGAGATGAAATTCATAGTTGGATTGATAAAGAAGGGCTTTATTTAGTAAAACAAGAAAAAAAGATAAGAGAAGCTGATTTTCGTCGACAATCAAAAACAATGATTAAAAATAATACTGCTGTTACCAATGAAAAAGAATATACTCTTCCTGGAAAGGTAGTTGATCCTTATGGATTAATTATGATATTACGTAATGTCAATATTCCAGAAGATACTTCAAAAAAAATTTTAACATTAGATGAGGGTAAAATTCGAGAGATTGAAATTAAAAATACTGGTTATAAATCAATCAATACACCATATGGAAAATTTAATGCCTATACTTACAAACCAGTTTATAATGGTAAATCAGTACTAAAAAATAAAGGAGATATGGAAATTTCTTATGCTATGGTTGGTGATAATACAATTCCTATAAGAATATCGATTAAATTGAAAAATGGAGTTATTGTTTTAAAGCTAAAATCCTATTAGGACAAAACTCTCAGAATATCATTAATAATAAGAAATGCCATCAAACCTAACAAAATAAACATGCCAACTGATTGAATACGCATTCTTGTTTTAATAGATAACGGTTTTCCCAATAGCATTTCAATTAATATAACCATAATCTGACCACCGTCCAGAGCAGGAATAGGTAAAATATTGATAAAAGCTAAATTCATACTAATAAGAGCCATCAACATTAAAAATGGGGTAAGTCCAGCTTGTGCTGCTTCTCCTGCCATTTGTCCAATCATAATGACACTACCAATATCATCTCTGCTTACATTTCCTGTAAAAATCATTTTTAACGATGTAGTCATTAATATCATTGACCAAATTGTTTGATCAAATCCATATTGAAATGATTCAATAAAACTTAAATCTTTTATTTTTCTTTTTTTATCAACACCAAGTTTTCCAATTACTTGATCGACTCTTCCTGATGCAATGTCTGGCGCAGATAATGGGGTAATGCTCTTTTGCATTTCACTGCCGTCTCTAATGATAATCATAGATAATGTTGTATTGGGGCTTTGTTTAATAATAGTAGTAAACTCATCCCATGTTTTAACATTGGTAGCATTTACAGAGATTACCATGTCGCCTTCATTTAACCCCCCTTCAAAAGCAGGACTGTTTGGGACAACATAATCAATGGTTGTATCATCATTAAGAATAACAGGTTTTCCATTCATTTTCCCAATAATAACAAATACTAAAAAAGCTAAGAGGATATTCATAATTACCCCAGCACTCATCACCCAAATTTTTTGTAGAGGACTTTTTGATTCTAATTCATCATCTTCACCGCTAAAACCAGAATCCATGCTTTCATCTAATAGTCCCTTCATTTTAACATAACCGCCCAATGGTAAAGCACCTATTGCAAAAACAGTCTTGGAATTTTTAGGTTTGAAATTATAAATTGTTGGGGGCATTCCGATTGAAAATTTTTCTACCGTTACCCCAACACTACGGGCAGCTAAATAGTGTCCTAGCTCATGTACAAAGACAATAACCCCTATTAAAACGATGAATGCTAAAATATAAATCATACTTAATTAATTTGAACCTAAATATACTTTTATTTCTTGATTTAATTGAATCAAATCTTCTGTGTTAGGTTTTTCTTTTGATTGAAATTTTTTTACTGTTTTTTCAATGGTTTTTGGAATGTCTAGAAAACAAATTTTATCATTTAAAAATAAGTCAACAACATGGTCATTTGCAATGCTCATAACAGGAATACTATTCCCCCCTTCCTGGACTAAATCAATTGCAAGTTCTAAACATGGATATCGGTTCATATCTGGTGTTGAAAAAGTAAATTGATTGATTTCTGAAAAATCTAATGTTCCAAAATTATTGTACATTCTTTCAGGATAAGATAAAGCATATTGAATTGGAACTTTCATATCTGGAACACCTAATTGTGCTTTGTAAGAATCGTCTATAAACTGAACAAAAGAATGAATAATTGACTGAGGATGAATAACAATATCAAGTTGATCAGTACTCACTCCAAATAACCATAACGCTTCAACATATTCTAATCCTTTATTCATCATTGTAGCCGAATCAATTGAAATTTTATTCCCCATATTCCACTTTGGATGATTTAATGCTTCTTCTTTAGTAATTGTGTCGAATGAGTCAAGTGGTCTTTCTAAAAAAGGACCCCCACTACCAGTTAATATAATCTTTTTTAAAGAATTGTCAGGCTCACCCTGTAAACACTGAAAAATAGCCGAATGTTCGCTATCAACAGGAATAATTTGTGAACTATTAACATCAAGTAACGGCATAATAATATGGCCACCTAAAACTAAGGATTCTTTATTACTTAATGCTAAATCAATACTATTAGATACGGTGTTAATTGTTGGAATTAGTCCTGCGCTACCAACAATGGAATTGATTGCCAAATCAATTTCATTATATTGAGAAAGAATATGAGAAGAATCTTCACCAACAATAAGTTCAATACTACGTTTTTTGCAAAAATCATTTAAAGGATGACTAGAATCAATTTTATCAATTGCTACTTTGATTGGCATAAATTGTTTTACTTGATCTAAGAGAAGATTAGCATTCTCCTTACAAGAAAGACAAGAAACTTTAAATTTGTCTTGATGAGCATTGATTACAGATAAAGTTTGTGTTCCAACCGATCCAGTAGAACCAAATATGGAAATTTTTTTCATTTAGTAATTAAATGATACCACGTTGACTATTCTCAATAAAAGAAACAATCTCTTTAATATTTTTATCTTTTTTGAATTCATCTTTTATTTTTTTTAGAGAAACTGAAGCATTCAAATCAGATCGAAAATAATATTGGTATGCTTTTTTTATTGTCATGCGTTGTTCACTTGAAAAATTCCTTCTTTTTAAACCAAGGGAATTAATGCCTGTGTATTTAACAGGATATTTACCAGCTAAAATAAATGGAGGAACATCTTGTACAATTTTAGAATTTGCAGCAAGCATAACATGTCTTCCAATCTTACAAAATTGATGTACAGTGGTTGCTCCTCCCAAAATAGCCCAATCATCTATTTCAACATGCCCTCCAAGTGCAACTAAATTAACAAGAATAACGTTGTTTCCAATTTTACAGTCATGAGCAACATGAACGCCTGTCATAATCAAAACATCATCACCAATCATAGTTTCTCCGCTCGCTTTGGTCCCTCTATTAAGCGTAACAAATTCTCTAATGATTGTACGTTTTCCAATAGTAAGTTTGCTTTTTTCTCCTCCAAATTTTTTATCCTGAGGAATAGCACCAATGCTACTATTATGAAAAATTTGACAAGAATCTTTTATTTCAGTGTATTCGCCGATGGTATTAAAATTACCAATGGTAACATTTTTGCCGATAATAACATTATCTTCAATAACATTATATGCACCAATTGTTACATTTGAACCAATTTTTGCTTTTTTCGAAATAATACTTGTTGGATGTATAGTTGTACTAATAATTAGCCTCTTATTTATCTACTGTCGTTGCAAAAAATTCTGCCGATGCTACTTGTTTCTTATCAACAAAACATTCAACACTAAATTTAAAGGAATTCATTTTATGTTGTAACAATTTTGCTTCAATACAAAGTTGATCTCCTGGAATTACATTTTTATGGATCTTAAAATTTAATACTTTAGATAAATATGCTAATTTTTTTGATGGATTATCCACAAAATCTGATATAATCAACGAACCGGCTTGTGCCATAGATTCTAAAATTAATACTCCTGGAAAAATCGGTTTTTCTGGAAAATGCCCTTGAAAATACGGTTCATTGATAGAAACATTTTTTATGGCTTGAATTGACTTTTTTTTATCCCATTTAATTACTTTATCTATCATTAGAAAAGGATAACGATGAGGTAAAATTTTTAATAATTCATTAATATTTTTCATTTTTTAAACTGACTTTTAAATTCTTTTCTTAATAATTTTGCAAACTCAACATTTCCTTTATGTCCGCTTCTGATAGCGGTGATATGTCCTAATATTGGCTTACCTAATAATGCTAAATCTCCAATAAGGTCTAATGTTTTATGTCTAACAGGCTCATTTCTAAAACGTAATACCTGTGTTTTATGTAAACCTCTATCTCCTTTAAAAAATTTAATTCCAAATCTTTCTTTAAAAATCCGGACTTCTTCATCTTCGATATCTTTATCCACAATAATAACAGCGTTACCTAAATTCCCCCCCTTAATGAGTCCTTGTTTTGCTAATCCTTTAATTTCACTCAATAAACAAAATGTTCTTGCTGGAGCAATCTGAGTTTTATAATTCTGAGACATATTGTGTACCGATGAATACTGTACATCTAAATCTTCAAGATCATACTGAATGGTAAATGTTGTTTTAAAACCATCATATGGCACCCCTACAACTTCAACATCTTTTTCTTCATCAGTATATACAACAGGTTTTGTTATTTTGAGAAAGTCTACTTCAGCTTTTTGCTCTATTATTTTTGCTTCTACTAATGCTTCAACAAAATCTTTAGAACTTCCATCCATCACAGGTGGTTCTTTACTATTTAATTCAAGAAGTAAGTTGTCAATTCCCATCCCAGCACATGCAGATAATACATGTTCTGTAGTATGAATTTTGACTCCATTTTCTTCAATAGTAGTCCCCCTGGTTAAATCAATAACATTATCTAAATCTGGTGTAACATATTGATCTTTTTTATCGGTACGAATAAATTTAATTCCGAAATTTTCAGGAGCTGGATTAAAGGTAATGGTACTTTCTACCCCCGTATGTAATCCAACCCCAGTACAAGACACTGAGGCTTGAATTGTTTTTTGCTTTTTTCTTGTCATTCTTTAATCAATTTTTTTAAGCGTTTTTCTAAAATTTCTACTTTAGTAAATATAGCATCACGTTTCTGTTTTTCTTTGATTTCCCTTGCCGGATTTCCTGCATACACTTGATTTCCATCTACAGACTTTAATACAACCGATCTTGCAGCAAAAATTGATCTTTCTCCTACAATAACATGCGGTCCAACATCTACTTTTCCACCAAGCATTGAATAGGCTCCAATAGTAACACTGCCTCCAAGAAATGTACCTCCTGAAATCAAACAACCTTCTTCTACTGTAACATTATGAGCAATATGAACTTGGTCATCCATTTTGCAAGAATCTTTAATGACAGTATTTTTCACTGATCCCTTATCGATTGTACAATTTGCACCAATTTCTACCATATCACCAATAATTACACTTTTAATATGAGGAATTTTATGGTGTTTATTATCAATGGTAGTAAAACCAAATCCGTCTGCCCCAATTATAGCACCAGAATGGATTAAACAATCTTTACCAATTTGGACATCATTATATATAACAACTTGAGAACCAATTATAGTACCGCTTTTTATTGTAGCATTATCTCCAACGACAGAAAAAGGCCCAATAGTAACATCTGAATCAATTGTGGCAGATTCTGAAATAACAGCATTAGGATGAATAGTGTGTTTAAAATCTTTATTTTTTGAGAATAAAGTAAGAATTGTTATCATCGCTAGATAAGGCTGTTCAACAACAATACCATTATAACCTTCTAAATCTTTTTCAGAATCAGAAACAAAAGCAGATGCTTTAGATGATGACATTTTTTTTTGGAATTTAGGTAAAAAAGAAAATGTTATCGATCCTTCAGATGCTTCATTAATATCATCAACAGAAGTGATTTGGACTGAAGAATCACCAACAACTTTCCCCTTTACCTCTAAAGCAATTTTTCCAAGAGTAAACAAGTAAATCTCAATTTATTTTGATTGATCGCTTGCTTTTCTTAATTCATAAAGAACATCATCAGTTAAATCATGAGTTGGTTTTGTATATAATGAAGCTTGGGAACCATCTATAATAATATCATACCCTTTAGTAATTGCAACAGAGTCAACAGCATTTTTAAATTTCTGTACTAAATCATACTCCAACTGTGCTTGTTTTCGAGTAAGCTCACCATTAGGCCCAACTTTTGATAATTGATAACTTTGCATTGAATTGTTTATATCAACCATATCTTGCTCTTTAGCTTTTTTTAGCTCTTCAGACATCATCAAGCTTTGTTGTTCATATTCTTTTACCATACTATCTAATTCAGTAGCCATAGCTTCATATTCTTTTTGAATAACATCGAGTTCTAATTGTAATTGTTGTTCAACGTCTTTGAATTCTTCAAATTCTAATCGAATTTTTTCTGAAAAAACTACCCCAATTTTTTCTTGTGCAAATGATATTGACATCAATAATAACAAAATAGCTATTTTTTTATACACCTTATTCTCCTTTAGTATGTTTGTCCAAATGTTATTGTATATTCCCATCCGTTAGGGTTACCCTCACCTGTAATATCGTCAAATCCATATCCCATATCAAATCCTAATAAACCAATCCCTGGCATAAAAAATCGAACACCTACTCCAGCAGACTTTTTCATTGAAAGTGGCCCATGTCTTTCTAAATAAAAAGGTTCAGCCATAGAACTTGTATTCCAAACATTCCCCATTTCGGCAAATGTCATAAAATAAATGACTGGATTTTCAGATAATGGAAATCTTAATTCTGTAGTAATTTTACTCATTGCATTTCCACCAACAGCCTGTCCTGATGCTGTTTGTGGACCAATAGAATTATCTGGATATCCTCTTAAAGCATTCCCATATGGTATTCCATTTCCTCCCATAATAAATCTTTCATCAAATGGAATAAAACTTTGAGTATCGTTACCTACCTTTAATGTTTTTATAACCCCAACTTTCAAAGAACTATATAATACAAATTTAGAAAATGTAGGTGTAAACCAGTCTAAATTCAACACATGCTTTTGGAAATTTTCATTTCCTCCTAACATCCCACCAGAATATGTTGATTCGATCTGAAATTTTGACCCTCTTGTTGTAAATTCTGCACGATTTCGGCTATCTCTAACAAGCACTTGGGACAAACTAAGTCCTCTAGTTTTTTGTAGACCTCCTAAGTAAGATTCAATATCAGCTTCAGATCCATCATATTCTTTTTGCATAATTCTTGCAGACCACATCACACGAAAAAAATCATCTGGCCACTCTAGTCGTCTACCAAAACTAAAAGAACCTCCTCCAACAGTAAAGTCTAGCGGGAAATAATAATTGGTTGAAGATCCTCTATAAGAATAAAATAATGAACCTCCAATTAGATAGGGACTATCATTAAGCATAGGATCTTGAAAAGATAAATTGAAAGAACGATATTTTGATGGATCTTGATCAGAATAAAATGAAAAATTAGTACCTGTACTCACTCCAATATTAAATCTTTGTCCACGACCCATAAAATTATCAAATTCAACTCCTGCTCCACCTGTCATACCATATTCACCAGTAAATCCAAGGTTTGCATTAATTCTTTGGGTAGATTTCTTTTCTTGAACAATAAAATCTAAATCTACTTTATCTTCTGCAACTGGATTAACATCTGGAATAACATTGTCAAAATAGTTTAAAATCCAAATATCACGCTGACTACGCATTAGTTTTGATCTGCTAAACACATCTCCAGGAAATAATTTTAGCTCTCTTCGAATAATATTTTCTCTTGTTCTTTCATTTCCCGAAACAAAAATGTTGTTTATATATACTTTGCTACCTTCGTTAAAAATAAAATTAACATCAATTGAATCTTCACCAACAGGGACAATTTCTGGATTAACATTGCTAAAAATATATCCCTCATCATTATAGACACTCATCATATCTTCAAAAACAGATTTTTCAAAATTTTCTTTTGAATACAAATCTCCTTCTTGTAAGCCTAAAAGTATTTCCAATGTTTCAGAATTGGCAATTTCATTTCCTTCAAATGTAAAATTGCGATATTTATATTTGTTTCCTTCATTTATTGTTAAAAAAAGTGTCAGAGAATTGTCATCTTCATTTATAACTAAAGTATCTTTCAAAACACTAAAATCACGATACCCTTCATTCTGATAAAATGCTTTTAAGATATCTTTATCTTCTTTAAATGATTTTTCATTAAAACTTTTTACCCAAAAACTATACCATTTTCGTTCTTTTGTATCTTGAAGTTCTTTTTTTAATTTTCGATCTGAGAAATTATCGTTTCCTACAAAATTAATATTCCTAAGACGAAATTTTTCATTTTCTTTGATACTAAAAACAACATCCCTAGCATATTCATTACGCACTAAAGTATCTTGCGGAACTTCAATAGAGGATTCAACTTCTACAGAAAAATATCCATCTTCTTGATAGACTTCTTTTATCTTCTCTTCTGCTGATGATAGAAAGTTTGGTCTTATTCTTCGCCCAATACGTAAATCAATTTGGTCGGTCAATCTTCCTTCTCTTATTGAATTTCCACGGAAAATAATATTATTTAGCGTTGGGCTTTCTTTGACTTCAATAGTAATCTCTACTCCATATTCAGATTCATTGTTAAGAACAATATTGATATCATCAAACAGGTTAAGATCCCATAATCTTGTCAAAGCTGTTGAAATATCTGCTCTTTGTATTTTGGTGCCATCTCTCAAGCCCGCAGAATATTTAATCATTTTATCAGAAGTAGTTGTATTCCCTTCAATATTAACACGGTATAAATTTACTTCCTGAGCAAATCCAACAGTAATCAATAAGAAAAAAAGAACAAATGTATACTTATTATTCATTTTTAGCTTAAAACCTTACCATACTTTCTTTTTCGTTGTCCAAAATCATTTAAGGCAGAAATTAAATCATCTTCCGCAAATTCAGGCCAATTTTTTTTACTAACGTAAATTTCGGAATAAGCAGATTGCCATAACAAAAAATTACTTAATCTACTTTCTCCTCCAGTTCTAATAATTAAATCTGGATCTGGCATCGTAGGAGCATATAGATAGTTTTTAAAAATTTCTTCATCTATATATTCATTATTAGATGCAATAATCTTATTTATAGCATCCACAATTTCTTGACGACCACCATAGCTAAGAGCCAGCGTTAAAACTATCCCAGTATTATTTTTTGTACTTTCAATAACTTCCATAATTAATGTCTGCAATTTGGCTGGTAAATCCTCTAATTTTCCAACGACTTTTAAAACAATATTGTTCCTATTTAACTTTTCTAATTCATTTTTTAAACTAGACGACAACAATGACATTAAATCGTTGATTTCTTCTTTAGGTCTTTGCCAATTTTCTTGAGAAAAAGTATAAAGTGTTAAATGAGCAATTTTCAGACGGACACAGACTTCTACAATGCTTCTTACTGTTTCTACTCCTTGAATGTGGCCTAATAGTCTTTTCATGTTTTGATTGGTAGCCCACCTACCATTCCCATCCATTATAATACCAATATGGGCAGGTAAATTATTTTCATGTTCTAATTTTAGACTCACAATAACATTACTTTTTTTGCTAAATCAACAAAAATATTTTTGATTTCAGAATCTTTTTTTTGGAAGACAATAGGATTACCATCATCAATAGATTTCATTAAATCATTCGAATACGGAATTTCAGCTAAAAATGGAATATTTAATCTTTTACTTTCATCTAAACCCCCACCTTTTTTGAAAAGATGGAATTTCAATTGAAACGAACCGTCTTTTTCCACTGGGACTTTTTTATCATTAATAACAATATTCGAATCTGCACTATTAACCGCTACGCCTTTAATGTTCATGTAAGACATATTTTCAACAACTCCTATTAAATCTGTCTCTACTTTTTTAAACATGTCGGCACCTTTTCTTACATCCGCTAATGCAATATCATTTGGTGTGGTTACAATAATTGCTCCATCAAGTGGTATTTTTTGTGAAAGAGTCAACTGAACATCACCAGTTCCTGGTGGTAAATCAAGAATTAAATAATCTAAATCTCCCCAAACAACGTCTCTAAAAAATTGTTCCGTCATTTTTGCTACTAATGGACCTCGCCAAACCACGGGAGCCTGATTCCCGCTAATAAATCCAAAACTCATTAGTTTTAAGTTATTTTTTTCAAGTGGGATAATTTTTTTGCTGTCATTGACTTCTGGATTTTCATTAATACCCATAGTAATAGGAAGAGATGGGCCATAAATATCTAAATCAAGTAAACCAGTTTTGCAACCAGCATTTGATAGTGCAGCCGCTAAGTTTAATGCAATTGTTGATTTACCAACACCACCTTTTCCACTTGCAATCGCAATAATTTTTTTTATGTTACCTTCAACATTTCTATCTTTATTTGATGTGTCAACAGTTTTACGTGGTGCACTATCTAATATTTTTATTTTTATATCATAGTCGGTATTATCTAATGTTTTTTGAATTTCAGAGATTAACTGATCTTTTTTCTTATTATTAGAAGAAGAAATAGATAAAAATAAGGTTATTGTTTTATGATCAATAACAATATCTTTTATCATCCCAAAAGAAACAATGTCACGATTAAATCCGGGGTAATTAACTGTTTTTAATTTTTCTAGTATTTGATTTTTATCCATTATAATTCAATCATTAATTCGGCCAATAAATATATTCATCGCCTTTTTTGTATTCTTGTCCACCATGTTTATCAATTAATTGTGGAGCATTAAGCGTAGAAGGCCACAAAGAAACAGCCTGCTCTGATTCATGTTTATCAAGAAGTTCTTCAAGGAAAACTAATTGCTCTGGATGAGAAGAAGTGAGGTTTATTTTTTCTGTTGGGTCTTCATTTAAATTGAACAGCCATCTTTTATCAGGTTTATCAGTCCTAATTAGCTTCCAACCTTTATGTAGAACAGTTTGGTTATGTCCTTGTTTCCAAAATAATGTTTCATGCGGAATCCCCTGATTAGCACCATTCACAAATGGCAAGAAATCTACTCCATCTAATTTCCGATCAGTAGGAATATTGGCAGTTGCTGCTGCTGCAATAGTATGAAAAATATCAATATGATGAACTGGGGGTGTAAATGTAGTTCCTGGTTTAATTTTAGCTGGCCACTTTGCCATAAAAGGAATATGAAATCCTCCTTCAAAATGTGTTAATTTCCAACCTCTATAAGGCTTATTAATATCAGAAAGCTCTATATAACTAGCTCCACCATTATCACTAGTAAAGATAATTAAAGTATTGTTTGATAAACCATTTTTTTCTAACGCATCAACAATGCGTTCAACGCTTCTATCCAAGGATTCAATCATCCCAGAGTAAACTTGCAAATTATGGTTCATATTCTGGTCAGTAAATAAATCAAAATCACTTTTTAATGACTGTAGTGGATTATGGACTGCCCAATGACCTAAATAAAGAAAGAATGGTCTATTTTTATTGTTCTCTATCACCTGTATCGCTTCATCTGTGTAATAATCAGTAAGATACCCTCCCGGTGCAAAGCGCGGACCTTTATTAAATGATGCACTAAATTGAGATCTAGACCACACCATTTTATCAATGGCATCATCAAATTTTGCATTCACAACATTTTCATCATTTTCAGGCAAATAAAGCCCTCCATCCAAAATCAAACTATCATCAAATCCATTATCATTTGGAAGGCTTCCATCTACTCGTCCTAAATGCCATTTCCCAATATGGGCTGTATAATAACCTGCATCTTGTAATACTTCAGCAATAGTAATCTCTTCACTAGGAAAACTTGCAGTAAAGACATTCTTTGACATTGGGGCAAGTTTTTCATCTATCTCTAATTCAAGTTCTGGATTATCAATCTCATCTATCCATTTAAACAATGTCAAAGCTTGTGGGAAAATTGGGGTAAATTCAAACCCAAATCGAGTTGAATATCGACCCGTCATAATTGATGCCCTAGATGGTGCACATATCGCATTGGCAGCATAACCATTTTCAAATAACACCCCATCCTGTGCGATTGCATCAATGTTTGGTGTCATTAAAGATCCATTGCCAGCACCTCCGTTGTAAAGAGAAACATCATTGAATCCTAGATCATCAGCAAGAATTAAAATAATATTGGGTCTTGTATCGCTTATTGTTTTTGAATCAGGGCCTTCTTGCCAACTTGAAGATCCTACAGATAAAACTGGAGTTGTAATATTTAAAATTTTTGGTAATGCCCACACCACAATATTGACCCTATTATTCCAAGCAAAAAATAATAACAGAGCAAACAATGTAAGGATACTTAATAATCGTTTCATATTTTAATGACTATAAAAAAATTTATTCAGGCGCTTCTTGCCCAAAAAATTCATAATTGGGTGCAATATTTGCAGAATATTCTTCTGGAACTTCATCTTCATCATAAATTGCATCAACAGGACATTCTGGTTCACAAGCTCCACAATCAATACATTCTTCTGGATTAATATAGAGTTGTTTTCCTGTTGGATCAAAATCAGGGTCTTTAGCCTCTTCACCAGCGCCTTCTGGATCATCAGGCCCGTGGATACAGTCAACAGGGCATACTTCTACACACGCTGTATCACAAGTACCTACACAGGGATCTGTAATGATATAAGTCATAATTTTAATGGATTATACGTAGTTTCTTCTGCAAAATCAATAGCATGCAACACCAAAGAAATTTTAGAACTTTCCTCTTGGGAGCTCCTTTTATAGGTTCAATTGGAAGATCAATGTATGATATAGCCATCATTTGGCTAATATTAGATATTACCAATTCTGAAAAACTCACTGGATTAATAGCAATGACAACTTATCTTCCGGCTATATTTTTTGGGCTATTTACTGGTGCTATTGTTGATATGTATTCAAAAACAAAAGTGATGGCAGTTGCACATATAATGCAGGCAATTGCAGTATTAGGGATTCCATTATTTTTATTATTTGATATAAGGCTTGCATGGATTATTATGATTCTTGCTTTTTTTCATAATGGTTTTTCACTGCCATTTGTTCCAGCATTTAATGCATACCTTCCAACCCAAGTTAAAAAAGATGAACTTTTGAAAGCAAATTCGATTGTAAATGTTGCATGGCAAATGGCCGTATTTATAGGTCCAATTGTTGCAGCATATGCATTAACAATCGTATCAATTGAGTACTTGTTTTATGTTACTGTCATATGTTATTTGATTACTGCTTTTATAAGCATTAATGCCCCCAAAGATGAGGTGGATAAAGAAAATGTAAATTTTGGTAATATTCTAAAAAAAACCTACCAAGGACTCGTCTATTTAAACAATAAAAAAACATTACGTTTTATCATTATTCTAACCCTCTTGAGCAACTTATTTGTAATGGGACCTGCTATTGTTGGAATTCCTATATTAGTAAAAATTGCTTTGGGAGGAACTGCTTCTAATTTTGCAATATGTGAAGCAATTGTTGGATTAGGCATGTTACTGGGAACAACTTTTGTTTATAATTTTGGTGATAAGTTTACACATGGGAAGCTCTTTTTAACTGGGCTTTTTATTGATGGAGCTAGTTTTTGTCTATACTATCTTATTGAAAATATGACTCAAATGTATATTCTATCATTTTGCCATGGTATTGGAATTCCTTTATTGATTATTTCTAGAGTAGCAATGATGCAAAAAAATATCCCTGAAAAACTTTTAGGAAGAATTTTTTCAATTATTTCTATCTCAATCATTAGCATGACTGCTGTTTCCTCTGGAATAATTGGACTTGCATCAGATCTATTTGATATTCAAACAATATTTTTATTGTTTGGGTTTATGGCAGGATTATGTGGGATTGTTGGATTTTTACACCCTAAAATCAAATATCTTAACTAAAATCTTTTACAAGATTTACAATTTTATTTCTAACAAGATCACGAAAATCTTCAATTGATAAATCAGAATAATCATCTGGAGTAATTGGTGTTCCAAAAACAGTTTTTAATCGACCTGGTTTAATAATCCAACTCGTTCTAACATTTGCTTTAAATGCTCCAACAATTCCAATAGGTACAATAGTTGCATTGGTAGCTTTAGCAAAATGAAATCCCCCTTTTTTAAATTCGCTCATTTCTCCAGTAATGGTTCGGTTACCTTCTGGTGAAAAAATCATTGAATCTTTATCTACAAGTAATATTTTTTCAGCAACCTTGAGTGTTGCTTTTGCTTGATCTGTGTTATCATGAGTCATTTGATATGCACCATATCTTTTTGCAAAAAACCCCCATAAAGGCCATTTAAATATTCCTTCCCAACCTATCGCATTAATATAGTATGGGATAGAGGCTCCTAACATAAATGCATCAAACATAGATTCATGGTTGAACATAAAAAGATAAGGACCCTTGCTTTTTGGAGGAACTTGACCATGAGCTGTATGATACTGCCAACCACCAAGCAACAATAGCTTACAACCTAAATGCATAGACCAATAAAAATATCTCGGGTGCATTATATAAGACGAAACAATACCAACAATCATCATTAATACAAAAATAGGTAAAAATAAAAGTAAAATTAAAAAAGTTATTAGTATTCGTATCATTGGCATTAATATTATTTCAATTTGTCTAAAATCTCTAACATTTTATAGTTCGCTTTTGGCAGTGCCAACTTATCTAATTGTTTTCTGGTAGTCCATTTATAATTTTGGTTTGTTTTTAAGGAAGATATATCGTTTATATCACTTAAAAATAATGAAATCGAAACTTTAAAATGGCTGTATTGATGTTTAATTTGACCTAGATAGTCTGGAGTTTTAATAACAAGATTTGTTTCTTCCATCACCTCTCTGATTACTGCTTTTTTTCTTGATTCATTCTTTTGAATCTTTCCCCCAGGAAATTCCCATAACCCTCCAAGCATTGTATCTATTGGGCGTTGTAGGATTAACAATTTTTTTTGTTTACGAACAATACAAGTAGAAACTTTAATCGTTGGAACAATTTTTGATTTTGTTGGAGCGGGATAATCAATAGGATTGAAACTTAGAAAAGCTTTACAAGAATCATTAATGGGGCATACTCTACAATTAACAGACTGTGATTGGCAAATATTGCTCCCAAGGTCCATTAGCGCTTGATTAAAATCTCCTGGATTATTTTTGTCTTGTATTTTTTCAAGAAATTTTCTCACTTTATTTTGGTTAAATTTTGATTTCTTCTTTAACCCTAAAAGTCTAAAACCAATACGTTCTAAATTTGTGTCAATTCCTACTTGATTTTTATTAAATGCAATTGCAAGAATGGTCTTTGCAGTATACTCTCCTATTCCAGGAAGCTTAATTAATTCAGAATAATTATTAGGAAATTTTTCTCGAATAAGATGGGATGATTTGTAAATATTCTTACAGCGTGAATAATATCCAAGTCCTTCCCAAAATTTTAACACATCATTATAGTTAGTTTTGGACAATTTTTTTGCATTAGGGAATTTATTAATCCATTTTCTATAATAGGGAATTACAGTCGAAACTTGTGTTTGTTGTAACATGATTTCAGAAATCCAAATTTTATAAGGATCATGAGTAGCTCTCCAAGGTAAATCTCGTTTGTTTAGAGAATACCACCTTAGTAGCTTTTTTGAAATCATCGTTTTTTTACATTAACTAACTACAAGTAGTATCGATTAGTACAGCACATGCTTTATAAGGATCTACATTCGATGCAGGCCTTCTATCTTCTAAGTAACCACATCCATCATTTTGAGTACCCATTGGTATGCGAATTGAAGCACCTCTATCGCGTACAGCATATCTAAATTCGTTGATACTACAAGTTTCATGTAGACCAGTAAGTCTTTGATCATTATCAGCTCCATATGCTGCAATATGTTGATCAATATTTTGCCCTAGTTTTTCACAAGCTTCTTTAATGACCGTTAATCCACCAGGCGCTCTCATAGCTGTTGTGCTATAATTGATATGTGCTCCCGAACCATTCCAGTCTCCTTTAATCGGTTTTGGATGAAGCTCAACTCTGACTCCATAGTCTTCACCAATTCTTTCTAATAACCATCTAGCAACCCATAATTGATCTCCAACTTCTAAAGCTCCCACTGGTCCTATTTGATATTCCCATTGCCCGAGCATCACTTCGGCATTAATACCAGATATTGCAATACCAGCATCTAAACAGGCATACATATGGTCTTCAACAACATCGCGACCAGCAACATCCTCAGATCCAACACTACAATAATATGGACCTTGTTGTCTTTCAGGGTATCCTTCATCAGGCCAACCCAAAGGTTGTTTACCGTTCATTAAGGTATATTCTTGTTCAATTCCAAACCAAGGATCGTGATCTTTAAATTTTTCTGCAAGCTCTACCAGCGGTGCTCTGGTATTTGATTTGTGTGGTAACCCATCTGGATTACATACTTCATTCATAACTAATACATTATCACCACCACGAAGCGGGTCTTTACAGAACCAAACTGGTTTTAACATACAATCACTATCGACTCCTTCAGCTTGAAGAGTGCTAGAACCATCAAACCCCCAACTTGGAAGGTCTGAAACTGACGATACTGCGTTATCTAATATTTTTGTTTTTGAACGCAAATTGGCTGTAGGTTTATACCCATCAATCCAAATATATTCTGCCATTACTTTCACTATAAATCCCCTTTTATTAATGTTTTTTATAAAATGAATACCCACTAAATTAAATAAATGAAAAATAAAAAAGTAAATTTAAATGAAATTTTGGAAAAAATTTCAAAACTGGAAGCACGATTAGATAAAATTGACCCAGTTAGCAAGAAAAAATTTCCATCTAAAAAAGAACAAATTAAAGATATAGAAAATAATATAAATATATGGAATGAGAAATTTCCATCTATTGACCCTCAATTTGAACTTGCTAAAATGCTTGACTGGCTTAAAGCAAATAACAAACGTAAAAAAGATTATAAAGCGTTTTTTCGAAATTGGCTAAGAAAAGCATCAAATAGCATTGGCAATGATGCGGGCATAAATCATTCGTATGTTTTTGGGTGTAATACTAAAAAGTGTTCAACGGAAACATCAAGATATAAAGATATGTACTTTTTTTGTAAAGAATGCAACAAAGAAAAATCAATTATAAAAATAATAAAAAATTAGTCTTCTTCTTTTTCTATATTAACCTTAAAACTGCCTGATAATTCGCTATTAAACTTTACTTCAACTTCATGCAATCCAAGTGTTTTAAGTGGAGATTTTAAATCAATATATTTTTTATTAATTTGAATATTATGTTCCAATAACAATTGTTCAATATCTGTTTTTGTTACAGAACCAAACAGTCTTTCATTGTCCTCTGATTTTGCTTTGATAGACACTTCTAATCCAGAAATTTGATTTAAGATATCTGACAAACTTTCTTTTTCACGTTCAATTTTACGTTCTTGTTGTTTGAGTTGATTTTCAATTTTTGTTAATTGATGAGAAGAAAAATTAATGGCCAAACCTTTTGGTAAAAGAAAATTTCTTGCAAACCCAGGTTTAACGCTAATAATATCTCCTTCATTCCCTAAATTTTCTATATCTTTCATTAGTATTACTTTCATTTTTAATCCCTATCAATTGCTGCGAAAGGAAGCAATGCAACATTTCGTGCTCTTTTAATTGCAGTTACTAATTTTCGATGCATTTTCGCACTTGTTCCAGTAACTCTTCTTGGAATAATCTTGCCTTGATCATTAATAAACTTATTGAGAAGTCTGGTGTCTTTATAATCTATTTCATGTATCTTATTTCTTTTGAAATAACAGGATTTTTTTCTACTAGACAGCATTATTTATTCTCCTTTTCTTTTGATTCTTTTATTTCTTCTTTTGGAATAGGCTTACCATCAAGCTTAATAATAAGATATTTCAACACTTCCGAATTCAAATTAAGGAATGCTTTAAAATCATTAACAAAATTAGAATCATTAAACTCTGTATGAAGCAAAACGTAATTACCATATTTTTCTTTGTTAATCTTGTATGCTAATTGTTTTTTCCCCCAAAAATTATGGTCAAGCACTGAATGTTTCTTAACTCCAATGTGTTTATTAATATCGTGAATAATTTCAGATATTTTTTCTTTTCCATAATTCGGATTTACAATATATAATATTTCATAATAATTCATAATAATTTCTCCATTAAATCAGTGGTGCGATTACTAATGAAACCACCGATATAAGTTTAATTAAAATATTCAATGAAGGACCGGCAGTATCTTTAAACGGATCGCCTACTGTATCGCCAACAACAGCAGCTTTGTGAGCATCGCTTCCTTTTCCGCCATGTGCTCCAGATTCAATGTATTTCTTGGCATTATCCCATGAACCTCCTGCGTTTGCCATAAAAATAGCTAACAATACTCCTGTTACTGTTGTTCCTGCTAAAACTCCACCTAACATAGTTGGATTTTTAAGAATCAACCCAAAAAATATTGGTGTAAATATTGCTAAAGCCCCAGGTAAAACCATCTTATTGATAGCAGCAGTAGTTGCTATATCTACACATTTTGCATAGTCAGCTTTTACTCCAGCTTTACCAGCAAGAAGGCCTTCAATTTCTCTAAACTGTCTTCTTACTTCTTCAATCATTTGAAAAGCAGCATCCCCAACCGCTTTCATTGCAAGCGCAGAAAAGACAAAAGGTAAAATTGCTCCAATAAAAAGCCCTGCCATCACCGTTGGGTTACTAATGTCTAATACCAAACCTCCAACAATTTCTCTAAATGCTGCAAATAGAGCTAATGATGTTAATGCAGCTGAACCAATCGCAAAACCTTTTCCGATAGCAGCAGTTGTATTACCAACAGCATCAAGTTTATCCGTTCTTTGTCTTACTTCGCTTGGAAGTTCAGCCATTTCTGCAATGCCTCCAGCATTATCGGCTATTGGGCCATATGCGTCTACAGCCAATTGAATACCAATAGTTGACAACATCCCCAAAGCAGCAATTGCGATTCCATAAAGACCTGCAAAATGAAATGCTCCCAAAATTGCTAATGCAATAATAAGAACTGGTAATGCGGTAGAATACATTCCGTTTGCTAGACCTGCTATGATATTGGTTGCTGCTCCCGTTTCGCTTGCTTGAGCAATTGCTCGAGAAGGGGTTCGAGAATCAGATGTAAAATATTCTGTCATTAAACCAATCAAAATACCTGAAACAAGACCAATAACAATTGTCCAAAATAAATTCATAACACTTATACCATCAATTGTTCCATCAATTGCAATATAGTTTAAGAGAAAATAAGTAAGGGCTAACATAACAGCCCCCGAGCCAAATACCCCAATATTAAGAGCAGTTTGAGGGTTTCCTCCCTCTTTAGTCTTAACAAAAAATGTTCCTATAATTGATACAAAGATTCCTAAAGCAGCAATTGTCAAAGGCAAACTAACTAATGCTGCATTCCCCGCTGCGGCTGCTAACACCATAGCTCCAATAATTGATCCTACATATGACTCAAACAAATCAGCTCCCATGCCCGCGACATCCCCAACGTTGTCACCAACGTTGTCAGCAATAGTTGCAGGATTTCTTGGGTCATCTTCTGGGATTCCAGCTTCTACTTTACCAACTAAATCTGCGCCAACATCAGCAGCTTTTGTATAAATTCCACCACCAACTCTCGCAAAAAGAGCAATTGATGAAGCTCCCATGGCAAACCCAGAAACTAAAGTCATAACTTCTGATAAATTGCTATTTATCCCCATTCCGCCATAACATACAAAAAGTGTAAATAGACCTAAAATACCAAGACCTACCACATTCATTCCCATAACAATCCCGCCATTAAATGCAACATTAAGTGCTGAACTTAGTCCTGTTCTTGCAGCTTCAGTTGTTCTATGGTTTGCTAATGTCGCAACACGCATTCCAAGTGCACCTGCTAAAGCACTACACAAGGCCCCTACTACAAAAGAAAGTGCTACTGCTTCAGTATTGTTGTATGAATTAACCCAATACAAAAGCCCTGCAACAACAAAAACAAAAATTGCTAATACCCTATATTCTCTCTTAAGAAACGCTGTTGCACCTTCTCTGATAGCAAGTCCTATTTCTTGCATCTTTTCATTCCCTGGATTTTGTTTACTAATCCAGTTGCTTTTCCATAACGCAAACAATATCGCAGCAATACCTGATAATGGTACCATTGCAGTAAGGGGGTCTGAAAATACTGTTTGTAAACTGTACCAAATGTGGTGATCATATAACAACATTATGCTTCTCCTATAATCTGTTTATTAAAACGATTTGATGTTAATACAGCACCTTCTTTAACCACTGAAGACATCGCATCACAAGTAAATTCTAAAACTTGGTCTACTGAAGATTTATATTTTTTATTAAATGGTTTTAATACGTAGTTTTCTGACGGTCTTTTATAATCGTCAGCTGCAATACCCATTCTTAACCTAGCAATTTCATCTGTATTCAGAGAATGAATTATTGATTTCATCCCATTATGACAACCATCTCCACCGCTTAATCTTAATCTAATTTCTCCTAATGGTAAATCTACATCATCAAAAATGACTACTAGATCTTTTATATCAACTTTATAAAAGCTTAGAAGATCACGTATAATCGTTCCGCTTCTATTCATTCCTGTTGTAGGTTTTACCAAAATATATTCGTTATCTTTTTTTGCAAAAATAAAGTTTCCTTTACCTGCTTTAAATTCAAGATTATGCTTTTTTGCAAACACATCTATTGCCCAAAACCCAATATTATGTTTTGTTTGAAGATATTTTTCTTCAGGATTTCCTAAACCAACAAAAATCAACATTATTTTTGTTTTTCCTCTTTTGATTTTTGCTCTTTTCCATCTGAATCTTCTTCTTTTTTAGTTTCTGAAGAATCGTCTTTACCGACAGTGCCTTCTTCACCTTCTACTTCAGCGCCTTCTTCACCTTCTTCGCCCTCTAGTATTTCTTCTACTATTTCTTCTTCCTTCTTAGGCTCTTGCACAGAAACAACTGCAAGGTCTTCAGCAGTTATTATTTCTACATCTGCAGCAAGTTGGATATCTTTCACAAATAGGCTAGAGTTTAATTCCAAATCAGTAACATCAATAATTAAAGCTTCTGGAATAGTTGTTGGTTTACATTTAACTGTAATGGTATTTATAATCTGTACTAAAATACCGCCGACTTGCACCCCTTCTGCTTCTCCTGTAACTCTTAATGGTACTTCTAATGAAATTTTTTCGTCTTCTTTTACTTTTTGAAAATCAATATGCATAATATTGTCATAAACAGGATGATATTGTACGTCTTTAACAAGAACAAATTGATTTTCATCTTTAACTGTAACCTCAAAAATAACTTGACCAGTTTTTAAAGCTTTATATAATTCTTTTTTATCAACAGAGAGTGAAATAGCATCCAATCCTGAGTGGTATAAAACAGCTGGTATCTGATCTTTAAGCCTTAGTCTTCTTGCAGAAGATGTGCCTTTTCCATCGCGAATATTGACATTTAATTTTTCAAATTTACTCATCATTATCTCCAAATAATTCACTAACTGATTCCCCAGTATGAATTCTATTAATTGTTTCTGCAAAAATGTTTGCAGAAGATACAACTGTTAATTTATTAAATTGTTTTTCTTCTGGAATCTTGACTGTATCTGAAAGAATAACTTTATCAATATCATCGCTAGATAGTTTTTTAATTGCATCTCCAGATAACACTCCATGTGTCGCAGCAACAACAACAGACAATGCGCCTTTTCCCCTCGCAACTTTTGCAGCATTACTAATTGTTCCTGCAGTATCAATCATGTCATCTATAATCAAAACATGTCTTGATTCAATATCTCCAACAAGATAAGCAACTTCTGATTTGTTGTGTGCACTTCTTCTTTTATCAATCACTGCAAATCCTATTCCTAGTTGTTTAGCGTATGATTGACTTAATTTGTTTGAACCAATATCTGGTGACAATACAACAGCTTTATTATTGTCATTAACATTATTAAGATGGGTTTTTAGTTCAGTCATTAGAACTAAACTTCCATATAAATTATCAATTGGAATTCTTGAAAAGCCCTGTATTTGAGTTGAATGTAAATCCATCGTAATAATCCTATCAGCGCCAGCGGCAGTAATAATATCAATCATTACTTTAGCAGAAATTGGTACTCGTGGTTCATCTTTCCGATCTTGCCTTGAATAACCCAAATAAGGAATAACTACACTGACACTTGCTGCACTTGCTCTTTTCGCAGCATCTATAAGCAAAGCAAGTTCAATCATATGGTCTGCAGGAGGGTTTGTGCTTTGAACAATATATACATCATTACCTCTTAAATTTTCTCCGTACTTTACCCAAATTTCTCCATCGCTAAATCTCTTAATGGACAGTTTCCCAAGCTTATTGTTAGCTTCTTTCGCAATTTTATTTGCTAAATCTTGGTTGCTTGAACCAGAAAATATTTTTTGTTTATATAATCCCATATATTTTTCTTTTATTACTTTGTTGGGGAACAGGGACTCGAACCCCGACTGCATGGACCAAAACCATGTGTCCTGCCAATTAGACGATTCCCCAAATTAAATTTTTGGATTGGTAACGATTGCGGAGAAATGGAGACTGAAAAACTGATGCGCTTTTAGTGCATCTTGTTTGTTTGAGAATATTCCAAACACAGTCGAACCACTACCCGACAAACTGGCATATTGTGCACCTAAATCCAAAATCTTTAATTTGATTTTGCCAATTTCTGGATGTGTTTTAAAAACGTACACCTCAAAATCATTGTAAAATAACTCTGAACTTAAATCATAATTCTTAAGTTCACCCAACATTCCGGCAAACTTAATGTTGGTTTTATCTTTTAACAAACACTTTTTATAAGCATTTTTTGTATCAATTTTTATATCGGGCATCACTAATAATATATAAACACCATTTAGGTTGCTTTCTACAGGCGATAAATCTCTACCTGTCCCTTCGCCAACTTGTAAACCTCCATTAACAAAAAATGGAGAATCGGCACTAATTTTTTTTGATAATTCAACTAATTCATCTTGGTTCATTTTTAAAGCAAATAATTCATTCATTCCCTTTAAAACAGCGGTTCCATTACTTGAACCTCCTCCTAAACCAGCGCTTGTTGGAATATTTTTAACAAGATTAATTTTTATATTAGAAATATTAGGAAATTTTTCTTTTGTTGTTTCAAATGCTTGTATACATGTATTATTTTTTTTGTCTAACCAATCAACATTTGTTTCAAAAATAAAATCATTCGATTTTTCAATAGATATTTGATCATAAAAATCAATTTCTTGAAATACGGTGATTATATTATGAAGACTATCTTGCCTTTTATTTAAAATATGGAGGCCAAGATTAATTTTTGCATAAGAATTAATTTCCATCATCAATAGTCAAAATTGCTTGGGCTCCCCAACCATTAGACATATCAACAAATCCTAAATTGTTTGTTGTTGTGCCTTTAATAGAAATATTATTTGTACTGATACCTAAAACTTCCGATAAAGATTTTTTAATAGCATTTTTATGAGGAGAAATTTTTGGAGTATTTAGAACAATTGATGTATCAACGTTGATTATTTTTGTGTTTTCTGGCATTTTTTGAACCACTTTTCTTAATAACTCAATGCTAGAAATGTTTAAATATTCAGGAGTATTCGGAAAATGTTCTCCTATATCTCCTAAATTTAGTGCGCCCAATAAGGCATCAATAATTGAGTGTGTTAAAACGTCCCCGTCTGAATGAGCTTGAGAAGAAAATTCACATTCTATTCTATGTCCACCTACAATAAGACGGTCTCCCTTGATGAGGGAATGAAAATCAACTCCTATACCGACTTTATTCATTTGATAATAATTGTTTAACTAATTCTAAATCTTTTTTCTCAGTGATTTTAATATTTTTATTAACACTATTAATCACTCTAATATTATGTCCATTAGATTCTAACAAGCTTGCTTCATCTGTGAAATGATCGAAGTCATTATTATAACAATTTTTTAGTGTTTTTAAACAAAATGCTTGTGGTGTTTGAGAAAGCCACATATTAGTACGATTCACAGTTTCAATTACTTGATTATCATTGGTTTTTTTCAATGTTTCGTTAATTTTATCACCAACGATACAACCGCCGTTTTTCATACAATTCAATAATACGTTTTCAATATCTTTTTTTTGGATTAGTGGACGCACTGCATCATGAATACAAACTTTATCATAAGAACTATTAATTCTTTCTATTGCATTATAAACAGACTGAGCTCTTGTGTTTCCTCCTTTGCATAAAAATATTGGTTTATTATTTTGATAAGATTTCAAATCTTCTTCTACCGAATTATATATTTCTTGTGCAACCACCAAGTAAATAGAGTCAATTGAATCCGAAGCATTAAATATGTCTAAAGAATATTGATAAACTTTTTTATTGAGAAGAATTTTGATTTGTTTATAGGAGCCATACCTTTCTCCTTTGCCCGCAGCAACTATAATACCAGCATTCATAATTTATATAATGAACATACTATCACCGTAGCTGAGAAAGCCATAATTTTTCTTTTTAGCTTCTCTATATGCTAATTTAATAAAATCATGATCTGCAAAAGCTGCAACAAGCATTAAAAGCGTACTTTCTGGTGAATGAAAATTTGTTATTAGTCCATTTACAATTTTAAAATCATATGGAGGATGAATAAATTTATTTGTCCATCCTTTTTTAGGAGAAATCAGAAATCCAGAAACATTCACAGTTTCTAATGCGCGGCACGTGGAAGTTCCAACTGCAAAAATTCGTCTTTTCTTTCTTTTTGCTTCATTAATAGCTAAAGCGGTTTCAGGATTAACTTCAAAATATTCTGAATCCATATGATGTCTATTTAAATCTTCAACTTGTACGGGCTTAAAAGTTCCTAACCCAATATGCAAAGTAACGGTGTGGATTCTAACACCTTTTTTTCGAAGTTGTTTTAATATTTTATCGGTAAAGTGTAATCCGGCCGTAGGCGCTGCAACAGCTCCTCTTTTTTCTGCATACACAGTTTGATATCTTTCGCGATCGCTTTTTGTTGCATCTCTTTTAATATATGGTGGCAATGGAGGATGTCCAATCGCGTCTAAAATATCGTCAAAATTTTCTTTTCCAAACTCAAAACGTACAACTCTCCCTCCAGAAACAGTATTGTCTATAACATCACAAAATAAATCTTTGGAAAGAATTAATTTATTTCCGATTCTTACTTTTCTAGCCGGCTTAACTAATACTTCCCATAGTCTATCTCCCAATTCTCTTAAAAGAAAAATTTCTACTTTTGCATCAGTTCTGTCTTTTGTTGCAAATAAGCGAGCTGGGAATACTTTGGTATCATTAATAATAAGTAAATCATTTTTTTGAAAATAATCCACAATATTTCCAAATTTTTTATGGGTTATAGTTCTATCTTCTCGATTTAAAACCATCATTTTAGAGTTTTCTCTTTTTCGTGCTGGTTTTTGTGCAATATATTTTTTTGGTAATTGATATCTAAAGTCAGATAATTTATACTTCTTCTTTTTTTCAATCATTAAATAAACTCTCCTGTTTTTTTATATTAAATAATTTATAAGCTCGCTCTGTAGCTTTTCTCCCCCTTGAAGTTCTTTCAATAAATCCTTCTTTAATTAAATATGGTTCATAAACATCTTCTATGGTTTGTAAATCCTCGTTAACAGAGATAGCTAAAGATTTTCCACCAGTTGGACCACCATTAAATTTGGAAATTAGATTTTTTAAAATTTTTCGATCCATTTCTTCGAGACCATTTTTATCAATACCAATACTATCTAATGATTCTCTTGCTTGATTAATAGTGATTTTTTTGCTTTTTTGAACTTGGGCAAAATCTCTGACTCTTCTTAAGATTCTATTTGCAACTCGTGGAGTTCCACGCGATCTAAGAGCAATTTCATGAAGCGCATCTTTATCAATAGTAACATTCAAAATTTTTGTGGTACGTTCTAACACTTGGAAGATTTCATTGGTTTTATAGTATTCTAAACGAAAAATTGCACCAAATCGATCTCGCATTGGAGTAGTAATTTTCCCAAGCCTAGTAGTTGCACCAACTAGTGTAAATGGTTCTAAATCAATTCTTACAGTCCTAGCACTTGGACCTGAATCAATTAAAATATCTATACGATAATCTTCCATTGCAGAATATAAATATTCTTCAACAGTTGTATTAATTCTATGAATTTCATCAATAAAAAAAACATCCCTATCTTGTAGGCTAGTTAACATCCCTGATAAATCACCTGGAATAGAGATAACGGGTCCAGAAGAACTATAAAATCCTTTTTTTAATTCATTGGCAACAATATTTGCTAATGTAGTTTTTCCCAATCCTGGTGGTCCATAAAGAAGAATGTGGTCTAGTGCTTCATGTCTTTCTTCTGCGGCAATAATATATGTTTTAAGTGATTTAACTAAGGATTTTTGACCAATAAATTCATTAAAAGATTTTGGTCGAATTTGTTTATCAAAACTGCGTTCTTCTTTGGATGCAATAACTATTTTTTCTTCATTTGACACTACATGGTAAGATAATTAGAGAAACATGGTTATCCAAAAAATTATTTAAATATTTTTTTTAAGAATTTTCCTGTAATTGAATTTTTATCTTTTACAATTTCTTTTGGAGAGCCTTGTGCTACAATCTGACCACCCTTTTCTCCTCCCTCGGGGCCTAAATCAATAATCCAGTCTGCACATTTAATCACATCAAGGTTGTGCTCAATAACAATAACAGTATTGCCGTTTGAAACCAGTTTTTGTAACACAGATAATAACATTTTTATATCATCAACATGTAAGCCGGTGGTTGGTTCATCTAAAAAATAAATGGTATTTTTCGTTGTAGTTTTTGACAATTCAGTGGATAACTTAACCCTTTGTGCTTCTCCTCCCGATAGTGTTGTGGCTTGTTGTCCTAATTTGATATAACCAAGACCAACATCAAACAAAGTGTCTAATCGTTTTTTTATTGGAAATACATTTTTAAAAAATCCTCTAGCTTCTTCAACAGATAGAGACAACACTTCGGCAATATTTAAACCTTTAAATTTAATTTCCAAAGTTTCTTCATTGTATCTCTTCCCACCACAATTTTCACAAGTAACATAGACATCAGGTAAAAAATTCATTTCTATTTTTTTAATCCCGGCTCCTTCGCAAGTTTCACATCGGCCTCCTTTAACATTAAAAGAAAATCTACCTGGTTTATATCCTTTAATTTTAGAAGCTCTTGTTTGTGAAAATAATTCTCTTATATAGGTAAAAACGCCAGTATAGGTCGCAGGGTTTGATCGAGGGGTTTTACCAATTGGTTTTTGATCAACATTAACAACTCTTTCAATGCGATCAGTTCTAAGAAGGGTTTTAAATGGAAGCATTTCTTTAACACTAAAACTTATAAGATTAGATAGTGCAGGATAGAGCGTTTGATTAATTAAAGAACTTTTTCCGCTTCCAGATACGCCTGTAATGGCTATAAACCTATTATAGGGAAAGCTAACATCAATATTTTTCAAATTATTTCCTTGTGCTCCTTTTATTGTAAAATGATCATATGTCACAGTTCTAAATTCCGGTATTTTAATATATTTTTTTCCAGATATATATTGACCTGTCAGTGTATTGTTTTTTGATATCATTTCATCTAATGTTCCAGAAAATACTATTTCGCCACCATGCTTACCTGCTTTTGGGCCCATATCAATAATTTGATCTGCTGATTTAATAGTGCTTAAATCATGCTCAACAACAATAACTGTATTGCCTATTTCTCTTAGAGATTTAAGCGTTTTTAAAAGTCGATTATTATCTCTTGGATGTAAACCAATAGATGGTTCATCTAATACATATAATA
>Ga0310121_10000854_pt1 | contig 32424 bp, 27 predicted proteins | sample CB27_Tmax_986_MG_FD_203504 | JGI IMG/M metagenome (GOLD analysis project Ga0310121, IMG submission 203504) | Marine microbial communities from Western Arctic Ocean, Canada - CB27_Tmax_986 | ecosystem: Environmental > Aquatic > Marine > Oceanic | place: Canada: Western Arctic Ocean | collected... | reverse complement strand
AGCCATATCCAGAGATCGGGACCTTGTGAAAGAATATCATCCCAAAGCGGTTGCTCAAACTCTTGATGACAACAACAACCGAAGGCAATGATCATACAATCCTTGTCACGGTGATGGCTCTCATCACTCTCATTGCTTGCCACATCCCCGCTGCTTCCAATGTCCTCCGCACTACCCACAGTGCTCCCATTCATCAGAGATAAACAACCCACAATGAACAACGCAATGGCAAGCACCCTTAGCCCAACTTCCCCAATAAGTCTTGGGCGCACCTTGTTTTCTAGGGTGTCGGACATGATGTCGTCACTACATCTGAGTATGGTTTATTCTCGGCAGCCGAAGTTTGAGGCGGTCTAGGAGAATTTGCTGGTGGTCCGTCGGTTTTGAGAGACAGCGTTTGAACCCTCGTCGCTACAGGAAGTTGCGGCTATCCTACCCAAATCATCGTGCATTGAAGCCTAAATCGCAAGCGAGGAAAATACGTGTAATCTACCTCGCTTGCGATTTTTGCTGTTGCGGTTTCTCCGCTATCACCGCGAGTCAATGAAGCCTGACGCCGACCACCTACGGTGTGTGCCCACGAGGAGAACGCGGTATGCAGTATTTCGCGGTTTCCGCCACCCACGGGGGTGAATGCGGTGTTCGGCGACGGTCATGTCAGCTTCTTTTCCGAGACGATTAACTTCATCACCTGGCGGAGGTTGGGGGCCATCGCCGACGGATTCGTTGTTGAAGTTGAGTGATCCGGCCATGGCGCGTAAATCATCGTGGGAATATGGCGGTTCCCCAAACACCGATGCAGAGGGCAATCCGCATCAGGTTGAACACAATGTCGAAGCCCTGAATGGCAAGGTCGCAAGTGTTTTGCATGTCAAATCGCAAGACATCTCGATCAGAGTCATTCCCAGGACATCACGATAAAATTCGATCGACCTTTCAATATCGGCCACGGTCATGCCGAGATGGTGTATATCTGCCAATTGCCAGCCTGCCATTATTTTCTTTCTTTCCGGGCAGCGAATTATTCCTAATTTACCACATTATCAAAAACAAAAAAAGACAGGTCATGCAAATGGCTCGAATGTTAGTCACCGCGGAACCTAAATGGCATGTCACGGCCTGAACGTCGAAGAAAATCCACCATGATTTGATGGATGGAGACGTCTCAGCGCCGAAACCGGGCGGTAGCGATGTCGAAGGTTGAGACCGACCATTGCCCCGATCGCGGCCAAGAGCACACTTGACGGCTCCGGAACGGCCTGCGTGACCGGCGCGCCGTTACTGAACCGGCCGAAATTGCTTCGCCAGATTTGGTAGTCATCCGGCGACACGATCCCCGGAGTGACGTCGCCTGGAAGCGTCGCCATCGAGCCTAGGTTGTTCCGCCACGCCGTATAGTCCTTGGCGGCGACGAGATTGTCGCCGTCGTAATCACCAGCGAGGTCCAACGCGCCAACCGATGCGATCGCGTCGGGAGTGGTGAATGAAAGTCCCGATCCAGTGACCGCATCGGATAGAATCGTACGGGCACCGTTGTTGCGGTTGACAGTGAAAACAGCGTCGAGATCTAAGTCCACGGCGAAAATGTTTTGCGACGAATCGATCGTGATGCCGCGAATGCCAGCGAAATCAGGACCACTCCCGACGGACGAAGACGACGCCGTCATTCGGTTGCCTGTGGCCGGGTCGACTTCGATAACGAACGAAGACGAGCTCGTCAGGCCTCCCGAGAGCGACGTGACGATCAAGGAACCGTCCGCGGCCACGTCCATGCCCAACGGCGTATCGATTACCGGCCCGGAACCCATATTCGAGCCGGAGAGTAAAGTCCGGTCGCCGGTCGACAGATCGACACGATACATGCCATTGAGTGTCTGATCGCCCACCAACAACGAGTCCGCTGCGTCGAAGGCCATCACGGTTGGATTACCAAATACAGGACCGGATCCAACGGATGCACTTGAGACGATCGTGCGGTCGCCCGTGCGGATGTCGACGTAAAAGACGGCGTTAAGACCACTGCTGATGTCGGACACGTAGAGTTCTCCCTGGGAGTTGAAGGCAATCGCAAACGGCGCGGCGAAGACGTCGCCCACGCCAACGCCGCCACCAGAGACCAGGGTGCGGTTGCCGGTGAGTGGATCGATGCGGACAACTTGCAGTCGCGCAGAGTCCGCGTCCGTGACGTAGATTTGTCCCCAGCCGTCTACGGCGACACCGCGCGGCTGGCGCAGCGACGTGCCGCTCCCCACGCCACTTCCCGACACGATCGTCCGGTCGCCGCTGGTCGGATCGACACGGAAGATGGTGTCGCGTCCAAAGTCGGCGACGATTAGGTCTCCTTCTGCCAGCTCAATGGCTATGGACTTGTCTGCAGATGCAGCGAGCGCGACCAGAGCGACCAGCAGTGCGGATCGCAGGATTCGACTCGTTCGGATATTCGCCAGGGAGCTATTCATTTTCTTCGCGCGCCGGTGATCGCGGAAAACGCTCACACATTCAGTATATCCACCAGCTGAAATCTTTTGCTCAAAATTCCTGATGCTCTCTTTTAACCTGGTTCGACCCGCCGCGGCTGGCGTAAATCGCGGCGATGACCATGCTGACGGCCATCACGGCCACTATCCCGCCGATGCTGAACCATCGTTTTTGAAAGAATTCGCCGCCCTCAACTTCACTGTCCCAATAACCTTTCAACCCCAGATAGAGAAAGATGACACCTGCTACGCAATTCAACAACAACAGTGGTTTCGACAATCGCAACGGTTTAGGGAGGAATCGCCAATCCATCCATGGCAGGATAAAGCACAACAATCCGCACGAGAGCACACCGGTAAACAAGTTTGCGGGGGTCATGAGGTCAATCAGGATGCCACTATCTCCTCCCATGGAACTGGTATAGACGAACGACCAGACGAGGATCAAGAAAGCACAAATGCCACACCATCCCACCGCGATGGACTTCAGTCGCTGATGGTGGCGTTGCGCGAAATCGGGATTCATGGCGCGAACGATTTCGCGACAGATTGTCACGGCGATTTCAAAAACTCCATACGACGATCCGAACATCGTCAGATATGCCGCGATGACGTACAGTGGTTCCAGCCACGGATGAATTCCCGTGACGAACTTCGTTTGCATCTCCAGGAAGTTGGCACCCGTTGGCACCTGCTGTTCGGGACCGAGGGTGATCACACCAGAGGCGACAAACACCGCGCTGAAGACGATGACCAACGCGAAACTGATGGTGCAATCGACCAATGGAGCACGGACCCATTGGCGGGCCGGATGGTCAGGGTCGCTGGCGATTTCGTCGAGGTCCGTGGACGTAGCTTCGCCGATTCCTGCCCAACCCCAGTGCTTTTCCCGCAGCCACGACGTGTAGGCCAAATAATCGAAACCCGATCCGCCAATCACGCCCACGTAGCGACTTACTTCGACCCACTCATTCTGTTCGGCAATCTTCCGGATGGACTCGTCGGGCACACTGGCCAGCCACTCGGGGTATTGGTAGGCCTGCGGGATGATTCCCCCCTTCAGCAATTCCAGCCAATCGGGCTTGTAGAGAATTAAGGTCACGAGGGCACAGACCATCATCGCGCCAACAATCACCATCTGCACACGCTCCAACGCGCCATAACCGCCAGTGAATGACAGCGTTACGACGGCCACCAGAAACGGCATCGCCCACAGATAATCAACGGCTCCATTGAAATGGTCCTGCGTGCCGGTCACCCAGGACGTGAAGTTCCCGATCGTTCCAGGTAGAAATGCGCCCCATATGGGTGTCGTTACGGCGGCGATCAAGAGTAGCATCAAGGGAAACCAGCCGCGCGGGCCCGGGAGCTCCATCATCCGCGCGTAGGGATGCACTCCGGAAAGGACGATCTGCCGCGACAGGCCAAACACCAGTCCCCATTTCAGAACGGAGATCACCACGAAGAGAAACAAGATGTCATATCCGAACAAGGCGCCACCCCGCGCCGAGAAAATCAACTCGCCGGAACCCAATGTGATCGACGCAACCACGGCACCGGGTCCAAAAACGGTCAGCCACGCCAGCGGATTTCGCGATAACAGAGCCGGCGTTGGCGCCTGAATGGTCGTGGGGTCGGAGTCGTTTGACATGGGTCGGGCCGGTGTAGTTAAGGTTACGGCAGACATGGCACTCGGCGTGCCCCCTCTAACCGCCTTGATCAATTCGTGCGATTCCAAACGGAGGCAGGCGGAATTCCAGTTCACTTCCCGTCACTGCAAGGGGCCGCCCGGAGCGACGGCGAAATGCCGCAGGGTCGCGCTTGGCGGCAACGACATTCTCTTTGTCCAACCTGAAAACCGCGGCATCGCCGTGAGCCATGCCCCGGATTTTTAGCGTCTGCGGTCGATCTGTGAGATTCGCCACCAGCAGACGCGTGCGTCTCTCTTTGACCAGCGCCAAACCAACCACCGACATCGCGTCTGACGAGCGGACTTCTCGCACCTGGCCCCCGACGAATTCGCCCACGTCGCGTAGCACGTGGTAGACGGCAAAGACCTCATCTGGTTGTGACCGAAAGGCCGCAGGGAGCGGCAAATCCCGACCTGGTGCCATAGTCCCCTGCCAGCCTACCGTTTCGTAGTAGGTCAAACCGTCGACACCCGCCTCCGACAAGTAATTGATACTGCCGAGCGTCCAACCGGCGGCAAATAGAGATGACTGCCGGGCGTCGACGTTGGATGGCAGTTCGCCAGGAAGAGGCGGCCGGTCCACGACCTGGTACTTGAGGGTGATCGGACTGATCAATAGCCGACGATCACCAATGAATTGCCGGGCGCTGCGAACCGTGTCGCCCTGAATCTCGAGGGTTTCGATCATCGTCAGGTTGTCGTGGGCATGACATTGCGGGTTGAGGCCGTATGAGACCACCTGCACATTCGCGTCCTCGGGACGATTGCGATTTAAGTCCGTAAAATGATTGGCCTCGCCAACGCCAATTAACGCGTCCGTCTTGTCACCACTCAAATGTTGGCGTGCCAACCGAAACTTTTCGGGACTGGCAGCCATGACGAACCAGGCGGAAACAGGAGTTCGAGTCGTCTCGAGCGCCGCGGCCAGCCGCGTCAGCTCCTCCGCCGGCTTGTCGCCCAGATGAAGGCCAACGTGCAGCGTGACGCCCAACGCGTTGGCCTGCGTCGCGGCCTGGCCGAGGATATCGACCAAAGGATCCTTCGCGGGAGTAATGTCCACCCGCAAATGATCCAGGTTTAGATCATGCAAACGCGCCCGCTGGGTATCCGACAGCGCCGTGACTTGGCTTGACACCTGCAGGCCGATTCCAGGCAGCGGATGTAAGGCTTTCGCGCCGTCGGCGATCTTGAGCACCACGTTCTCGGGCCGCCGATCGTCTTGAGTCAATCGCTTCAGATTGCTTCCCCGGACGCTGATCTGAATTTTGTGCACGATCTTCGTCCCTTTATCAACTTGCACCGGGTAGGGAAGCTCCAAGGGCGTGCAGTAGGTCTTGAACGAGGCGTCTGTCCAGTTGCGCTGGTCCTCCATTTCAAAGGTGTCGCCCTCACAGCGGACATCGGCCCAAACGCCCGGCGCCAGCTCGTGGGAGATTACGCGGATATTTTTGGCAGGTTGATGAGGCGAAATAAAGTCCGGAAAGTGGCCTGGCGTCTTGTTGCCGTGGATGTCTTCGATCACCCACGGCTGCCCAGCGGCCGAGGGGCCGTGCAAAACACAGAAACCGAGTCGATTTCGAAAAAAAGTTGACCGGGCTTCACCGTCGAACGTAAACACGACCTGTCCCTCGGCATTGCCGACGATACTTCCGTTCCAGAAAAAGTCGATATCCCGTTCCCGGCACGAGACATCGAAGTGCAAGGTAAAATGGTCGCCTCCATCGTCCAGCCGAACATTGGTGACCTCCGTGCCGAGCGTTCCCCAAAACTGATTGCGGACCGGCGCGTTAATCCCGCGCAGCACCTCGACTTTGCCGACGCGGATGAAACGCAGCATGGCGTTGTCCACGTCAAACGTCATCGACATCGGACCAGCGCGAAGAGGAATCGGTTCCGCGGCCCGCGCGCGAATGCCCGGCAACGGCACCAGTAACAAGCACAGAATCGATAGTCTTGCAGCGGAAATAATCATGATACGTTCAACCCCTATGCAAGGAGGTCCCGTACCACATGGCCGTGGACGTCGGTAAGACGGAAATCGCGGCCTTGGTAGCGGTACGTCAGGCGGGTATGGTCGAGGCCCAGCAGATGAAGCAAGGTGGCATTGAGGTCGTGGACATGTACCGGGTCGCGGGCGATGTTAAAGCCAATCGCGTCGGTCTCGCCGTGCACGTGGCCCCCTCGCACTGAGCCGCCGGCCAGCCAGATCGAGAAGCAACGATTGTGGTGATCTCGGCCGTCATTGGTGCCCTGTACCATAGGCGTGCGACCGAACTCGCCACCCCAGATGACGAGCGTGTCATCGAGCAGTCCGCGCTGCTTCAGGTCTTGCACGAGCGCCGCACTGGCTTGATCTGTGTTTCCGCAATTCCGTTTGATGCCATTCGTAAGGTCCGCATGCTGATCCCACGCTTCGTGGAAAAGCTGCACGAACCGCACACCGCGCTCCAGTAGCCGCCGTGCAAGCAAGCAGTTTCGGGCGTAGCTCGACTCGTTCACGTCTTGGATACCGTACAGGTCGAGGACCTGCTGCGGCTCGCGAGCCAGATCCATCAATTCCGGAGCGCTCGTTTGCAAGCGAAATGCGGTCTCGTAGCTCTGAATGCGGGCGGCGATTTCTGGATCGCCCGCGTCGGCCAGTGCCATTTCGTTCAGCCGCCGGAGGCTATCGAGCGATGCGCGCTGCGCCAGTTGATCGAAACCTTGCGGATTCGACAAATACAGGATCGGATCGCCCGTGCCGCGAAATGGAACGCCACCATAGGACGCGGGAAGAAATCCACAGCCATAGTTGCTGGCCCCGCCGCTGGTGCCTTTGGCACTCGACAGCACGACATAGCCCGGCAGGTCGTCGCTCTCGCTCCCCAAACCGTAAAGCGTCCAGGCGCCGAAACTGGGGCGGCCGAATTGCTGCGCCCCGGTGTTCATCATTATTTGACCTGGCGCATGATTGACGGCCTCGGTGTGCATCGACCGGATCAAGCACAGATCGTCCGCAATCTTGGCCGTATGCGGAAGAAGCTCGCTCAATTCCATGCCGCATTGTCCGCGGGGAGCGAAGGAATATTTCGGCCCCAGCAATGCGGAGTTCGGGTTGATGAACGCGGCGCGATACCCTTTAAGCAAATCGGCTGGCGGAAGTGTGCCGTCGAGCTTCGCCAGCTCGGGTTTATGGTCGAATAGCTCCAAATGACTCGGAGCACCCGCCTGAAACAGGTAGACGACCCGTTTCGCTTTGGGCGCGAAATGGGGCTGCCGCAGCGCCAGCGGATTGCTGGACCTCGCGGCCGGCGAATCGTCGGCCAGCAGCGTGTTTAGGGCCATACCGGCAAGGCCGACGCCGCAGTCGCGCAGGAACCAACGGCGTGCCAGCTGGGAACGAAATTCGTGATGCATGATCATATTCGTCTTCTCAATTCTTGCTCAACGTTTCATCGAGATTCAGCAACACTCGCGCTGCGATGGTCCACGCGGCGGCATCTTGGGGTGTGGAATTGGAGGCAAGGGCTGGGCTCGTTGCCGGATCTCCCGTGGCGACTTCGTTGATCGAGAGAAAACCTTCCGCCAGTCGCACCCGGTGGTCCTCCAACAGCGCCAGCACTTCGTCTTGTTCGGCCGGCTTCGCGACCCGACCGGTGCACAGGCGGAAAGCGTAATCTACTCGCTGCCGGTCAGTCGTGCCACCCTCGTGCAGGATGCGCAGTGCCATGGCTCGCGCAGCTTCAACGAATACAGGTTCGTTTAACGATACCAGCGAGGCCAGCGGTGTGTTGGACCGAGTGCGGCGCGCACAGGCAAAGTCGGCGTTCGGCGCGTCGAAGCTGGCCAGACCCGGATCGGGCATCGAGCGCTTACGAAAAACGTAGATTGCGCGGCGATATCGCTCCGGCCCCTCCGCCGCTATCCAGTAGTCGGGTCTGCTGAAGTTGCCATCCAGTACGCTTTGCGGCACGGGTGGGAAGATGCTGGGGCCACCGACTTTACGATTCAACAGGCCCGATGCGCACAGCGTAATGTCCCGCACTACCTCGGCCTCTGCCCGGAATCGTGGGCCCCGAGCGAGCAAGCGGTTCAGGGGGTCCCGGTCCAGCCGCTGGGCAGTCACCCGCGAACACTGTTGATACGCGGCACTACTGATAATCGTGTGGAGGAGGTGTTTCGTGCTCCAGCCGTGATCCATGAACTCCACGGCCAGCCAATCGAGCAACTTGAGGTGTTCCGGCTGGGTGGCACGCGTGCCGAAGTCCTCCGGTGTGTCCACGAGGCCGCTACCGTAGATCGCCTGCCAGATGCGATTGACCTGAACCCGCGCCGTTAGAGGTGAACGTCGGTCCGCCAGCCAACGGGCAAAGTCGAGCCGCGTAGGATGGGTCTCCCGACCAACGTCCAAGGGGTGCAGAACGGCGGGTACGTGCGACGCGACTTCGTGCTTGCGCTTGTCCCAAATGCCACGGTCCAGGAGGAACGTTTTACGGCGGTCGGCAAGTTCTCGTTTCGAGAGGCTGAGTACGCTCGTCAGCTGTTCGGGGTACTGACTCCAGAGCGCGGACATCTCGTCACACAACTTCTCCAGCTCTGGCACATTTCGCCACCAGGCGGCAAGTACGTTGGCCTGCTGAGCAGCGCTACGGTCCGCGGCGGGTATCTGCATGGCGAGCGTCGCGGCATGGTCGTAGGCCGGCGCACTTGGATTTGGCGATTTGGTAAGCGAAAATCGCATCCGACCGAGCTGGGTGCTTTGCCGTCCGTTGCCAGGGGAACTGTGGTTGAACTTGAGTGACACCCGGAACTGCGTCCCTTGCGGAAAGCTCACCGGTTCGGCGAACGGCACCACGGCGATCGAATCGGTGTGGCGCCGGCCTGGCCCGCGATCGGCACGCCAGCCCGTTTGGTCACTGCCGTCGATTAGAAACGCAATCGGTCCGACGCGCCGACGTTCCTCTTCTTTTTTGCCTTCCTCTCCTTCCAGCGGTTTCTCGGGCTCGGAAAAGTCCGCGGTGGCATTCTGTAGCGGCAGTTTCAACCACTCTTTGCTGCCCTTCGGCATCACCTCGACGCGCAGCTCCGTGATCGCGAAAGTCCCCCGGTAACTGTTGCGTCCCGGACCACCATAGGGCAAGTCGCCGTGGGTGAGGGCCTCCAACCGTAGTCCCGTCACACCGTCCAGATTTGGCTCAGCGCCAACGGACAACTCGCCGGTCACCGAAGGGTGACCCAGCACCATCACACTGTGGTCCGGTAACTCTTGGGGATGATTCGTGCCGTCGACCCATACCTGTTCGACGGTGTCGAGAATGTCCCACTTCGGCGCCGCCGACAATTCCGCCTGTTCCCAAGCGGCGAGCTGTTCTTCGTAGGACGGGTCTCCCGACCCGTCGGAATGGCTCCCAAGAGCCGTCCTACATTGACCCTCTTTCTCCCGAATCCCCGCTTCGATCTCAGCGATCTTCTCTAGCTGCGCGGGAGTATAGACCAGCGACTGTGATTCGCAAGTATCGTTCAGGAAGGCGAACATCCCGTAGTATTCGTCTTGAGAAATCGGATCGAACTTGTGGCTGTGGCATTGGGCACATTGAATCGACAGGCCGAGCACCGCCTTGCCGATGCAGTCCATGCGATCGAACATGCCCTCCATGCGGAACTGCTCGAAGATAATCGCCCCTTCCTCGTTGACCATGCCGTTGCGGAGAAAACCGGTGGCCACAAGCTGATCTTGAGTACGACCGGGCAGCAGATCGCCGGCGATTTGCTCGATGAGGAACTGGTCGTAGGGCATGTCGGCATTGACGGACTGGATGACCCAGTCGCGCCACGCCCACTGCTCACGCCGCAGGTCTTTTTCATAGCCGTTACTGTCGGCGTAGCGGGCTACGTCAAGCCAGTGTCGCGCCCACTTTTCGCCAAAGTGTTCGCTCTCGAGCAAACGGCCAACAACCGCCTCAACGGCTAGGGCTAAGTCCTCGCGGGCCGCGGCGACGAACGCATCCACGTCATTCGGTGCCGGAGGTAAACCGATCAGATCGAGATGAATTCGGCGACAGAGCACTTCGTGTGCCGCTGGCGGTGACATCGCCAGACCTTCCTGCGCGAGCCGATCCGCTACGAAAGCGTCTATGGGATTGCGGATCACAGAGGTGGAACGGGGAACCTCAGGCACCGCTGGTCGCTCCGGCGCCGTGAACGCCCAGTGATCCGAATAGGGCGCGCCTTCGCTAATCCACCGTCGCAGCAGCTCGACCTGATCCGGCTCGAGCGGGTTGTCTTGGTCGGGCGGCGGCATGACGACATCCGGATCGTCCGCTGTGACGCGCAACAGCAAATGACTCGCGTCCGGCTCTCCGGGCACGATCACGAACTTGCCAGCAGCCCGCTCGGCGACGGCGACCTCGCGAACGTCCAGTCGCAATTCCGCCTGGCGCGCTCCTCCATCGGGTCCATGACACTGGAAGCAATGATCAGCCAGAATCGGCCGAATCTCGCGCGGAAAATCAACCGCCTCGACTTCTTGCGCCACGCTCATCGGGCTGGATACAACGAATGCCAGCACCAGAGGTGCGGCTGCAAACCGCAGCGTCGGATATCGTCTGTTGCGATTGATCATTCGACAATCCTCTGATCCCGTCGGCCCCATGATGGCACTCGGTCAATACTATATTACCCGTTGAGACGGGCCCACTCCAGCACTGCAGAAAACGAGTTAACATAGCGACCAACAGGTTACGCGAGTAACCCATCCACGACGTGGCCGTGTACGTCAGTCAGGCTCATGTCGCGACCTCCGTAACGATACGTGAGTCGTTCGTGATCGAGGCCAAGCAGATGGAGAATGGTGGCGTGCAGGTCGTGAATTGTGGTGACATTCTCCACGGAGTCCATTCCTAGCTCGTCCGTAGCACCGTAAATGGTCCCCCCTGGATGCCGGCGCCAGCCAGACCGTGAAACCGGAAACATGATGATCGCGTCCATCACCATTGCCCGTATGTGGTGTCCGCCCCATTTCGCCCGCGCACAGGATTAACGTCTCTTCGAATAGGCCGCGCTGTTTGAGATCTTTCAACAACCCTGCGATCGCCCGGTCCACCACCCGCGCATTGGTCTCATGGTGCTCTTTGAGCTGGCCGTGCTGATCCCGCGTGCCGTTTTCCAGCCCAATTGGATCGGCGGTGATTTCGACGAAACGGACCCCCGCTTCGATCAGCCGCCTGGCGCGCAGGTATTGGAGGGCGTAGGACCTGACCAGCTCGTCCGCTGAGTCAATACCATACAAGTGGAGTGTGGCCGCCGTTTCCTCGTTCAGGTCCAGCACATCCGGGATGGTCGATTGCATCCGGTAGGCCAGTTCGTAATTGCGAATGGCCGACTCGATAAGATCATTGCCGCCCAACAACGTGGCGAATTGCCCGTCCTGTTCTGCCAGCCAGCGAAGCTTACTCCGCTGCACGTCGGCGTTGGTGTCGGCCGGGTTGATATTCGCCACCGGCACTCCCTCAGCCTGAATGGAGGTGGCCTGATAATTGGCCGGCAAATAGCCGTTGGAAAAATTCTCTTTGCCGCCGGGGGGAACGGTGCCACTTTCCAGCAGCACGTAGCCGGGCAAGTTTGCGTTCTCGCTCCCTAGGCCGTAATTGATCCAGGAACCCATGCTGGGCGACCCGGCCCGCACGCGACCTGAGTGCAGAAATAAATTCCCCGCCGCGTGCAACGGCAGTTCCGCGACCATCGAACGAACCACCGCGATGTCGTCGACGTGTCTGGCGATATGCGGAAACAATTCACTGACCGGGATGCCCGCTTCTCCGTACGTGCGGAATTGCCAGGGCGACTCCTTCCAGGTTCGATGGCCCGCGCCCGGGGTTTTGTTGTTGGCCCGGTCGCAAAGCTCACCGTGTCGCCGGGCCAACTTGGGTTTCGGATCAAATGTGTCGATGTGCGAGACGCCTCCGGGCGTGAAAAAGAAGAGCACGTTCTTCGCCCGCGGCGCAAAATGGAAACGGCTACCCGATACGGTGTGTCCGCCTGCCCACTCGGCCAGCAGCGCCGACATGCCGAATCCACTGGACGTGGATTTCAACATTTCCCGCCGCGATAAGGAGTACGGCAAACGCCCGGGACAGCGATTTGCGGAATTTTTGAGGCGGCGTTTCATCGATCACCCCACTTTCTCTTCATCGTGCGGAGGACGGGCCGGAAATCCCATCCTACATTCTATTCGGAATCGTCCCGCGATGCTATCGACTTACCAAACATAAATCAACTCTTTTACGTTAAACATCGCGTGACAAGCGTCTTTCCAAACCAACTCGCTGTCTAGCACGCTGTTGGGGTCGACCTGATGGAGCTCCGCCAACTGTTCCACCAAGCCGCGCATCCTATCAAACTCATGCATTCGGTCGTCGTCCCAGGGCCTTGAGATACATGCTTTTGATCCGGTCATCGGACGACGCGTCGCTGCGTTCTATCAGGCGGCCGGCCCAAAACTGGGCCTGGTCAATTAAGAACGGATCGTTGAGCAGCGCCAAGGCCTGGGCGGGAACGTTCGTCCGGTCTCTCCTGCCGCGCGTTGCCATGGGATCCGGCAGGTCGAAGAGTTCCAGGAACTTGGCACCCTCCATCCGCGTCACCTTGATGTAAATGCTGCGCCGTCCGTTGCCATCGAGCGGTCCCGAAGTTAGCTTGCGATGGAGCTTTTCTTCGGTACGGTAAGGATGGATGCTCTGGCCGAAAGGCGACCGGTCGAGCCGGCCGGAAACAGCTAGAATCGAGTCACGGATCGCTTCGGCATCCAGCCGATGAACCGGATAGTGGTGCAGCAAACGGTTGCCGGCGTCCTGCTTGCTGGCCGCAGGAGTGGGTACACCCGCCTGCTGAAACGTGCGGCTGGTGACAATTTGCCGAATCAGTCGCTTCACCGACCATCCCTGCTCAACGAATTCGCTCGCCAGAAAGTCAAGCAGCTCGGGATGCGATGGCCGCTCGCCCATGTGGCCGAAATCATCAGACGTTTTGACGATGCCCGTCCCCAAGAGGTGCTGCCAGATGCGGTTCACCATAACACGAGCCGTCAGTGCCCCCGCTGTTAACAGCAACGTACTCAGTTCGGCGGTCTGACACGCTCCCGCTCGATATGCTCCCAGAATCGACCGTCGGAAGTCCACGTTGTGGCTGAACAGGAGAAGACGCCACTGGTACTTGGCCGATGCCTCACGTACCAATTGCCATCAATTATCTTGATCACAAGTACCTCAATTATCTTGATCACTCTCACCCCATAACGCAGCATAAAAGCGATGCACGGGAGATCGCGAATCCGGCGTTTTCCAAGGGAACATCACCCGCGCGATCCCGTTGATGGCAGACGTTATTCGCCATCCAGAATAGGAACGTGATTTGCCCGTGAAAACCGAAATCCGTCAGCTTGCACAAAAGTATGCCGCTACATTAAAGCAACGCATGGACGCCCGAGTTAGCGAGATGGATGACGACGACGAATCCCACGTTCTCATCTATCAAGCCATCCGCATGCAAGAATCGCTGGAAACTCTGTACAATGGCGTCGGTGGTGAATACCACTTTGGTGATGCAGCAGGGAATTATGTAAAAGACCGGACGGGTGTAAATCTTCATGGAATCCTCAAGAAACTTGCGCGAGAAAATACTTCCGCCTAGCGACTGCGTTGTCCTTGGAGATTGCTTAGATGTTCTGGCGACTTAACCCGAGCAATTTGCCGATTTGGTTTACGTAGATCCACCATTCTTTACGCAGAAGGATCACTCACTAAAGCCTCGCGACCGGTCGCGAACCTTCGTTTTTACTGACATCTGGAGCGACTCTGAGGACTACGGGCAGTTTCTTCTTGAGCGGCTATACGCTTTTTGGGGTGCGTTAAAACCAACCGGTTCAATCTTTTTTCATTGCGACCGCAATGCAGTGCATATCGCGAGGGATTGACCAAATTCTTCAGCAACGTGAGCGTGATGCGGATGGAAAATCCGCGTACCGACGCGATGACAGCGGAATCCCCATCGCAAACGGAGCGAAGCGTGGAGTGCCCCTAGGCGACGTCTGGGATATCCCATATTTGAACCCCAAGGCTAAAGAACGAGTCGGATACCCAACACAGAAACCCATTCTTCTTTTAGATCGAATCATAGAAATTGCATCCAATCCCGAAGATTGTGTTCTCGATCCCTTCTGCGGTAGCGGCACGACGTTGGTCGCTGCCCATCTTGCGGACCGTCGATAGTGTGGAATTGACGTGTCATCTGATGCAATCGAGTTGGCGACTGAGCGTCTGAACAATCCGGTGCGAACGGATTCACTGCTGTTGGATAACGGTCGTGAATCGTATCGAAATTGTGACGAGCCGTTGCTCCAATACCTTCATGCCGTACCGCATACTCCAGTGCAACGAAATCGTGGCATTGACGCAATTCTCAAAGCTGAGTTCAACGGGAAGCCGGTCTTGCTGCGGATTCAGCGACCGCATGAGACGATCGACGAATGTACTGCATTACTCCGCAAAGCTGCCAAGATGAAAGATGCCGGCATGCTGTTAGTGGTCAAAACAAATCATGTCAATGCATTCGATTTTTGTGATGGCTCGCCGGATGGTGTAACCGTTGTCGACAGCACCCGGTCAGCAATCGAAAACGCTCTTGGGCATCCGATCGGCACCCCATGCAAAGAAGGCGAATAAATCAGGTCAGGATCGTTCGAGAAATAACTGGCATATTCTTAATCCCCTCACCCTGCCCTCTCCCCAGGGGGGCGAGGGTACAGCGGACAGTTATTTTTCGAACGATCCTAAGAGTTTTCTTTCTACTTCGCTTCGAGCTGGTGCTCGGCGACTCGCATCTTTCGCTGTTCCCAGTACTCATTCTCCCGAAACTGGTAAGCGGTCGGTCGGTACGGACCGACGATGGGAACGTTCGATCCGCTGGCGGGAATCCGATCTTCCATTGCGAGGCACCAGTAGACCGCGTTCACAATTAGACGCCGCGTTCCTTCGGCGACCAGATCGGTTGACGCGCCAAGGGTAGAGCAAAAGGCGCGGCCCGGTTCTCCATTTGGAATTTTGTAGGTCTTCGTCCAGGCGATGGGCATCATGGGTGAGTTGAGTTCGGCGTCTGGAACCCGATCCGTGGGCTTCATCCCGTAGAACGGATCGTCCTCGTCAAAAACGCCTGCTCGATTGACGACCTCACCTAGCACAATAGGTTGTGAATCTCCCGGCAACGGCAATCGAACTCCGTATACGTCGGTGGGTCCCCAAACCTGGCTGTGCTCCAATCCGCGCACAATCGGGTGGTCGTTGGACGCGCTGGCGATCACACCCCGCGTGCTCTGATGCTTGTGCTGTCCGTGATGGCGGATCCACTTCTCTCCCAGCACCAATCTTCCAAATCCATCCGTCCACGCTTTCTCGCTACCCTCGTAGCCATTGCCATAATGTGCCCATCCGTCATCGGCTGGAAAGTTAAAAGCGTGGGTCGCCGTGCGCAGACCAATGACAGGTCGACCGGACCGCAAATAGTCATCGATGAATCGCATCTGGTCGGCTGGCAAGGCACGTAACCTCGTGAAGATGATCATGAGATCCGCGTCCGTGAGTGCATCCAGTCCCGGAATGTTGTTAATTACGTTCGGATGAATGATGCTTCTCACGTCGTCCATGGCAAATAAGACCGTGCAATGAAATCCGTGATGAGTGGCCAGGATCTTTCCCAGCTGCGGCAAAGCCTCCTCCGAACGATACTCCTCATCGCCCGAGATGAGGACCACGTGCTGGCCAGCTCCTGGTCCTTGCCCACCCTCATAGATAACCACATCGCTACCTTTTGTTGAATTGGCCGTGGCTACGGCCAAGATAATCGCAAGCCGCATGCTGACTGAACACACAACACAATCCTCCGTAAACCAGTTCCAGTAGCTGAGTTTTCGTAGTTCCCGTGGACGTAGTCTAACACGATTTACGGATTGAATAAAGAAGCGACGCGTCTCGATCCCTCATAATAAAGCGTCCGCCTGCAGCCGACTCGGAATCTAGCACGGAAGAAACAAGACTGTTACCATTGAAAACAGGATAGCGTCGTCGATATCGCGATCTCCAATCTCAAAGGAGCCAAACCATGCGTGCGCCACTGAATGACGCTCTAAATATTTTCTCAACTGAATTGTATTTTCATGACTGATACCTCGTCGCTCGAACATCGTCTCATCCAGCTTGAAGAACTGGTGACACACCAACAGCACGTCCTACAACAACTGGACGAAGTCATTGTGCAACTCCGGTCAGATGCTGATCAACTCACAAAAACCATTTCATCCCAACAGGATCGAATACAGTGGTTGGCAGAGAATGCGACTGCCGACCAGACGCCACCGGATGAACGACCGCCGCATTATTGATGGGTGGTCATTGGCCATTGGCCATTGGCCATTGGTCATTGGTTTGTGGACTGTGTTCTGAGGTCTGTGTTCCGAGGACTGTACCCTCTCATTTGTCCCTGACACCCGACACCCGACACCAGCCACTAGCCACCCGACATCTGCCACCCGACATCTGCCACCCGACACCTTTTTTCTCAGCACTTGTGGGGAGGTTTGTTTTCTCCGGGTTAACAGTTAAGCTATTGGGGCGGTGACTTGTTTCATTATTCAGATGATCTCGATGAGGATAAATCAAGATGAGTGACGCGTCGGTACGAGGGATAGTGCACGTCAAAGAAGAGACGAAGACCTACGGTAGCAATGGCTTTCGCAAGCGATTGGTCGTGCTCGAACAGGATAAGGGAAAATTCACCAACTACATTCCGGTGGATTTTACGAATGACGACTGCGATTCGATCGACGATCTCAACGTCGGTGATGAAATTGAAATCACCTATCGACTGTCGGGTAGAAAATGGCAGCGTGATCCCAGTAGCGAAGTCAAGTATTTTCTCAATGCAGAAGCACTCAGCTTCAATGTGATGGGGACGAAATCCGCGCCGCCGCCGTCAGAAGATGCGAATGAAAGTTTCGCTGAAGCGGCCGTGGATGAAGACGAGATCCCATTTTAATCCGTTTGTTTGGGATCAATGCAGACTAGGCGGCTTCCGAGGGCTGTCCGTGTTTCTTCTCGTGTAACCGACGGGCTTGGGGTACCCAATGTTCGCGTCGGATGTGGTCTCTGCAGATGAGCAGCTTGGAGAATTCCGCAATCGCTGTCTTGTTCCATTCCATGATCTGGCCGTAGGTGTAAACGCCGAAGTCGTTCAGTCGCTTCTCCAACGCCGAAGCAATGCCCGCGATGAGCTTGAGATCATCTGGATTGTCAGGCGCTGCCGCATAGATCAGTCCCAGCTTTGGATCCCGTCGGACACCCTCCGTTTGGCTATCGCTCCCTGTCGGCTCGGCTGTCGCTCGACGATCGCGAGACGCGGATTGCCAAACGGCCTGCTGCTGACGCAGCTTATCCATTTGTTTTCGTTGCGTGTCCACCAATTGAATCGCCCTGTCAAATCCCGCTTTGAGTGTTGCGAGATTAGTTGTCTTGTTCGTGAGTTCGACGATCTTGGTCTGCTGGTGTTTAATCTCGGTCTCAGCCTTGTCCAATCGCGCGCGGAGTCTTTCAATAACGGTCTCAGCATCTTGCAGTTTGACGTCCGCCGTTGAGAATTTGGTTCGCTCTCTTCGTGAAAGCTCGTAGACCACGTCATTTGCCCGCTTTAGCGTCGCTATTTCGTTGGCAAGTTCGGCTCGTTCTGTCGATAATCCACTCCAGGTCTGGATCACCTCGGCATGTTCCATTTTCAATCGAGATAATTCAGTCGACTGGTTAGCATATTGCTGCTCGGCTTTTCGTCGAGCCCCGATTTCCGCATGTAACGACTCTTGTATGGAATTGTTTTGGCCACGAAGGTTGTCCAGATCCTCGAGCAATCTTCGCGCATCCGGTCGCGCGGAGATCGTGATCGCACACCCGACCAGACAGCCCGCCAGCAATAGCAGCACGGTCGAGTACATCGGAAAGTTAAGGAAGGCTTCCATCAGCAACATCATAATCTCCCGAAACCCGCGTTCTAACTTAAAATGGATTGCGCCCTATCTACCGCTCGGCGATTCGCGAGAACGATCTTTAATCAATAGGCAAGACGAACCGGTTAACGAAAGGAATTCGCGACTACGCTCGCACAGCGGCAGCATCGCTGGCATCCAAATGGTCAGCTGAAGCTCACCTGGAATCGAAAAAAACCGGCGCGGTCCACTGAGCCGCCCGAACCTAAAAAGTTGACACCAGTGAGCGGCTCGCCTGGTTCCGGATTTTCTGCGGAAGCCAGAATTTACCTGGAGCGATTTTAATATCGTGCGTCTCTATCGGTGGTGAAGACTATGTTCGAAATGAAATACAAACAAGCCAACGAGATTTAGGTCGCCAAGCAACTAGCGCCGGAAGACATTCGGGCGGGCCATTTTGTTGCGCTGTTGCACTTGATCGGCGAATACCCATCCTGCCTCTGGTGTGGCGACGTATTGCTATTGCCGCCGGACCAACCTGTGCGCATCCGCTGGATCCCATAGTCAACCAACCCGCCGCTGAGGGTCCAATCGGTTTGCCTGCCGCACGTTCTCGTCAAAAACCGCTGCGGAAAGCCCAGCACGATCGACGTGCGCCGCTGCGGATTGGCCCGAATTTCACCCGAGTTTGGGAAACAAGTCTGGAACGCCATGCGCGACAAACCAAAAAAGAAAAAGACAAAACGAAGCAATCAAGCGAAATAGAGCGCGTCGTAACGAGCGAAGTCACTAGTCACTCATCAATGGCTTCCTTCAAAGCCCGCACCTCGGCCGCTCGCCCCAGCGCACTGGCGGTGACCCGAGACGTTTCTACCCCTAGATATCCCGCCAATTTATAGGCCAGGTCGACATCGCGCACGCCATGATATTGGTTGACGACGCGGTCCTGGCAATAGATGGTGTCCCGATCAAATTGGAAACCTGACTCGTAGGCGTCCGCCAACTCTTCAATCCATATTTCGGCAACGCCGGCCTGACGGCAATAGTCAGCCGACCAGATATCGTCGCCCGTACATTCATCCAAGAGTGCCAGCGCCTTCAAGCGATTCATAACACGACCTAGGAAACTGAGCACAAGCCAATGATCTTCCGCGCTTCCTCCGGGGTCGTCTGTTCAAATCACATCGATCCCCAGGAATGCCATTTGATTCTACCCGGCGATCGAAGGTAGCCGAAGTCGTAAGACTTTGGATGCGATGCAACCAGTCGATTTAGGGTCTTTCGCATCCTCGTCTGGCCACCGTTATCGGTCTCGCCTCAGCCGGCGCAACCGGAATAGTCTGCGGAAAACGCACAAATACTGGAATGGATCGAGACGGCTGCGACGGAAGAAACAGTCGCAGCGTAATGCTTTCAACCGGGCCCTTTCCGCATCCCGATACGAAATGCAGACCCGCTGCGCCCAACCAAAGAGCCAACACGATGACGACCACCGGGGCCACCCTTCCGCTATCCGGCGTCGTCAAGCACGCCGAGTCGTTGCGGCAGGCTGGTGAGTTCGCCCAGGTTCAACAGCTTTATCAACAGGTCATCGAGCAGCGCCCCGACATCCACGTCGGCTGGACCGGGCTTGGACAGGCCTTGTTGGACATGCGCAAGGCTCAACCCGCCATTCGAGCATTCAACCGGGCATTGAAAATGGGCGGACCCGCAGCCATGATCCATAGTGCTCTCGGTGTGGCCAAGTCGTTTCTTGGAGATTTTGAGGGGGCCACGGATCATTACCACCGATCACGGGAACTCGATCCGACCTGTGTGGATGCTTACAACAACCTATCTCGCGCCAGACGATTCACGGCAGACGACGGCCTCCATCTGAAGATTGAACGGCTCCTAGCGTCGACAGTGCCGAGCCGGGCCAACCGCTGCATCTTGCATTTCGCGGCTGGCAAAATATACGACGATCTCGAACGATTCGACGACGCGTTCCCACACCTTGAGCAGGGGAACCAGTCCAAGCACGCCCGTTTCGATGCACACCCGTGGCGTCATTTTGTCGACCGCACCATCAACATTTTCAATCGATACCAACTGGGCCAAATCCGAGCGACGCATCGTACGACACCCAAATTGGTATTTGTGGTCGGTATGCCAAGGTCCGGCACGACATTGGTCGAACAGATTCTTGCCTCCCATCCGCGGGTGTTCGGCGCCGGTGAGCTGCCGGACCTCAGCGGTATCTTCAAAGAGCTTCCACAGCATGCTTCCGGAGTTGCCGAGTATCCAGAGTGCGTGGTGCGGACCAACGGGTCGGCCTGGCTGGGATTTGGAGACGCCTATCTTCGACGAGTGCAGGGAATGACTAATCAGGCGACTGAATGCTTCGTCGATAAGACACCGCGTGATTTCCTCTATCTCGGATTGATGGAGGCAATGTTTTCCGACGTTCGCATCGTTCACTGCCGAAGAGACCCGCTGGACAACGGGTTCTCCTGCTATTTTACCAACTTCAAATTCGGACAAAGCTTTAGCTACGACTTGAAGAATGTTGCCCAATACTACGGCGGCTACCACCGACTGATGAAACATTGGTGCTCCGTCTCCAGTCTTCCGATCCTGGAAGTCACCTATGAGGCGTTGGTTCAGGACCAAGCGTCCATGACGCGTCGACTCCTAGACTTTGTCGAACTCTCGTGGGACGAGGCCTGCCTCACCTTCCAAAAAGCCAAGCGGTCCGTACCTACCGTGAGCAGCTGGCAGGTGCATCAGCCACTATATACAAGCTCGCTTGGACGGTGGAAGAATTATCGCCAGTATCTGCAGCCGCTGATTGACGAGTTGGCGAAAGAGGGAGTGCCGACGGATGCAGCGGACGCAGCCTAGTTAGCATACAAAATCACCGAAGGTGATTTCGCTTGCCCTTGCCCGCCGCTCCGGCAATCGTCAATTCAGCGCGTTTTTCGAGATCTTCAGTCAACTCTACAGCCGGCTCCACCGGATCACGATCGGGGTAAACGTATTTTCCAGGAATAACGGCAATCAACGGAGCAAATAAGCTGCGCACTAGATGCTGGGTGTCTGCGTCCCGGCTGAATAACAGGACCCGATCACCGGACGGATCCTGGGAAGAACGCGGTTGGGTGCTAACGTATCGCATCCCTAGGAAAAGGGCCAGGTAAAAAACTCCAGCTACTAAAACGACGTCCAAGGCGTTTGCCAGTTGACGGCCTGTTGCTTGCGGGTCCGCTTTGGACGTTTCTCGTGTGTTGGATCGGTCGGACGAGTCCTTGGCAGCTTGACGCTTCGCCTGAATATATTCCGCGCCGACAAACACGACGGCGACGGCATAGTAGACCCACAGCATGATGGCCATCAGCGACCCGATAACGCCATAGGCACTCGTGTAACGCTGGCCAATCACGAAGCTGGCCAACAACTGCCGTCCCAACTCCCAAATGATCGACGCGACAAGACCACCACGGAGAGCTTCCTGCCAACTGACCGGAACTTTGGGCAGCAAGCGGTAGAGCAGCGAAAAGACGGCGGCGTTCAGGGCGGTGGCCAACACCGTTTTCGATGCCCACCACAACCAATCGCTTACGGTGACGTGATCATCGAGGCGGCTTTGAAAAGCATGGTAGGCCATCTCTGCAAAAAACACGGCCATGATTGCCATTCCCATGGCCATGAGCATGCCGAAGGCGCGCAGGCGATGACACAACAAATCTATCAGGGAATTCCAGACCGAAGTGCCGGCTCTCTGTGGGACTTCCCAGATGCGATCAAAGGCACGCTCAAATTGGGCGAAAATAGCCAAGGCCGCGACCAGGAATATGGCCAATCCCAACGGTCCTCCAAAACCGGCGTTGTCTTGAAGTTGGTTCAACGCATCCTTGAGGTTCGCCGCCAAGCTCGGTGATATCTGGCCTTTGACCGCCTCAAAGATGTAATGCTGGGCATCGTTCCCCATGTGGGTCCACTTCAGGAACATCCCCAATCCGGATGTCAACAGCATCATTACCGGGAACAGCGAGAGGGCTGCATAATACGCCACCCCTGCCGCCAACAACGAGGCGTCGTCACGACTCCACCGTTGGGCCACTAGTCGAAAGGTTTGCCACATACATTAAGAACCAAGTGAGAAAGGGAAAGGCGGGTCGAATGGGTCGGCGCCAAGTCGCGGGATTATGTCAACACCAGTCGTACTTCTACAAGGTTGAAAGCTGGTTCAAGACCGGGGAGGCCGATTCTTCGCTAGCCGGTCGGACGCAGCGCGTCGGCTGAGGCGGCAAAAAGCTAGCAAACCTAAAGACGAGGCCCCGGCGTTAATTCCAAACTTGCCACCATGGCTTGGCAGCGCGTGATGAAGCTGTCCGACCGTCGCGTTTAGCCGATGTCAATCCAGTACACTGGTCCAGCTTTGCGGAGGTCATCCGCGCGCACAACATATTGGCATTTTCGAAATGCGCTCCGCTGAGATCGGCATTGGAGAAGTTGGCGGATCGAAGATCCGCGCCGCGCAAATCGGCGCCGATAAGAATTGCGTCCGTAAAGTTGGCGTTGGATAAATCAGCCATGCTCAAATCAGCACCTGTCAGATTACATGCCGAGAAGTTTGCTTGACGCAGTTTGGCGTAGCGAAAGATCGCCGACTGCAAGTTCGCTTGGCTGATTTGCGCCAATTCCATCTTGGCGTCCGTGAAATCAGCGCCTTGCATATCCGCGCCAACCAATACCGCTTTGCGCAAACAAATCGAATGGGCGTTTCCATGGGACAAACATACACGACGCAGATCGGCACCGCTCATCTCCGAGTTGGATAAGTCGCACCTGCTTAGATTCGCCCCCGCTAAAAAGGCGCCCGGTATGCTTACACCCGCCAGTTTAAAATCTTCACGCGATTCCACATTCGACTGCCAGAGGATCTTTCCCGTCTTTCGATGCTTGATTTGCACCATCATGATCACCCTGCCTTGATCCAAGCACCAGGCTTTGCACGAAACTAGCGCACGGTATTGGCTAAGTCGAACGACTTCGCATTGGGGAAATCGCTCGTTGCCTCACCAACAATTAAAATGGCGAACCGCCAAAGGAAAAGCTGTTACAACACCAGACGAACTGGCAAATGACGAAAGTCACCTAAAAAGCTCAATCAACTAGATGCCGTTAGTTTAAACCAATTCACAGCCAACTGCCAGCTATCAACAGCCGATCCGATATGCCTTTTCGCATTAAAAATCATTGTTATTTTCCGCAGGTGGTCGTCTTCGGGTCACCAGCGACGGCGACCTGCGGTTCTTTTTCTCAACCGGGCCCAGCTGGAGGGCCACCGTTGCTCGTAGTTTTCCGCAGCGAGTTCGCCCACTTGGGGAATCAAATAAAAAAGACGGCAAAGATCTGGCCTCTCCCGCTGAATCGAATTATTCTTGAGAAGGAATTGGTCGTAATGGACTTTGCGAGGACGTGTTAATGACTGATAGAGCGAATCAACCAAGCTATCTACCGACACCTGAAGAAATTGAACGAAGGTGCGAAGAGATACGTCGGCGATGGAGCGACGAAGAACGGCAACATAGATCTCATCTGTGGGACGACGATCCAGACCATGACGCGCAACAAGACGATGAAACCTAATTGTCCCGACGGCAAGCGGACTGTCACGGATCTGGCCGATGCGCACGCGGCTGTTGCTGTCAAACATCCGCAAAGCACCGCCGATCAGCGCCGACCGGCCACGGCCAAGGCCCGAGTACCCCGAAGAATCGCCTCAGTGTTGCTTGCTTGGGCTGGCCAGGTGGCTCGAATCGCCGAACCATTCTCGGCTTTTACGCCGCCGTCCCACCAGAACCAACCGCCTGAGATGACGCCGACCACTTCACGGTTGGCATTGAATACGGGTCCGCCCGAATCGCCGGGGAGCAGTGGCACATCGGCGAAGGTCTCATCTGAATTGGTGGGAAGTGAAGCGACGGCTGAAAAATGGCGTAGACAACACCGCAAATCAACACCGCCACCAAGACCCGTAAACTCCAGATTGTCTCCGCCGACCGAAATGCCTTGAGCCAGCTTGGCAGGTCGTATCGCTTCTGGCACCCAAACCCAGATCAACGCAACGTCGCGATCCTGATCAGACTCAACGACTCGGCATTTCTTCGCGGTGCGTCCGTTGCGGTAAGTGACCCTGATGGATCGCCTGCCCTCGTCATCAGCCACCACGTGATGCGCCGTGAGGCAATAGCCTTCAAAACCTCCCGGTAACGGCTTTTCCTTGTCCACATGGATGACAACACCCGTCCCGACGGCTCCGTCAAGGCTGACCTGAACGATCGCCTCATGATGTGCCGCCGATGCTGTCCAACTCCAGAGTTCGACGTCTGAGTCGGCCTGCGCTGCGAACAAACTGTGACCATACGCACAGAAAATGATCGACGATATAAGTGTGATTGCGAAGCGACACATGGGCGTTTCATGGGTTTGGGAACGAGCGAGAGCTCGCCAAGCATTGCGAAGAACAATTGCGACGCTCGCGACTTGACGAGTCCCACCCGCCGTGGTTTTGGAAAAGCTTCCGGCGGATAGCCGGAGTGGGCGGATTTTGATGAGTATTTGGGGGCGGATCGTCGCTGACTCTTCTCACCTTAAATAGTGGCCAGTCACGGCTTCGAAAGGCGTCACCCGCATGGGGGGGACAGAGAGAAAAGCGGCCATATGCCACTGTAAAACGCCATGCCGAACAGACGGGTGAGTTGGACAGTTCAGCATCCGTGCCGTCCTTTAGCAATTAAAGTCTGATTATGAGTCATCCGGACCAATGTTCTGACAAACCAAAATCTTCGGGCGTTGATAGTACGACGGGACTTCGAACCCGTCGAATATGCGGACACCTTCGGTGACGGCGACGGGATTGGAGTCCCGTCGTACAGTCCCAAGCGGCGATCACCTGAGGCTCCAGTTCTGACAGAGCACGGGGGCGAAAAAAAATATTCGTATTTTTTTCAGAAATCGCGCGCAAAATATGCCTCGGATGCGTTTAACCAATATCAAGCAAGCCGATTTACCCGCAACCGAAAACATGAAGCCCTCACGAAAGGAGCTTAGCTATGAAGTCCTCCCTCGCAAGCGCCCTTGTCCTGGTTATGGCCATCTCCCTCACCGTCGCTCACACCAGGTCCGCCAGGCCGAAGACGATAGTCTTTCGTTTGCCGCCCACAACTGGTTTGCCTTCCAGTTGGCCAGGCGTGCCATCGAACGTCCAGTATTTGGGCGTCCGGCAATTGGGACGTGGTCCACCCCTCCATCTCGCGGGCCCCAGACCCCAGTGGTCAACGTCTCCGTCACGCGCCCTCCGGTACGGCTGGTTCGGCCACGTGTACAAACCGTCGTCGTGCCAATGAACACCGGCACGGTGACAGACCACGGCCTATCAACCGCCTTGCCAAGTTGGGTGATCGCGAGCCGAACCTGCGGCGCGTTAAATGGGCCGACGACCGGCATCATGAGCGGAGTCGCAGAGTATTAATTCGACAGCGCCACTTAGGCTTTCAGAGACCAGGCGTGTGATTGCCTTGTTTGTGTTCCATCAACCGGCGATTGTATGTGGCAATTGCCTCTTTACGACGCAGCATGCCCTGGAGCGTGACGCCATCTTCCGTAACGACGGGGAGTTCGTCCACATTTAGCGCTGTAAATTTTCGCAACGCCGAATTGAGATCTTCTGGTCCAGTCACCGTCACAATCCTGGTCGTCATCACGTCGCGCGCGACGGCCAGTTGCCAGATGGCTTCGTCGTACAAATAGGATCGCACATCCTCCGCCGAAAAAATGCCGACCATATTGTCGTCGGCGTCCACAACCGGAAAATAGCGCTGTGTCGACATGGTCAACGAATGCACAATAGCCTTGAGCGTCATCCCCTCGGGGATCTTGGTTAGATTGAGACCTCGCTGGTAAACATCCGAGACTTTAATACCTTCCAACACGTCAATCACGAAGTCACCGTGATGCGCTGGTGATTCGATGCGGGTTCGCACCTGTTTGCGATAAAGGGTGTCGTGCGACCCCAGCAAATAACAGAGTGTGGCTACCAACAACGTCGGCAGCAGCAAGTGATAATTCGATGTTATTTCCGAGACCATGATGATGGTTGAAATGGGTGCCCGAGCCGCGCCGGCGAAGAATCCTGCCATGCCAACGATCGTGTAGGCCTGGGGGTGCGTCACCAACGTCGGCCACCACCGGTAAAAACATTGGCCAACCGCGGCGCCCGCGCAACCTCCAATCACCATGGAAGGGCCAAAGACACCTCCCGACCCACCCGAACTGATCGTCAGCGACGTCGTAAGAATCTTTACCAACACCACCGCCGCTAGGACAGCAATGCCAATCTCAACATCTTGTTGAAGCGTTTGCTGTAAGATTCCGTATCCTGTCGACAAAACCGCCAGAACCGTCTTGTCGCGATCAAACAACATGTACAATGTGACACCCAAGGCTCCAGCCGCGAAAGCTCCGAGGGCTGGTCGCAAATAAACCGGAATTGGAATCAATCGCATGACTGCTTGCGTGCCGTAGAACACACGGATGTAGAACGCAGAAACGATCGCCAGGACGACGGCCAGCACCGCGTACGGAATCAATTCAGCCGTCGAATCGATTTGAAATTGCAAGGTCTCGCCAAACAATGGCGAAAATCGCCTGGCAGGTGGCAAAGACCACGAGTAAACCGTATAGCTGACGATCGATGACATCGCCGAGGGAACGATGACGTCCGAGTCGATATCCGGATCCCGATAAAGAATTTCGCCAGCGAATAGGGCTGCTGCCAGCGGAGCGCGGAAAATGGCACCGATCCCAGCAGCCATTCCCGCGGCCAACATGATCCGCCTGTCTCGGTCGCTGAGGCCTAACCAGCTGGCCAACGAAGAACTAATGCCCGCTCCGATCTGGGCAATGGGACCTTCGCGGCCAGCGGACCCGCCCGTCCCGATCGTGATGGCGGACGCCAGGGCCTTGACCAACGGTACTCGCGCACGAATTCGACCTCGCTGGTTGTGAAACGAGTCAATGACTGCATCCGTGCCATGCCCTTCGGCCTCGGGAGCGAAATAATAGACCAACCATCCCGAAATCAGACCACCTGCGGTAATCACGACCAACAGCATTCCTGGCGAAAACGCGGCGACAGGCGAAGTCGAAACAAAGTGTTCACCCGCCGCTTCAGGTGGCACATATCCCGAAAATCGGACCAACGTCATCAACTGGACGAAATGGCTGAGTCGCTGAAAAGCAATGGCTGCCAATCCCGCAATCAAACCGACAACGGCGGAAAGGAGAATCCATTTGCCAGTCAATTCGAGCTGAATCGCCTGGGAAAGCCGACGTAGTTGATCCATATAGGGTTATCCGCCGAACAGCGATTCTCGTAAGACCTCACACGTCAACGTACTCGACACCAACGGCGAAGAACGCCGTACCCTCCTCGCGTTTCACGACCTTGACCGATCTTGCAGACGTCCGATGACCTACTGGGGATTGTGAGATGCGGGGTCTGTGGCCTGTGATCGGTCGCCTGTGATCTGTGGTCGGTGGACTTGTGCGGCGCCTAACATGGAGTCACGGCATGGTATCATGCAGCCGGCGTTCAACCCCAGATTTGGCCAGCCAACCCCGATTCGACCAGCCAACCCAGATTCGACCAGCCAACCCAGATTCGACTAGCCAGAATAGACGACCGCTGAGGAAAAGGCAATGAACAAGGCATTCGTGCGAGAACCGGATTTTGACGGTCAGGCCTATTGTCCGCGCTGCGGTGCGCTGGGTGTTCCAGTGCACGAAGGGCCCCTGGACACGCATATCCAAGCAGACTCTCGCGCGAAGATGCAGGGAGCCGCCTGGTTTTGCAGCTTCGCCCGCTGTGATGTGGCCTACTTCAATCTGTTCGAAACGGTCGTCGAGGTGGACGAGCTGAAGACGCAATTCTACCCCTTCGATCTGGACGCTCCCATCTGTGCGTGTTTCAACTTCACCTATGATGACGTGGAAGCGGATGTGCGAGATGGCCATCCGACCCGCATTCGCCAGCTGCTGGCCAGGTCACAGTCGTCCGATGCCCACTGTGAGACCCTCTCTCCCGATGGCCGATGTTGTCTGGGCGAAGTGCAGAAACTCTACATGAAATTGCGGTCAGAGGAGACCATAGAGTGACTTTTTCCCTGTTTTGAGTTGATCCACCAGCCTATTCAGCATTGACGATTCTAATTTAGCCGCTATACTTTAGCTCTCCGGGGGTGAACCGGCAGTCAACAAATGGCTTGCCGACGTTTACTCACTTTCGACCAGTTATTCCGTCTGACCCTCCTTGGGAAAGTTCAGAACACCTCTGTTCGACCGAGATTGGATGATCTTACTCCGGAGTTTCGTTCCGCCATGCCGGCGGGCGACTCGTTCTGTGTGGTCGACTTCTCAGCGATAGCCTCTGAGTGATCTTCTCTTCAGGGCGAACCCATTGTTCGACTGCGGCAGGACTCTTCGTACCTGCGTCAGGCAGTCACATCGCTGTACTAACGAAAGTTGACGAATGCATTTCAACGAAATGGGGTTACACCCCAAAATCCTGCGCGCCGTGTCGCGACAGGGCTACACCATCGCCACGCCAATTCAGATCGAGACCATTCCCCTGATTCTCGCTGGCCACGACGTGCTGGGATGTGCCCAGACCGGTACAGGCAAGACCGCGGCTTTCGCGCTGCCGACGCTACATCATCTGTTACCTGAGAATTCGCCGAATCAACCCAATGGCCGCCAACAACGGCGCCGCTCGATCGGATGCTTGGTGCTGACGCCGACGCGTGAATTGGCGAATCAAGTCCAAAGGAGTTTTACCACGTACGGGCGCAGCACGGATCTACGGCAGACGGTGGTCTACGGAGGGGTCAGTCAAAATCCCCAGGTCAATGGGCTGCGAGCAGGCACAGATGTCGTGATTGCCACTCCCGGACGACTGTTGGACCTGATGAATCAGGGGCACGTGAAATTGGATAATCTCAAGGTGTTGGTGCTGGATGAAGCCGATCAGATGCTTGACATGGGGTTTATTCAGGATTTGAAGAAGATCGTGACACACGTCCCCAAGGATCGTCAGACGCTGATGTTCTCGGCCACCATGCCCGCCGAGATTCGACAGCTGGCGTCCCAATGGTTGGACCGTCCTAAGATGGTGCAGGCCACCCCCGTCGCTACGCCTCCCGATAAAATCGAGCAGACCGTGGCGTTTGTCGAAAAAACGCAGAAGGCGGCGACGCTGGTCCACTTCCTGCAAACCGTGAACGGCCAACGTCACCTCGTCTTCTGCCGCACCAAACGCGGAGCTGACCGCGTAGTTAAATACTTGAAGCGCGCACAGATTCATGCACTAGCGATTCACGGCGACAAAAGTCAACGCGCGAGAGAAAAAGCGTTGGAGATATTTTCTTCATCGCGCCCTCCGGTCCTGGTTGCTACCGACGTAGCGGCACGAGGTCTGCATATGCCAGGCGTTTCGCATGTTATCAATTACGACTTGCCGGAGACTCCCGAGATTTATGTGCATCGCATCGGCCGCACCGCACGGGCGGGGGCTGCCGGAGAATCGATCTCGTTTTGCAGTGTTGACGAAAAGCCCTACTTGAAGCGAATTGAAAAGCTGATCAGGCGGGCCGTGAAAGTAACGAACCTGCCGCGGTGCGAGCAAGACGAGTCCCAAATCGTACAGCGCCCCGCTCCGGATCCGCTCAAGTCCCAACCGTCTGCGCCGCCACGCGGAACCAAACCAAAACGTCGCGATGGATCGCCGCGACGGCCCTTTAAGTCGGGACGTCCGGCGGTTGGTGCTAGGAAGCGCGGTGGGCCGTCACGCCAAAAGTAAGGGACAGCGTAAGTAGGGAAGGGCGCAGGAACCTCATCGGGAGCCACGGCCATGAAAAATCTAGAACGTTCCGAATGTGGCTCCCGCCCAGGACCCAAACGGAAATCGGTGCGAGTTGCACGGACGCGAATTGGCAAAGGAGTATTCGCCCGACGAAGTTATCCGGCTAGCGCGATGGTCGGCGAAATCACGGGCAAAATCGTCGACGATGCGGACTACGGATCGGACTATTGCTTTGATATCGGTGATGGGCTCTACCTCGAGCCCGTGCCGCCGTTTCGATTCGTGAACCACTGCTGTGAACCGAATTGTGAATTCGACTATCATCAGTACAGTGACCAGCCCGGTGAAGAGCCGCGCAAACGAGTTTATCTGTTTGCCCTACGCGACATCAAAAAGGGTGAAGAGCTGAGCATCGACTATAACTGGTCCACGACCTACGCCATCCCCTGCCGCTGCCAGGCTCCTTCCTGTCGTGGCTGGGTCGTAAGTCAAGATTCGATCGATGAACTGGTTCAACAATAAGAATGAGGACGGGGAAAATAAGCTAACCAGGGCGTTGGACTATTGCATTTTGTCATTACGCCGCAACGAGTTATGTTGAATCTTGATGTTATAGTTCCTCACCTCATGCGTGGCTGGCGGTAGGATGGGCACTCCTGCCCGTCAATATCAGGTCGGGCAAGAGTGCCCAACCTGCAAACTCAATTGGCATGCGGTACTAACCTCGCCCATAAAGCCGCGTGACGTTGTAGGACGGTGAATGGATGGACATCAACTGTAAAGCCAATCCAATGGTACGACTCGAAGTTTGGTTGCATGGCGGTTAGCGCACGGGCCGCCCAATTTGTAACCGGTCGTGTCGTCGACATCGTACACGACGATCACTTCTTTCCCCACGAAGGCGACGCTCGGATAACAGACCCGCAACGGGCCCGGGGCGTACGGGTAAAGATCCCGATCGGTTGGCTGGGCATAGGGAAGCTTGCGATAAACGGTGATCGGTTCGGCCGGCGGAGGTTCCACATACCGAATGCTGTCGAGGGACTCCAGATTATGAAAATGGCCCCAGCTGGCTCCCTCGTCTTTGGAAATTGCGCAACTCAACCGATGTCGCTCTAGACCCGCGGCCGCTTCGGTTGGCGAGGTTTGATTCCAGATCATCAGCAGATCTCCCGTCGACGGGATCCTCCGCAACAGGGTTGGGGTATAGGCGGCGGTCACGGGACCAGGTACCGGCGGTGTCCAGGTGACGCCTTGGTCGTTCGAGAAGCTCACGTAATGTCGTCCCGTTTCTGTGCGGCCCAACATCAGGAGCCTCCCGTCCTTCAACTCTTCCACGACCGGTTCCTCGAATTGAAAGATGCCTTTTCGTCCTTGCTCATTGGCAACGAACAGCTCACTGTGGCTTTTGTTCCAGGTGTTTCCTTCGTCGTCGGAGTAGTAAACCCAACTGAAACAGAATTCGTGACTAGCCGCTTCCGATTCACCGCCCGCGTACGCGCTGATCCGGATGAATACCGGGGCAATGATCCGCCCGCGTTGCAACACGCGACCGCAATCGCTGCGCAGCACCGCGAAGATGGGGTCAACATCGACGTCCTCCGACCAGGTTAGCCCTTCGTCCTGGGAGACACGGAACACAAGTTTTCCATCTCGGCCAGGCCTCATGCGGCCCCCCGTATGCAGCAGACCGAGGCGCGCCGACTTGAGGCGAATGGGGCTGGTCCTCGACCCGGTGACGTCCTTGCCGCCGGCCGTCACCAACGCTCTCCGGGCACTCCACGACCTGCCGGCATCCTTGGACACTTGCATCCTGACAACTCCATCGGAACCGTAGAACATTCCCACTGAGCCGTCGGCAAGTGTGATGAGGGTGGACTCGTTCGGGCCTCCGATGGGTGGCACGACAATGGCTTCGTGTCCAGGCACGCGCCAGGCGTCTGGACTTGCCTGTCCCTCTGCACTCGCAGCGGTAACCGCTTGAAGGGTAGCCGTAGCGGTCAGGCTGGCGGCAACGGAACCGAGAAAGTCGCGACGATTGTTACGCTCGTCCACACTGGATCCCTTTCGAAGTCTTGTTTGTTCGTGTAGTGTTGGCTGATGGGAAGTTGAAACCCCGTCGGCTTGCCCCGCAACCTTCCGACTGGGCCTTTTTCGATAGGGCCATTTGTGTCGCATCACACGAAGGATCGTAAACTCATCGGAGAGGGAGCGTTTCGGATTTGTAGGAGTCAAACGGAGAGGTCATAGGTAGTCTCAAACGCTTTGTTTTCAAGGGTTTGCCAATGGCGTGACTTGTAGTACGCGCGGAGCAGCAGTATGTCTTCGGCGTGGTCCTTCGTCCAAAAGATGC